>Ga0136642_1001199_pt1 | contig 11483 bp, 8 predicted proteins | sample LowCatLa1302831Y_FD_115313 | JGI IMG/M metagenome (GOLD analysis project Ga0136642, IMG submission 115313) | Freshwater microbial communities from Lower Cathedral Lake, Yosemite National Park, California, USA - 13028-31Y | ecosystem: Environmental > Aquatic > Freshwater > Lake ... | reverse complement strand
ATTTCAGGCTCAGTATATTTTGGCGAGCTCTCTAACGCCTTGCTAACCGTCTTCAAAAGCTTTTGAAGGGCAATAGGCTTTTCCAAGAAATTTAATGCGCCAATACGAGTAGCCTCAACTGCTGTATCGATCGTTGCGTGACCAGACATCATCACGACAGGCATAGTGAGTTGACCTGTTTTAGACCACTCTTTAAGCAATGTAATACCGTCAGTATCTGGCATCCAAATATCTAACAAGACAAGATCAGGGCGCATTTGCTCGCGGATGGTTCGAGCCTGAATAGCGCTCTCTGCTGCGTACACGGTATGGCCTTCATCCGTCAGAATCTCATTGAGAAGCTCACGAATTCCCATCTCGTCATCAACAACCAAAATACTAGCCATGCTTAAGCTGCCTCTTTTGCTAGATCCATAAATAATATTGATACCTGCGCACCAATTACTTCTACTCCCTGCATACGATTTCGTATTTCAATTTTGGCAGAGTGGTCATCAATAATTTTTTTAACGACTGCCAAACCTAATCCCGTACCTTTACTCTTAGTCGTGACATACGGCTCGAAGGCTCTTGCCAATATCTTAGCTGGAAATCCTACCCCGGAATCACTTATTGTTAATCGCACTGCCTTTTGCTCTATGCCATTGTGCTCTCCATAGGGCACTAACTCTGTTTTTACTTCAACTGTCTCGCCAGGATGAGACCCCTCTAACGTGGCATCTTGCGCATTTTGCAATAGATTATGAATTACCTGCCTAAGTTGAGTTGGGTCGCCCATAATATCTGGGCAACGGGGATCTAGCTGGGTGTGCAGTGGGCTACCTTCATACAAGCCCAAAATTTCTGAGGTGAGCGTATTAATGGACAAGGGTTTGAGCTGTGGCGTCGGTGTTTTAGCAAAATCCCTAAAATCATTTACCATTTCTTTCATGGCCTGTACCTGACCAATAATGGTTTCGGTACTGCGATTGATCATTTCTTCCTGCTCAGGGGTGAGTTTGCCAGAGAGCTTCTGCTGCAAACGCTCAGCCGACAACTGAATTGGGGTGAGTGGATTTTTGATTTCATGGGCTAGGCGGCGAGCAACCTCGCTCCAAGCAATTGATCTTTGTGCGCTTACTACGTCTGTAATATCGTCAAACACCACCATGCGCAAATCTGTCGTTAGCTCTGTACCCCTTACAAATAAAGTAACTCCCGACTCATTTTCATATTCATTAGCGGTGTGTAATTGAATTTGTTTTTGCCAAACGGGAGCAGGCTTGAGAGGAGTCTGGGGCGAAGGGGCCCCTTCATTGGCGACAGCAAGTCTCATTGTTGCAAAGCCCTCTTTAATTGCGCTCTCAAACTCAGCAAGTGCTAGATTGCTGCTCAATGGCCTACCATCTAGATGGGTTAAGTCTTGCCCGAAAATACGGTCTGCACCAGCGTTACTTAATACCACGTTATAGCCCTTATCAAAAATGCACACGCCAGCTGTCAGATTTCCAAGAACCTTCTCTAGGAAAGCCTTCGATTCTTGCAAAGAATCACGCGTATCAGCAAGTTGCCGGGTCATTACGTTAAATTGGCGCGTCAGCATTCCCAGCTCATCCCCGGTATCTAACTCAGGCTTTGGAGATAGGTCGCCTTGTGCAACAGCTTGGGTTCCTTTGAGGAGCATTAATAGCGGGCGAGCCAATTGACGTCCCAATAACAAGGCCAGGGTGACAGCAACAAATAGGGCAAAAAATAGGGTGAGTGTTAGGGTACCAACGAACATCTTGCGCAAGCCAGTTCGCCCCAAGGACTTTTCTTGATATTCACTATAGGCTGACTCAACCGCAAAAATATTCTTAGCTAATGGGGTTGGGATCGGGCGTGCTAATTGCAAGAAATATCTATCCTCACTATCTTTGTTAGCGCCTTGTTTGCCCAGAGCGCTCTTCTTACGCACAATTGGCACAATCGCCCTTACTTGATAGCCCCGCTGGCCGCCTTCTATTTCAACCTGATCTAAAAAGGTGACGCCTTTCTTTTTAAAAGCCTCCTCCACCACTTCAGCACTGGGAGCAGGTAAATATTTTTTTGGATTTAACTCGCTAGTCAAGATCAGATTGCGCTGCATATTAAAGAGGCTTACCTCTTTAATGCCAAATTGATTACGAATCTTCATAATCATGGGGCCAACTTGATCAGAGCTAGTGCCTATAGGCACCTGCACCACTTGTTCAGCGATAAAATTTCCCTCGGCCAGAATTTCTTCTTGAGCAATTTGCAAAGTAACGCGCCCCAACTCCAAGCCGGAGTTAAGCGCAGACTCGATCTTCACATCAAACCAAGTTTCAATGCTTCGGGATACGAACTGGAGTGAAACACCATACAAAATTAAGCCAGGAACAACGCCAACTAAGGCAAAAATCATTGCCAGCTTGGCAATCAAGCGAGTGCCAAAATGCCCCCTGTACCAACGAACACCAATCACTATTACTAAAATCAAAATCACTAGGGTGAGAGAAGCTCCAATGACGACATTGGCTGCATAAAGCCAAATAAAATACTTGTCAAAAAACTCTGTGTTAGATGACGCAATTGATAGCAAGACTAGGAGAAATAAAGCAAATACACCAATGGCACCTATAGCAATGGGAATTAGCCTCTTTCTCCAAGCCTTTGATATAAAAAAGGCGGACTGGAACCATGTTGAAAATGCGTTCATCGCTTAATGAGAGTGGGGCCGGTTGGTAAAAATGGAACGCGCAGCCAATCGCTAGAAAGATTCCAATCACGATTATTTAAGGCATTCACTTGGAATGGCTTAGGCAGCTTGCTCAAATCTAAAATCATCCGCAAGGAGGCAGTGTATGACTTACCTGTATCGAGCTGACGATTGTCGATCACAGCCCAACCGCCAACACTGCCAACCGCCTGTAATGCTTCTGAAATCGTCTGCGCAGAAAATGTGAAGCCCTCTGAAGCAATTCGATATTGTTGAGTTAGCGGTTGGTAAGAGAGGCGGGTTTGTCTCTGAGCAAGTGCGGACTTTTCATCAAACCAATACCAACGCGAGCGCGTTAAATCAAACTCGGTTTGAAAATAGAGCACCACGCCCTTTTGAACCGCATCTTCCAGACTAGGGGAAAGTTCAATCTGAAAAGTGGCATTCAAAAGCCAGTCGCTATCAACCCTCTCCAGCTCAAAGGATTTGATTTTGATTCCTTCTGCGCTTGCGCTTGTTGAAAACACACTCAACGCCATCAAGCATAAAAAGATGAATTGTTTAAATCTATGGCTCATGGCCCGTTTTTCTTAAACAAAGCATAGTAAAAACCGTCACTTACGTCTGTCGGCAGAATCTGCCCTGGAGCGCCTAATCGTACCGCATTGCCATGCTCGGCAGCAAACCAAATTGCTTGCTCCTCTCCCTCCTCAGGAAATACCGAGCAAGTGACGTAGAGCAGCAGCCCCTCAACTTTCAACATTTTCCAGGCCTGCACCAGAATACCGCGCTGCTTCTGTTGTAAGGACTTGATATCGGCCTCACGCCTTAAAAAGGGGATATCTGGATGTCTGGACACAATGCCTGAGGCTGAACATGGCGCATCGAGCAAAATTTTGTCAAAAGGAATGCCGTCCCACCAAGATGCTTTTGAAGCATCGCCCCGAAGTACTTTTACTTTGTCAGAATGCAAACGCAAGCGATCTAAATTTCCACCAATTTTGCTCAGACGATCACCGTCGAGCTCTAGGGCCACCACCTCGCAATCAGCAAGCTCCAGCAAATGCGCAGTCTTGCCGCCGGGGGCCGCACAAGCATCTAAGATTCGCTCGCCCGGCTGAGGATTTAAGAGGGCTGCGGCTATCTGCGCCCCCGCATCTTGAACCGATACCGCACCACTATAAAAACCTGGTAGCTCTGAAACGGGAACCGGGTTAGACAATAACAAAGCAGATGACAATTTAACACCGGCCACACTCTCAATTGGAGTAGATGCTATTCCAAAATCGCTTAATAAAGTTTGATATTGATCGCGTGAATATTGTTTTTGATTGACACGCAAAATTAATGGTGCCCGTTTTGCTTGTGCAAATAAAATAGATTGCCAGGTCTTCGAGTAATGCCGTTTTAAGTTAGCGCGCCACCAAGATGGAACAAACATTGGAATAGGGTCTGGAGGAAAGCGGGTCTCACCGTCTGGCGGCTGGACAATAAGGCTTACCTTACGAAGCACCGCATTCACTAAACCATTGGCATACATTGTTTTATCGTAGTTAGCACAAGCACTGACGGCTTGGTCAACAATGGTATGGGCTGCATAGCCTTTGCCATCCGCGTTTTCATTTAGGAACAGCGCAATAGCAACGCTCAATAAATGATCGACTTCTGGCGGAGGATTTCTGGGAATAAATTGTTTGATTAACTCATGCGACCGCACCCATTTACGCAAAGCATCGAAACTTAAACTCTGCACAATAGGGCGCTCATATGGCTCTAATTGATCTAGAACTTCTGTCAGAGACCTACCACTCATTACTTCACCAACGGCCTGAGCAGCAATGCTGATCGCTTCAGAAAGTGGCAGGCTATGCGGCGTTTTTTTATCAGTCAAATTAACTTAGTATCGTTTTATTTCGCTTGAAAGCCGAATACTTGTTCGCGGTAACCAAGCGACTGCAAGCAAAGACTGGCATTCATTTTCTTGCCGCCAGGCTTTTGCATTTCTAAAATTTCTACAACGCCCTTCCCGCATTGAACATAAGCGCCCTCTTCGCTGAACCCCAATAATTCTCCAGGGCGGCCGGTTTTGCTACAGGCGCCCGCTTTTGGAATACGAGAGCTCCAAAATTTGAGCAGCTCTTGTGCATTACTATTAGCGCCAGGAAAAGGGTTAAAAGCCCGAATCTGTCTATCAATTTCTTGAGCACTTAGATTCCAGTCGATTTCTGCTTCGCTCTTTAATATTTTTTCCGCATAAGTTACGCCCTTCGTTTCTTGCGGGGTGCGAACTAAGCCCTTACCTGCTTGTAAGCGATTCAGTGTATCCACAATTAATTGCCCACCCAATTTCGCCAATCGATGATGCAAGGTATCGCTTGTTTCTTCGGGTGTAATTTCAAGCTCATTAATCAGCACCGTGTCACCCGTATCGAGACCTGCGTCCATTTGCATAATACAAATGCCTGTTTTTGAATCTCCCGCTTCGATTGCTCGCTGTATCGGTGCAGCACCACGCCAACGTGGCAATAAGGATGCATGAATATTGAAACTACCATGCCTTCCTGGCCGCTGTGTAATGTCTAAAATATCTTGCGGCAAGATGAGCCCATAGGCAGCCACCACCATAGCATCAAAATGTATTGCAGACAATTGCGCATGCGCCTCTTGAGCCTGAGCTTGCTTTTGGGAATCGCCACTACTGCGCTTGAGCGTTTCTGGCTGAAGCGCAGGAATATTTTTTTCTAAGGCAAGCTCTTTAACGGGGCTAGCCTGCAAGCGCATACCCCGTCCGGCCTTGCGATCCGGCTGGGTAAGCACCATAACAATTTCATGGCCTGCATCATCAATTGCACGCATTGCTTGCGCAGCAAACTCGGGAGTTCCAGCAAATACAATTTTCATCAGCGGCGCCTAGCGCTCACCCGCTAACTCTTTGGCGCGCTTTTTTAGTTTTTGTGAAATACGTGTTCGTTTAAGTATCGATAAGTACGCAACAAACACCTTGCCTTGTAAATGGTCGATCTCATGCTGCAAACAAACTGCTAATAAACCATCTGCATCGAGCTCAAACTCTTTACCATCAGCATCTAAAGCCTTTACTCGAACTTGTGCAGCTCTTTCAACTTCATCATAAAACTCGGGCACCGAAAGACAACCCTCGCGCCATGACTTCTTCTCAGCACTTGACCAAAGAATTTCTGGGTTTATAAAAACCATCAAGTCATTTTGCTCATCAGATATATCGATAACGACAATACGCTCATGAATATCAACCTGTGTTGCAGCTAAGCCAACTCCTGGAGCCTCATACATTGTGTCGGCCATATCGGCGACTATTTTTTTAATACGTGCATCTACATGCGCTACAGGTTTAGCAACCTGATGCAAGCGCGGATCCGGGTAACAAAGAACGTTTAACAAAGCCATATAAGAATTATCCAACAGAGCAATCAGTATGTCCTGATTGCTGAAATTCCCCTAAAGATCAAAATCTTTTAATGCTCCCACCACCAAAACCAAATCAAATCACTTGTATTGCTAGGGGCGATACACGCTACCCATGCCGCCTTAATGATTTATATGATCCACCCGAGCGTCTCTACATAGATGGAGATCTTAGCTTGCTAAAAATTCCCATGATCGCAATCGTGGGGTCACGCAAGGCTAGCGCTGAAGGTCTTGAAAACGCAGCTGCTTTTGCCAAAGGGCTCTCGCGAGCAGGCTTACTGATCGTCTCAGGGCTTGCAAGGGGCATTGATGGGGCCGCCCATCAAGCAACCCTCAGGCTTGGCCCTAAGCACTTCACAATGGCAGTCTGTGGGGCCGGTGTGGATGTGATTTATCCCAAAGAACATCTCGATTTAGCCAAAAATATACAAAAGCAAGGGCTTTTAGTCTCCGAACTACCCTTGGGTGCGCCACCAAAATCAAGCCATTTCCCTAGGCGTAATCGACTGATTGCGGCGCTATCGATTGGCGTAGTCGTGATTGAGGCGGCTGAAAGATCGGGCTCCCTGATCACCGCAAGACTTGCAGTAGAGCTTGGCAGGGAGGTTTTTGCAGTGCCGGGATCGATTCAGCGCCCTCTTTCTAGCGGCTGCCACCTTCTGATTCAACAGGGCGCAAAACTGGTGGGCAATCCCCAAGACGTTCTAGAAGAGTTGGTTTTTTGAGAAAACCCCTATTTAAAAGGGTTTAAATCCTATTTTTTGTCCATAAACCATCCGAAAAGGGTCTGCTTACTTGTCAAAAAAGTAGCCTTTTTGGACTTTTCCCAATTTATCGGTTAATAATAAAAAAGGGACGAGCAGTTGACCAAACCCTGATTTGGTTTAAATTGTTCATCTTTTTTCCCATTAGAAACATCATTTCAGGCTCAAATTTAGGCAAACGCGTGGCTAAAGCATCTACCAAAAGCAGCTCCAAGACCTCATCTGCGGATCATCCCAAGACCCTCGTCATTGCTGAGAAGCCTTCGGTGGCCAATGACATTGCCAAGGCACTGGGCGGCTTTACTAAGCACGAAGACTATTTTGAGAATGACGACTTTGTGATCTCATCTGCAGTTGGCCATCTCTTAGAAATAGCGGCCCCAGAAGAATATGAGGTTAAACGTGGCAAATGGTCTTTTGCTAACTTGCCTGTAGTTCCCCCCTATTTTGATTTGCGCCCAATCGTCAAAACAGAGTCGCGCCTGAAGGTTTTGCAAAAACTCATTAAACGCAAAGACATCACCTCTTTGATTAATGCATGTGACGCAGGCCGCGAGGGCGAGCTGATCTTTCGTTTAATTGCACAGCATGCAAAAGCATCTCAGGGTATCAAGCGCTTGTGGCTCCAGTCCATGACTCCAGCGGCAATACGGGATGGCTTTGCAAGCTTACGTACCGACGAAGACATGCAGCCGCTAGCTGATGCGGCTCGTTGCCGCTCAGAGGCTGACTGGTTAGTTGGTATTAACGGCACTCGCGCCATGACTGCATTTAATAGTAAGAGTGGCGGCTTCTTCTTAACCACTGTAGGTCGCGTTCAAACACCAACACTCTCAATTGTGGTGGAGCGCGAAGAACTGATTCGTAAATTTATTTCCAAAGATTATTGGGAAGTAAAGGCAGAATTCATTGCTGCCGCAGGGGTTTATGAGGGCCGCTGGTTTGACCCTAAATTTAAAAAAGATGTTACAGAACCCGATGCTCGTGAAAACCGTCTTTGGAGCGAAGCTGCAGCACAAAGCATTGTTGCAGCATGTCGGGATAAAAAAGCAAGTGTTACAGAGGAAGCGAAACCAGCAACCCAACTTGCGCCGCAACTTTTTGACTTAACTAGCTTGCAACGTGAAGCAAACGCTCGCTTTGGTTTTTCTGCAAAAAATACTTTGGGTCTTGCGCAAGCACTTTATGAACGTCACAAGGTTTTAACTTATCCCCGTACTGATGCAAAAGCACTTCCAGAGGACTATCTAGATACTGTTAAACAAACTATGGAAGTTCTTGCTGAGAAATCACAAGACTATCGTGCATTTGCCAAACAGATTTTGAAGGGTGATCCGAAGGATACAAAAGCAAAAGCTGGTTATGGCTGGATCAAGCCAAACAAACGCATCTTTGATAATTCAAAAATTTCTGATCACTTTGCAATCATTCCAACCCTGGAAACTCCAAAGACTTTAAGTGAGCCAGAGGCAAAGTTATACGACTTAGTAGTCCGTCGTTTCTTAGCAGTCTTTTATCCTGCCGCCGAATTCCGAGTCACCACCCGCATTACTGAAGTTTTAGGTCACCACTTCAAAACCGAGGGCCGTGTCCTCATTAATCCTGGCTGGCTTACTGTCTATGGCAAATCAAATCAAGCTGACGATGAGCTTGTAGCGGTGAAAGAGGGCGAAACCGTTCAAAACGAATCAATTGCTGTGGTGCCATTAAAAACTAAACCGCCTGCCCGCTATACGGAAGCAACATTACTTTCAGCAATGGAAAGTGCTGGCAAGTGGGTTGATGATGATGATATGCGCGAAGCTATGGCAGAAAAAGGTCTGGGAACGCCTGCAACGCGGGCGGCCATCATTGAGGGATTACTCGCCGAAAGATACATCGTGCGCGAAGCACGTGAACTGATTCCCACAGCAAAAGCTTTTCAATTAATGACTTTATTGCGTGGGCTAGATGTTGAAGAATTAACGCGCCCTGATTTAACTGGTAGCTGGGAAAACAAGCTCTCTTTGATTGAGCAGGGCAAAATGAATCGCGACACCTTCATGCAAGAAATTGCGCAGATGACGCAGCGCATCGTCAAGCGCGCCAAGGAGTATGACAGCGATACTATTCCGGGTGACTATGCCACGATGACCACGCCATGCCCGCACTGTAAGGGCTCGGTAAAAGAAAACTATCGTCGCTTTGCCTGCGAAAAGTGTGGCTTTACCATCAGCAAAACTCCTGGCGGTCGAGCATTTGAATATCCTGAAGTAGAAGAATTACTACGCGAAAAAACAATCGGCCCACTACAGGGCTTCCGCAGCAAAATAGGTCGCCCATTTGCAGCCATTATTAAGTTAAGCGAAATTCCGGAAGATGATAAGGACTATCCAAATGCAGGCTTCAAACTCGAGTTTGATTTTGGTAACTCTCAAGATGCAGAAACTGAGGCAATCGATTTCACGGGTCGTCAAGCCTTGGGTGTTTGTCCAAAATGCTCAGGCGCCATATACGAAGATGGCATGCGCTATCTTTGCGAGAATAATACCGGACCAAGCAAAACGTGTGATTTCAAAACAGGCAAAGTTGTTTTGCAACAAGAAATTTCGGCTGAGCAGGTGCAAAAGCTACTGAAAGAAGGCAAGACTGATCTCTTGACCAACTTCAAATCAAACCGTACTGGACGGGGCTTTAAGGCTTACTTAGCCCTGGGTGCTGATGGCAAAATTGGTTTTGAGTTTGAGGCTAAGGCCGCCGGTGCAGCCAAAGCTCCAGCAAAGAAGCGGGCGGGCGCTAGTGCTGCCACTAAATCTGCAGCAAAGCCTAAGCGTGCAAGTAAAGCAAAGTCATCGCCTAGCGCTTGAGCTGTAATCAGCTTTGCAGCGAGTGCTGACCATAAAATACCTCGCGAACCCAAAGCGGTAGCTAAAAAGATTCCCGGTCTTTGGCTAAGTGCGCCAATGATTGGTAGCCGGTCGCCCGCAACACAGCGCACCCCAACAAAATCGCCGGCCTTAATTAGCGCCTGAGGATCTCCCTCAGAATACGCAAGCAAACCTTGTGCTTGCTCACGATTAAATGCATCGCTACTATCTCTTGAGCCCAAATCATCTTCGCCTTCATCAAAACTAGAGCCCACCATCCAAAGGTAGCTTCCGTCTTCAAGCTGCTGCGCTGGGAGGCAATAGCCGTCACCAGATACCCCAACCCTCGGTAATTTTTGCACCCAAAGGTCATCTTTTCTAATTGAAAAAATACTCAACTGGCCGCGTACCGGTTTCAATGGCAATCGTATTCCGATACTGCTCATTAAGGGCTTGGTATTCATAGCCGTTGCAACCACTACCTGATCTGCAGAAAGAATTGTTTCATTAGCCTGATTCAATAAAAGCCATTTGCCATTTGCGTACTGGAGTTTCTCAACGCGCATGTTCCATAAGCACGTCAGATGCTCATGCTCTTGCAGCATCGTATTGCTCGCCTCAAATATATTTAAAGATGCGCCGCGGGAAAGCCATACTCCGCTTTGTTTAATGCCGCAAATTTTTTCTGCCTCTTGAGCATCTAAAGCAATGGCAATATCTTCATCAAGGCCCAATGACTTCAAATAATTGGCCACCTCTGCTTGGTCGAAATGCTTATCTTTTTTAGTGGGCTGAAAAATGCCATGCTTGTTCCAAGTCTTGCCCCATCTCGCCTCAGCCAGCAAAAAAGCAATCCGCGTTAAGCGTAATAAACGCGGGGACCCTTTGCCTATATGTGGATGGGCTATGGCATAAGCATGGCTTGAGCAAGCGGTAGCGGGTGAGGGTGCGGCATCCACAATGCATACAGATTTGCCGCGAAGGAGTAGCTCATTTGCAATGGTTGCGCCACAAATGCCTGCCCCAATCACCACTATTTCATGGTGTTGGGATTTGGTCACGTAACTAATCTAGGTGGAGCGTTTAAGCGCTTAAGCGCTGTTCAATTTTGGCGCGAGTCTCTTTCAACTCTTTTGGCAAGCGATCGCCAAGGTGATCAAACAACTCAGTATGAAGCTTCAATTCATTCTTCCAGTCATCGACAGCGACATGAATGGCTTTAGCAAATTTCTCTGCCGAATAATCAAGGCCATTCCAATGGATGTCGCCGTGCTCTGGACAAATACCAAACGGGGTTTCTTTGCCTTTTGCTGTGCCTTCAGCGCGCTCCAAGATCCAAGAGAGTACGCGCATGTTTTCACCGAAGCCTGGCCAAACAAACTTGCCGTTCTCATCTTTGCGAAACCAGTTAACGCAATAAATCTTTGGCAAAACAGCGCCGTCAGCTTCTAACTTCTTGCCGATATTGAGCCAATGCTGAAAGTAATCACTCATGTTGTAACCAGCAAACGCGATCATCGCAAATGGATCACGACGCACGACACCAATTTGACCGGTAATCGCTGCGGTAGTCTCTGAACCAAGGGTTGCAGCCATGTAAACGCCCTCTACCCAGTCGCGCGCTTCGCTAACCAAGGGTACCGTGTTTGAACGACGGCCGCCAAATAAAAACGCATCAATTGGAACGCCTTCTGGATCATCCCACTTAGGGTCAACCGCTGGGTTATT
>Ga0136642_1001198_pt1 | contig 11484 bp, 10 predicted proteins | sample LowCatLa1302831Y_FD_115313 | JGI IMG/M metagenome (GOLD analysis project Ga0136642, IMG submission 115313) | Freshwater microbial communities from Lower Cathedral Lake, Yosemite National Park, California, USA - 13028-31Y | ecosystem: Environmental > Aquatic > Freshwater > Lake ... | reverse complement strand
GGCGCGTACGTCGTTATGAACTCCAAGTCGATCGGGGCCGACCTAGCCTTCGCGTGGCCCTCGGCCGAGTTGGCTGTTATGGGTGCCAGTGGTGCCGTAGAGATTGTGTACCGTCGCGACCTCCAAGCGGCCGAGGATACGGACGCTCGCCGGACCGAGTTGATTGACGAGTACACCGAGCGTTACGTCAATCCCTACTTGGCGGCTGAGCGTGGTTTCGTGGACGACGTTATTGATCCCGCTGAGACCCGCCGCGTCATTGTTCGTGCCATCGACGTACTGCGCTCGAAGCGTGAGGATCTGCCGAAGCGCAAGCACGGAAACGTCCCACTGTGACCTTCGGTCTGCGGCCCCGTCCAAAAGCCTGCCCCGAAGAGGTGGCCGCGATCACGGCAATTGCGCAGGCCCTGCTCACACCGACCGTCGTCGAAGTGGTTCGAGATGAGACACCCACATATCGCTTTAGCGGCCGTTGGTTTAACTCTGGTCACCGCCGGTAGCATTGAGTTCCTCGTTTTGTAGTGACCGCCCGCTACGGTCAGGGCAGCGATTCCTCGTCATTCGCTTAAGGAAGTTGTCACATGCCAATCCGCAATAACGAGATCTATGTCAATGGTCACGCCATCGCAAAGCCCACTTCTCTGTTGGAGACGTTTGAGACCATGCGTGCCGAACACGGCATGGCGTGGATAGGTCTTTACAAGCCGTACGACGAAGAGTTGGCCACGGTCGCCGAAGAGTTCCATCTGCACAAGTTGGCGGTGGAGGATGCCCGGACTGCCCACCAACGACCGAAGTGCGACACATATGGCCAGATTCTCTTCACCGTACTTCGGCCAGCTCGCTACGACCAAAAATCCGAAGCGGTCACCCTTGGTGAGATTCATATCTTTACTGGACCCGATTTTGTTATCACGGTACGGCACGCGGAGTCCCCGGACTTAGGCAAAGTCCGCAAGAAACTGGAACACAGTCCAGCCCTTTTGGCCATGGGCCCACTCGTCGTTCTGCACGCAGTCGCCAGCCAGGTGATTGATGAATATACCGAAGTGCTCGGTGATATCCAGACAGACCTCGACGAGATCGAGACGCAACTCTTCGACGGTCGCAGTCGACCGACTCAGAGAATTTTCAAATTGACTCGCGAAGTTATTGCGATGCAACGAGCTGTTGGCCCCCTCGATGAGGTCTTTCTGAAGGTCGTCAATTGGGCTACTGATCACAAGGTTGAAGATGAAACAATTCGTATGCTCAATGACCTCCGTGACCACACGCACAAGATTGTCGAGACGGTTGATGGCTTCCGGTCAATGTTGCAAAATGCGCTTTCGGTTAATCTCGCACTAATTGCTCAGCGGCAGAACGATGAGATGGCTAAGCAGGCGCAAGACGTACAAAAGATTTCTGCGTGGGGTGCCATCTTCTTCGTGCCGACGGTTATCGGTGCCATCTACGGAATGAACTTCCACGGCATGCCCGAGCTGAGTTGGCAGTACGGCTACCCACTGTCACTTTTGGCGATGGTGGTGGTTTGTGGCGGCCTCTACGTGTTCTTCAAGAAGCGCAAGTGGCTCTAAGCCTTAACTAGCTCCAGCATGTCGCTCATGATCTGACTGAGCGAGTAGTCCTTTGGTGAATAAACCCGAGTAACCCCTTCGCGCAACAACACCTCTTCGTCGGCCTTGGGAATAATTCCACCTACGACCACTTGGGCCTCGACGCCCGCGTCACGGAGACCCTGGACTACACGGGGCACTAGGGACATGTGCGATCCCGACAAGATGGAGATGCCGACAATGTCGACGTCTTCGTCTCGAGCAGCGGCCACAATCTCTTCGGGGGAGAGGCGAATGCCTTGGTAGACAACCTCGAAACCGGCATCACGAGCGGCCACGGCCACCTGTTCGGCACCGTTGGAGTGCCCGTCGAGTCCGGGCTTGGCCACCAAAATCTTGGGCGGAGTGCCACGTTTGGCGGTTAGGGCCTTGGAGCGTTCTACGAGTGCGGTGAATGCCTTGCTCCGAGTCGCGACCCCGGCGCGTACGCCAGTGGGGGCACGGTACTCACCGTAAACGGCACGCAGACAGTTGGCCCACTCCCCGGTGGTGCCCCCCACTTTCGCCAGGGCAATGGTTGGGGGCATGATGTTGTCAGCCACGTCTGAAGACTGAGCAACGCGTGACAGTTCTTCAAGGGCCTTCGTCACGGCCGCTTCATCACGACCGGCTCGCCACGCTTGCACGGTGGCAATCGTTTCTGCTTCGACCTTGGGGTCAACCTTCATGATGGCCTCGAGCGAGTCTCCTGCGGTGAGTGGTGATTCGCTGGTCTCGACGTATTTGTTAACGCCAACCACAACCTGCTCGCCGGTTTCAATCCGAGCAACGCGCTCGGCTTGACTCGCAACTAGACGGGCCTTCAGTTCATCGATGCAGTTAAACGCTCCGCCGAGGGCGAGTACTTCATCGAGTTCGTCCTGCGCCGTGTGAATGAGTTCGTTGGTCTTGTTAGTCATGACGAGTGAGCCGTCGAAAATGTCGGGATACTCCAGGAGGTCCGTTTCAAAGGCGAGCACCTGCTGCATGCGCAGGCTCCACTGCTGATCCCAAGGTCGGGGCAGGCCCAACGCTTCGTTCCAGGCGGGGAGTTGAACGGCCCGGGCGCGAGCGTCCGCCGACATTGTGACACCCAGCATCTCGATCACGATGCGTTGGATGTTGTTCTCGGGCTGCTGTTCGGTCAGACCCAACGAGTTGACCTGCACGCCGTAGCGGAAGCGTCGCATCGCGGGGTCGGTGACCCCGTAGCGCTCACGGCAGATGCGGTCCCACATCTCGGTGAAGGCGCGCATCTTGGCAATCTCTTCTACGAAGCGAATGCCGGCGTTCACGAAGAATGAAATACGTCCTACCACTTCTGGGAGCTGGTCGGGTGTGATCTTGCCGGAGTCACGGACGCCATCGAGAATGTCAATCGCCGTGGCGAGGGCGTAGGCAATTTCCTGCACCGGGGTCGCGCCGGCCTCCTGGAGGTGGTAACTGCAGACGTTGATGGGATTCCACTTGGGAACGTTGTTGATGCCAAAGGCAATCATGTCGACAATGAGGCGCTTCGAAGCTTGCGGGGGGAAGATGAACGTCCCGCGCGAGAGGTACTCCTTGATGATGTCGTTCTGTGTGGTGCCGGCCAACTGGGTAAATGGCACGTTCTGTTCGTCGGCGTAGGCCAGGTAGAGACCCCACAGCCAGGCGGCCGTGGCGTTGATCGTCATTGAGGTGTTCATCTCGCCAACGGGAATCTCATTCAGGAGTTCGCGCATGTGACCGAGGTGGGCCACCGGCACGCCGACCTTGCCCACTTCACCCGCGGCCGCCGAGGCGTCCGGGTCGTAGCCCGTTTGCGTGGGGAGGTCGAAGGCAATCGAGAGACCGGTTTGGCCCTTGGAAAGATTGGTGCGATACAGCTCGTTGGATTTGGCGGCTGTGGAGTGACCGGAGTATGTCCGCATCACCCAAGGCTTAGATCGTTCGGCCATCTCAAACTCCTTTATCTGTCGTTCGTCAGAGGCTGAAGAACGACCTACTTGCGATAGTCAAAAAAGCCAGTACCCGACTTGCGTCCGAGCTGACCCGCCACGACCATGCGCTTCAGCAGGGGAGCGGGGGCGTAGTTAGCGTCAGCGAACTCGAGGTAGAGGGCCTCGAGGATGGCCAATGAGGTGTCCAGACCGACGAGGTCCAAGAGTGCGAACGGTCCCATGGGGAAGCCGCAGCCGCCCTTCATGGCGATGTCGATACCTTCTTTGGAAGCAACACCCGACTCGAAGAGCTTGATGGCGTTGTTCAAGTACGGGAAGAGGAGGGCGTTGACGATGAAGCCGGCCTGGTCCTTCACGCGAACGGGGTCTTTGCCACACGCGGCCGCGAACTCGGTCACGGCGGCGAGGGTCTCGTCACTGGCCGTAATCGGGGCCACGATCTCGACGAGACTCATTGCGGTGGCGGGGTTGAAGAAGTGCACGCCACAGACGTTCTCGGGACGTGAGGTCTGCATGGCCATTTCGATGACAGGCAACGTGGAGGTGTTGGTCGCGATGATGGCGCCACTCTTGACGATGGCGTCTAACTCATTAAAAAGGGCCTTCTTGGTTCCGAGATCTTCGACGATGGACTCAATCACGAGGTCGCAGTCAGCGAGGTCCTTGAGGCTGGTCGTCGCCGAGATGCGGGCGCGCAGGGCGTCGGCTTCTTCCTGACTCTTCTTGCCTCGCTCCACCTGCTTGGCCAACGACTTCTCGAGACCAGCAATCATGCCGTCCGCGGTGGCCTGTGAACGACTCCGAACAATGACGGTGCATCCCGCGCTGGCGGCAACTTCTGCGATGCCGCTGCCCATGATGCCCGATCCAATAACGCCAACTTTGTTAATAGCCATGCTCAAACTCTATCGGTGTCTAGTGGTGGCGAAATTTGTCGGAGCGGGCAAACTAGAGGGGTGACTATTCATTCTCCCGACTTCCTCGCCGCCGGCTCCGAGTTCCCACTCGCCGAGTGTTTGGCGGCCCAACTGCCAACCGAGGCCGACGTGGTCATCATCCCGCTGGCCGCCGTCTTCACCGGGGCGACCGAGGCGGCCATTGCCGTAGCCGAACTCCTGGGTGGCACGCAATTTCGCGTCGAGGTCCTGCTGATTACCGATAAAGAGTCGGCCGACAACGAGCACTTCGCCCAGCGGATCCGTGAGGCCAATGCCGTCATCGTGACTGATGGATCGCCGCTGCACCTGCGCAGCACGTTGCGTGAAACGGAAGTTGAGCGGGCGCTGCGCGATGCGTCACTGGTGGTGGGTATGGGTTCAGTGGCCACAGTCTTCGGCGATCCCATGATTGATCCTCGGGGCGGCGCCCCCACGACGGGTATGGGTCTCTTTACCGACGCCATCGTGACCGTTGAGGGCCCCACGGTGGAACGAACGCGTGAACTATTGACCGACGACGTGGAGTTGTACGTAGTCGAGCCGAAGATGGGTGTCTATCGCCACTCGGGCGAATGGTGCGTCTCTAGCGCTCAGTAATTGTGACCGACTGAATCGTCACGACTTCACTAGGACGGCCTGAACCTGAACCGAGATCGTTGATGGTCTGGACCACATCGAGACCGCTGACGACCTTGCCGAAGAGGCTGTAGAGCGGAGGTAGGCGCATGCCGTCGGGACCGGAGATCACGAAGAACTGCGAGCCGTTGGTGTTGGGGCCAGCATTAGCCATGGCCAGGGAACCCAACTCGTAGCGACCGGGCTTGGGCAGCTCGTCTTCAAAGCGGTAGCCGGGGCCACCGGTGCCGGTGCCGGTGGGGTCGCCACCCTGCAGAACGAAGCCGGGAATGACGCGGTGGAAGATGATGCCGTCGAAGTAGTGCCAACGGGCCAGGAACACGAAGTTATTCACCGTGACGGGGGCGGCCAAGGGGTCAAGCAAGATTTCGAGCGTGCCCTTGTCGGTCACCATGGTGGCCTCGTAGGTCTTTGCGGAATCGATAATCATCGGCGGCACGCCGGGAAAGCTCTGGCGCTTTTCGCTGCTGCCGTCGGCGTTGGGAATGAGTTCTGACATGAAAGCTCCTAGTTGGTACGAATGGTGACAGAGATAATGCGGTGTGTGACGAGTGGCGGTTGGCCGTTGCTCGCGGGGTCGGCGTTGCCGGCCGCATCCAACTTCACGATGGTTGCTTGTCCTGTCGTTACCTGACCGAAGCGAGAGTAACTGTCAGCGAGTGACTGACCGTTCGCGCCGGTCACGATGAAGAACTGTGAGCCGTTGGTGCCAGGTCCGGCGTTAGCCATGGCTACTGAGTAGAGCGGGTACGGGCCCGTCGGTAGCTCGTCGGCGAAGGAGTAGCCCGGGCCACCCGAACCTGTTCCAGTGGGGTCACCGGTCTGGACCATAAAGCCGGGAATGGCACGGTGGAAGATGATGCAGTGGAAGTACTCGTGATTCGCCAAGTAGACGAAGTTGTTGGTCGTCTTCGGTGCATTGACGGCGTCCAGCGAGATGGTGAAGGTGCCCGCGGTGGTCACCACGTCGGCGTAGTACTTCTTCGACGTCTTGATGGTCATCGCTGGGGCATTGGCCCAGTGGAGGTTGTTGGCTCGTGCCGACGTACTAGACGGACAACCGGCCTGTCGAGCAAGAGCGTCGGCCTCGATCTGACTGACGGCCGCTGGGGCGGACGTTGTGGAAACTGAGGTTGTGGTGGAGGTTGTGGTGGAGCTGGTGGCGACGGTGGTGGTCGAAACCAAGGGGGTCGAGAGGTTGCCCTTAATCAAAAGGATGGAACCAACCACGGCGACGGCTACGGCGATCGAGACGCCGATGCGGCGAATGAGACGCTGACGCTTCGCCTGTCGACGCTCCTGCTCGACTTTCTGTCGACGGGCTTCTTTATGGCGGGCACGCTTGGCATTTGGCATGAGCACGATCCTACCCCCGACCTTGAAATAAGAGTCGGAGCGCGACCGGTAGTTTTAGGCCATGGCTTTAGTGGTCCAAAAGTATGGCGGCACCAGCGTTGGGGATGCCGAACGCATCCGTGCCGTCGCTGAACACGTTGCTCGGAGCGTCCGTGGCGGCGACCAGGTAGTGGTCGTCGTTTCGGCCATGGGCAAGTCCACGGATGATCTTCTTCGTCTCGCTGACGAGGTCTCGTCAGTCAAGCCCAAGCGCGAACTCGACATGCTGCTTACCGCCGGTGAACGTATTTCTATGTCGCTAGTCTCCATGGCCCTAGCGGGACAGGGCTTAAAGACGGCCTCGTTCACTGGTTCGCAGGCCGGCATCATTACCGACACCGATCACACCCGCGCCAAGATTCTCGAAATTCGCCCCGACCGTATCGAAGAGGCGTTGCGCGATGGCTACACCCCCGTGGTCGCTGGGTTCCAAGGCGTCTCCACTGATCGCGATATCACCACCCTCGGACGAGGTGGTTCGGACGTCACGGCGGTAGCGCTGGCCGCGGCTTTGAAGGCCGATGTCTGTGAGATTTACACCGACGTCACGGGCGTCTATAGCGCTGACCCGCGTGTGGTGCCGAACGCTCGCCGACTCGCCAAGATTTCGTTCGACGAAATGATGGAGATGGCCGCCACCGGCGGCCGTGTTTTAATGTTGCGCTCCGTGGAATTTGCCCGCCGTCACGGTGTGCCCCTCCACGTGCGTTCAAGTTTCACCTGGGAGCCTGGCACCTGGGTCGTTGAGGAGGAATTATCCATGGAAGAAGCAGTCGTCTCGGCCGTAACCGATGACACCTCAGAAGCCAAGATCACCGTGGCCAATGTGCCCGACCGTCCCGGATTGGCCGCCCGCCTGTTCCGCGAGCTCGCGGACAAGGGGATCAATCTCGACATGATCGTCCAGAACACCTCCGAACACGGCACGACCGACATCTCCTTCACGGTGGAAAAGGGCGATGCCGAGGCGGCGCGCCTGGCCTGTGAGGGTGTGCGCGAACTCTTAGAGATTGGTGAAATCACCGCTGACCTCGGTATCGGTCGGGTCACCCTGGTCGGTGCCGGAATGAAGTCGAACGCCGGCATCACGGCCAAGATGTTTGAGACGTTGGCCTCACACGACATCAACATTGAGATGATTTCAACCTCATCCATTAGAATCTCGACGATTATCCGTGGCGATCGTGTTGTTGAAGCGGTGCGTGCCCTCCACACCGCCTTTGGCCTAGACGCCTAATTCTCTAGGCTGTAGCTATGCGTATTGGCATTGTTGGAGCAACTGGTCAAGTCGGGTCCGTTATGCGGGCCCTCCTCATTGAGCGCAACGTCCCCGTGGAATCCATTCGATTTTTCGCGTCGGCGCGTTCCGCGGGCTCCACGATTGAGTGGCGCGGTCAATCGGTTGTCGTCGAGGATGTCGCTACGGCCGACCTCTCCGGTCTCGACGTCGTTCTCGGGGCCGCCGGCGCTACGGCCTCTAAGGACTTTGCCCCCCGCTTCGCCGCCACCGGTGCCATTGTCGTAGACAACTCATCGGCGTGGCGCATGGACGACGACTGTCCACTCGTGGTGCCGGAAGTAAACGCACACGAACTCGATCACATCACCAAGGGCATCGTTGGTAATCCCAACTGCACCACCATGGTGGCCATGCCGGTCATGATGCCGTTGCATCTTGAAGCTGGCCTGCTCTCCATGACGATTGCGAGTTATCAGGCCGTTTCCGGAGCGGGACGAGACGGCGTTGACGAGCTGGCCAATCAGGTGGAAGCTTCGATTGCGGCCGGTGACATTCGCAACCTGACCTTCGACGGGGCATCACTACCGACGGCTACGCCGAACAAGTTCCCCCGACCGATAGCGCACAACGTGATTCCCCTCGCCGGCCAACTGGTCGATGACGGCTCGCTCGAGACCAACGAAGAGCAGAAGTTTCGCGATGAGAGCCGCAAGATTATGAACATCCCGTCACTGCGGGTTTCAGCGACCTGTGTTCGTGTGCCCATCTTCACGGGTCACTCCTTGGCCATCACCGCATCCTTCGAGCGACCAATCTCTCCCGAGCGGGCCACCGAACTACTGCGTGACGCGGCCGGCGTGGTCTTGACGGATATTCCAACTCCCCTCCAAGTGGCCGGACAAGATCCCAGCTACGTGGGTCGTATTCGTCGGGCCGAGAGCGTACCGAACGGATTGAGCCTCTTCGTTGTGGGGGACAATCTCCGTAAGGGTGCCGCGCTCAACGCGGTCCAGATCGCCGAGGAGTTGGCGCGGCGCTAGTTGTTGGAGGGACTGACTCGACGACGAGCCAGGTTGACGCAGTGGTCACCAAAGCGCTCGTAAAAGCGGGCCGTCATCGCAACTTCAACGGCTACCGGCACACTCATTGATCCACTCACGAGTTCGGCGGTGAGCGCCACGTGCAGTTCATCAATTTCGTCGTCAATATCTTCGATATCGCTAGTGGCATCGATACGGTCGTCCAAGATGGCGTCGGTCGCGGCACGCCAGATGGATGAGCAGACCTCACCCATACGTTCCACGAGACCTCGACTGCGGGGACTCATTTCGGCACCTAAGCCGCGGGCGGCGCGCCGAGCGATGTGTTCGGCGAGATCGCCATTGCGTTCGATCTCGGGAAGGATGCGCAGCAGGGTGAGCAGTTCTTTGCGGTCTTCGAGGCTGGGGGACTCTGCCGCCATGAGGAGCGATTCCACCGAACGAATGAGGGATTTAACGAGGCGGTCAATCTCTTCGTCCTGCTGGACGATCTGCTTGGCCATCTCCCGATCACCAGATAGCAGAGCGACCGTGGCCCCAGTAATGGACTCACCGACGAGGGCAAAGACTCGCAGTGTGGTCGCTCGCAACTCCTCGGAGACAACCGAGGTGGCCTCAGCGGGTACTTCGCCTCGAGAGAAGAGTGACCTATCCATACGGGGAGATTACTTCTGTCCTAGGTGATTCGTATTGTGGTCGTAGTTCCGAGTGATGGAGATTTCATGATTGCCGCATTTGCCGCCGCCGTAGCCGGCTTGATTATTGGTTTTCTCGTGGCCAACGTACGAACGAGTGCGCGCCAGGGCTCCCAACGGGCCGAACTGGCCACCGTCATCGCCGAACGCGACGCGGCTAGTGCTTCGGCCACTACTGCCACGGACCAGCTCGAACGGGAACGGCTGCAGCACGCCGACGCGATGAAGAACATGCGGGACGCCTTTCAGGTCGCAGCCACCGAAGCGCTAGGCACCGTGGTGGCCCAGCAGAGTGAGCAGCAAGAGGCCGTACTGAAGCAACGGGAAGCAAAATTGGACGACCGGTTACGGCCGCTCTCCGAAGCACTTCTTCAGTATCGCGAACAGGTTGAGAAGATGAACGTCGACCGCGCCACATCCTTCGAGTCACTATCTAAGACGACTTCGCGCCTGATGGAGTTGCAGGATCGGTCCATTAGTGAGACAGAGCGCCTCAACCGAATTCTGGGACGTGAAAAAGACCGCGGTAGTTGGGGCGAAAATCAGCTCGAGAATATTTTCCGCTTGTCGGGAATGGAGCCGTACATCGATTACATGACTCAGCTCACGGTGAGTCAGGACGCAAAGAATGTGCGCCCTGACGCCGTAGTTCGGCTTCCCGGACGCGGCAACTTTGCGATTGATTCCAAGGCGCCACTAGCTGACTACGACGCGTACTTGGCCGCCGAGACACCCGAGCAGCAGGCCGAAGCCGCCAAGGCTTTTGCCGCCACGGTCAAGCGACACATTCAACAACTCACGTCCAAGTCGTACTACGACTACATAAAGCCTTCACCGGATTTTGTCGCGTGCTTTATTCCTAGTGACAATGTGCTCTCCACCGCGCTCAGTGGTGACCAGGATCTCTGGAACTTTGCCGTTCGCAGCAAAGTGCTCCTCTGCGGCCCCTCGTCACTTATGGGCATGCTGTGGTCGGTGGCCTACGGCTGGCGCCAATCGCAGTTGCAAGAAAACGCCCAGGAGATCATGGACCTCTCCGAGACGCTCCATCAACGCATCAGTGTGGCTTACGGGCACTTTCACGAATTGAGCCGCTCGCTGGGCACCACGGTGAAGAGTTATAACAAGTTGGTGGACTCGATGGAGTCCCGACTCCTCGTAACTATTCGCACCATGGAAACCAAGGGTGTGAAGAGCAAGGCCGATATCAAGGAAGTAGATGCGCTCGTGGAGTTGCCACATGACCCCAATCCTGACAAATGGCCCGTGGCGCCCGCCCTACCCCTCACCACCCTGGATGCGGAATTAGTCGAACTTCCGCGCGAGACCGAGTAGCGAATCGATTGCTGACTAGGTTCTCTCCGTGGCGAGTAGGGGTGAATTGCGGAGACGGCGACAGCTGCGTGTGCTTGTTGTCGTCATCGTGGTGGCAATGGTGGGAACGTTCGCTCGTGACGTGATTCGCGCCGCCCACGACTCGCAATCGGCACGAGCCTCGCGCAACACCACCTTTGGTACCTTGGCTCGCGACCTCATCCGCGAAGGTGCGATGTTGGATCACGACACGCTCATGACGCTGCAGCTAGCGACCACGTTGTCTCGCAGTGATTTCATAGACGCGTGGAGCCAGTTTGAAGTTCGCGCCCGTCAGGTGACTCTGGACGCCACCCGGCTCCGGCTACCCGACGTTGATCGCCAGCTCAATGTTCTGCTGGCCGACGTGATGACCCAGCGGGTTTCAAGTTGGGAAGTCATCCGTAGTTCGGTTCTGACACCTCTCGGAATGGGCGCCACTCAGTCCTCATCAGTTTCGCTGGCGAGCGCGCTGGCCACCATCACGGCTACTAACGCACAGTGGGGCTCCGCACACAATCGCTTGCAACGAGAACCGGGTCACGTCCGACTGCCCGTTGGCGAATGGACCTTGCCAGCCAACGACGTAACCGGTCTGGTTACCACGGCCGTCCAGCAGGTGAGGCTGCGGCCATCGGACGCGGTCTCT
>Ga0136642_1001197_pt1 | contig 11484 bp, 10 predicted proteins | sample LowCatLa1302831Y_FD_115313 | JGI IMG/M metagenome (GOLD analysis project Ga0136642, IMG submission 115313) | Freshwater microbial communities from Lower Cathedral Lake, Yosemite National Park, California, USA - 13028-31Y | ecosystem: Environmental > Aquatic > Freshwater > Lake ... | reverse complement strand
AGTGGCAAGGTCGCTCACGAGGCGCTCGGTTATCGCGATGAACATCAGCACGGTTCGGTAGCGGTGGTGAGAGTTGAGCAGCTCTACCCGTGGCCCGCTGAGGACATCGATGCCATCGTGTCGAGCTACCCCAAGGTCGAAGAGATTGTCTGGCTCCAAGAAGAGCCTGAGAACATGGGGGCGTGGCCTTTCGTCCACCTCCAGATGCACCACCAGTTCCGTGGCCAGAATGTACGCCACGTGGCTCGGGCCGAATCGGCCTCTCCGGCGACCGGTTCTGGTCTCGTACACGCCGCCGAACAGGCCGACCTCTTGAAGCGGGCCATCGGATGAGTTTGAAGGGCAAGTCACTGCGCGTTGTGGTCGACGGCTCGAATTTTGCCACGGAGGGTCGCACGGTACCCAGTTGGTCCCAACTAAACGAAGCCATCGACGCCTTCAAAATTGAATTCCCCAAAGCCGAAGTCATTGTTGTTGTCGATGCGAGCTTCGAGCACCGGATTACAGCGAGTGAGCGGCCCGACTTTAACCAGGCGCTGAGCAAGGGCGACGTGACGACCCCTCCCGCCGGTGCGGTGGGGCGAGGTGACGGGTTCATTCTCACGATTGCCGATCGAATTGATGGCGTGGTCCTCAGTAACGATTCCTTCCAAGAGTTTCAAAATGACTACCGCTGGCTCTTTGAAGAGGGTCGCCTCGTTGGCGGTAAGCCCATTCGAGGTGTGGGCTGGATCTTCACGCCTCGCATACCGGTACGGGCGGCGAAGACTCAACAACCCGTGAAGAAATTGGCGCTCTCTCTACCAGGAGGGGTCAAGCCCGCCATTGGCACAACAGTGACGCCCGTGAAGGCCGCTAAAAAAGCCACTAAGGCGCCGGTGAAAAAGGCTGAGGCAAAGCCCGTCAAGAAGACTGCCAAAAAGGTAGAGGCGAAGCCCGTCAAGAAGACTGCCAAACCGGTCAAGAAGGCGGCGGTGAAAATCGAAGAGGCCCCGGTCGTTATGCGGCGGGGCCGTCAGCCGGTGAATCCCGAAACTGAATTTTCGCTGTTCCGAGCAACCTACCGAATTGGTCAGCGAGTGGAGGGTGAAGTTGTGGCCTTTACTAGCCACGGGGCAGTTATCAAGGTTGCGCTAAATCGCACGAAAACGATGGAGTGTTACGCTCCGACCGCCTCACTCGCCAAGCCCGCACCGGCGCGAGCCCGTGACGTCGTGAAACGTGGCGACGTTAAGAACTTCAAGTTGGTTAGTGTTGACGCTGACCGTCGAATTGCGGAGCTATCGCTGCCATGAGTGAATTGTCAATGAATCCCAGTGACTACATCCCACACCGCGCACCCTTTCTGTTGGTTGATGAGATGGTTTCAATTGACCCGGGTGTTTCTGCGGTAGGTCAGTGGACGTTGACGGGCGAGGAGTACTTCTTCCCCGGTCACTTCCCAGGTCGGCCAACCCTGCCGGGCGTTCTCTTGGTTGAAGCACTCGCACAGTGCGCTGGAGTTTCGGTGATGGCCGATCCCCAATACCAGGGCCGCTTGGCACTCTTTGGCGGAATTCAGAGCGCGAAGTTCCGTCGCCAAGTTCTGCCCGGCGACACCGTGCTGCTTGAGGTGACGATGAACCATGTCACGACGCGTGGTGGCAAGGCCGTAGGACGCGCGACTGTTGAAGGCAAGGTTGCCGCTGAAGCGGAGATGTTCTTCGTTTTCGTTTCCCCAGAGTGAAAATTGCCACCTGGAATGTCAATTCGCTAACGGCCCGGTGGCCGCGAGTGAGTGAATGGCTAGAAACCGCTCAACCCGACATCCTCTTGATCCAAGAGACCAAACAAACGGACGTTAAATTTCCTTTCGCGGGCTTTGATGAACTGGGGTATGAGTCGGCTCACTTTGGTCAGGGGCAATGGAACGGTGTTGCAATTCTGTCGAAGGTCGGTCTAGAGGACGTGACCCGTGGATTCGGCGAGGTCGATGAAGAGGCTCGCGTTATCAGTGCCCTGTGTGGCGGAGTTCGTGTTTTTTCTTGTTACATCCCCAATGGCCGCGCCCTTGACAATCCGCACTTCGAGTACAAATTGCGCTGGCTCGAATTACTTCGTCAAACCCTCGAATCTCGTGACCGATTGGTCCCAACGGTCGTCGGTGGAGATTTCAACATCGCTCCGAGCGATCTCGACGTGCACGATCCCATGGCTTTTATTGGCGCCACTCATGTCACGCCCGTAGAGCGTTCCGCCCTAGAGGGCTTGCGCGAAACCGGCTTGACCGATTTAACTCGCCATCTGCACCCCGAGGAGCAAAATTTCTCCTGGTGGGACTATCGCAATGGGTCCTTTCGTCGAGGTTGGGGTTTGCGGATTGATTTACTGTACGTGGACGAGACAATGCTCCACTCCGCCACGGCGAGTTATGTGGACCGAGAAGAGCGCAAGGCCGAAAAGCCTAGTGATCACGCTCCCGTAGTGGGCGAATTCGACTTAGCCCTGAGGTGAGTTCGCGTCGAGTGCCGCGCGCAACTCGGCGAGCCGGTTTTTCCTCGCGTCACCCGTCAAAGGGGATTGAATCTTCTCTAGCTCCTTCACCTTTTCGATGACCGGGGTGAGGAAACGTGATTGTTCACGATTAGGGAATTTTGGTTCATCTTTTGCCTTTGAGTAGCTAATAAAGAGCGATTGCTCGGCTCGTGAGAGGGCCACGTAGGCGAGGCGCTGCTCTTCGGCGATTTGATCATCGGTCTGGGCGTTGTAATTAGGCAGGACCCCCTCCGCCCAACCAACGCAGGCGACGTGCTGAAACTCCAGCCCCTTGGCTCGGTGGATAGTCGAGAGTGCCACGGCGTCGGGATGCTCAGTGTCGACGATACGGCGATTAACTTCACGGGTCCCGACGAGGTCTGATGCGGGAGAGTGGTCCGCTCCGCGACGTTCGAAAGGAATGTTCGCAAACTCGAGGGCGGTGGCCATGCGCTCGAGTTCGCGATTGGTGCGAGCGAGTACGGCCATGCTGCGCCAAGAACTGTGCACACTGTGCTTGTTACTTAACCAGGTGGCGACCGCGTTGGCCTCATCCGTATCGGTGTCGTAGGCGCGGATTAGTGGGACCTCACCATCTTCGCGAGCGGGCACGATTCCCTTTGCGCCCGCTTCGAGCAAAGTGGAGGCAACGGCAATAATGCTGGCCGTGGAGCGGTGGTTTCGTGTGAGATCGAGTACTTGGGTGTCGGGCCAAGTTTGGAGTACCTCAGTCATGAGTTGGGGATTTGCACCGTTAAATCCGTAGATCGACTGGTTGGGGTCACCTACGCAAAAGAGGTCGGGGTCATCGCCGGCCATCTCGCGCAAGAGCGAAAACTGCAACGGGTTCATGTCTTGGGTTTCGTCCACGAAGAGCGCCGGAGTGGTGTGGCGGAATCCATCGCGAACAGCTTTGTCGGTTTGCAGCAGAGTGATTGCTTCACGCAAGAGCAGGTCAAAGTCCAATACGTGTTTAGCCTGACACATGCCGATGTAGCGGTCGATAAATTCAGCAAAGATGGGAATCGGAAGTGGGGAATCGCGCTTTAGTTTCTTGGCACTCTTCGAATAGGTAACACCAGTTAGTCCCTGAGACAAGGCCCAGCCCAACTCTTGTTCAACGCGGGGCAGTTGCCAATCGGCGATAGCCATTTCGCCGTCGGCAGTGAGTTGAGCAGCCAGAGAGGTAACTAGGCGAGCGCGATGAGACTCGAGAGCGTAGGGACGCAGGTTGTGGTCTTCTCGGTAACGAGTAACAATCGTGAGGGCGGCTCGGTGAAAGGTGCCCGCGCGTACGTCACGAATTCCCGCCCGAAAGAGGCGCTTGCGCAACTCATCTCCCGCTTTTCGGGTAAAGGTCATCGCGAGCACTTGGTCGGGGCTTAATTCACCTTCCAAGATGCGTCTTTGAATACGCAGAGTGAGTACGTGAGTTTTACCTGAACCAGCGGTGGCGCGCACCATGAGTCGGCGAGCGTGACTCTTTACCGCTTCTCGCTGCTCGGGGGTCAGCCCCACCAGCATCTGCTCGGAAAATGCCTCATCAGTCACGGTCCTTAGAGGCTATCGGGAGGCACTGACATCTCCGAAAGGCCATAGGAGATAGTGCCGAAGGAGCAAAAATCAGAGATTTACGAACCCGTTACTTATGAGGTAATCGGCCGTTTCTCGCACACTCACTTCGACAGGAATGAAGTTGATACCCAGGATTCGAGTGGCCTTGGCGTTGCTGAACTCCGCGCGCCTTCCGAGCATGGGCAAAATCGACTTGATGTCACCATCGAAGAGCGCCAGGATCCGAACCACCGAGCTGGGGGCCCGAGCTGTTTTGATTTTGCTCTTTGGGTAGACCGACTTCAAGTACTTAGCTATCTCGACGAATGACTTGGTCTCGGAGGTGGCGAGCAATCGCTCACCCTTGGTCTGGTCATTTTTGATTGCCGCAACGTGCATCAGTGCCACATCTCGCACGTCCACGATCGCAAAGCGTAGATCGGGCAACATTGGATCCTTACCCCTAAGAATGCGCTCCACTACAGAAACTGACGACGCAAAGTTCTTGTCGAGCGGTGCGCCGAGGACGAGTACGGGATTAATTGTCGTAAGCGCAATCGCGGTGTCGTTGTCCTTGATGTACTCCCACGCCGCTTTTTCGGCCAAGGTCTTTGACTTGGTGTAGGCCACGCGACCAATAGGGTGAGTGACATCGGTCCAACAAGTCTCGTCGTAGGCCATAGCCCCAGTGGGCAATTCGCAGCCGTAGATAGCCGCGTTCGATGAGGTCAGGATTACCCGCGCGACCCCTGCGTTGTGCGCGGCGCGCAGTGCCCGAAGCGTCCCTTCCACAGCTGGTCGAATGAGATCATTCTCATCTTTGGGAGAGGCGAGGGGGAAGGGTGAGGCGGTGTGCATGAGGACATCGACACCTAACAGAGCCTCGTCCCATCCGTCATCCTCGTTGAGATCTAGCTCCACGAAGGTCAGTCGTGAGTCGAGACGGGTGCCATCGAGCAGATGCGGACGAACCGCATCGAGGACCTCGGCCGCCTTGGCTGAATTGCGCACCGAAGCACGAACCTCGTAACCCTGGTTCAGTAGTTGGAGGGCAATGTGCTTGCCAATGAACCCACTGGCACCGGTCAAGAGGATGGTAGTCATGGTTACTCCCGCATTGGGGCAATCGTTCGCCCACTAGTGCTGACACCTTAATCCCCACGTGGCTGGGTAGCCTAGAGAGCGTGCTACGGGCCTACGCGCAGGGGAAAATCTTCGGGGAAACCTATGGAGATGGCGAGATTCGTGTCGTGTTTTTACACGGATGGGGGCGAAGCAAAGCGGACTTTGCTTCCAGCGCTGAGTTGTTGGCGGCCCAGGGTGTCGCCTCGCTCGCTCTCGACCTACCTGGCTTTGGCGCCTCGCCGGTACCCACGCAATCGGGCGGAGCGCGCGAGTACGCCGCGCTACTCGTACCGGTACTCAACGAGCTCGCCACCCAGCCAGTCGTGCTCGTGGGGCATTCTTTTGGGGGTCGGATCGCTAGTGTCGTGGCGAGTACCGACCCAGAACTGGTTGCCGCCGTACTCTTCACCGGAGCTCCGCTGGTGAGAACTTCGTCGGGTGGCCGCTCGCCCCTGGTCTATCGAATGGTTCGAAGTGCGAGGTCCCTCGGGCTCGTGAGCGAGGCCCGACTCGACCGAGCCCGCCAACACTACGGATCGGCCGATTACCGCGCCGCGCAGGGCGTGATGCGCGACGTTCTCGTGGCCGCCGTTAACGAGTCCTACGAGGCAGAGCTAGCCACGATTTATCAAAGGGTGGTAGCCCTCTGGGGAGCCGACGACCTCGCCGTGCCGGTGGCCGTGGCCGAAAGAGCTCTCGCCCTCGTGCCGGGGGAGTGCCACCTTGAGATCCTGCCTGGCATTGGCCACCTCGTACCCACGACCGCACCACTCGAGTTAGCGCGCGCGACCCAAGGATTGTTATCGTGAAATCTTTGATAACCATTTTCATCACCGTGGCTTTGATTGGGGCCTTCTGCGCACAACTCTTGCGTTGGGCGAGAGTTCTGCAACGAGAACATTATGAATCGGCCGCCATGCGCAGATTCCTAGAGCGCTGGACCTCGCCAACCATCGCCGGAGCTCGATCACCTGAGCGGTTCGCCAAGGGACGTCCGGTCACCCTCTCGCACGTTGCCCTAGTGGTGGTTCTCGTTGGGGTCATCACGCGGCTCAGTGCGGTCTCGCTCATCGCGAGTCTGGTCTACGGATATTTCTGTCCAGTCGGGCTTTCGGTCAGGGGTCGTACCGCACCGCTGCACTGGACTAAGCGGATGCGCTTGATTGTTGTGGTTGCGGTGCTGCAGGCGGTAGCGCTCGGGGCCCTCGGCCTCGTGGTCCAGCCTCCGTACCTGCTGGTGATGGCGGCCGTCTGGGGCGCACCCTTCTTTCTCGCGATCTCCGTTGTTCTCCTCACTCCACTTTCCGAACGGGAAGCTCGGGGCTACATCACGCAAGCTCAGGAACGACTCCAACGAATTCATCCGCGAGTGGTGGGAATCACCGGCTCGTACGGCAAGACCTCTACGAAGAACCACCTGCTCGAGTTGATGAGTAACGACCTCCAGGTAGTTGCCACCCCCAAGAGCTTTAATAATCGTGCTGGTCTGTCTCGAGCCATTAACGAGCAGCTGAGCGACGGGACTCAAGTATTTATCGCTGAGATGGGCACCTACGGTCCGGGTGAGATTCGTGATCTGTGCAGTTGGTGTTCACCCGAAATCGCAATCGTGACCGCCATTGGCCCCGTTCATTTAGAACGAATGGGTTCGATTGACACAATCGTGTCGGCCAAGCGAGAGATCACCGAACTCGCTTCGACGGTAATTCTGAACGTTGATGAACCGCGATTGGCACAGTGGATTCCCGCCCTGCGAGCCCTAGATAAAAAGGTGATTAGCGCGGGGACGAACGATGCGGACGTGGTGATCCGCGAAAATGATGACCGATGGACCCTTTTGGTTGGAGGCGAAGTGATTGGCGAGGTGGCCATCCCCCAAAGTCTGCAAGCCACCAATGTGGCGTGCGCCGCCGCGGCGGCGCTCGAACTAGGCATTTCGGCGCAGAGCATTCTCGAGCGCATTGGTCGCCTGCGGGTCATTCCCAATCGGGCCAACGTTGTTACGGCCCCTTCGGGCGTGGTGGTAATTGACGACACCTTCAACGCCAACCCCGCGAGCGCGACGGCGTCACTCCATCTGCTCGACTCGATGCGCGCTACTGGTCGCAAAGTGGTAGTAACCCCGGGACTGATTGAACTGGGCGACGAGCAATATCGGTACAACGTGCGCCTCGCCGAGGGCTGTCGTACCTTCGGGTTCGAACTCTGTGTTGTGGGCCGGACTAACGCCCGAGCACTCCTGGAGGGCTTTGTCGACAGGCCCCTACGTTTTGAGACCCGCCCGGACGCGGTGAAGTGGGTCAGGTCCTCTCTCCACGCGAACGATGCGGTGTTGTACCTCAACGACTTGCCCGACCACTACCCTTGATGAGTACTGAAGGTGGATGAATGACGAACGCGGTACTTTTTGGTGGCCCAGCGCCCGAACACGATATTTCGATTCTGACGGGGCTTTTGGCTCTGCGTGAACTACAGCGCAGCGAACCTCAGACAGTCGCGATTTACTGGACCAAGACCGGTGATTTTTTCGAGGTGCCGGGAGCAGTTGAGGCCGAGTCCTTTCTTGAAGGATTGCCAAAGGGCGCTTCTGAACTCACCTTGCGCCTGGGTCGAGAGGGGGGCTTCTATTCCGCGGGCTCCCGACTGGGCCGGGACAAGCCCCTCGACATTGGCGCGGTAGTGCTCACTACGCACGGTGGACCAGGTGAGGACGGCTCCTTGCAGGCCGCCTTGGACTTAGCGGGTATTAACTACACCGGCCCAACGGTGGCGGGTGCGTCACTCGGCATGGACAAGTGGGCCTTCGGTTCGATGGTAGCTAATGCGGGTCTACCTTCCTTGCCCCGGTTATTGCTTGGTCCCGACACCCTCGAAATTCCATTTCCTGGTCCCTATATTTTGAAGCCCCGCTTCGGTGGCTCCTCCATTGGCATCGACGTGGTGGCTGATTTAGCCACGGCTAAGGCGCGACTTAACGTTAATTCTCACTTTGCTTTGGGTTGTGTCGTTGAGCCCTACCGAGCGGACCTTTTTGATATTCAGATAGCCATCCGCACCTACCCGCAGCTCGATCTCTCCGCAATCGAAAAACCAATTCGCCGCAACGACCGAGCCGAAATTCTTGACTACAAAGACAAGTACGTGGGTGGCGAGGGAATGCTTTCGGCCCCGCGAGAACTGCCCGCCCAACTACCGGGCAATCAGGCCGAAGCGGTCAGGCGTTACGCCGCCGAGGTGGCTCGAATCGCCGGCGTGCGAGGGGTAGCGCGTATTGACTACTTGGCCAACGACCACGAACTGTTCATTAATGAAATCAACACCATCCCCGGTTCGCTCTCGAAGCACCTTTTCGTGGAACCACCGTTGGCCTTTTCGCAGTTGTTAACTGATCTCTTGGCGGAGGCTCGTGAGCGCCCAGCGCACCGCTATAGCGCCGCTGGCGCCGATGGATTGGTGTTGCGTAGCGCTGGGTCGATCGCCTCCAAACTCGCGTAAACGGGGAATGGCCGTCAGAGCTTCGGTTAAGTCGTCGCTGTAGGGATCGAGCAAGAGGCCCTGACGTACCGCCCAAAAAGCCAGTTCGACATCACCCCCGCGCAGCGAAAGATCACTGAGGGCCAGGGCGGCCCACTCACCATCACGCGACAGCTTCGCCTGGTGGCCTTCGGCGATGAACCATTCGAAGCCTCGCAGGGAACTGGCCAACGGTTCACTCAGTACCAACTGGAGTGCGTCACGGAGGGTGCCCAGTTGCGTACTCCCGAACGAGGACCGAGCCCGCTCGATTAACTCGTGAAACTCTTCCACATCACTAGTGACGCCGTGCGAGCGGTAGAGGCCCGCAGCGCTGACGGGGTGCAGTCGAGTTCCCTCGTGGTCACTACCCAGTGAACGGCGCAACGCCGAGGCCACATTGGCAAGTACTCGCGGTGAGGCGTCAACGCCCGCGTGCTGGAGAACCCGTGAACGCAGTCGGTCCCCCGTGACCGGCTCGCCCTTGTGCAGCGTGAGGTAACTGGCCATCTCAATCATGCGACGGCGCAGTGAAGGGTCGAGAGGGTGCGCGACCTGTTCGATGTCGGGGCTGGCTTGGAGCATTCGCACGCGGGGGGCCGTGCCGATGGACGACTCGGGCACCAGGAGTGGGCGAGAGAGTGTCGCGCAGAGCGCTGCGATTTCGGGATCGACGGCGTCTCGAGTGGAGAGGTGAAGAACCAGAGTTTTTGTCGAAGAATGAAGAGCGAGCGCCCGTAGCAATTCGTGGTCACTCGACGTGATGACGAGGCGCCCGTCGTGCAAGCCAACGAGTGAGCTATGCAGGTGGGCCAGAGTCCAACCTTCGGGAATCGCTAAAACGCCACCCGCTCGAACAAAGGTTATGGTTGCTGAAGTGGGGGTCTGGGCAGAAATGAAGGCGGCGGTTGGAGGGACCTTGCGAGGGGAGGGTCCTATTTCGGTCGGTGCTGTAGTCACTGTTACAACACCCGCGCGATTTTTGCCGCAGAGTAACAATATGTGGCTTTCAATGTTCGGGTCACGTTGACGAAGCTGGTTTATAACCAGATCAGGGTTCAAGGTGGGTTGCTGACGAAGACTGTCTGATAGTCGCTTTGCCGAAAGCGCTAAGGGTAGAGAGGACAGCCAGAGCATCGACGAGTGATCAGAAGCAAAAGATCCAGCACTCGGTGAAGTAGTGGTGGAGTCCGGTGGTGGCGAATGGCGGGTTTGCTGATGGCCGAGCAAGGGCAGCAGGGCAATCAACGTTGTCGCTAGCCACTGGTATCCAGTACCGGGAACCACGAGACCACGTCGTATCGCTCTGAGCGCGAGTCGCAGTTGCCAGAGAAAGCCCAGCCAGAGCAGGACTAGTGCCAGCACCACGCAACGAATTAAATTCGGCTGAGCGCTCTAGGCCGCGACGCTCCACTGCCAAACAGCGATGACGGGCAGGACGAGGGCGTAGAGAGTGAGCGCCACACCCTGGGCGGGCACGGGTGGCCTTTTCACGCGCTGTCCAGTCGCCAGATGGTCACGACGGGTAAATGGAGGGCGACGAGAACTACTTGGCACTGCTCATTGGCTGGTTCCACAAAAACCTGATCAATCGAGAGACGAAATCGTTGGCACACCAACTCAGCGGAGAGAGAGTTTGAAGATTGCAAATACCAGCGACCGGCGTGGGGGACCGGAACCATGAGCTGGGGATTGGAAATGCTCAGCTGCCCCGCGATAGAGGCGGTGGTACTGACGGCACCTGGGTTCGTGTGGATGCTGAATGTGGTGGTTGTTCTGTGGTGTTTTGGGTGCGAGTGAGGTGTCGCCAGACTCACCATAAGTAGCACGAGCAGTAGTGGGGCGGACCACAGAACCAGAGCATTGGAATTCCAGCGCCGTTGCGACATCGCCACAAAGTAGTGAGGTCGCGTCAGGCGGCTGCGCCCCAAGATAGGGCCCAAAGTCCCTACAACAGATATCGACGGGCGAAATTTTGTAGTTCGAGCTGCAGTGCTTGGGGTGCGCTGCGATCAGATTTGGCCAGTTCGCGAAGACTGCGACCTTCGAATACACGTTGATAGGTAAGTCGAACGAGTCGTTCGTGGGGCCCAGTCGCCAGGGTCTCCAGCCGGGTTAGCAGTGCGGAAGGAACTACCGCCGGTTCGAGCGAATGCTGGCTGGCCTCAACGCTTCTGGCCGCCTCTTTTTCCTTCAACATCCAGCGGCGCAGCCTCCCACGCAGGGCCGAAAGTAAGTCGGGCGCGCAGTACTGACGGCGCTGACCGGCCCAGTCATGAATTAACTCAGTACAGCACGCAATGGCCACCGCCACCATCTCACCCGGGTCGCTCACCGCCCCGTCACCAAATCGGAGTTGACGACAGGTGGCGATGATGCCGGGCAAGAGGGTCTGCAAAAGGGCACGAGAAATCTCGGGGTCGGGTGCTTCGACGAGGAGGGCTTTAAGAATCTCCGCCTTTTCGAGCATCGTCAAGCCTGATCGGCGCTCTAGCGCTTCGACGACGTCCGCCAGGTCACTCAGCCCGACCAGTGGCAAATCGGGCCAACGGGTGGTCAATGTTACGAAGGCTGCTCGGGCGCGGGGGGTTCTGCCGGTGTGCAACCAATCGCGCCGGAGTTGCCCTAAATAATCGGTGTTGTGTGTCATGGGTGCCACCATTGACCACACCAATCACTGGATTATTCACTGCACAACACCATTCTTTACGCACAGAAAACCACTTTCTTTTTCACTCATACTCACCTAGTCTGGCGTTATGAACATTGATGATTTCT
>Ga0136642_1001196_pt1 | contig 11491 bp, 9 predicted proteins | sample LowCatLa1302831Y_FD_115313 | JGI IMG/M metagenome (GOLD analysis project Ga0136642, IMG submission 115313) | Freshwater microbial communities from Lower Cathedral Lake, Yosemite National Park, California, USA - 13028-31Y | ecosystem: Environmental > Aquatic > Freshwater > Lake ... | reverse complement strand
GGCGCCGACGACGAAGTAATTTTGCGCGGCGAGTGCTTTGGCGAGAAGTTTAGCGACGGGCGCAGGGGGTGGGCTTTTCTCACCGGCGACGAGAGAGCCTGCTTCGCGATAGCCAGCGAGCAGTGGGTAATAAAAAGCGGGTTGTTCCTTGGTTGGTGGGGTTACGGCGCGGCCGGCGTCGGTCATGTCGACGACGATATTGACGTCGGTGTCCTTGGGTGCCCCAAAGCCGAAGAAACCAGCGTAAATCGATCCGCTTGATGCAAGAATGAGCGCGATAATTACGGGTATGCGGCGCATGAGGGTAAAGTGGGCAGACATGGCGGCTTAGACGCTCAGTCGCCGAGTAAGTTTCTAACGCAAGTCTAAGTCCGCGATCAGAAGTCGAATTGATCGATGTTGCCCTGATTGAAAATGAAGGGTTTTCCGAGGAGAAGATTATCGCCTTCGATGGCGAATGAGCCGAGGGAGCCGGCTTTAAAGGTTTTGGCGCCTTTTTTTAGTTCATCTTTGGCGAGGGCGACGCCGGCGTAGATTGTAAGGTAACCGAGGTTGCCGGTGTTCCAAAGAATAACGCTGTCGGTCACACCGGAATGGACGTAGCGCTTGTTTTCGTTGGGGAGGCCGAGACCCATGACTTTTACTTTACCGGTCAGGCCGGCTTGTTTGACGGCTTCAGCGGCGCCGGGGACGCCGGGTGAACAGATGGCCATGATGAGTTTGAGCTTGGGGTTGGCGCTGAGTAGGGCCGTCGCTTCGGACTGGGCCTTATCTTTGAGGTCGTCGCAGGGACGCACGGCGACGAGTTTCATCTTGGGAAATTTTTCCTTCAGACGGGCTTCGACGTATTTTTGCCATTCGCGTTGGTTGGCGGCGGTGAGCGAGCCTACAATCATGGCGAATTCGCCTTCTTCGCCGACGAGGCGGGCCGCTTCATCCATCAGAGTTTGGCCAATGCCTTGGGGGGTGGCTTGGTTCACGAAAAAAGACCGCGCGTCGGTCATGGCATCGGCGTCGTAGGTGAGGACTTTGATGCCTTGTTTCTGGGCTTTGCGGAGGGCGGTGGAGATACCCTCTTTGTTTTCAGCGGCGACGGCGATAACGTCTACACCTAGTGTGATCCAGTTTTCGACGATTTCGTTTTGTTTGGCTGCATTGGAATCGGTGGGGCCGTCGAAGAGCAATTGGATGCCGAGTTCCTTGGCGGCTTTATCGGCGCCAGCTTTGCAGGAAATAAAATAGGCGTTGCCCTTGGACTTGGGGAGCATCGCGACGATGAGTTTTGTATCGGCGGCAGAGGCGGTGAAGAACGAGGTGAGCAACATAGCGCCAGCGGCCAAGAAACGAAGGAGAGTATTTTTCATCGGGGAAGTTGAGGGGTGGAGGGTGCGGAAGTGTGGTGACGAATACGCAGAGTGGACAAGATTTTTGGCAGAACGCTCGCGGTTAGAGCGATCAGCAACAGCGCACCCGTGAGTAAGCCGGACATCTCTTCGGCGGCGTTGAGCCGCATGACCACGGGCAAACACGCGAGGCCATTTTTGAGTACGGCGATCGCAGCTACCCCTAGGAGCGTACCTGGAATCGACCCGGTGCCGCCGAAAATGCTCGTCCCGCCGAGGACCACGGCGGTGATGGCAAAAAGTTCGTAGCCGGTGCCTGCGTCGGCCTTCGCTTGCCCCAAGCGAGCCGTGTAGATGATGGCTGCGATGGCGGCGATGAGGCCTGCGAGTACGTAAACCAATGCCAAGCGGCGCTCAACCGGCAGTCCAGCGTAGCGTGCGCCCTCGGGCGATAGACCGATGGTGCGGAACGCTCGGCCAAAAGTCGTGCGATGCAGCAGCAGCCCGATCGCGAGAGCTACCAACAGAAAAACCCAGGCCTGTGTCGGCAGTCCTAACCAATGGTCCTGGCCTATAAATAGAAAATTTTCCGGGAAATCTGTGTAAGTGATCGACCCATGGGTGATGGCTTCGGCGAGTCCGCGAAACAGCGAATAAGTGCCAAGCGTCACAATCAAGGACGGTAGCCTTAGGGTGGTAATGAGAACGGCGTTGAGCGAGCCGGCGAGGGCCCCGAGTCCGAGCGTGAGCCCGATGGCGACAGGAATGGGCACGCCACCATCGTGCCAGATTTTTCCAAAAAGAATCGCGCATAGCCCGAGTAAAGATCCGACCGAAAGATCAATGCCCGCTGTGATAATGACCGGAGTAAGCGCGAGCGCGAGCAGGCCGATTTCGCAGGAGTGACGAAGAATATCGAACTGCCGATCCCAAGTGCCAAACCCGACGACGCCGCCGCGGCGGTTGGTACTCGTGCCCGCAAAATAAAAAAAGAGCCACTCGCTGATCAGTACATAAAAGAGCAGCATCTCATGACTGGTGAACACTTTACTCCAGTTGCGGCCAGGCACGTTGCAGACGGCAGCAGAAGTCGTTGTGGTGCTCATGAATCAGGCTCTGCCTTGTCGACTGCGCACGCCATCGGCGACGACGGCGAGCAAAATGATGGCGCCTTGTACGGCTTTTTCCCAATACGCTTCGACGTGCAGGTGCGTCAGTGCGGGTGAGACACAGGCGAGCAATAATAACCCGGCAAAGGCGCCCCAGAGGTTGCCGCGTCCGCCGGAGATCGCGACGCCTCCGACAACCACCGCGGCGATCACCTTCAGCTCTAGGCCGTTGCCGGTGAGGGGCTGAACTTGTGGAGATTGAGCAAGGTTCATCATGGCGCCGAGGCCGGTGAGCGCCCCTATGAAAACAAACACGAGTAATGTGACCAATTGCGGTCTGATGCCTGCCAGTCGTGCGGCTTCGGCATCCGTGCCAACGGCGTAGAGGTAACGACCTATCGCTAGGTGTCTCATCGCCCACGCCAGCGTCACGAGCACTCCGAGTGCGGTGCCGACTAGGACGAGTTGGCCGGTGGTTTGACTGAGGCCGAACCACTGCACGCGATCGGGTAAATTTACAAATTCTCCTTGGCGTATTAGATTTAGACCCTGGCGCAATGTTACCATCGTGGCCAACGTGACTACAATCGAAGGCAGGCGCAGGAAGGCGACGAGAAAGCCGTTAAAAGCGCCGAACATCGCGCCGAACCCGATGCTCGTAGGCAACACGAGCGCTAGCGGCCAACCGCGCGCCACGAGCAGGCCTGCGGATACGCTGCAGACGGAGAATATTGAGCCGACGGAAATATCGATTTGGCGCGTGATGATGACGCACGCCATACCGCAGGCGACCACGAGTGTCGGGGCTTCGCGGGTGACTAACGACAAGAGTGGCTGCGGCGAAAAAAACGCAGGTGCGAACAACGCGAGGCTGAGCAAAACTGCGAGCAACGCGCTCACAACGGAGAGTTCGCGGAAATATCGTTTCATGCAGCGGTGCCGAGGGCGGCAGCCATAACAGTATGTGGATTGGAGCCGCCGGGCAGGATCGCCCGCAGCGTGCCGTGGCCCATTACACCGATGCGGTCGCTCATGCCGATGACTTCGGGTAGATCACTCGAAATAAGAATCACCGCGAGGCCTTGTTGCGCGAGACCTCGAATGATTTTATGGATTTCAATCTTGGCGCCGATGTCCACGCCTTGGGTGGGTTCGTCGAGAATGAGAAGTTTAGGGCGCGTCGCCAGCCAGCGGGCGAGGGCGATTTTTTGTTGGTTTCCACCGGAGAGACTCCCCCCGAGCGCTTCGGGGCCGGTGCATTTAACGGCCAGGTCGCGGATGTAATCGAGGGCGAGGGTGCGCTCGGCGCCGAAACGAAGCCAGGTCGTCGGGAACAGCTTAGGGTGAACGGCCATCGTAATGTTATGCGCGATGGGCAACTCAAGTACAACGCCGTGGCGTCGGCGATCTTCGGGAACGTAAGCGATGCCGTGGGCGACGGCGTCTTGGGGCGAACGCAAGTCTACTCTTTCCCCGGCGAGTGTGACCTGGCCGGAGTCCGCGGGCGTGAGGCCGAAGAGGATGCGGGCAATTTCGGTGCGGCCGGCGCCGACGAGGCCGCCGAGGCCAAAGATCTCGCCGGCATGGACGTCGAAGGAAACCTCGTGCACGCCGCTCGCGGTGCAGCCGACACCGCGCAGTGAGAGCACGGTGGCTCCCGGAGCGGATTCGGCAGCGGGATAAATTTGCGCTACCTCGCGGCCTACCATCAGGCGGATGAGGCCGGCTTCGTCGATGTCGCCGACGGCGTGGGTACCGACGCTTTGACCGTCGCGTAGCACGGTGACTCGGTCGGCCAAGGCGAAGATTTCTTCGAGGCGGTGCGAAATATATATGACGCCCACGCCATTTTTGCGGAGGTCGCGGACGACGGCGTAAAGGAGGTGCTGCTCTTTTTGGGTGAGCGAGGCCGTGGGCTCATCCATGATCACGATGCGGGCGCCGGAGCCGAGCGCGCAGGCGATTTCGACCAATTGTTGCTCGGGCATCGAGAGATCGCGGACCTCGGTGTCGGGAGAGATGGCGGCGCCGATGCGGGCGAGAAGGTCGGTGGCGCGGGCGAGGCGGGAGGTCCAATCGATCCGGGCTAAGGCGGCCCTGGCTTCGAGACGGAGGGCGATATTTTCTGCGACACTTAGATCGGGAAACAGCGCAGGCTGTTGGTAAATACAGGCGATGCCGAGCGCGCGTGCGGTGGCGGGTGTGAGCTCGGCGACGGGTTGGTCGGCGAGCGTGATCGTGCCGCCATCGGGGGCGTGGGCGCCGGTGACGATTTTGATCAGCGTACTTTTTCCGGCGCCATTTTCGCCGAGCAGCGCGTGGACCTCTCCTGCGCGGAGATCAAAGTCTACTCCGCGCAAGGCACGCACGCCGCCGTAATTTTTTACGAGTTGGCGGAGGGAGAGGAGCAGTGACGACATGCGGGCCGGGGTAAAGCAGGTGAGGTTGCAAAGTTTACGGCAATTTAGCCAGCCGTAGGACAGTCCGAACCGGAGTTTTCGGCGGCGCGGAGGGCGGCAAGGTCTGGGTCGGTCTGCGCTGCGATTTTAAAATGTGGCTCTAGGGCAATAGCGGCTTGGACGCGGCGGCGGGCTTCGGCGAGGTCACCGCGTTGGCAGGCGTAGCAGCCAAGATTAAACTGGATCGTGGGCTCGCGCGGGTGGCGCAGTTCGGCTTCTCGCAGGATGGCCTCGGCCTCGTTAAGGGATTCGGCGCGGCGGGTGGCGTAGGCGTAACTAATCCAGGCGTTGAGGTTGTCGGGTTGTCGGAGGGTGAGTTCGCCGGCAGCGACCCGGAGCTCAATCCAGCGAGATTGCGCGCGAAAAATTTCTAAGCGCAAGCCTAGGGCTTCATCGCAGTCGATGGAGTCAACTGGAAGCTGTACGAGTTCGGCGGCCGCTTCTTCGAGCAGGCCAAGTTCGATGTAACCGCGGGCGTAGGAAAGCAGCCAACGCGGTTGCATTAAATAAGCGGGCAGCGCGGATTAGGCGGCCTTGGAAATACAGCAGTGCTTGTACTTGCGACCGCTACCGCAGGAGCAGGGTTCGTTGCGGCCGGGTTTGACGGCGGCTTTGGCGGGGGCAGGGCCGGTACGTACGGGCCGGGTATAGATCCAACCGGTCGCGGGATGGCGGCGGAATTCGGCTTTTTCCTGGAGGACGTACTCGTTGTTGGCGTCAACGTAGTAAGCGGAGAACTCGACGTAGGAAAGTTCGGGTTGGGCGTCAGGCTCGTGGGCGTGAATTTCGAGGCGCGTCCAGCCGATGGCGGGTTCGTTGGGTAACTCAACGTAGGCTTCGCTGGCGGTGCCGGCGTAGGAGCGGTGGAGATGTGCGTAGTCTCGGGCTACGTGCGCGGTGAAACGCGAGCGCATGAGTTCTTCAGCGGTGGCGGCGGGACGCACAGCCTTGATGATGGGTTCACAGCAAAGTTCGTACGATTTGCCACTGCTGCAGGAGCAGGGTTGTCCTCGTTGCGGGGCCGGAAGGGCGGCGGGAAGTTTCGGCATTGCGTCAGTCCTAAACGGGAGGCCATGGGCCAAGCGAGCCTGAAGCGCCGGGGCGCTTAGGCGGCCCGGGATTGGCGTGGGTAGGAGTGAGCGTCGAGCGGGGCGAGTTCTGGAGTAAGTTGGGGGCACAGGCTCATGAGCAGAAAGTCATGCGGTGGCGCTGTGCGGGTCGTCGTGGTATCAGTTTTTGGCGTGGCGGTGAAGCCGAGGATAGGGCTGCGCAAGTTGCGTGGCGTCGTGGTCGGTTTAGTTTGCATCAGGATGGCGTGTTTTTGGTTTTTTGGAAAACCCGCCCGAGGCCGCACCGTGGAGGCCAATAAAAAGCCCCTCCGGTTTGGCACCGGAGGGGCGAAAGTCGTTAGACGAATCAGGCCCCCCGCGGCGCGCGGCGAATGGATACGGATACGACGGAGGCTACGACCACGGAAACGTGGGCGAGCAGGTAGGATTTATTCGTCGTGCCGGAGGGGCTCATTTACTTTATCTTATATGGCCTTTAGTGTAGGGCGATGTCAAGCGTGGGTCTGGAGGGTATTTCCTTGGCGGTGAGGGTGCATTTAACTGTCACAGGTGCGCCGCTTGACAGCGGGGGAAGCGGACGACTATCCCATTTATCCCGTATGGACGTTGCTCTCGACCAACCGGTACTGGTGTTGAATCGCCTTTGGCAGGCGGTCAACGTCATCGGCGCTCGGCGAGCTTTTGCGCTGTTGGCCCGTGGGCATGCGCATGTGGTGCATCACCACGATGATGATTTCCGGATGTTTTCGATGATGGATTGGATCGATTTCTCCGTCAGTAATCCGCCGCTCGAGGCGGTAGAGACAGTTCATACGCCGACCCGTACGATCCGTTTGCCGCGAGTGATATTGCTGACATTTTTCGATAAACTCCCGTGCAAGGAACTGAAGCTGACGCGCGGGAACGTATTCGATCGGGATAAGAATACCTGTCAGTACTGTTCTCGGATCTTGCCGCGCGAGCAGCTCAATCTTGACCATGTGATCCCGCGTGATGCGGGCGGTAAGACGACGTGGGAGAATATCGTTTGTTCGTGCATTAAATGCAATTCGCGGAAGGCCAATCGGCTGCCGCATGACGCGCATATGCGCCTCATCCGCAAGCCCGTGCGGCCCAAGTGGCGACCCGTAATCTCGCTCGTGCTAGGTAACCAAAACCAGCACGCCGCGTGGAAGGACTTCCTCGACGTCGCGTACTGGAACGTCGAACTGGAGGATTAAGCTGGGTGGGTTTTGACCTGGGCTAATGTTTAGACCTGCGGCCGAGATTTTTGGCGAACGAGCACTAGTAACGTAGCGACAGCGATGATATTGATCGCTGCTAAAATCAGGCGGGCGGGCAGGGGAATTTTGGGGTTGGCTACGAAAATCAACACTAGGGCGCACACCATAAGCACCGTGCACGCCAGGTAGATGAGTTTGCGCTGACGCGGGGTGGGCGCGTAGGCATCTACCGCGGGCGGCTCGGGTGAGGGGGTGGGCTTGGGCTCTGCGGCAGGGGCGGACATAATGAAAGGGTAGTTGAAGGAGGAGCTTTTACGGGCGATTTTTTTACCGGGCGGCATTACGCGAGCGGTAAGATGAGGCGCATGGTCGTGCCGTCGGGGCTGCTGGAAACAAGGTTGAGATCGCCATGATGAGAAATGAGGACTCGTTTAGCGATGGCGAGCCCCAGACCGGTGCCGCCGGGGCGGCCGGAGAGGAAGGAATCGAAGATGCGGTCACGGATATTTTCGGGAATGCCGGTGCCGGTGTCGGCGAGGTCGAGTTGGGCGACAGCGCCGGAATCGCGCTGCGCGACTTCGAGATTCACGCTGATGGTGCCTCCGTCGGGCATGGCCTGCATAGCGTTGATGATGAGATTAAGTAGCACTTGTTGCAGTTGTCCGTGGTGGCCTTCGACTACGATTGGGCGTGCAGGGGGCTCGAAACGGAAAGCGATTTTACTCTGCGCTAGTTTGAGGCGCAGGAGTACTAGCGTGTCTTCGATGATTTCACCTAGTGAGCAACGGGTGTGCAGGCTAGTGGGGGCTTTGGCGAAATTGAGCACGCGTGTGACGATGGCTTCGAGCTGATCGAGTTTTTCGCCGATGACGCGCATGTCGGTGTGGCGGGGGTCGTCTGGCGTGAAATCGACACCGAGGCCGCCGTGGAGAAGTTTGAGAACGGTGAGGGGGTTGCGGATTTCGTGAGCGATTTCCGCCGCGAGAAGGCCGAGTGTGGTGAGGCGTTCGTTTTTACGGAGGGAATCCTCGCTTTGAAAAACGCGGGTGTAGAGGCGGGAGTTTTGTAGGGCGACAGCGCCAAGGGAGGCGAGGGCGGCGAGGAGGCGTTTTTCGTCGTTATCGAAGCGGTGGACGCGATCGGTAAAGACGGCGAGCACGCCGAGAACTTCGCCTTCGTAGTTGAGGGGCGTGGCGAGGGCAGAAACGAGCGAGGGGTCGAGAGGTAGGTCGTTGAGGTCTTGGAAGTCGGGTGACTGGATGTTGGTAAAGGTGATGGCGCGTCGGGTGTGGATGGCCGCGGCGAAGGCACAGGAATCGAGCGGGAGTGCTTCGGCGGGTGGCGGGATGAAGCTGTCGCTGGTGGTGAGGGCGGCGAAGCGAAGCGTGGCAGTCTCGGCGTCGTGGAGGTAGAGCGCGCAGGCACGGGCGGAAAGGACTTGGCGGGCGTCGCGGGTAAGGGTGTCGAAGAGTTCTTGGGGTTCGAGTTTGGCTACCAGGGATTGTCCGGTGGTGATGAGGGTCTCGAGCTGGCGGGCTTTGGCTTTAAGGTGGCCGAGTTGCCAGATGCGTTGGACCACGGCGGTGGCCTCGGCGGATAAGCGTACGAGCAGAGCGAGGTCGTTAGCGGTGAAATGGCCGATGGTGTCGTGGTCGAGGCAAATGACGCCGATGACTTGGCCGTTGTCCTCCATGGGGGCGGCGATTTCGCAGGCGGTGGTGGGGCGGACTCGGACGTAGCGGGCGTCGCGGGTGACGTCGGGCACGAGTTGGGCGCGGGAGTGAAAAGCGACCCAGCCAGTGATACCTTGACCGAGACGAAGCACGACCTCGCGGTAATCGGAAGGCAGGCCAATTTGAGTTTCGATTTCGAGGCGGCCGTGGTCTGGATTGAGTAGAGAGATAGAGCCGGCGGAGCCTTGGAAGTGGGTGAGAAGTTCGCCCAAGATCCGTGGGAGGACGAATGCAGGATCGTCGCTCTGGAAACCGAGCGAGGCGATGCGGCCGAGCGCGGCTTGATCGGCGAGGGAAAGGGCGGTGGCTGATTCCACGGGTTCGAAGATTGTGGAATCGTGGCGGAAGGCCAGAAATTCTGTGCGCCTGCTTGCGAACAGGCCTCGGTAGATACGAAAAGGGTTTTATCCTATGCGTGGCCGTGGCGGATTGGGTGGATTATCTTGATGGACGGCGCGAAAACTCGGTCCTTTAGGTCTGGGAGGATGTTAATTACCTGTTGTGGGAACAGGAGCGGGTGCGGCGATCACCTCGGCGAGCGCGTCACGCAGGACGTGGAGGCGCTCAGGGTTTTCGACGGCAGTGTGGTCGCCGCTTTCGATGTAAAACGTGTCGATGGCGACGCCGCGCTCGGTGCCGATGCGTGCGAAAGTGGTATCGAAGCCGTGGTCGGAGACGGTTTTAGCGAGGCGATAAAGGAGGCCAATTTGGTCGCGGGCTTGGATTTCCACGATGGTACGTTCCATGGAGAGTTCGTGGTAAACCTCGACGGTGGGAGGAAAGGAACTGTGGAGCGCTTCGCCGTTGGTGGTGGATAGGTAGCGGGTTGCGGCGATTTTTTTAGCTTGGGCGACGATGTCAGGATAGAGGTCTTTACTGGAGACGAGGGCGGACTCGATGGTCTTGGCGAAGATTTCCTGGGCTGCGGCGCTCTGGACGACACCGCGGCCGGGTTCCACGACGTAAAAAGTGTCGATGGCGATGTGGTCAGTTCTAGAGATGACTTTAGCGCCAAGAATGCTCAGGCCAGCTACGCTGAGGGCACCGGCGAGTTTATAAAAGAGACCGGCGCGGTCCCAAGTAACTACGTTGACGACGGTTAGGGAGCGGTTGAGGTCGTCTTTCCATTCTATGACCGGGCGGAGCGTGCTGATGGAATCGGCCGCTGCGATAGACGTGAACAATTTGTTCACCATCTGGATGTGTAAAGCAATCTCGCCACCCTCGGTGTGGATGAAATAGCGGTCAGGAAGTAGGCTAAAATGCGCGGCGATCTCGTCATCACTGATGCCGGGGATTCGTTGGGCGATTAGGTCCTGTTGGGTCATGAGCTTCTTGGCTTCGTAACTGGCGGCTAGGGTGGGCCCGTGTTTTAGGCGTTCAAGGGTGGCGCGAAACAGTGTGGAATGCAGAGTATCTTTGTAGCTGTTCCAGAGGTCAACTGTGGTGCCTCGAGCGTCGCAAAAGGTGTGGACGTAAAGCATCCGCAGTCGCTCGGGATCGAGCACAAGATCAGCGAAGGCGGCGGCGGTGTTGGGGTCATCTACATCCCGCTTCTGCCAGAATCGTGCCATTGCCAAATGATTTTGAATGACGAAGATTACTACTGCACTGCCCTCGGGTGAAACATCGAACCGCTTCAGCAAGGGTTCGGCGATGCGAACGCCGCTTTCGGCGTGACCCTGGATGCCCTCGGCTTTTCCAATATCATGAAGTAACAGCGTGAGATAGAGTAGGGCTGAGTCGGAGATTTCGTGGAGCGCCTCGCGGTATTTGAGCGTGATGGGCTCGGCCGCGCTAAAGATACGGTCGAGTTCGCGGATGGCGTTGAGCGTGTGCACATCGGCCGTGTAGCGGTGGTAATATTCGTGCTGTACGAGGCACGTGAGCGCGTCGAAAGCGGGAATAAAACGACCAAGCACGCCCAACTCATGCATCAGGGCCAGCGCTGGATAAACCGCACCGACTTCGGATAGGATGGCGCGGAAGCTGGCGGTGGCGTCGGCAGAGGCTGCGATCTCTGGCGTGAGCAGGGGTAGGGATTCACGGATGAGTTCGCGTAGATGTAGGTCGATCGCGCAGTCGAGTTGCTGGCTGTGCCGAAAAACGCGAATTAGGCGGACCGGGTCGGTGGTGAAAACCGCGGGGGATTCGGCAGCGAGTTCACGGCCGCGCACAATAAAGCCGTCAAGGCGTTTGCTGCGGGTGAAACGCGAAATGAGTAACGATTCACGAATCGAGCCGGTCGTACCTGTCGCGCCGCGCCCTATGCTGAGCGCGAGGCGGCTTTCGACGAGTTTCGACATGCGGAAAATTGTCTGCGCGGCGCGGTAATAATCCTGCATGAAGTGCTCCACGCGCTGCAGCATGTCAGTCTCGGTGTAGCCGAGATTTTCGGCGACGCGGGGTTGGGTATCTAGGTTGAGCGTGTCTGTTGGGCGTAGACTAATAAAATGTAGCTCATTGCGCACGCGCAGGATGAATTCGTATGCGCGCTGGGCGGCCTCGACGTCGGCGGGCTTTAAATAATTTTGCGCAGCTAGATCGGTGAGCG
>Ga0136642_1001195_pt1 | contig 11491 bp, 12 predicted proteins | sample LowCatLa1302831Y_FD_115313 | JGI IMG/M metagenome (GOLD analysis project Ga0136642, IMG submission 115313) | Freshwater microbial communities from Lower Cathedral Lake, Yosemite National Park, California, USA - 13028-31Y | ecosystem: Environmental > Aquatic > Freshwater > Lake ... | reverse complement strand
TACTCATTCGTGGCCTTTGCGACCCCGAGCGCGTAAAAGGCGGCGCCACGCTCATCTAAGCGAGTGTGAAGATCTGCGAGCCCGCGATTGGAGGCTTCCACTAGCGCAATCGTTAGCGGTGCATTTCGAGATCCTGGTGAGATAACGAAGTCACTAATGCCAAGCTCAAGAAGTTGTCGGATCGTCGACCTGGCTAGATCAGTTGCGCTCATACCAGCTCCTCTCGAAATCCTTCACTCTCAAATATTTCGGTGACTCGATTACTCCACCACTCTACGCGCTCTGGAGCCGCTTGATACTTTACGAGAAGTTCGGGATCAGGCACAACCCGCTGCACCTCGAGTAATCCATTTTTAGCCGCTACCGGTGGTTCGCAGATATCTGATTCAAAGAGTGAGGTCGTGCCAAGTCCGCAGGCATAGTCGAGTTTCTCGAAAGAGGCGGCAAGTGCCAGGTTATGAGAGATTCCAATTCCAGTTTCGAGTGCGCTCGATATGACTACTGGTAGCCCGATTCGATCTGCCAACGAATGCGCTGCTTCAAATCCACCAACTGGTTGCCATTTAAGGATTGCGATATCTGCAGCGCTGCGCAGGCTTTCCATTGAAGCAGATAAATTTTTACGGATTGCTTCATCAACAGCGATCTTTACTGAGCCATCGCGCTTGAGCGTTTGCAAATCATCAAGTGAGTGACATGGCTGCTCGATATATTCAAAGACCTCACCAAAACGTTCAAGGTACTGGCCAATATAGGTACGGGCCTGCGCGAGATCCCAACCACCATTAACATCTAATCGAATCTTGGCGTCTGGAATGATCTTGAGGGTCTCTTCTACTAACCCTTCACCGATTTCAAAGTCATCGACTTTGACCTTGACGGTTGTGCAGCCAGTAAATCTCGCTAGGACGCGAGCTACTTGATCCACCGGGACGATCGGCAGCGTGGCATTGATCGGAATTTCGCTACGAAACTTTGCTGGCCACGGTTTATAAGCAGCATCTAGCGAGGCTTTCAGCCACGGGCGAGCTTCAGCCGCGCCATATTCAAGGAATGGTGAGAACTCACTCCATCCAGCATCACCTTGGAAGAGTACGACTTCGCGGTAGTCAATCCCTCGAAATCGCTGTCGTAGCGGAATTCGGAGCACGGTGAAATCCTGGAAGATATCTGTCGGCAGTTTCATCTTCTTAAACGATACTTAAGGGCGCTTTGGGAACTTACCGAAATCAGGTTCGCGCTTCTCTTGATACGCGTTGCGTCCCTCTTGCCCTTCTTCTGACATGTAGAAGAGAAGAGTCGCATCGCCAGCAAGTTGTTGCACGCCGGCGAGGCCATCATCAGCAGCGTTCAGTCCAGCTTTAAGTAGACGTAGCGCCATTGGTGAGTGACGTAACATTTCGCGGCACCAAGAAACTGTTTCGGCCTCAAGCTCTGCAACCGGCACGACAGTATTTACCAATCCCATATCGAGCGCCTCTTGCGCATCGTATTGGCGACATAAGAACCAAATTTCGCGGGCCTTCTTCTGGCCGACATGTGCTGCAAGTAATCCTGCACCATACCCACCATCAAAAGAACCAACCATTGGGCCGGTCTGTCCAAACTTTGCATTATCTGCCGCGATCGTTAGATCACAGACGACATGCAGGACATGGCCCCCACCGATCGCCCAACCTGCAACCATTGCTACAACTGGCTTTGGTAGTCGACGAATCTGAATCTGTAAATCAAGAACGTTGAGGCGACCGATTCCTTTTTTCGCTAAGCCATCATCACCGAGGTAGCCATCATCTCCGCGAACGTTGATATCGCCACCAGAACAGAATGCTTCACTACCAGAACCAGTAAAGATAATCACGCCAACAGTCTCGTTATCTCGTGCGAGTGAGAATGCCTTCTCTAATTCAAAGAGCGTCTGTGGGCGGAATGCATTGCGAACCTCGGGGCGTTGGATCGTAATCTTCGCCATGCCTTCAGCGACTTCATAGCTGATATCGCTAAAACCCTCGCCACCTTCGCCAACGGTCCATGTGGGGATCGTGCGGGAGCCTGGTTCACGTTTGATTGGCTTGCTCATGGCGATAGCCTACGACCATCATGGATAAATCTTCACAGCGAGAGCTGCTGCATGTGCCACAGGAGTGGTCTATTGCACAGCAGCGCCAGGCCCTTGAAGCGGCCCTACGCGGTGATGGCCCGGCCCTCACATGGAACATCTCTGATCTGACACATGTCCCCACAGAGTGCGCAATTGTTGTGGCGACTAGTGGCTCTACTGGAAATCCAAAGTATGTAGCGCTTTCAGCCGCTGCCTTGATCGCATCTGCCCGCGCATCACATTCGTATCTACAGGCCGAACCTGGCGAGCACTGGTCTCTACTTCTACCCACAACACATATCGCTGGAATCAATGTTCTTATCAGATCGATCGATCTTGGTAGCGATCTCGTAGGTGTTGATACCACCGCAGATTTCACGGCGATCGTGCCAACTCAACTGCACCGAGCACTCAATGGCGATGCTGCATTGCTCGCACATTTAAAGAGTGCAAAGGCGGTTCTAGTCGGTGGCGCAGCTACCTCAGCCGCGCTTCGTACCGCTGCGAACGAAGCGGGAATCAATCTTGTCACTACCTACGGCATGTCAGAGATGTCTGGTGGTTGTATCTATAACGGAACTCCACTTGCTGGAGTAGATCTGCGTATCGTTGAAGGTCGGATTGAACTTAACGGCCCAATGAAGGCAATTGGTTATCTCGGTGATGAACCATTTGGCGATAAATATTTCATTACCCAAGATGCAGGGGCGATGGTTGATGATCACCTTGAAGTTACCGGACGCATTGATGACCAGATTGTTACAGGTGGTGAGAAGCTCTCACTCGGCGCAGTGAGTGATTTTCTTGATGAAATCTCGCAAGCGCGTGGATCAGAGCAGAGATATATTGCAGTCGGATTACCTGATGCCGAATGGGGGCAGGCACTTGCGATCGCAAGTGATGGTCTGATCGATGAGGCGATGGTTCGTGAGCAATTACGCTCACAATTCGGCAACCACGCTTCGCCGAAGCGATTCTTATCAAATATAGAGTTGCCTCTCACATCGATTGCTAAACCAGATCGCGCGAAGTTGGTACAAATCTTTGGCAGACTGGCCTAATGCCTGCAAATAAGTGGATCGCCGGAGCTAGACCTCGCACCCTCCCAGCGGCTATCGCTCCCATCTTGGTCGGAACCGCGCTCCACCATACCGATCACATCGAGATCAATCTCCTCGACGCACTGCTCGCTCTTTTAGTCAGCCTCGCACTACAAGTTGGCGTCAACTACTCCAACGATTATTCAGATGGCATTCGTGGCACAGACGCAGTTCGCGTTGGTCCAGTACGCCTCGTCGGATCGGGTCTTGCAACTGCTGCAGCCGTTAAGCGTGCAGCCTTTATCGCTTTTGGTTTTGCCGCTGTCGTTGGTTTGTTATTAAGTACTCGTACTTCTTTGTGGTTCGTCCTCTTAGGTGCAATCTGTATTCCTGCTGCTTGGTATTACACCGGCGGAAAGAATCCTTATGGCTATCAAGGTTTTGGCGAAGTCTCGGTCTTCTTCTTCTTTGGTCTGGTTGCAACCATCGGAAGCTATAGCGTCCAATCACATCGAATTACTTGGCAATCACTTCTCGTTGCAATGCCGGTCGGAGCACTCGCCTGCGCAATCCTTGCAATCAATAACCTTCGTGATCTACCAAAAGATGCCCTGGTAAATAAGCGCACCCTCGCAGTTCGCCTTGGCGATCAGAAGGCACGACAAGCCTTCATCGCGCTCCTGCTCTTTGCTCACCTGACCGGGCTTGCCGCTGTAGTAATTACTCCTTACGCCCTCGCAACCCTCTTGCTGGTTCCAACCTCAGTGGTCATTTCACGCTCAGTGTTGGGCGGCGCAAAGGGTGCAGAGCTGATCCCGTTGCTTGGAAAGATCGGCAAACTCCACTTATTGCTCTCTACAACTCTAGCTCTCGCACTTCTGGCAAAGCGTTAAACTAAAGCCATGATCAAATTCGATGCGCTACTGGTCTTTCTAGGAATTGGCGTTCAGATTTACGCCCTCTTCGATGTTGCTCGCACCCCTCAAGAGAACTTCACAAAGATGCCTAAGTGGGGCTGGCTATTAGTAGTTATCTTCTTTGGTCTCATCGCCTCATTGATCTGGCTCGTTTGGGGCCGCAAGAACAATGGTGGTAGTGGTGGACCGCGTCGTCCTCGCCCAACTAAGAACATTCCACCAGACGATAATCCGGATTTCTTACGTAATCTCTAGCCTCTAGCGTTGAATTTCGGCAGGTGTAGGTCAAAGCTGATTGAAATGATGCGAGTCAAAATGACGACTGCGCCTCCTGCGATTGCCGCAATACTTTGCTGAACATTGAACTGGTGGAGTGCGACAAAGGTAATCGCACCCATGAGCGCTGATGTGCCGATGGTTTCGCGATGCAGTAAGACAGGCTCTAATTGGCAGAGAACATCACGTAAGAGTCCACCAGTCACGGCAGTAATCACACCTAAGAGAATCGCGGCAAACCATTTCACGTGGAGTTGAAGCGATAACTCAGTTCCGGACATGGTCGCTACCGCCAGCCCAAAGGTATCCATGAAGAGCAGCGTTCGACCGATATGAGTTACGCGCCTAAAAACAAGGGTGAGAATCACTGCCGCAAAGATGCTCGCCAGAATCCACGGATCGCTAATCCAAATTGGCCTAAGTCCGAGAAAGAGATTGCGAAGCGTTCCACCTGAGATCGAAGCAATGCCCGCAATAAAAGCGATGCCGCCGTAATCCAGTGATTTATCTGCAGCGACTCGAGCTCCGACAAGAGCGAAGACAAAGGTCGAAAGAAGATCGAGACTGTGAAGAAGTGTCATGACTTAAGCCTACGGTGAGTTAGAGGCCAGAGTAGGTGTGACGTCCCGTGCCATAAATATTGACGTAGATATAGTTGAAGAGGAATGTCGAGCCAGCGAAGAGACATAACCAAGCAGCTTTGCGTCCGCGCCATCCAACAGTGACGCGTGCGTGTAGGTATGCCGCGTATGCAACCCAGGTAATGAAGGCCCAGGTCTCTTTTGGATCCCATCCCCAATAGCGACCCCAGGCAGATTCAGCCCAGATTGCGCCAGCGATTACGGCAAAGGTCCAGAGTGGAAATACAAAAGCAACGAGTCGATATGAGAGTTGATCAAGGACTTCAAGTGTTGGAAGCTTCTCCGCCCACTCTGATCGGCCACCACGTGATTCCATACGATCGAGAGTCAAATAAGTAGCAGCGATTGCATTTGCGAGTAAGAAGACTCCACCGGAAACAATTGCGGCAGAGACGTGAATTGCAAGCCAGGTCGATTTCAGCGCCGGCACCAATGGTGCGCTTGGACGGTAAAGAACTGTAATTGCAGTACCAAGAGTAAGAAGTACTGCGATAGCAACAGGAAGGCCGAGCCAACGTAACTTATATTTTGCAAGAGCGAAGAGGTATGCGCCGCTAAATGCTAAAGCTCCAGTAATAGAGAACTCATACATATTTCCCCACGGGACGCGATGTGCCGATGCGCCACGGAGGATTACTCCAGCGAAGAGAAAGATGAAACCTAGAATCATCATCGCGGTACCGATGCGGCCAGATTTCTCGGTACGACTAAAGTCAAAGCTCGTCTTGTCGTCTATCTCTGAAGTCTTTACTGAGAAGGAAACTTCAATAGCGTGAGCGAAGAAGGCGATTGTGTACAAGACCATCGCTGAGTAGATCGAGTAGTTCGACAGATAAGCCAGATTGCGTGATGTCATATCTTTACCCTTCTACCGCTTCGAGCGCCTGTCGCAGTGAAGAGAGTTCTTCATCTAGACCTGGTACGCCATTCTTTGCTAACCCTGCAATTTCAACACGATCATCGACCTTGATCCAAATTCTGCGCTGGCGTGTAAAGAGTGATATCAGTAACCCAAGGATCGCCAAGATCGCGCCGACCAATGCGTATATCTTCCCAGGATCATCGACTATCTGCAGGTTGACCCAAGATTTATAGCCTTCAAAGGTGAGAGTTCCCTCACCAAAGTTATAGATCTCACCCAGATTAAGCGCCTTAAGCCCGATGCGCTTCATCTTGCTGGTATCCACACGGTAGACCGATTGAGGAACACCGCTATCAAGACCTAAATTACCCATCCAGACTGATACCAAGAGCTTTGGATTCAATACCTCAGGAAATGATGAGAAAGCTCCACGCTTTGGCGAACGATCTGCTGTTGGTAAGAATGAGGCAACCATTCCAATCTGCGGAACCATATCTGGCAACTTAATTGCACCGATCGATGTCAGATTTCCATCTTGAGGCAAGAAAGTTACGGCGCCTTCAAAGATCAACTTTCCACTCTTATCTCTCACGGCCACTACTGGTGAATAACCATTCGCCTGGAGATAAACCTTCGTGCTGCCATATGTCAGAGGGCTATTCACCTTGATGGTCTTGAGCACTTCTTTCGAGCCGATCGGATTCGCGGCGGCGACCTTCAAGGTGTAATCAGTGGGCGCATTTGTTGTGGGATCGTAACTCGCCTTGAAATCTAATACACGAAGTGAGAACGGCGCCATGTTCCCTTCACCTTGGAACTTAGCGAAAGAGATATTGTCATAAGAAGTAGGCGTATTAATAAAGCGGTCACCAACGTTGAGGATCGTCTCGCCTTTACTTCCGAATAGCCCGCCAGCGGCAACGGCCAAGAGAAGTAAGACTAAAGAGAGGTGGAAGAGGAGATTGCCGGTCTCGCGTGAGTAGCCCTTCTCGGCCGAGATTGAGCCCGCTTCACGGCGAACTCGGAATCGATTCTTTTTAAACCAGCTCTCAGCGGTATCGAGCGCATCAGAAATTGGCCGATCTAGTTGAGCAAAGCCCTCCATGCGATCCAAGAACTTAGGAGTGAGGGGTGGTTTTTTACCAATCGCCTTAACGTGCTCAATAGAGCGTGGAAGCACGCAACCAATCAGTGAGACGAAGAGCAAGATATAGATCGCGCTAAACCATGGTGATGAATAAACATCAAAGATCTGGATCTTATTGAGCCAGTGCGCAAGGGTCGGATTATGGTTAACGAAATCCGTTACCTTCATCGGGTTCTGATTACGCTGCGGGAAGATCGATCCTGGGATTGAGGCGAGCCCAAGCATCATCAAGAGAATAAGCGCGGTGCGCATACTTGTGAGTTGACGCCAGATCCAACGAAGAATCTCCACTTAGACCACCGGCAAGAATCCCGAGATCAAATCTCGAAATGAGTTCATCACAGTTAACCAGAGCCCTGTAACTTGGAGGATTCCAATGATGATTAAGAATCCGCCGCCGATCTTTGTCATGAGGTTTCCATGACGAGAGATTGATCGACGAAGTTTTGCTGATTGATCAAAGAAGATGCCGACCAAGAAGAGCGGTAACCCAAGGCCGAAGCAATATCCAAGGCTCAGGATCGCACCTCGAGTTGCACTCGATGATTGGAAGGAGAGGGCTTGCACGGCACCAAGTGTTGGTCCAATACATGGTGTCCAACCAAGTCCAAAGAGGAATCCAAGCAGTGGTGCACCAATGAGACCGGCACTCGACTTCCACTGTGGTTTAAAGGAGCGATAGAACTTCTGATTGAAGAGGAAGACAACACCCATCGCAATAGTGATCGCACCTAAGACAATGGTGAGCCAATGTGAGTTGTTGCTGATCTTCGATCCGAGTGAGCCAAAGAGCGCTCCATACGAGATGAAGAGGATAGAGAAGCCAGTGATGAAGAGGAGTGAGCCGAGCGCTACGCGCCCCTTGCTCTTCACATCAGTCATTCCCGCTGCATAGGAGAGATAACCAGGAACAAGTGGCAGAACACAGGGCGAGAAGAATGAGATTAAGCCAGCGATAAAGGCAACGATCAGCGCAAGTATGAGGTTTCCACTGAAGATTTGATGGGTAAAGAAGTTCATAGAGAGCGCCTGTGCGAAGTTATGCATGAGATGGCTCCGCTGCAACTTTTTTAATCATGGAGTCGAGTAAGGCATAGGTAACTTCGCCGCTGATACGAACAGCTACCCGGTTCTGCGCATCAATAATCAGCGTTGTCGGTATCGCATTAGGAAGCAATGAGCCTCTAAATCCTGCCAAAAGAGCGTCATCACTGAAGTTTGGATATGGGATCTTAAATCGATTGACGAAGGCTGTCGCTGATGAGAGGTTGTCACGCGTAACGATTCCCACGAATTGAACCTTGCCAGCTAAGCGCGTTGCAAAATCTGCAAGTAGTGGCGCCTCTGCGCGACATGGTGAACACCATGATGCCCAAACATTGACGACGGTCTCTTGATTCTTTGTAATCTTGAGCGACTCTCCGGAGAGAGTTGGACCCATTAAATCTGGTGCGAGCTTTCGATCTGCAGGTTGAATATAAACAGCCACGCCTGTCCCAGAGACAAAGGCATTCTCATTAGCTTTCGATAATCCACCGCTCGAACAACTCGTAAGCAGCAAGGTAGAACTGATGACGAGAGCGAGCGCAGTTAGCTTCTTCATTTAATAGGTAACAAGTGTTTTGCTGGTTCGGTGTAAGAAGTTCCTTCAACCATGCCATCGTTATCGAGATGAAAACTTGTGATTGATGCCAGAGTGCATTCGCGTCGACGTGGATCGTGCATCATGCGTCGGCCTTCAACTGCTGAGCGAAGAATCCAAATCGGAAGCTGGTGTGATACGCAGATCGCATCTTTGCCTCCAGCAGCATCGCGAGCTGTAAAGAGTGCGCCTAGCATTCTTTCAACCTGCTCTTCGTAGGGTTCTCCCCACGAAGGTACCCATGGCTTGGTGAGATAGCGCCATGACTTAGGGTGCCTCAGCACACCACTACCGAGTTCGAATTTCTGTCCTTCAAAGATATTTCCCGCTTCAATCAATCGCTCATCAGTGGTAATCGAGAGCCCATGTGTAGCAGCGATCGGCGCGGCGGTCTCTTGTGCACGTTGAAGTGGTGAGACAAGGAGGGCTCCGATTTCGAGATCCTTCGACCATTGCGCAACGGTGCGGGCCATCTCTTGGCCACGATCAGAGAGGTACCACCCAGGCTGGCGCCCATAAAGGATCTTCTCTGGATTGAAGACCTCGCCGTGGCGAAGGAAGTGAACGCTTATCCCCATAGGTACTCCATAGGCAGAAGCATAAAGGAGTCTGGATAGGGGTTCAGGACGGGCGTTCGCTAGGGTAGTGACATGGCACTCACAGCAAAGAGAGTCGCCTTCTTTGATGTCGATAACACGCTGATGCAGGGCTCATCCCTCTTCTTTCTCAGCCGTGGGATGTACCAAAGGGGCTTCTTCAACCGGCGAGATATCCTCGCCTTTCTCTTTGCCAACCTTCGCTATCAATTAACCGGAAAAGAGAATAAGGAAGAGATCGATCGCGTGCAGCAAGCTGCCTGTGACTTCATTAAAGGCCACAAGGTCAGTGAGTTCGAAAACCTCGCCGCGGATGTGTATGACCGATATGTCTCCCCCGCTTTATGGCAGGGAACCATCGAGATCGCTCACGATCACCTCAACGCGGGTGAAGAGGTCTGGCTTATCACTGCATCACCCAGCGCGATGGCAGATTTCATTGCAAAGAAATTAGGTTTTACCGGAGCCCTCGGCACAGTGGCGGAAGTCGCTGATGGGGTCTACACCGGTCGGTTAGATGGAAAACTCTTGCATGGCCAAGAGAAGGCGGTAGTGGTCAACAAGTTAGCGCTGACACATGGCATAGATCTGAAGAATTCATATGCTTACTCAGATAGCCATCACGATATTCCACTCCTTGAAGCGGTGGGCAAGCCCCGAGTAATTAATCCAGATACCTTGCTCCAAGTTCGGGCGCTGCGCGATCACTGGCCGATCCATGACTTCCGCCGGGCCCGGTTGGTCAAAAAAGTGGTGACACCGATTATCTCCCGCCTCGCCTCGCTCACCACTGCGCTCAATCCCAGAATCAGGCGTAAAAAGCTCTAGGGATCAATCGCTAGGCTTGGACACTTATGTCTAGCTCCTTTGCTGATGCCTTACGCGCGCGCTCTGATGCCGAATTAGCGAGCCTCTTTGCCGCTAGACCTGATCTGCTCTCACCAGTCCCAAGTGACCTCTCCGCGCTAGCGGCCCGCGCATCATCAATGCCGAGCATCATGCGCGCGCGTGAGCGTTTAAATAAATTTCAATTCGATATCTTGGTAGCTGCGGCATCGCTACAAGAACCATTTACCCAGATCGATCTACTTCGGGTCACAGATAAATTCGCAAAGGCAACACTTGCACTACTCGTCGAACATGCACTCCTCTACGCCGATGGTGAGAAGTTCCGTATGCCGGCAAATGTTCGTACCCTCATCGGTGAAAACCCAGCAGGACTTGGGCCATTCTCAACGAAGACGATCAATTTCGATCTTCTCGAAGAAGCGCCTAAAGGTGCACTCGAACTCTTAGAGCGAATGGTCTGGGGACCACCACGTGGCCAGGTCGCTGATGTTAAAAAAGCAAACCCAACAATTAAATGGTTACTTGATAATCATTTCTTAATCGCCTTTGATTCACAGACACTTCTCTTACCTCGCGAAGTTGGTATGCACCTACGCGGTGGAAAAGTATTTAAAGAACTCGTTGCAGCAGCGCCAGTAGTTGCCGGAACTACTCGCAAGCAGAAGGCGATTGATCTAGCCGCAATTGCAAATATCTCAACCTTCATCCGCTGGTCGGAAGAGCTCGCTCATCATTGGTCCGATGAACCCCCAACTGCACTTCGCTCTGGTGGATTAGGAGTGCGCGACCTGAAGCGCACTGCAGAACATCTCGGCGTTGACGAAGGTTGCGCAGCATTTGTCGCCGAAACCCTCTTCTTAGCTGGGCTGATCGTCATCGATACCGATGATGCGATCTTGCCAACTGGTGCCTTTGATATCTGGCTAACCAAGAGCGCTGAAGATCGTTGGCACTCACTTGTATCGGTCTGGCTCGAGACCTCACGCGTCGCTGGGCTCGTAGGTAAAGGTGATTCAAAGAGTGTTGCAGCTCTTGGACCAGAGCTTGATCGCGCCGGAATCGCAGGTCTAAAGCGTGCGCTCCTAGCTCTACTCTCTTCACATCCAGAGAGTGATCCTGATATCGCCTCACTTCAACTCCGTATGAAATTTGATCTACCCACACGAAGTAATGATGATTACATCACCTGGATCTTGCGTGAAGGTGAATGGCTTGGAATCACCGGTCAAGGTGCGATCTCAACTTTTGGCCAGTCGCTACTCGCTGGTGAAGATCTTGGCGTTGAATCCGCACTTCCAAAACCAGTTGATCATATTTTGATTCAAGCGGATAACAGCGCAATCGCACCGGGACCTCTCACGATTGAGATCGGTAATGAGATGGGAACTCTCGCTGATATCGAGAGCCGTGGTGGTGCAAC
>Ga0136642_1001193_pt1 | contig 11506 bp, 16 predicted proteins | sample LowCatLa1302831Y_FD_115313 | JGI IMG/M metagenome (GOLD analysis project Ga0136642, IMG submission 115313) | Freshwater microbial communities from Lower Cathedral Lake, Yosemite National Park, California, USA - 13028-31Y | ecosystem: Environmental > Aquatic > Freshwater > Lake ... | reverse complement strand
TATTTGCTTAGTATAAAATGAAATTTACGAAAACGCAGAAAAGAATGTTTGTACATGCAATATATACATCACTTCTCATTTTAGCATCACTTTTTATTTACGATATTGGTAATTTTTTAAGAAATGTATTATTGGATACCAATTATTTTAAAACTAACCCAGTCTTTAAAGAGGTTGTAATTAGAACTATTCACATAACAGCTATATTTGCAACTGACTTTTTATTAGTATTTTTAATATATAAACTCTTTAAAATATTGTATTAATTTGCGTGTATACATTCTTGTAAAAATCATAAATTACTATTTATAATTTTTATTTTATATTCAGTTACATTATATGGGAGGCGGTATTTTACCAGCAACAGTGCACAACAATAAGGTATATCTTCTATTTGGAAAGGAGAATCGTTACGCTGATACTCCTGGATGGAGCGATTTTGGCGGAGGAACGGAAAATGGCGAGGATCACATGACCACTGCTATTCGTGAAGCGCAGGAAGAGTTGACAGGATTCTTGGGCGGAGAGAAAGAAATAACAGAGCTCTTGCAAAAACACGGCACCTTTGACATCACAAACAAGGGTTATCGCATGCACATTTTTCCAATGAAGTATGATCCTCTTCTTCCCTTTTATTACAATAACAATCAGCGTTTCTTGCAAAGAAAGTTGGATCCCAATGTAATAAAGCACACCAAGATCTTTGAAAAGGCGGAAATTCGCTGGGTTTGCATTGATGAATTGGATGAATTAAAACCCACATTCCGTTCTTATTTCCAAGAAATTGTTGGCTTGATCTTGAAGGATAAGAAGGGCGTTGAGAGTTTTGTTAAGAAAAGCCTTTCTGTTAAAAGGAAGAAGACGGCATCTAAGAAGTCTGCTGCAAAGAAGACAAGGAAGAGTCGTTAAATTGGAGGGGGTCGGCCACCGCGGCCGTAGGCCGCAAATTCATATTTGCCTACATCATGTAAGCAAATATGTCAAAAGATCTTTTAAAACCATACTACATCCATGTAGGCAATGCCCTACATCATGTAGGGTAGCTTTTTACAAATAGTTGAAAACTTGTCCCTACATCATGTAGGTAAATGCAAACTTTTCAGATTTTCAAAACTATTTTCGCCAAGGCCATTTTGGACATTTATTTTTGTCCATTTTCCAAAAGTTATTTCACTTTTCAGCTTTTTTTGCAAAAAAACACACTCTTACCATAATGCTCTTATTTTTATTTTTCTGTAAAAAAATTTGTGATTGAAAATTATTTTTTGCAAAAATAATTTTTGTGGAAAATGATTTAGCTACTTTTTCCGTTGTTAATATATGACAACAATTGACAACTTTTTTGTAGAAAAAAGTAGCACCGAATTTTGTTGTAAAGTATGTGACTATACAACAGTAAGAAAAGGAAATCTTGAGAAGCATTTTTTGACAGCTAAACATCAAAAAACAACGAAAAACAACGATATTTCTACAATTGTAGAACAGAAAAAATATCAATGCGATATATGCAGTAAAGAATATAATGATCGTGCAGGATTATGGAGGCACAAAAAGAAATGCTCTTTTGAAAATATTCAGGATAAAACCTCTGCAAACATTATTGATTCTTCTAGCCAACTTGAACATATGTCAAACATGCTTATGGCAGTCGTTAAAGAAAATCAAGAATTTAAACAACTGGTAATGGATCAAAATAAGCAAATGATAGAATTTGCAAGTAAGGTAACTACACCACAGGCAATAACAAATAGTAATAATAACAATACTACCATGAACAACAGTTTCAACATTAATTTCTTCCTCAATGAGACCTGTAAAGATGCAATGAACTTGACAGATTTTGTAGATTCTCTCCAATTAACCTTGAAGGATCTGGAGGCCACTGGAAAGCTAGGCTATGAAGAAGGTATCTCAAAAATCTTTATTAATGGGCTTAAAGAACTTGACGTATCAAAGCGCCCCATTCATTGCACAGACTCAAAACGTGAAAGGCTTTATATACGAGACAAAGATATCTGGGAAAAGGATCAGGAAAAGGAGCGAATTAGAAAAGCGGTGCGAAAGATTGCAAATAAAAATATGAACCAAATCGTTGACTGGATCAACGCAAACCCAGATTCACAAGACTACAACTCCAAAAAGAATGACCAGTATTTAAACATGGTTCTCAAAGCCACTGGAGGAAGTACAAAAGAAGAAGAGGAAAAACGCATCAACAAGGTAATTACTGCTATAGCCAAAGAGGTTGTTGTAGAAAAAAAGTGCGAAACATAAAATAGAATAGATTTAAAAATTGAGAGTTATATAATGAATGACTGAAAATCAATCAATTCATTATATGCAAGATCAGGATCAATCTCAGGAAATACTCGTGAATGTTGCGCAAGCAAAGAAAAAACGAATTACCAAGAAGAAACATGGCGATGCCGATAAGAGTACTTCAAGTGGGACTGTTCCTACTGATTCTCAGCATGATATGGTACACGATATGGCTGGCTCTTCTCCTGCACATAGCAATCCAAGTGCAAGCAATGCATCGCTAAACACGATTCATGTCGGTGACTGCATTTCAGGGATGAAAGATTTGCAACCAGAGAGCGCAGACATTATCATTTGCGATCCTCCATATAATATTGGCAAGGATTTTGGCAATAATAGCGACAAACAATCCATGGATCAGTACTTGTTGTGGTGCGATCAATGGATTGCGGAATGCATGCGCATCTTGAAACCCAAGGGCACCTTGTATATATATGGATTCAGCGAGACGCTCGCATTCATTAGAACACGCTTGACGTGTAATGTTAGGTGGCTCGTGTGGCATTACACAAACAAGGTCACCCCATCATTGAACTTTTGGCAGAGAACGCATGAGAGCATTTTGTGCTGCTACAAGAATGCACCAGTATTTAATCGCGACGATGTTAGAGAGCCATATACGGATAACTTTTTGAAGAATGCGGCTGGCAAGGTGCGAAAAGCGACCAAAGGTAGGTTTAGTAACGGAGAAAAGGAGACAACATATACGGCGCACGAAGGGGGCGCTTTGCCGCGAGATGTGATCAAGGTCGCAGCATTGGCGGGTGGAGCAGGAAAAAAGGAGCGAGTTGATCATCCCACGCAAAAGCCGTTGGCTCTGTGTGATACGCTGATCAAGGCTGCCTTGAACAAAGGGGGTGAAACGCTAGTAGTAGTGCCATTTGTTGGCTCGGGATCAGAGTGCGTCGCGGCTAAAAATTTGGGCGTGATTTTTATTGGTTTTGAAATTAATGAGGAATATGTGGCCATTGCCAACAAGCGACTTGAAGACCAGATTTAAGAATGTTTGTCTTTGTTTGTTGCGGATTTTTCTTTTCCTTTTTCCTTCACGCTACTTTGTTGGCGCTTTTCTGCGAGGCGCTCTTGCTCGCGTACGTGCTTTGCAGTATAGACAGAATTTGGGGACTGCTTATCGCGCCCCTTTTTCTCTCTTCTAGTCTTGGGTTCATCACAATTTGACGGCATTCTTGGTCTAATATAACGTATAGTGTGCTTTTTTCTACTGCAAAAAAACTGTTTCAATTTTATTTCATAAGCAAATGCAAATACTTTTAACATTTAAAATTATCTTTTGAATATCCAATAACTGCGCATGCAATCCTCTTACCAGCATTTCCTGTTTTTAAACTTTCAGCATTTCCACCTTTTCCACAATCATCTTCATCTTCGTGAATAATTAACCCTCTTCCAATAATATTAGCTTTAGTCCCCCTAAGTTTAATAATGTTATCGTAAAAAGTGTATTTTGCCTCGCCTTTATTATTAGTAGTAATATTACCTAAATCGCCAACATGTCTTACTTTCATACCAGGACACCCATGAGTATTTCCATATGGATTAAAATGAGCACACATGCTTGTACATTTGTCAGTTAAATCTCCCGCTTCATGCACATGAAACCCGTGCAAAGAATTAGGTTTTAGTCCTGTAATGTGCAAGTCTATTTTAATATTGTTATTAACCAAGTCTTCGGTAAATTTTACGTAGCCTTTTATGCTATCAGTGAATACGGCAATAGCGCAGATTGGTTTATTGACCATTATATTGTATAAATAATATATTATTAAAGAAAATACTGCAACAATTATGAAAAAATAAAAATACGATATAGATTTCATCTTGTATTATATTGTTACAAATTTTTTAATTAAAATGTAGTCTAATTATATAATGAATATTCGCGATCTTTGCACCCCAGCTTTCGTATATTTTGTTATTGCCATAATAGGCGTTTTAACAACACTTGGAAAAAGTGGTATAATTGCAGGTTTTGTATCATTGTTGTTTGTTTTGTTTTATACATGGGTTTTAAATTATTTATGCAAAAAGGGATATAAAGGCGTTTCCTGGTTTATCTTGTTTTTACCGTTTATATTTGGAATGTTATTTATAGCGTCAATGATGAAAAAATAAAGGATCAATTTTAGTTTTATAAATTCTAATATTTGTAAAACTAAAAACAGTCTAAACACAATGTAACTAGACTATAAAATATAGATGGAGTTTGTTTATTTATTGATTTGTGGAAGTGAATGGGAAGATGTAACGGTCCTTTTATCATTAGAAGATGCTATAAAAGAATCAATAAACTATCCAAATAATAGAGTTGAAATTTTTAGTAAAAAAATTAATGAATCTGGATACAAACCTACTTATAATTATTATGAAAACGGAAGATATATTGAGAATTAATAATTACTTTTTGTTTTGATTTAAATCAGCATGAGTAATTCGCGCAACAAGAAGTGATACGAATACTATAAACATATTGCTCCCTCCTCCTCCGCCTCCACCTCCACCACCACCTCCAAAAGCTATAATAGGTAATATTGGATTAGCATTTTTCTTATTGTTTGCACAATAGTTGCGTTTTAATAAAGAATTATAAAATAGCGACCGAATTATGAAGGCGTTTTTTGACATTATTACTGGTTGTATTTAAAAAAAATAGTGGATAATCTTGATTCAATTTTAAAAACTATCTATTTGTATTTTTATTTTAGTTAATGAACTTGATGAGTTGCGCCATTGTGCAGTAAACCTCGCATTTTTGCTTGTACTGGAATGAATCAAAGTGGATATTGTCAAGATCTTCATAAACATAGCCAAACGTGCAAGTTTCTTGATTCTGGTCACGCACTCCATTGACAGTAACCACATCCATTCTCATGTCAGCCGCACGAATGGCCTTTCCACTGCAATACGTTTTCACAATGGTCTTGGTGTCTGGAAAATGAAATGTGTAGGTTTCGCCTTGTCTAATATAATAGTTAATATTTCGCCCCCGATTGATGCGGACGAGTCCATCTAGGTTGATGCCCTCAATTGCAATAGGAGAAAGAATAGGATGAGCTTCGGCCTCCATGATTGTAACAGGTTTACATTACACAAACAGATAAATAAGTCTTTCAATTTTAAAAACTATTTTATTTAATTACAAATAATAATTTATTTAAATTAACATAAATAAATAAATTTATAACTAAATAATATGCTAAAAACACGTTGTATTATTTGAAACAAAAGATCATGGTTGGCTTGCTTATTCTAGTACTGATGCTGACGCAAAAAGAATATTAAATGCAAATAAAAAACATGAAGTTTTTTATGTTTTTGAATGCAATTTATTAAAACAACATCCGTATACCATGAAATTAAAAGCCCCGTTTGATAAATATTATGATTGCAAAAAAATAATTAAATATAAAGAGGAGTCTTTTGTAGAAAGTGATGACTATATTATTATTAGTTATGAAGATGAAGATGATGGATCTATTTGTTTAGATGTAACGTACAAAATATAGTTATTTCTCTAGCAGTTGCTGAAGCTGCATGTAATTGTACCGCTTATCCTTTGGTGAAATGGATGACCCAACAATGTAATTTTTCAAGTCTTCTGTGACACAAATAGACATCCACAATTGAGATGACATGCTAAACGTGATGCTCATGCTTGATCCGTCCACCGAGTTGGTGCGCCAACCAACCTGCTTATCCTTGTTCTGTCCTCGCTGACCAATCATGGGTACCCATTCATAAAGTGCAGGATCAAACGCGGGATAGTCACTGGGCACAAGATACCAGTCATATTTATATTTTTCTCCCGTCTCCTCTCTAACGATAATAGAGTAATACTGGAAATTCTTCTTGGCATTTATTCCATGAATAATTTCATTAATATCGCCACAATTTGCGCTGGAACACAGAGTCGTCAAGCGATAAGAACTTATGTTGAATGCACCCCTGTCGCCCTCATACTTTGCGGACTTGTTTGAAATGTTGCCCAACGCGCACGTGATGTCACTTCCAGGTGAATGTGATCCGCTACTTTTGCTTGCTACAGGGCAACCACTTTCAACAAAGATCTGTTCATTCAGGTTCTCCCAAACGCTCTCCTTTGCAGGATCGCCATTGACAAGGTGGTAACCCTGAATGCATCTGTCAAAATTGACAGAAAGCTTGTCTTTAATATGGGCCAAAAGATCCGTCATTTTTCTGATTCTCTTTACGCAAAGAATTCTACTGCGTAACCTGTTGTTAAAATACAGCGAGTCTGTATAAAATATGATGTGGAGTGCAAATAAAACAAAGATCAACAATATTTCAATTTTAAAATAAACGCATATAAAATTTTTATTGATTGTTCAACTCCAATATATGAGGGTATTTATCATTGATTAGATTTATTAGCTTATCAGCTTTGATAAGTTTGTCGCGTTTTAATGCATCGGCTGCTTCTAAAATAAGATCTTTTGAATTTTGCACAATGAAATGAGCGCACCTGTAGGCTTCATGAAGAATGTCAATAACATCAGTATCAATGAGCTCTTTGTACTTGTCACTCAAGTTAGGATAGATGACTTTCTTCCCCATACCATAATAAATAATCATCTTTTGGGCCAACTTCAAGGCTTCTTCAAAGTCATTAATAGCACCAGTGGTAACAGAAACGTCATACACGACTTCTTCGGCGATGCGGCCAGCGAGAAGGATCATGAGATGTTCAAAGAGAGCCTCTCTTGTGTAGATGTTAGATGTGCTGCTTTCAAACACAGTGTATCCTGGACTATTTGGGGAAGAAAGATTAATGATAACCTTGGTCATCTTTGCATGGTGCTTACACACTAGGCCAACAATTGCGTGTCCCATTTCGTGAATTGCAATGTGATCAATAATATCTGTAGTGAACTGATGCTCGCTTGGTTGCCAACCAGCAATAATCTTATTAAGAACCGCATCAATATCTCCGTAAGTAAACTGCTTTCTGTCTCCACGAAGAGCCGTCAACATGGCCTCATTCAATAGATTCTCAATTTGTGCGCCAGAAAGGCCCATAGTAAGATCAACCAGATCCCTCAAATCAACCGTGTTATCGTGAGGCTTACCCTTGATGTGGATATTGAGAATGGCCTCTCGGGTAAAGTTATCGGGCAAGCCAATAAAGACTCGCTTATCAATGCGTCCAGGGCGAATTAAAGCGGGATCCAAAAGGTCAACGCGATTAGTTGCACCGATTACAAAGATTCCAGAAGTATTTTTAAACCCGTCCAATCCAACAAGGAGCTCATTGAGTGTGTTATCTCTCTCAGAGGAAGCGGTGTCGGCATCGCTACTCCTTTTTCTTCCTAGTGCATCAATCTCATCAATGAAAATAATACAAGGGATGTTCTTCTTTGCCAGTTCAAAGAGTTCCCTGATGCGTGCTGGTCCAACACCCACATATTTTTCTTGGAATTCGGCACCAGAAACGGGGATAAAACCTGCCTTAGATTCTCCAGCAAGTCCCTTTGCCAATAGAGTTTTACCATTGCCTGGAGGTCCCTCCAAAATAAGTCCCTTGGGGACGCGAACGTTATAAGGAGCATACTTGGTGTAATTTGTCAAAATGTCAATGCATTGTGCGAGTTCATACTTTACCTTATCATAACCGCCAATATCTTTAAATGATATAGGATAGTCTGTAATAACTTGAAAATTTTCAGATTTCTTGTTGGCGTCGTTATTTCTATTTCTATTTGTATTGCGTCGCCCATATTTTCTGCTGTATGAATCATAGTCATCTGCATCATCGTTGTCTTCATTTTCTTCACTCTCACCACCGCGATTAAATATGTCAAAATCGGCAAGCCCTTGCTTAGAAATGATGATGCGAATACCAGGAATGCTTGTAATATTGCCTTCAAATAAATCCTTGTTGAGATAGAAAGTATTATTGGCTTGTCTTTGTATAAAATCATCAACATCGTCTTCCCCCAAGATCTCATTGTTCTGTATGGAAGAGTTCTTAGAATTTAAACGTCTAATCTGTTGATGAAAATCAGGATTAGTAATAGAATAACGTCTCTTGTATTTATTTATAAATGCTTCATGTTCATGTTCATGTTCATCACTGCTGGAGTTGCCAGAAATTCTTTTAATATAACTCGCATAGTAACTTGCGGAAAAAGGATACTTTTTATTTTCTCTCATTTGCGCGACAAGACTGTGAACAGGCTTTTTAAAAGAAATGTTGATGAAACCATCCGTGCAATAAGAGAAGAGGAAGAAGCATAGAAAGAGATAATGCACCATAGTGTATAATATAGACTGGAGTTAAAACTCTAATTAGAAATCATATAATAATATATTTTGGAAAATATATTATTTATAACATTTAAAGACTATGCAACAATATCATCCTTGTTTTCCAAACCATTTTGTGCTGCAGTTTTAAGATTCAAATAATACCGTGTAACAAATAAAATCATAATTAGATCAATAGTTGTTTCAATGATTAACATGTCAATTTGTGAAAGTATAATGTTCATATACATGAAGAAATCAAACCATATAAAAATAGTAGATACAGATGAAAGTTCATAAGCTTTTGTATGATTAATAAGAATAGTATTATTAATATCTTGAACTTGGTTAGTTATCCATGGCTTAATAACATTGTGATGCATTGTTCTAATTGCACTATTAATGAAACAAAAAGAAAAAACAGTGAAATATTTTTCATTGTTGTCAATACAAATGTTTAATATGTAAAAGTTTTTATTGGGTCCAAATTTAAATATGCGATTATTGCTATCATCTTTTGCAATAATGTTGCTTAAAAATATAATAATTGTTGAAATCCAAATAATTATGATATGAGAACTAATTCTTTCAAGACTATATGGTAATTTCATAATTGTATTTGTTTTACTAATAATATATTTGAAGTATTTAAAACATTTTTTAATACTAATAAAAAATATTTCAGGGTTAATATTAGTCATCAATAGGTATAAAAAATTCTAATCCTCCAAATAATATAAATAAAACAATCCATACTGTTAATATTAGACACGTGCATCCTAAGCATTGTTTTACGTTATAAGTAATATTGCATTTATAAGTAGGTTCTACTGAAGCTAATTCACTTGCAATAGCAAATGGTTCTGGATCATTTACTGGAGTTGCGTTAGTAACATGAACAATATTTTCATGATATATTGGGTTTATAGTAATTTGATCACAATCATTCATTGATAACTAATTTAAATTAATATATAAAGTAGTTATGTCTATAAATAGTTTTAAACATTTGTAGTCTGTGTTTGTATTACAATATTTTTCTTTGAGCATCCTCGCTTGTGAGCTGATATACCCTTCAATGAGGAAGAAGTATATATGTTGCAAATCTCACAAGTAAATGCTCCAGTTTTTTGCACGGATGCAAACTTGGTAGATAAATATTTTTCAAGACCAGGGAATTTCATATCATCAAGTTGTCCAAGCATTTTCTTGTTGTAATCCTTCATTAATGTGGATAGTGCTTCTTTTTGAGTAACAAAGACTTGGAATTCCTTGTTGATATCTTCCAATGTTTCTTTTGGAATACTATTTTCTTCCTCCTCGGTGTTTAGATCATTCAATTTAGTTGAAAGAGTATCAATAACATCTACTGCAATGAGGATTTTCTCCTTACTGTATTCAACATTGTGAATGTAAATCAAAACATTGCCCTTGTGAAATTCAATATGGTAGTTAGGCTTGGATGTAATACCAGTATGTTGAGAAAGGAAGATGCCATGGCATTTTTGTTCATCAATGTCGCGAATAAATTTCTTAATCTCTTCAGGTTCAACATTATGATCATATGCCTTGTTTTCAAAAAGAATGGTAGCCTTTTGATCTCGCTTCATAATGAAATCGCCAGATGCTTTTTGTCCAGATGTATTAATAATTTCTGCAATGGGAAACATTTGTGTGAGAACAAGGTTGAGTTGGTTCTCTCCAAACTTACCCTTGTGGCTGGAATTGCGATAACGATTCAAGAACTCTGTTAGCTCTCCAAAGACTTTTTCTTGAGTGACCAAGGAAGAAGAGGAAGAATCCTTTAAGTTGCCAATACTAGAATTGATTCTTTCTTCACTTGCAGAAATAAAAGAAAAAATGGGTTGTTGAACAGTTTGGAACATTTGGGAGGTCTTTGAGTCAAAGTTGGCCATAAACTCGGCAAATGATTCGGCATTCATAGTTGTCATAAGCTTGTTTGTATCAGCTGAAATAGAAGCCTGAAATGCATGAATGGTGTCATGGATCTGCTTATAAAAAGCCTCGTTGCTTCTAGGAACAATGTCATTCAGGATCAAATGCGTCTTGTCAATAAGAAGAGCATTATTCTTTTCCATAAGGGATGCAAGCTTGTCAGTTGTGTTGGCTTGAACAATATTCTTGACATCTTCGGTATACTCTTTCTTTAAGTCCACAAACTTCAATAACATATTAGTGGTGATATCAGTGTTCATTCTTCCTACGGAATCGTTGAGAGAGGTGATTTTGGTGTTGAGTTCTGTAACGGAAGAGAGAATTTGGGAGTTGACGGATGCATTTAAGGTACTAGACATGTCGTTAATAAGTTTTTCCATGAGATCAATAAAGACTAGATTAACAGCTTCAAAGTTTATGTTAGGATTATCCTTGTAGAACTTTAGAATGCGTTTGTTTGTTGTCTCAAGTTTAGTTGACATATATTAATAATAAGGAAGAAGATTTAAGTAGTTTGTCGCAAAAATTGTATTTACAGTTGTGATTTTCTAAACTACAGTTGTAAACTAGAAAAATTTGTAATTTACAGTTGTACTTTTCTAAATTAGAATTGTAATTACAAATATTTGTAAATTACAGTTGTAACTTTCTAAACTACAATTGTAAATTAGAAAAAAAAGTATTTTATGTATAATATTTATTTTATTTTAAAAAATTTACATCATAAATGATAATAAAAATAAAAAATAAAAAGATTATTTAAATTTATCGTCATAGAAAGTTATGGTAACAAAAATTTATGCATAGAAAAAATTATTTTACATCATAAATGCTAACAAAAATGAAATAAAAAGAGAAAAAGTATTGAAAATCTTTATGGTCACAAAAAAGTTAAGAGGTTCTAAAATCCTGAGAGCATATATGGTAACAAAAATATAGAGAGATCTTA
>Ga0136642_1001192_pt1 | contig 11513 bp, 13 predicted proteins | sample LowCatLa1302831Y_FD_115313 | JGI IMG/M metagenome (GOLD analysis project Ga0136642, IMG submission 115313) | Freshwater microbial communities from Lower Cathedral Lake, Yosemite National Park, California, USA - 13028-31Y | ecosystem: Environmental > Aquatic > Freshwater > Lake ... | reverse complement strand
CCAGTGCCTTGTGGGCAATGCGCGTAGGGTCCGCATAATCCGCTCGCAATGATTTGGTTACAGTCAATTGTCCCAGGCTGACCTTGCCGTCCACCAGCTCGATACATTTGCTCTTGACAAATTGAAAAGCCCCCATGACATCACGCTTGTCCAGTAACATCTTCATCGCGCCACCGAAAATTGTCTTGACAATGGGTGCATTGTCACGACGCTTCAGTGCAATGCCCATGTATTTGTGGACATAATCGTCTGCATTTTCTTCATACATATTGCCTGCATAGCGCTTCTTGGAGAACATCAGCAGGGGGTCAAAGGCTTTGTCAAACTCAAAATCATGGGGCGGTGCCAAGACATTCGTGATGAAACGCCCTGCTTCACCTGTAATATCAATCGTCGCTTGCCGAGCTTCGCGTCCCGTCAGGCGCTCACCTGTAGCTGGATTGCGCGGATTAAACTCGACAAAGAGTGAATCTGTATCTCCATACACTGTTTTTGCAGTACAATATGCTAGTTTTTTTTGAGGTCCATAAAACAACTCAATCGCGTCTTTTGCAAATAAAATCTGTTTGCGACCATACGAGGTTACCGATGCCGCCAGTGCCTGCAGGCGAATCTTGAACGTACCCGAGCCCAACTGACCATATAGGGAATTGCCCGTGAGCTTGTACGCCAACTGCTCCGCATCCAACAACGCATAGCGCTCAGGGTCCTTTTCCGCCTTCATCTCTTTCTTCTTGGTGGACCGCGCCGTTAGAAGCCACGTCGTAATCTGCGGCAGCGTCGACTTTGATCCATCCAACGGCTGCGCATAACGGCAAATGCGGCGACCACACTTGACCTTCGATGGGTGTTTGCGCATGTCGGCAGGGTCAGGCCGAATGATGTCAAACTCAATGTCCGTATAGGCATACCCCTCACACTCGTCATAGGCTTCGGACCCCCAATTATGGGCAATCAGCGTGCCATCCTCTTTGAAGTCTTTAATCCACAAGAGGGAATCATGACTAATGTTTTCACTGACAATGGTACTAGGATACAGGGAGGCAAAGTCACAGACGCCCACAGGGGACGTGGCGTAGAAACCAGGCTCAGGGTCAAGTACGATGGCGCCTTCATAGGAATCCTCTCCCGCCCCTTGACGCGGCACAGGCAGCACAGGGATGACGATGCCACGTTCGCGGCAGTACTTGAAAATCAGAGATTCAATCTTGATGCCTTGACCGCGGGTAAAGATGTAACTGACGGGCACGGAGCAGACGTTGGCCATCGACATTGAATTGTTAAAGGTTTCTAGCTTTCGATACAGGTCGATGACCAAGTCACAATCCTGCAAACAGTATTTCCCTACTACGGCACGGTCCTCAGCCGATCCACGATGGAGCCTGAAAATGTCTTGCGGACTAACATCATCCTTGACAATGACCCACTTGGTAGCATCCTCCATCTCGGTCAGCGCTTCCTCATCCAGTTCGCAACGACACAGTAGTACCCCACCTTTATCCACAGACTCCACCATCAATTTGGGCGAGACCGTTTCTCCTGTTTCGTCCAGCAGGGTAATGGAGCGCCCCGCTTTTACATCTTTGATGGCCCCTGCCACATGCAGTGTCAAGATACCATCTTCGTAGACCTGACGTTTGAGCTTGCCTGACATAAAGTGTTTGGTGACTTCGTCCAGTTTGTACGAAGGAAGGACGTGGTTTCGCTTGATATAATGGAACATGTCGATTTGCAGTCGCCCGTGCGCCGTCCAGATGTACATGCGATTGTCACCCATGGCGGACGAGCTGAGAAACTTCTCTTCCAGTTTCATTTCCCCCGTCATCTCGAACAAGCGCGTCAGTTGATGGATGGGAGACGCACCATGGATAAGCCCCAGTTCTTCTGCACGATGCCAGACGTAAGATTCATCAAAACCAAAGACATTGTAACCAATCAGGATGTCAGGATTCTGCGCGACCATCCATTCAAACCACGCCAGAATCATGATGGCTTCGGTGGGATAGGCATGAACCACAATCCCAGGAATGGGGGCACAATCAGGAAAGACAAAGAGATGACGGGTAGTATCGTTCACGGAGCGCGTGAGGGTGGTGCCAATTTGAATGATGGGGTCACCTATCAGTTTCACCATCGACCCCAGTGCCTTCCCTAACATCTTTTCCAGTGTAGCCACTCCTTCTTCTTTGTCCACTAGCGCCTCTGAATAATCCATCTTACTCAATGCAGCACGAATGTGAGAGAGTCCTTTCTTTGGCATAAAGGCACAATAGATGGGTGTCATGCCCTTGGGCAAGGTTTCGATGGGTGTCTGACCCACGGACAAACTCTGTGCTATGAATTCGACCACCTCTTCGCTGGTATTTGCCAGTGCCATGATGTCCTTTGCGGCTTTGGTCCATGTTCGTTTGGCCAAGGGAAAATCGCCTGTCATAGAGAAGCACTCAATATCCCAGGATGCCGTGAGAAAGGGAGCAGAGACACGTGGGCCTTTGGTAGGAACGACGTGTTCATAGTCACACTCTAAAACAAGTAAGGATGACCCATCATTGGGCTCCGTCAGCGAATTCATACCTTCATGGACCCGCACCCAGCTGCAGGGTTGGATGTTTTGGGTATGAAGAAAGCGCAACATGGGATCAATGTTGGCTTCAAAGATTTCCACCGTTTTGCCGCGTAGGGATCCATCCAAGGGGCGCTTGGTGCTGAATTGCAGATTTTCATCCAAGAACAGATTGCGCACGGTGCGAAATAAGGACAAGGAGGGTACTTCGATTTGTAGAAAGGGATAGGGTGTATTGGCGGTAAAGCCATAGAATATTTTTTTGGTGAGGCGTCGAATGGTCAATTGTCCCATGGGAATTCCCTGGCTTTGAATGTATTTTTTAATATCTTCGGCAGCGGCCATTGATTTATCTTCAGGTAGGCGTATGTACATGGTAGGGCGAAATCCCGTTACATCGCAGCGAACCACTTGACCCGTTTCAGTCGCACCGAATAAATGGATAATCAGTTCGCGTTGTAGCCCCGTTTGTTTTGTTTTATATTTTTTTCGTTTTGATTGAAATTCATCATCATCGTCATCTGAATTGGATTCATAGACAATTTCACGGACATCTTCTTGTTCAGATTCAATGCGGATGTCACGTGCCTGGATATCCAATACGTGAAAGACAAGATCCGTACCAGACATGATATGGCTGCTATTTCCTCTTGGATAAAATATGGTCAATTTTTTATACTGTATTTAGTAACGCCGCTTTTTACTATCATTCTTCTTTCTATGACTACGTGGTTTTCTATCACTGCGATGATTACCGCGATGATTACCACGATGATTACCACGATGTGTTTTACCACGGTGCTTCATCACCATGGAGGCCGTGGCCAAAAGGAGTGCAGCAGGTGCCAATGTGTACGCCGTTTGAGCCATGGTGCTGTACAGACTGCCACCACGTACATGACCGCGATCATAATCCCGCGAACCACCGATTGTATATCGTGGTACACTGTCCATGGTGGTAGAGATTTTACTAGGGTCTGAATTTGAATTCATATCAAGCATAGGGCTGCTACTTTGTTTCATACTGCCTGGCATCATAACATTCCGATTTACATTATTTCGCGGAGGTGATACCAGTGACAATGGTTCTTCGCCGAGTGGTTCTTCTGGCATCTCGTCCATGGCAGAAGCCTCCACTGCCACAGGTGCCTTCCCTACCACAGGTGCCTTCCCTACCACAGGTGCCTTCCCTATCACAGGTGCATTCACTGTCATTGACGGTTCTTTGTGCATACCCTGCATCTGTGATTGCTTCGCGATGTTACCCGATTCATTCATGACCGATGTCATTATGTTTTCATCCTTAACTGCATTGATTTCTGTCACTTTATTACCCTGATTATCCATGGCCATAATGGTAGGATATCCTTGGACTTCAATGGGGTGAGCAGACGAATTAATGCTCTTAATGGATGCATTTACACTGTCTACCATGTCATCTTTCACCTTAATTACCTGGCAGCTGCGTTGAGGAGACCGTGATGCGGTATCAAAAATCGGTTTCATGGTTTGACAGTGGCCGCACCAGTCGGCATAGACCATCACAATGGTGATAGGACCTTTTGTGATACGCTTAAGAAATCCAGATAATTCACCTTTTGACCGCACATCGAGAGGAGGGAAAAGTGTACCTGTATTACTTTTGATTGTTTTACGAGTACGCACTCTACGTCTCCGATTTACTTTATGAGATTTAGTGGGCATTCTACTTTGATATTATTTATTAATATATAGAAAGAAAGTATCATGAACAATCCTGTATTACTAACAATTTTAGTATTACTTATGATTGGTTATGTCTTTTTGTATCTTGGTGGAAGGAAGTATTTAGAGACATTTAAAGACGTGATGGCCCCTCCCATGTCACACAAACGGTTTGATTCAAATGGAAACCCAAATACAAATGCAAATCGTATGTTAATGCCGGAAAAACCCTATCGTATGGATGAAATTAACGACGTCGACGACTATGAAATGTCAGCGATTTTTCAGAATCAGGGCTCACGCGAAGCCTCCAAAAAGGAAATCAGTGACGCCATGACCCGGTATCCGTTGGATTGGTCCGCACAGGGGCCTGGCTCCCAATATTTTCAAGAGAATCAGACCAAGTATCTCAAACAACAGCAAGGGATTCCACAGCCTGAATCTTACTACAAAGACATGAACACCAATATGCTATTGCCTGATAGTGTAGCGCTGGAAGAGGAAGAGAGAAAGATACTACAGACGTATAAGCCTGAATCTAGCAAAGGCCTACTACAATACTCAGTGGACGATGTAAAAGGGTTATTGACCAAGTTATATGATAAGAAGGGTCTTATTCCTGTCATTGAGAAATCACAACAGGGAGAGAATATCTGGGAGATTGTGGAGGTAAAAGAGAAGAATCCGAAGATTGTATGGGAGGATGGTCAGGTAGAGCAAATGCAACTAGAAACCCAACAAATGCACCAAGAGGAGATTATGAAGAAACGGGGAGAAGATACCATCACGGTGCCCTACACAGTATCGGATGTGGCGGCGGGACAAGACCCATTTTTTTCATCAAATCCATCTACGCGGATAGGAAAGACAGACTATACTACATTTACCCCTGGACTAGAACGGATGTTTGCACCGTCGCATCCTGTGAAGTCCTGGTTTTAAAGGAGGACAAACTTGCTTCACAAGTTCTCCCTCTTAAACCCCCTGGTTGGATGCACATTTCCTGGTTGGACGTGCGTAGTTGGATGCAGCTGTATATAATGTAACATGTTATGACATCAAATGTCATAACATTCTACAGAAACATAGAAGAAACTATACATACTGTCTGCGTTGACGCTTTCGCTGATTGGCGGATAATTTGAGGGGTGTAATAGGAATCATGGATTCCACTGTCTTTTCCTCTTTTTCTTCATATGTTTCCTTCGACTCTTCGACTCGTTCCTCTTGGTGGTCTTCTATTTTGCTACATGGTTCTACATCACCGTCATGGTTCAAATCCACCCATTCCTGTAGGACAATGACCCCTAATTCATCATGATATGGCATTTTATAGAGAGGTCCTTCCGTAGACACGGTGTATGTAGCATCAACCTGGTATAAAGAGATAACAGAGCCGAAGGGAGATGATACATAATTTCCCATCTATTCTAGTAGGATAAAGTTGAATCTTGAAAGACTACGTCGACTTCAATTTTTTCTAGGTTCTTTTCAAACTAGCAATTGTGTGGCAAATAAGGGAAATATAAGATATTGAACAAAAAGTCCAAACAGTGCATCTAAACAGGGGGTAGGGGGGACGCAAGCCTCCCCCCCCCAAAGGTGTTCTCCGTTGAATACACAATCCGCAGCACCTCATCCACCGATTTATGAGCATCATACACTTCTTTCATGTGTAGACTCGTGGTAGGCATCGAATTATTAATAAAAATAAAAAGAGATTCCTCGGGCCGTAATTTAATCCATTTCCGAATAATATAAATGAATTGACCAACAGTTATATCATATGGAGTTAAAAATTTTGTCTTGCTAATCATTGGCACATTGGAATGAGGGTCTTTCGAGACAAAAATAGGAATACGGTCAGGATATTTACGACGAATACTGTGAACGGAAGAACTGGTTACATCCGTGCTTACAGCAGTCGATGCAGTCAATGCAGTCAATGCAGTCAATGCAGTCGCCATGTACTTATTCTACACATATTTTTTTTAGATGGGCTATCTAAACTACATATGTATATAATATATGTAGTCTATGATGTTCTGCCTCGATACGCGTGAAGCGGATCTGATTGCCATCCTCGATCAAGAGTCAGGTTGTCATGTACAACAGTTGCCTGTGGGTGATATTTGGATTGGTACAGGCAGCACTAACGCAAATAGCGTGAGTAGCGTCAGTAACATTGTGGATACGACTGAATCAAAAGAAGACCATGGCGCGTTTCAAGTGGGTCTCCTTATTGAGCGAAAGTCCATTCGCGATCTAGAGGCTTCTATTTTAGACGGACGCTACCGAGAACAACGCGGGCGTATCTTGTCGTATTGCAATGACAAGAAAACGCAGCCTCTCTACATTATAGAAGGGTCACTATCCTCCGCGACGGGTCGACTGCAAAAGCCCGCCCTCATGAAATTCATCAATCGTTTGGTGCTTCATTATCAGATTCCCGTACTGCATACCGAGTCAGTCAAAGAAACCGCAGAGCTCATTCAAACCCTGATAGCACAGTGGAAAGAAGACCCTGAATCTCTGCAACGAAAGACCGACCTGGTAAAAGTAACCGATGGGCTGCATGTGCAGAAAAAGAGTAATGCCATGGAGCCCACGCAATTTGGCATTTCTTGTCTGGCTCAATGTCCTGGACTATCCGTCAAGATGGCAGAAGCACTCATCGCCGTGTTTGGCTCATTGCGAGGTGTGATGGAGGCGCCTGTCAAAGAAGTGGAGCAAGTGAAGGTAGGCAATCGAAAAGTAGGACCTGTAGTGTCGAAGCGATTGCATGAGTTGCTACATGCATAACATGCATTTGCTTCATTTCAACATCATTGGCAAATTGCCTTCACGCCAATGATGAATCAAAAACGCAGACAGTCCAAATACAGTATCGACGGCCAATATCATCCATGCACGCGGACTACCTATAATTGCCAAATAAGCAAAGAAAGCCCATAATAACATATGAATCGGTCGCAATGATTTCCACCAGATGCTCTCTCCAAAGACTTCAAGCCCTGTGTCGCGCTTGCCAATAAAAATAATATAGAACCAACCCACCACAGGTAGTAAAGCAAACATACCGAGTATACGCAGAAACCAGCCTGAAGAAAATGCACTTACTGCCGTAAATAGTGACCGAGCGCCAATGCATCCAAATAAGAATGCATAAAATCGTATTTTGTATATATTTATCATGTAGTGTATTCTATATCATCGGCTTCTTTAAATCATCGGTCGCTTTACATAGTCCGCGCCTGATGTTGGTTGCATCACTGTGTTTTGAGGATTCGTCATGGTTTGTAAAAATGTGGTGGATGGTACATAGTCCGCCGCAGAGAGTGGCGGGGGACCTGCAACGGGGTTAGACAGAGGGCGATTTAGAACCGTATGAATGGCTGCCGTGGGTAGAGCGCCCCCTCGTTGCGCCATGGAGGGAGGCGGTTTTTGATAAGCCATAGAGGGAGGCCTTTGGTGTGACCCAGGTGTCTGAATCTGTACCTTTCGCTGGGATTTACGACCATACAACAGTCGTGCCGCCTCCTTTTCATTCCGCTCCGTCTCTGCCTGTGTTCGCTCCGCTGATTCCAGCATGGCCGCCATAATAGGAGACTGTTGTACAATATAAGACTGCTCATGATGAATCCAGGAGATGTACAGCATGTTGGGCGGCGTATACCGCACATCGTATTTGGAGTGCCGCAGCTGATAAATAATATAAATGACACAGTCTTCCATGTCAATCTTGGGTAAGCCAAAAATAAATGGTGGAACCGTATAGAGCAAATAGCAGGGCGAATTGGGCAGTTTCGACAGGACGCGGATGCGATTGTAGATTTGTTCGAGGATTTTGTTGTAGGCGCGAAGACGAGAGGCATCTTTGGATTTCCGTTTGTCATAGAGCTCTGAGGGGTCCAATTGCGGAGTCGCGTCACTCATATTATCCTAAAGAGTGTTATAAAAGCACGCCGTTATCACTCGACATCATGTAGTCTAAGACCCATGTACCATTCAACAGTATGTAACACGATGTTACCGCATCGTATCTATCTCTCAGGTGGCGGTATCTGTGCCATGGCGCATGTAGGGGCTTTGCTTGAATTATCCAAACATATACCAGTGAATGTCATCAAAGAGTGGATGGGAGTCTCGGCAGGTGCGTTCGTGGCCATGTGCATCTGTGTGGGATACACGCTGGAAGAATTGTATGATTTCTGTGTACGATTTGACTTTACAAATATCAAAGAGGTCGATTCAATTCCGGGATGGATTGTCCATTTTGGCATGGATACAGGCGACAGACTCCATCGCATGATTCAAGCCTGCCTGCATGTAAAAGGGTTCTCTTCGGATTTTACCTTTAAGGAATGTTATGACCGCTTTGGCATCTCCTTGCGTGTCATTGCCACCGATTTGAATGAAGCGGCACCCATCACCTTTAGTCACATCGATACTCCCACCTATCGCATTGGTGATGCTGTGCGTGCCTCCATGACCGTCCCGTACTATTTTCAGCCATTTCTCTGTCCTCAAACAGGGCATTATTTTGCAGATGGTGCCGTGATTAGCAACTATCCCCTCTTTGTGCTACCGAAGGAAGAACATGCGAGAACCATCAGTATTCTGATTCGCACCTCGGTAGAGCGAAAAGATAACCTGATGGAGTTAGAGCTGGATGAGCTCCTGATGCGCCCTGTGAACATTCTCTACATGCAAAAACTAAATCTGGAGTCCACCATGTATGATGCCAGCTGTATCCATATTCAATTGGGGGATGTCAATATTATGGAGTTCTCATTCGATGAGGCTACCAAAGACAGTATTATTCAAAAAGGGAAAAAGGCAGTGATACAGTACATTCAAGAGCGACCCATCGTGAAACGGCGGCATTCATTTTCATAATTTATAGGTTCGCCATCGGCGTTGAGATAAATACATCCATTGTAACTACCAGATTCGTGAGAGCTCGTGTGTACACAAGAATGGTCGTACCAGGCCTCACATACATGTGAGGGGTGACATTCACTTCTTTCATCGGTGTATGCAAATCCTGATAGTACATTACCATTTTACATCCTCGATTGTTTCGAATGTTCGTGACACAGGTACACTCCAAAGGAATGGTAATGTAGGCAAGGTCCTCTTCTACACGGTAATCAAGTAGAATATCCTCCGAATGTAGTACAATTGGAATATACTGTCGATAACAAATCATAGTATTTGAAATACGCTGTAGTTGATAAAGAGCATCGGCGACAGTCTGCGCATATCGATCATAATAGATAAGACTGTGATTCTGTGACCGATCTGTTTGAATGGAATACATCAATGATACCAGATAAATATAATATCTAGTATCACGGATAGTTTAGACTAGTTGTTTAGTAATTACTATTCAAAAACTCAATCACACCGTCACTTGTTCTCTCACCCGGATACTCTGTGGTATTGCTACCATCCACCACTAAAATCGTAGGGAATCCCTTAATCTTGTACTTGCTAAGTTCCTCTTTGTCTTTGTCTGCGTCTAGTATGGTAACATTCACTTTACTTCCATCTTTTAATGTAATTGGAGAGGCAGACATCAGTTTATCAAATTCAGGAGCGGCTTTTTTGCAGTGACCACACCAGTCCGCTTTACAGATAACAAGAGTTTTGGCAGAAGCGAAGCCCTCCAATGCAAAGCCATCCAATGAATTGTTGTATACATACAGTAATACCAGCAATACAAAGAGTATCATCAAAATGATAGAAGGTTTCATTCTATCTATGAATAATATTATCTATCAATAGAGCATAAACCTTACACACGATAGGTATATAGTCTCATATTACATATCATAATAGAAATAATTATGATATTTTGGTCACCCCTACAAGGACATGTACAGGAGCATATCCCACCTGGTGGCTGGAATCCTGTCTTTTCAAATCAGGATAAAATCAAATATACTGGACTCTATTTTCATCTTATAAAGAAAGAATACAGTGTCACGAGTGCAGAGATGATAACCCAAATGATAATTTTTAAGGGGAAATACAAAGGACTGACCTACTCTGTCGACCAGGAGCGCCTTCTTACAAGGGCCCTTATTCACTAGGAAGCAACATCAGGCCAAACATGGTAACAAAGAAGAGAGCTGTATTTATGAAAATGCCATGAATGGTGGGAGCACCATGGGATGTAACAAAGGTAACCATATGCCCAAAAAAACGCTGAAAAACAATGGAGGTCTCGGGATTTGCAAATAAAAAGAAGACGAGTGCACTATAAAAGCTATATTTCAACTTTAAAAAGACACGATTGAATGCAAAATTAGAGGTGGAGGAGCGCGGCTTATTCTCCTCGGCGTGGATCGAAGGATTATGCGACGAGCTCATTCTATTTGGGCATAAGTTCTTTAGACATAATAAAAATACTCAGTACCAACTCGGAGTTGGTATATATCTTCTGTAACTCCAACTGCACCAGTCTATCAAAATTAAATTCTGGTATTTGTGTCAGAGGGCGCCTGAAGTAATGGTCGGATAGCTCATCGATGATGATATCTGGACCATCGATGTCTACCTGTTGAAAATCAATCTCAAAGATGTTCATAGGAATATCAGACAGTACTACTCCACAGCCATGTTCATCACATGATACTACACCTCGTTCAGGGGTACATAGCACATATAGTTCATTTTCTTTAATGAAGTCGGTCAGTGCATCGTAGGTGTCTTCGGTTCGTTTCAATGTATCTTCTTTTAGAAAAGTATCCCTCGTAGGAATTGTCATATTTTCATTCAGCATCAGAAACTGCATATACACAGGTTGTTCGGTGGAAACGGGGGTACCTCCTGTATTTGTGATGATGGAGGATAGCCGTACCTCTGGCAGTTCAATTACCTGTGTTAAGAATACTGTTTTTTCAGAATCATTCTTGGAATTACCAACAATCCGTGTTACCTTTTCCTGAATCTGTTTAAAGTGGCTCTTAATAAATGAAAGTACCGATGCACTCATGTGTGTAATGTGATAGATACCATAATGACTATTATCATTCTTTACGATTTTTTCTGATATTTTAGTAGTAACATACAGTAATTGCAGTAACTCGGGAATCATCGCACGCCTGGTATTATTGTTGTGATTGGTCGAGGTAATCTTTTTGGTGGCATGGTAGAGATAACCATAGACAGGATTATAGAGCGTTTTAAGATGGTCATACAAGGGCGTCATTGCAGCATAGAGTGATTTATTAAATAT
>Ga0136642_1001191_pt1 | contig 11514 bp, 11 predicted proteins | sample LowCatLa1302831Y_FD_115313 | JGI IMG/M metagenome (GOLD analysis project Ga0136642, IMG submission 115313) | Freshwater microbial communities from Lower Cathedral Lake, Yosemite National Park, California, USA - 13028-31Y | ecosystem: Environmental > Aquatic > Freshwater > Lake ... | reverse complement strand
TGACTCATCAGAAAAAGGTTTCGACGGTAATTCTTGCGGTGTCTCGCTATCTATCGGACAACAATCTGGTGACATTGCACAGGGCGTTGATTCTGCCTTTGAAAAACGTGTATCTGATTCTGTCGACCCGTTAGATCTTCAAGGTGCTGGCGATCAAGGTTTGATGTTCGGATATGCCTGCGATGACACTCCAGAATTAATGCCACTTCCTATTTCACTAGCACATCGCCTCGCTATGCAACTTTCCAAGGTACGTAAAAATGAGGAAGTTGACTACCTTAGGCCGGATGGTAAAACGCAGGTAACTATCGAGTATGACGGCGATCGCGCGGTTGCTCTCAATACGATTGTAATTTCAACCCAACATGCACCAGAAGTTGATCTAGATAAGACTTTAACTCCTGACTTGAAGAAATTAGTGATAGACCCAATCATTTTGGGTTTGAAGATTGATACTTCCGATGTCCGTATTCTCATAAACCCAACTGGACGTTTCGTAATTGGTGGTCCAATGGGTGATGCTGGGCTGACCGGTCGCAAAATTATTGTTGATACTTATGGTGGGATGGCCAGACATGGCGGTGGGGCTTTCTCCGGAAAAGATCCTTCTAAAGTCGATCGCAGTGCCACATATGCAATGCGTTGGATAGCTAAAAATGTGGTGGCTGCCGGATTAGCAAAGCGTTGTGAAGTTCAGGTTGCTTATGCAATCGGAAAAGCACAACCGGTTGGGCTATTGGTTGAAACTTTTGGCACGAATACCATTCCAGAGGCCCGCATCGTTGACGCTGTGATGAATACCTTTGATCTGCGCCCAGCAGCAATTATTAGAGATTTAGATTTGTTGCGGCCTATTTACTCCTTAACAAGTTCATATGGTCATTTCGGTCGCGAACTACCAGAGTTCACCTGGGAACGTGCCGATCGAGTAAAGAATCTGCAAGAAGCATCTTCTAGGTAGTACCTGGAGGTAATTTATGGCGATAGTTAAACCACTACGCCTGAAAGTTCAGCGAACTCTAACTGAGAATAAAATTGCGCCCGATCTGGGGGTAGCCAAAGTTCTAGTAGATACTGGAATTTTTCATTTAAGTGGAACTTACGATTATGCGATTCCAACTGGGCTAGATATAAAAGCACAACCGGGAACGTTAGTAGAAGTATCGTTTGGTTCTAAAGTTTGTTCCGGGTACATAGTTTCACGTCATGGCGAGGCAACGGTTACTGGAAAAATAAAATTTATTTCTAAGGTTTTATCTCCGATACCAATTTTTACGCAAGATTTGCATGCACTTTTAGACGATGTTGCCAAGCTCTTTGCTTGTGGAGTATGGGACTTGATTCGAAGCGCGATACCGCCCCGAGTAGCAAAAGTAGAAAATGAATTCGTGGGTCGCAAGGCGACTGCAGATTTAGAGAGCAGAAACAGTAGATCACCGCACATTGTCATTAAAGTATCGAGTGCGGACCTTTTGGAACTGATATCGCAATCTATAGCCCAGGTATCTAATGGCTCGCAAGTACTTGTGATAGTCCCTGATGAGCGGGAGATGGAATTTCTAAGAAACCGACTGGCGGACTCAACAGGAACATTGCCAGCTTTATATCTAACTTCCAAGTTGGAAAAGAGTGATCGCTACCGCAACTTCATGGAGACGCTATTTAGTTCGCCAAAGTTGATTGTTGGTACTCGTAGTGCGATTTTCACGCGATTGCGCGCCGGTTCAAAAATCATAATTTTAAGTGATGGCGATGAATCGATGTACGAAAAACGTGCGCCAGGGTGGAATGTTAGAGATGTGGCACTGATTCGGGCCAAGGAGCACGAGGTTGTGTTTATAGCCTCTTCACCAAGTTTAGAGGTTGTGCTAGCTATAACAGGTAAGCAAGATGTTTTAGTTCCGAAGAAATCCTATTATTTTGAAGGCTCTCGTAAGTCTGACATCGCAATTGTTAAAGAAGGTCTAAAAAAAGGTAATGTGCTTGTTGTTCTGCCACAGCCCGGCTATGTAAATACTTTCTCTTGTCAGAAATGTCGAAATCTTGTAGTATGCGAATGCGGCGGGCGATTGGCGGTAACCAGTGCCAAGAACCCTCCTAGTTGCGTTTTATGTTCTAAGTCTTATCCGCACTGGGTTTGTACGTATTGTTTCTCTGATGTAAAACGTATCGTGGGGAAGGGTTCTGATCGTTTTGCTGAGGAACTAACTAAATCCATCCCTGGTTATCAAGTTTTAACAAGCAAAGGTAGTTCTCGAATAGATGTCTTGCCAGAAAGTTCTACGAGTTCGATTCTGGTTATTGCAACATACGGTTGTGAGCCAATAGGGGATTATCAGGCGTTAATTTTGCATTCCCTGGAAAATCTTACGAATAGAACACACTTGCGCTCTAGTGAAGAGGCGCGCGCTCGGATTTTTGACGATATATCTCTAGTGCTCCCAGGCGGAGAAATTTATCTCGCCTTAGCCCCAGAGCATCCGATAGCACGTGCGTTGAAAAACGATCCAAAGAACGCCGCCTACAACTTGGCGAGAGCAGAACTTGCTGAAAGGAAGGGCGCTAATTTGCCGCCAGTTATCCTTATGGCCTGCGTTATTGGAACAAATGCAGATATATCTCAACTAGCACGTTCGATTGAAGGTTTAGATATTTTCAGTAGTTGCGTTGTTCAAAACGATAAACCAACGTTGGATGACGCGGCAAAATTGGTCATCCGATCAAGGGGAGTAGACCAATTAGTTTTTGCTAAATTTTTCGAAGATTTGGCACGCTATCGCTCTTTAAAGGGCTTACGGCCCTTCAATATAAGACTTCAGCCGTATTCAATTTAGGTATCGGCTCCCTGCTCCATTAGAATTGGTTTGTGAGTATCCAAAACATCAGACATTTCGGTGATCCTGTTCTTACTACCAGGGCGGCCGAAGTGAGCGTTTTTGATAAGGAATTGCGCAACTTAGTATCGGACTTAACCGAAACAATGCTCGATGCTCCCGGCGCTGGACTTGCCGCACCACAGATCGGTGTATCGCTACGAGTATTTGTTTGGGAAATTGATGATGAACCAGGGCACTTAATCAACCCAGTTTTAGATTTAAGCTCAGAATTACAGGAGGGTGAAGAAGGTTGCTTAAGCTTTCCTGGCTTACTCTACGAAACTCCTCGCGCATTCCGAGCGGTCGCAAAAGGTATGAATATGCACGGAGAGCCGGTTCTCATCGAAGGTAGTGAACTTTTAGCACGAGTACTGCAACATGAAACTGATCATCTAGATGGCATCGTGTTTATAGATCGGCTTTCTGCCGAGAATCGCAAGCAAGCAATGCGAGATATTCGGGAATCTGATTGGTTTAGTGAGAACCAAGTCGCTGGGAAGCAAATACAATTCAAAGTTAGTCCGCACAGTACAAATGGGCTGGGGATGTAACTGGTGCAAATCTCCGTCGCTTCCTCCTCACTAGTTTCGATGCCAGTTATTGAAAGCATTCTCGCGAGCGAACATACCCTTGGCTCGATTATCACAAATCCTGACAAGATCTCCGGACGTGGCCAAAAAATTGCACCAAATGAATTAGCTGCTTGGGCTAGTGAAAAAGGTTTAGAAGTTGCAAAACCAGCAGATACTTCTGAATTGAATCGTCATTTACTGAGCGCACAACCGCAGTTAATTGTCACGGTTGCATATGGTCGGATAATTCCGGTCGAACTCTTGCATGGACCACGTTTTGGTTGGATTAATGTGCATTTCTCAATCCTGCCTAAACTCAGGGGAGCAGCTCCCGTTCAATGGGCGATTTTGAATGGCGAAACTACCACCGGTTACACAATTTTTAAATTGGATAAAGGGATGGATACTGGACCGGTTTATTTAACTAAAGAAGTCGATATCGGACCGTTGGACACAACACCTTTGCTACTTGATAAATTAGCTCGCCTTGCAGCTCCCGATGTTTTGGAATTGATTTCAGTAATTGGAAAAACTAAGGCAACTCCTCAGCCGCTATCGGGAGCAACTTATGCACCGAAAATTTCAAAAGAGTTGGCTCATTTAGATTGGGGCGCACCAGCAGAGGAAATTCTGCGTCTCGGTCGTGCCTTAGAAGAGAACCCGGGTATTTGGACGACTTTTAACGGTGAACGAATATCACTCTTCGGTCTTTCTGAATCACTTGCTGCTAATAGCCTGTATCAACCGGGCGAAATTGAATTAGTCGCTGGCGATCTATTAGTACGAACATCAGACAGCATTTTGGTGGTTTGCGAAGTGACGCCAGCCGGAAAGAAACGAATGGCAGCGGCAGATTTTGCGAGAGGTGCTCGGCTAGAAAAAGGATCCAAATTTGAATAATGGCGAGAAGGCTCGCTCCGGTGGCAAACCGAAACCCGATGCTTCCCGCTTGCTCGCCTTCGATTTAATCTCGCAAGTTAACCGCGAGGGTGCTTTTGCCAACATTCGACTGCCAGAATTATTACGCGCTAGCGAGCTCGAACAACGGGATCGAGCGTTCGTAACCGAACTTTCTTATGGAACACTTAGAATGCAAGGTAAACATGATTTTGCTATTCGCTCCAAAATTGATCGGCCATTTGAAGAATTAGATCCCAAAATTGTAGATTTACTAAGAATGGGTATTCATCAAATTTTCGAAATGCGAGTTCCCATTCACGCCGCGGTAAGTGAGACCGTGGAATTGGCGCGCAAGGTTGTGGGAGAGTCAAAAGGCTCCTATGTGAACGCTTTGCTACGCAGTATTAGTTCTGGTGAACTAATTTACGAGAATTTGGCTAATGATCCAAAAGTTACCGATCTGCAAAAAATGAGTGTTCTATATTCACATCCAGAATGGATCATCAGCGCTTTTCATGATCAACTTCGGAACTGGGACTCAGTAAAAGAGCTTTTGCAAGCCAATAACTTGCCAGCAAAACCAAATATCGTTGTTTGGCCAGGTAAATCTACTGTTGCGGAAATTCTGGAAACTGGTGGGCGCGTTCTAGCGTTGAGTGATTACGGTGTCGAGTCAGACCACCTTCCTAACGAATACCCAGCCATAAAGGATAAGCGCGCAGGAATTCAGGATGTGGGTTCACAATTAGTGACAGAAATTTTTTATGCAACTAGAGACCTTGGAAAAGGCGAATCTTGGTTAGATCTCTGTGCTGGACCAGGCGGTAAGGCAGCACTTTTGTACAACTTACTTTTAGGTGATGGTAGTAATTCAGATTTTCTTGCAAACGAGCCAACTTCGCACCGAGCCGAATTGGTTGCCAGAGTGATACCGCGTGATCGTATTGTGGAATTAGATGGTCGAGACAATAAGAGTTTTGGCCGGAGTTTCGATCGTATTTTGATTGATGCTCCTTGTACGGGTTTGGGTGCGCTTCGAAGACGTCCAGAGGCTAGATGGCGTAAAACCCTGCAGGATTTAAAGGAATTAGTTCCGTTGCAGCGAGCGCTGATAGACAGCGCATATGAAATGTTGGAACCGGGAGGCGTAATTGGATACGCCACATGCTCACCGCATCTTGCTGAAACCACGGCTCAAGTGCTAGATGCACAACATCGCCACAAAGATTTGCAGGTTTTGGATATTTCAAAGATCTCACCTAGGGGTGCAACTGGGGTAAAGGCAGATGGCACGTTGCAACTTTGGACCCACCTGAACCAGAGCGATGCTATGTTTCTAGCGCTACTTCGTAAACCATTGTAGGGAGCGCCATGATTAGAGTTTGCCCTAGCATTCTTAATGTAGAGCACACTTTTTTGGGTGAAACCATCACCTCAATTGAATCCGGCGCGGATTTACTGCATTTAGATGTTATGGATAAAGTTTTCGTTCCAAATCAAACCTTCACATTTGCGCAATCAGAAAAGATCATCAAGCAGACTTCTCTTCCAGTAGATGTGCATTTGATGATCATCGACCCCGATGACCAAGCGTTCAAATATGCACAAGCTGGAGCTGCCAGCGTCACATTTCATCTCGAGGCTAGTTCTAATCCTTTGAAAACAATCGAGGCTATCAAGGAACATGGCGCCAGAGTGGGTATCGCCCTGAAACCAGATACTGGTTTTGAAAAACTCTCGCCTCTGCTTGAATATATCGACATGGCTCTCATCATGACGGTGGAACCAGGGTTTGGTGGACAATCCTTCATGCAAACAATGATGGGCAAAGTTGAAGAGGCTCGCAAAGAGATCGATGCGCTGGATTTGAAAGATATCTGGTTGCAAGTTGATGGAGGAATCTCGTTGGACACGATTCTGATTGCTAGAGCAGCAGGGGCTGACACTTTTGTAGCTGGAAATGCGATATTTAAGGCTGGTAACCCGCTTGCGGCCATTGATCTATTGCGCCGCACCGCAGCAACTTACTAGGGTAAAATTTCGGTATGAAACGTTTTGAAGAATTATGGAGCGAACTCGCAGAAACCGCTAAAACGCGCCCAGCGAATTCCAAAACCATAGCCGCCCTTGATGCTGGCATTCACACTATTGGTAAAAAAATCATTGAAGAAGCCGGTGAGGTTTGGATCGCAGCCGAATATCAAGATGATGAGCAATTGGCACTTGAAATAAGCCAACTTTTGTATCACCTTCAAGTTTTGATGCTTGCGCGTGGCTTAACGCTAGAAGATGTTTACAAAGCACTTTAGAGAACTTTAAAGTTGAAATAACCTAGAGATCGGAATCAAGTGACACTTAGAATCGCAGTTCCCAACAAGGGTTCATTGGCGGATAGCTCGGCGCAAATGTTGCGGGAAGCTGGTTATCGCCAACGCACAGATCAACGAGATCTCACACTTCTTGATCCAGAAAATGATGTGGAATTTTATTATATACGGCCACGTGACATCGCAGTTTATGTTGGCAGTGGTGAATTAGAAGCTGGCATCACCGGCCGTGATTTGTTAATCGACAGTGGTGCGCCAGCAGCAGAGATATCGGCCTTAGATTTTGGAAAAAGCACTTTTCGGTTTGCCGGGCCAGTTTTCGCTAAATTTGAAGAGAAGGACCTTTCGGGTAAAAGAATTGCCACTGCTTACCCAGGACTGTTGGCAGAGTACCTCGAAAAAGCTGGGGTAGTGGCCGAGATTGTTCGTCTTGATGGCGCGGTCGAAAGCTCAATCAAATTAGGTGTTGCAGATGTAATCGCAGATGTAGTCTCAACTGGCGGAACGCTACGTGCAGCTGGCTTATCAATCTTCGGTAATATTTTGCTCCAGAGTGAAGCAATCCTGGTAGAACGAAATGGGAGCTCTAGAAACAAAGCGGTTGAAACTCTGATGAGAAGGTTAAATGGAGTTGTGATAGCACGCCAATATGTTTTGGTTGACTATGACGTTAAATCATCGGACTTGGAGCGAGCTTGTGAATTGACTCCGGGTATCGAGTCGCCAACTATTTCTCCGTTACAAAAGAGTGATTGGAACGCTGTTCGCGCAATGGTTAAGCGTTCGGAAGTAAATCGGATCATGGACGAACTTTGGGCGGTAGGTGCGCGCGGTATTTTGGTAACTGATATCCACGCTTGCCGACTCTGATTTTTAAATATGGAGGTTATTGCGTTAAATCCGCTTGTACGATCTCATCTCGCGTAATTCCCATTAGGTAGAGAACGGTATCTAAATAAGGTGAATTAATTGAACTATCGGCAGCAGCCTTCACGGCGGGCTTGGCATTAAAAGCGATACCTAAACCAGCGGCTTCCAGCATTCCTAAATCATTTGCGCCATCACCAATAGCTATTGTTTGATTCAGGGCAACGCCTTCTTGTTCGGCAAATTTTTTCAACGCCTGTGCCTTGGCAGCTCGGTCAATAAGTAAGCCCGTTGTACGTCCAGTTAATTTGCCGTTAGCAATTTCTAAAGTATTGGCTTGATAGAAATCAATCTGTAGCTCTTTTAGGAGTGGCTCAATTACGTTTAGAAAACCGCCGGAAACGACACCGACCTTATGTCCCAGACGATGCAATGTACGTATTAGTGTCCGCGCACCAGGCGTAAGAGTGATCTGCGCCGCGACTTGCCCGAGAATTGACTCATCAAGATTAGCAAGCAGAGCAACACGTTCACTTAGCGATTGCCCGAAATCAAGTTCGCCGGCCATTGCTCGTTCGGTAATTTGGGAGACCTGCTCGCCAACCCCAGCCTTTATTGCCAGAAGATCGATCACCTCTTCTTGAATAAGCGTTGAGTCCATATCTAGCAAAACGATCCGCTTTGCTCGCCGAGTTAGTCCGCTTTGCTCCACAGCAATATCGATTCCATGTGCGCTAGCAACTTCAGCCAGCTCGCGTTGAATAGCCTTCAAATCCGTTGCACCATCCGCAAGTGAGATGTCTAATTCAATTGCCGTTAAAGGGTATGAGGCGGTTCTGCGGATACGTTCTATGTTGCCTCGACGTTGGGCAATTTTGGCTGCAATCGCTGCAATACCAGCAGGTTTTAGGTCGGATGAGAGAACAACCACATGAAGATTGTTAGCTGCGGGGGAAATGTTTTTGTCCTGTTCGCTATCTTGAAAATCTATCGCTACATCAAGGCCCATTCGTTCAAAAGTTTCTATTAGATCATCAGATATCGATTTAGCGTGTGCAGGATCTAGCGATATTAGGCAGGTTAAAATTAAACGGCCACGGATCACGACCTGTTCAATATCCAGGATCCCGATTTGGAAAGGTGAGAGCGTACTAAATAGCGCTTCGGTAACCCCGGGCGAATCATTGCCAGATACGAGAATTAATCCAGTATCTCGTGGAATTACTCCCTTATGTGACAAGCGCGGATCATGCGTATTCCCCGTTTTCACCGTATTCCCCGCTTTCACCGTTTTCACCGTTTCCATTGCCTAAGATTATCGTCTCAGTCTCCTTAGATGATCACAATTTAGTACTAGAAAAGGTATCTTTACGCCTGTGACCGAAGTTATTCATCTTGATAGCGTAAGCGTTTCAAGAGGCGGCAAGAAAATCTTGGGTCCAATTACATGGACAGTAAATGAGGGGGAGCGCTGGGTCATCCTTGGCCCCAATGGAGCTGGAAAAACTACTTTGTTCTCATTGTGTGCGACACAAATGCATCCAACTACGGGAAGTGTTCGAGTACTTGGGTCCACGCTGGGACAGGTTGATGTATTTGAATTGCGGCCAAGAATTGGACTTATGGGCCCGGCCATTAATACCGCGCTACCGGAAGATGAAACGGTTCTAGATGTTGTTCTAACCGCAGCGTATGCAATTTTGGGACGCTGGCAAGAACCCTATGAACTTTGGGATGAATCACGAGCTCAAGGGCTCTTAACAACGCTAGGTGTTCGCGAATTAGTGGCGAGAAAATATTTCACCCTAAGCGATGGCGAGAAAAAACGTGCACTAATCGCCAGAGCATTGATGGCAGATCCTGAGTTGCTGTTATTGGATGAACCAACTGCGGGTCTTGATTTAGGCGGACGAGAAGATCTTTTGAAGCGATTTGATGCGCTAGCTGCTGATCCGAAATCGCCGGCAACGTTAATGATTACCCACCATATCGAAGAAATTCCAGCCGGATCAACCCATGCTTTGCTATTAAAGAATGGTGAAGCTATTGCACAAGGGCAGATTGCTGCGGTTATTACTGCTGAAAATTTAACTAACGCTTATGACATGGCGATAAATGTCGGCGTCTTAAACAACCGATATTCGGCCAACGCCATTAATTAATGCAAGATATTTTCCTGCCAGAACCTTGGCAAACCGCTCTTCCTAATTTGCAGGCGAAAATCTCAGGCGTTATGGCGGGTCTGGATCAATCATTAATGAACCCCGCGAAAGATTTAGTTCTTCGTGCTTTCAAATTAGCACCAAGTGATGTGAAGGTGGTCATTGTGGGCCAAGACCCTTACCCAAACCCAGATCATGCTTGTGGCTTGGCGTTTAGCGTCCCAACGGGGGTTAGTAAACTTCCGCCCACCTTGATCAACATCCGCAAGGAATTGCTCTCTGATTTGGGTTTGAGGATTTCAGAGACTGGAGACTTATCCGCCTGGGGGGAGCGCGGCGTAATGCTTTTGAATCGAAGCTTAACAACAGTTCCCGGTGAAAGTTTGGCTCATATTTCTAACGGGTGGGGATCTGTGACAGGAGAGGTAATTTCTTATTTGGCCACTAAACCAGTCATATTTCTTCTCTGGGGCAAACGCGCTGGCGAACTCAGTCCGTTAATCCCGTTGGAACAACAGATCTGTGGCGTTCATCCAAGTCCACTTTCGGCTTACCGTGGTTTTTTTGGATCAAAGCCATTTAGCGCAATTAATCTCAAACTTACCGAGCTAGGAAAAAGTTCTATCGACTGGACAATTTAGAAACTAAATTCAAGTTCGTTGCAATTGAATTGCCAATTAAGAGCGCGAATAGTGCGGTGCCGATACCAAGTCGCCCGCCTAGTGCCCAACCAACGAGAAGAGCGGTGATCTCAATAAGCAAACGTACCCGACCAACGCGCACGCCGGTTCGTCGATGCAACGCTGTCATCAAACCATCTCTCGGCCCTGGCCCAAGGCCACACGTTATGTAGAAAGCAGTACCTGCTCCAACAAAGCCGATACCAAGAAGAACGTATAAAAGCTGTAATGGAAGGTTGTTATCGACCTTTGGGATGTGATCGACTCCGACTTGAATCATTGTGGCTATAACAAGAATGTTCATGAGTGTTCCGAAACCAGGACGCTCTTTTAGTGGCCACCAGAAAATTAGTACGGCTGCACTAATAGCGAATGTTGCTTGCCCAATTGAAAGCGGAGTATGTCGGGAAATTCCCTGTGCTAAAACCGACCAGGGAGCATTTCCAATATGTGACTGGATTAGTAGCGAGTCACCAAGTCCAAATATCGATAGGCCAAAAATCAAAACTAAAACACGTGAAACTGAAAGGTCCCATCGACCATGCCCAGTCCAAGGCATCTCTGGAATCGTACGAGATGGTTTTAAGAAGTGAACAAGTTGATCTTTAAGGTTCCTTGGGCGCATTGGGTGAAGATACCCTGCGTGGCCATAAATCGGGTAAGGGTTGGTAAAGTCCGGGGATGTTCATTGGATTAGGTACCGTAATCAACGTTTTGTGCATCATTGTCGGGTCAAGCCTTGGACTTCTAGCCGGAGCCAAATTCAAAGAAAAAACTCGAGATTTGATCACCACGGTTCTCGGATTTGTAACACTTCTTGTTGCTGCAGATTCTATTAAAGCCTTATGGGATTCTAGATTAGTTTCAGAGCTCCCTACGGGTGGCGCTCTACTTACAGTTCTTGCTGCCTTGCTTTTAGGCGCTCTTGTTGGCTCGCGTCTTCGAATAGAGGATCGACTTGAAAGTTTTGGCGTGCGACTTAAAAATCGATTTGATGCGAATGGTTCAACACCTTTTGTGGATGGTTTTGTTAGCGCCTCACTGCTCTTTGTTATCGGCCCAATGGCAATTCTTGGTTCGATCAGTGATGGTATGAGAACTGGAATTACCCAGTTAGTTCTTAAAAGCGT
>Ga0136642_1001190_pt1 | contig 11517 bp, 5 predicted proteins | sample LowCatLa1302831Y_FD_115313 | JGI IMG/M metagenome (GOLD analysis project Ga0136642, IMG submission 115313) | Freshwater microbial communities from Lower Cathedral Lake, Yosemite National Park, California, USA - 13028-31Y | ecosystem: Environmental > Aquatic > Freshwater > Lake ... | reverse complement strand
GTTCGACGTTGAACCCTGGATATACAGGGAGGGGGTCGCGAGCTGCGTGGTAGAATTCCATGACCTAGAGGGGGCACCAACTTCGAACACCAAATTACCCGTGGTCTGAAGACGGATTTGGTCAGTCGTGCTGGACACCTTATACAAGAGGAGTTCCTGCGTTCCTATGCCTGTGGTTTGCTCTGCGACTGCTGTTCCCTTGTAGGTGCCATCAATACCAGGGAACAGAATCGCCGACTGGCTGGAGACGTTTCCAATGTATGCATTATTCGTGTAAAGAGCCTGCGTATTCAGTTTCTTCGTAGAGAGGGAGTTGGCGATGACGTCGCCGACGATTACATAGCCTGACGGCCCGAAGGAGAGGGTGTTGATTTGGAGGGAGGATATGAAACCCGCACCAGCGACGATTTGGCCTGTTGAGATAGTGGCGGTCGTCAAGTCCTGGATTGTGACGTAGCCTGTGGGGCCGCCGACTGTCAGACTGTCCGCGCGGAACGAGGAGATATAGCCTTGAACGGAACTCAGATATACGCTGTTTATTGTGGAGACGCCGATAGTACCTGCTGAGAGACCGAGTGTAGAGCCTGTGAATCCCGAGCCAATCCCTCTGACGGTAGAGGTTAACTGCGCGGTTGAGATATAGCCAGCGGTTCCGAGGCCTTGGACTGTGCTGGTCAAGAAGGATTGTTGCCAAGGAGCGGCGCCATTAATAGTGCTGACTTGGAGAGTGGCTGATGAGAGTGTGGTCGCATTCAAGAAGGTTGTGGAGAAGGATGATGCTGTTAGGAGGCCGGTTGCTTGTGTAGTTCCCACAAGACTCAGATTGTTCACGGGCTGGATGCTGAGATTGGAGGTGGCATCTCCTGTGATTGTGCCGACGGTGTAGGGGGTGAATGTATATTGGTTGAGCGGGTAAGCGATGATCACGATGCCTGAGCCGCCCGCGCCGCCCCCTGAATTAATGACCTCTCCGTTACCTCCACCGCCTGAACCAGTATTCGGTGCACCCGCAGTAGCTATTCTATTTGGTGAATATCCACCATATCCACCAATAACAACCCCATTTGCTAATCCGCCTGACGGTGCAACACTTGTTTGAGTTCCACCACCCCCACCCGCTGCATATCCTACATTGGAGCCAGTAATAGCATACATAAGACCATTACCCCCCCAACAAGTATTTGCAGAATTAAAGTTTGAACCCGCGCTTCCCATACCTCCACCGCCACCCCCACCGTTTCCTGGTGCAGTATTTGAACCAATACCACCTCCAAAACCCTGAGTCCCGTTTCCTGGAGGTGCTCCAGAAGAATATCCACCACCACCGCCACATCCACCTGATCTACCTGGTGTGCCATTATCTGAACCACCACCGCCACCACCAGATCCTGTGTAACCAAGTGCGCTACTTGAACCTCCATTATTACCAGCAATATTCGTACCAGTTACAGAGGCTCCACCATTACCAACAACGATTGAATATGGGCCCCCAGAAGAAGTAATTGTTACACCTGTTGCATAGACGAGGCCACCTGCGCCACCACCACCTCCTAAGAAATAACCACCACCTGAACCGCCACCGCCTACAACGAGTAGCTGCGCACTAATAATATTTACAGAAGGTGTAAATGTTATCGTTCCTATACTTGTAAAAGAGTGAACAGCATATGTTATAGTGTTTGATGTATAAATTGTATATGTACCTCCAGCATTTGAGTTAGGATTAATTCCTGTATAGAGGGGCGCAAAGAGAGCGCTATAAATATTCGTAAGAGGGTTATTTGTCATATCTAGAGTTCCATACATCGTCAAAGACGATGTCTTTGCTGTGTTGGTCGCAAGAGTAGATGTCGTTATGAGTGCGCTGCTGAGTGCCGTCGTCGACCCGCTGAACGCCGCGCCAGGCACTATGCCGTTGATTGAACTCACATTAAAGGTTTGTGTTGAGAGTGTTTGGAATTGTGCAGTTACAGCCGTAATGGAAGAGGTTACGAGCTGTTGCGTTGATGTTTGCGCCAAGAGCGACATATCTTATTACTGTTAAGAAACATATGGGACAATGATGACGAGCGCACCGCCGCCATTTGTCAAGCGGCCACCGACACCATAGCCAGACACATAATAAGGCGACGAGGCCCCGCCAGGGAGCACACTGCTCGTGGACCCACTCTGTCCGTCAAACCCCATGTAGTTTTTAATATACGACAGATTGATGTAAGAGGAGCCGCCGCCGCCAGGGCCGTTTCCTGAACGAACGCCGCCGCCTCCATTGCCGTTGCCACCGCCACCTCCATAGTATCCGCCGCCGCCACCCGACGGGTAAGCCGATGCTTCCGAGGTACCTCCCTGTAAATAGCCTCCTGCTTGCGCAGATAGTGCTCCAGCTCCACCCTGTGTCTGTGATCCGCCGCCGCCTCCTGAACCGAGGGCTGCCGTTGATTGAACGCTGACCTGTCCAGCGATTGACGGGCTGCCGCCGTTAAATCCCTGTAGGTAGCCGCCGCCACCACCATAGCCGCTGCCGCTGCCACCTCCCGCGCCTGCTATCAGGAGGTATCCTGTTGTTGCGTTATAGACCGCTCCGTAACCGGCGCCGTTATTACCAAATATGCCATTTCCAGCGCCACGATTGAGATAGATAGTGAGCGAGGTGATTGAGCCCACTGTGAAATCACCTTGGACATGCGCACCAGAGCCGCCACAGCCTGCCGAACCATAGTTAAGACCGTTGCCGCCGCCACCCCACACGAAGATGCGGATTTTGCTGGTTTTCGGCGGGATTGTGTAGGTTGCGCCGTCTGTAATAAAGGCGGTGGCCGTGCTGGAGAGGACGTTGCCGAGGGTGATTTGAATAGGTAGCGAACTTGTATTCGTATTGAATCCGATGACCGCATACCCATCATAGCCCGAGCGTCCATAGGGGGAGACCCAGAGGAGAGAGGTCTCATTCGCCGCACGTGTATTCGTTCCATTCGTCGCCGTGCTCAGTCCATTCACCGTGATAGGATTGATGACCGACGCGCTGTAATAACTGCTACCGCCTCCACCGCCTGGTCCGGAGCCACTACCAGTTCCTGTGCCACCACCATAGTATCCACCACCGCCTCCACCGGTGCCGTTGCCATCAGCACCTTGGAGCTGCGAACCTGTTCCCGATGAGCCAACGCCGCCCGCGGTCTGTGTTCCACCTGGCGCCGTGCCTGCGCTTGAATTCGCACCAGCGGGATAGCCTCCTCCGCCGCCATTACCGCCACCGTTAATACCCGAGCCCCCACCACCGCCTGCAATCGCAATCGCATTTCCGAATGCTGGAGAGCCCGAGAAGATGCCTGTGAAGCCGCCCCCATTTGTCCCGACAACCCCACCGCCACCTCCACCATTCGCAAGCCCTGTGAGACCTGCTCGCCCCACAATGATATAAAAGACGGTTCCTGGCGCCGTTCTTAAATTGCCTTCTGTGTAGGCGCCGCTTCCAGCAGCATCGGGACGGGCTACCTTGCTTCCATCTTGGCATGTGCCACCTGCGCCCCACAAGAAGAAGCGGATCCAGAAGACGCCGTTAGGGACCGTGAAGGTCTGGACGGCGCTTGTGCCTATGAACGTCTGATTGGCATTTGCGTTGACTTGGTTGTTGAGACGGATGGTGAGTGGCGGAGACGTCGACGATGTGCCGCCACCACCTCCAGAGAGATATGGGACAATCACGACGAGAGCGCCACCTCCTGCTCCGTTATATGTGCCGACGCCGTATCCAGAAACATAGAATGGAGATGAGGAACCGCCTGGCAAAACACTTGATGTAGTTCCGTTCTGCCCGTCGGCGCCTTTGTAGTTTTTAACAAAACCGGCATTGACATAGGATGATCCTCCGCCACCAGCGCCTGCGCCTGTATATCCTGTCTCATATCCGTCACCGTTTCCGCCGCCTCCACCATAATAACCTCCACCACCACCATTTCCGTATGAAGAGCCTGAGACGGCATTTCCTCCTTGAAGATAGCCTCCATCGGACGCAGCCTGTAATCCAGATGAATTGCCCCAACCGCCCTGACCACCCTGTGTCTGTGACCCGCCGCCACCATTTGACTTATTTCTTGCGATAATTTGCGCACCAGGTAACGTTGGACTTCCTCCTTCAAATCCCTGTAGATATCCGCCACCGCCTCCGTAATAACCAAAATTTCCGAATCCACTTCCACCCGCCCCAGCAATCATAAGATAACCGTTTGTGCTGTTATAAACTGCGCCAAAGCCTCCACCTGTTTGCGAGCCGCCGCCTGGTCCGTGACCACCACCTGCCCTATTCAGATAAATCGTGAGGCTAGTCATTGAGCCCTTATCAATATCACCTTCCACATAGGCACCCGATCCTCCGCATCCAGTTGTATTGCCGCTTGAGCCGCCTGCGCCCCATACAAACACACGGACTTTGCTGACGTTGGCGGGGAATGTGTACGTTGAATTATCGGATGTAAATACGGTGCCTGTGCTTGAAAGCACATTGCCGAGTGTAATCGCCGACGACATCCTCTTGATTAGGGAGAAGGCATTTTATAAGCAGGTATAGACGATTAATAAATTGTCCATTTAGCGTTCAGGTATGCGAAAATCTGTTGCTTTACAGAGTCTGCAAGATTCGTATTGTATATGATAATCTCATTAATATCACCCCATTGCTGTGAACCACCTTGATATGCACCCAATGAATAGAAACTATCATTTCCACTTGTTGATCCTGCTGCTGACATGATTAAACTTCCATTTAATGAGGCAGATTGAACGTTCGCCGAAGAGACTGACATATGTAGTAAGACGCGCGTTGAGCCATTTAGTGTAAGAGAACCAAACTGCTGAAACCCTCCTCCGTTATTATAATAAGCCCCTAAGCGATAGCTACCTGCTTCAATAATAATTTGGTGGTCTGTATTCGCACCACGAAAGAGTGTGCGCCAATCGCCGGTTGAAGATAGGGGCTTCGTAACAATAAACACATCTAAGTTCTTTGAACCCGCGGGAAGTGTTGAACATGTTAACATTTGACCACCTGAGTTAAAGGTTACTGTTTTCGCGGTTGAATATGAAGGTGCAGTACCTGTTGTTGTATAATTCCGAGCATTACCAGATTTGTCTTTCCACCCAGCTACGCTTTGCCCCGTTGTAGTTACAGGTGTTGTTAGACTACTATTTTGGAATAGCATGGTGGGGTCTGCCGCATCGAGCCATAAATACATATTTGTGAGCGGAGGGCCACCCTTTACTTGCCTCACCACTCCGTTCATCGTATAATTCTGCAGCACCATCCAGTTCGTCCCACCGTCGGGGGCCAGCAGAACGGAGCCGAAGTTCGTGGACATGTATCCGTATAAGGTGGACTGTGGGAAGCTCCACTCAATCTTGTCAAGGCCTTGTGTGGAAATATAGATTGTGGATTTGGCGGCATTTCCACAGATGTCTTTGATATAGAAGAATTTGCCTGCCCCTACAGTGGAGACGGCAGGAAGATACACAATCTTACTAGTGGTCCAAGTATTCACTAGTAAACTTGTGGTTGTTGCTGGGAAGTTTATCGACGCCATTTCTTCAAGCGTAGTTATTTCTGCGTAATATTGGACGGCGCATAGAAGTAGACTCCTGCTCCATTGGAATTGTATCCCGCGCCATTCATGTTATACCACAATATACTCTGGCCGCCGCCACCCGTATCATACCAGCGTATAACAATGGGTGTGTAACCAGCGGGCATTGTGAGAGATGCCGAGTTGTAGTTTGTGGCGCCCTGCTGCTGCCACTGATTAATGGCATTCGCACCATTGTAATCAACACGCATACCGTCGTCTGTCTGCATCTGGAACTGGATGGTTCCACCTGATGCGGAGTAGATAAAGCCACTGTAGACGGCTTGATAGTTGTATGTGGAGACGGGTTGGTATGCATCATTATTACCGTAGTGGACGATGCTCGTAGGTCCAGGCGTGTTGGATCCCAGCGTGCCAGTTGGTCCAGACGTGAATGTGCCTGTGAGCGCCGTCCCCCAGCCACTGCCTGAAGTTCCAGCAGCATTTCCAGGCGGTCCATTGCTGTCTGGAATGGAGCCTGTGTTCGTATAAAACTTCGCCCAGAGGCCTGGAAGATAGGAGACATTGCACTGGACAGGGAATGTATTCTGGTAGACGTCTGTCAAGAACCAGTTTGTGAGGCCGTCATTCATGAAGGTCCATGCGCCGAAGGTTTGGGAGAGGGCCATAGAGGAGACGCCGCTTCTCTCGATGCGGTCCAGACCGATTGTGCTGAGTCGGATGGTGGAATTTGCGGAGTTGCCGTAGTAGTCCTTAAAAATAAGCATGCGGCCTTGGTTGGTGCTGACGACCGGAAGCGTGAAGGTTTTTGACATGCTGGAGAGGTTGACGGGGATTACCATGACATTTGAGGAAATCGCAATCGGCACCTGTGCCATTACTATGGGGCGGCAGATTTATAAGGATGTCCAGACGGAAGATTGGCTTGGAGGCCCCATTTCCATGCGAGATAGCCTTCGATATACTGGATTTGTGTGGTTGTTAAAACTACATTATAAAGAACTATTTCTGCTATATCGCAGTCTGAATTTTCTCCCCAATAATTAATTGCTAATCCTGTCATATTAGCACCAGAACTTCCTCCTCCAGAATAAACAGATGTACCGTTCCAATTAAATGTAAAGGCCGAGTTTGTTGTACGAGAATGAGAGAACATGTCCCATACACTATCAGATCCAAGACCTCCTAACTGATTAGGATTTCCATCGATATAGAGACGCTGTTTTCCACCATTCCAATATCCGTATAACTGGTTATTTCCTATACTCGATAAGACACGACCATTAGATCCACCTTTTTGCCGGCCAACCCAGAAGAGAGTATAAGCCCCCAAATTCACATCTGGAGAGGTTCTCCACTGAGCAGAAGTTGTAAAACTAACAACGGGGAGAGAGTTCAGAAAACTCATAACGACTGAACCACTACAAGTTACTGTGTATGAGGTTGAAGTTGCCTTATTAATCCAGCTCGTAAGAGTCTGAGCTGACTTATAGCTCGTTGCATCGCTCCAAATAATGAGGCCCGCAATCGTATTAAGGTCAGTTCCTGAGCTCGGTGCCGCAGGCGTTGCGAGTCCATCATACATTCCAATTGTTCTCCACGAGCTGCCTCCGTCCGCAAGAAGGCTGACGGAGCCGAAAGCGTTGGAGAAGGCAAGAAGGCAGTTATAATCGTCGATGAGGTCGGTGCCCGTCGTTGAAATAGTGAAACTGCTATTAGAAGCCGTTCCATAGTAATCCTTGAAAAGGAGGAAGCGCCCTTGATTCGTGCTGACTGTCGGTAGATACAAGACTTTTAAACTATTTCCTCTTGTATCTACTGGTATAATGGACACATTGTTCGGTATTGTTATTGTGCTGAATGGGCTGGCCATGTCCCTCTCTTCTAAGACATTTAAGCGAAAAATAAACTCATGTAAAGAGCGCCAGTATAGACTGCGCTCGTGCTCATGAGCGTCTGGAAGCGGGCTGTGCCCGCCACATCCAGATTGTATTGAGGATTGTTTGTGTTAATTCCCACGTTGGACGTCGCCGTAATCGTCATCGTCGGAGTGGTCAGTGCCGTCTCTGTGATAAAGTTGCGAACACCAACACCCGTCTCAAAGTTAATGGAACCCGTTGTCTGAAGACGGATTTGGTCTGATATTGACGAGCCTTTGAAGAGGACGAGTTCGCCGCTCGTAACAGATGTGCTCTGCTCTGCGACGACCGTATTGTTGTATTCTCCGACCTTGCCCCAGAATTTAATGAAGTTTTGGTTGCTAGAAGAGCCGACGAAGAGGGATGAAATGGTGCTGCCACCTGCAGCGGAACCACCGCCACCTCCAGCAGCGGAGGCGAGGACGCCCCCCACAAAGATAGCTCCAGAAGAAATGAACATCGGCTTATACGTCATGGTGGACTGGTCATACATCGTCAAGCTGCTGACTGTGACGTTGGAGGCGCTGACGTTATTGTTTCCTATTGTTACGGAGTTACAGCCGACAATGACCGTACTTGTTGCACGGAGATTGCCAGTATACATGGACGCCGCAATGCTGGAGTAAAGTGCCGTCATGGCGAGAGTTGTAATGCCGCCACTGTCCGTAATGCCATTTGTGGTCGTGGTCCCTTGGACCGTCAGTGTATTGCGAGCCAGAATCGCATTTGACGCATTCAGCTGCTGGACTTCCGTGGCTCCCGCAACCGTCAGCGTCGCATCCATTTGGACGGGGGCCGCGAAGCGATTCAGCGCTCCCCACACGTTTATCGTTGAGAACACGTTCGTGCCTGTGCCTGTCACCGTCTCAAAAGACATGCGGTACAGGGTGGCGTCTGCCGCCGCAAACGTATAGTTTGAAAGGCCACGTGTGAAGAACTGGATTTGGCTCGTGCTGTTCAGTGTCTCTAAGAGGGTCACCGTGCCGCCACCACCTTCGAAGTTTTCCACGGAGGGATAGAACACCTGGCCTGTCGCCGTTGAAATGCCCATGGTCAGCGTAGGACGGACGGTGCCCGTTGTGAGCTGATTACCACCCGTCATATACGAGATTCTATACATCTGATTCGTGCTATTGCCAGGGAGCAGCGTGAAGCCGTCATTGCTCAGGAGGAGAGGTGCGGCTTGTGAAGCCACTGTTGAGACAGAGAGAAGCTGCGTCCCCCATGCGGCACCCGTGTAGGCAGTTCCAGATGAGACTGTGAACATGGAATATGCGCCTTGCATCACGGTGGTGGATGCGGGAATTATATTGGAGAGACGGCTGCCGTCGCCCACAAATGTTTTTGCGGTGACGATATTTGCGCTTATGATATTTACACTTATATTGGATGCGAAGATAGAGCTCACCGTCAGGTTGGAGCCTGCCGCATTACAGAAATTCATCTGGATCGTCGAGAGGAGCGGCAGCTGGCCAGAGAAGACGACGTTGGAGTTGAGAAACAAGATGCCACTGGAGGCCGTCAGATTGCTGAGGGAATTCGTGGCCTGGTCTATGAGGCGGACTGCGGCGACGTTGACGGTCGTTGCGGACAAGTATATAGTGGAGCCCGTGAAGGGGGTGGCGGGCGAATTCAGTGTCATCCAGCCATTGGCGCCGTCACTCACGAGGGAGACGGCTGCGCCTACATTTGAGAGGACATAGGTGCCGTTGCTCCCATCTATCGTGTCGCCTGACTGGGGCTGGATTAGGACATTATTCACGAATGCGTTGGAGTATTTATCTTTGATTGTCACGAGGCGGCCGAGGACGGACGCTGCGGTAGGAAGAATAACTGTTTTGGATGTGGTTCGGACGTCCACTTGGACTAGAGCCGTATTACTATTTATATTTGTCGCCATGCTTGACAACACCTACCATCTCGGTAGAAAATCACAGTGTCTGTAGAACGTAATACTGCGCATCGTTCCAGCGGCCATAAATCAGCGAGGCATTGATTTGGTTTGTGCTTATGTTTGTAATTTGTGCGTTCACCGTGTTGACAGTGGATGCGACGAGGAGCGGGGCGGAAATAAAATTATACGAGATGGAGGTTGAATTATAAATGGTCGATACACGGGTGATTCCCGCGATATCCACGGGGAATTGGGGCGCTGCGACGCCAATACCGAGGTTGCCCGCTTGCGTGAAGGTCGCACGCTGGGTGCCCGCTGTCTTGAAGGTCAGCGTATTGTAATTGCCCAAGAGGAAGGAGGTTGAAACCTCATCTAAGAGGAATGTTTTGGCATTCGCATACAAATTACTCGTGAAGATGGCGCCTTGGATTGTTGACGTCTGGAGATGGAGGGTGCTGAGAATAGGAGCACGAGCTGTACCACCGACGTCGAGGGGATAGGCGGGAGCCGCAAGCTGGATACCAACGTTGCTATTGATATCAATCATGACGGCGGGGACTGTATTACTGAGGGCGGCAGTGTAAAGGCGGCTGGCGACACCTGTCTCAATCGCCATGTAGCCCGTCGTCTGGAAGCGGATGCGGTCGGCCGAATTGGACCCACGGAAGACGAAGAGCTCTTGTGTGGCTGTGCCTGTGCTCTGCTCTACAATGACGCTGTTGCTGTATGTGCCGAATCCATAGAACTGGATGGGAGACTGATTGGATGTCCAGCCGACTTGGAGATTGGAGGTGGTCACGGTGGATGTGTAGACCGTATTGGGTGCGATATCAGGCATCAGAAGAGTGCCTGTGCCTGTTCCAAAGATAAGCGCATTTGTGGAGACGGCCTGTGCGACCACGTTCTGAGCCGTGAACTGGAAGGTGGAGATGTTGCTGGCCTGTATGATGGCGGCGGACAGGTAGATGGTGGAGCCTACGAAGGCGGCACCCGATGTGACTTGGCCCATCGCCGTGCTGAAGCTGGAGATCTGTCTGAGAACATAGGAGGTAGAGGCGTAGCCTGCTGTGCCGAGACCGATGACGGTGCTTTGGATAGGGCCGCCGAAAGTTTGGCCGTTGATTGTGCTGACATTGATGTTGAGCGTGGAGACGTTGGCCACGTTGGAGAGGGTGGAAACGTAGCCTACAAGGCCGAGACCTTGAACTGTTGAGTTAATAGGGCCGCCAAAGGTTTGTCCGTTGATTGTTGAGACGTTTATGTTGAGAGTGGAGACGTTGGCGACGTTGCTGAGAGAAGACACGTAGCCTACAAGGCCGAGACCGACTACAGTGCTTTGTATGGGTGCGCCAAAAGTTTGTCCGTTGATGGTACATACGTTAATGTTGAGCGTGGAGATATTTGGAACATTGATGAAAGAGGATGTATATCCTTGTGTACCGAGGCCGACAATGGAGCTAATGAGCTGGCTTGAGTTCACTTGTTGGGAAACATAGGTATTAATTCCAGTGACCGTGGAATTCATCACAGTGAAAAAGCCTATGGATGAAATGAACCCCTGTGATCCGAGGCCTACAACTGTGCTCGTCAGCTCCGTCGGGTCAATCATAGAAGAGATATTACTTGTGACGCCGAGCATTGACGAAAGGAAGGCGGCGGTGGAGATATAGCCGGCAGTACCGAGACCGATTACGGTTGAGTTAATGGGCTGACCGAAAGTTTGGCCGTTAATTGTACTTACATTAATGTTGAGTGTGGAAACATTGGGCACATTGAGAAGACTGGATAGATAGGTGGTGCCGAGACCTTGTGTTGTGCTTGTAAGATTTGGTAAGAGGGTTGGCTGTTGGCCATTGATTGACGAGACGATTATTTGAGGCGTACAGACTGTGCCAGACGCTGTTAGTATACCTGTGTTGATTTGAAGAGACGAGTGGGAGGTTGTGATAATATCGCCAATGTTGATGAAGCCACTGTTGGAGCCAATGGCGAGGGAGTCGACGATGAGGGAGGAAATATAAGCCTGGGTTGCTGTAATAAAGGCGCTGGAGATACTGGAGGTTCCAATCTGGAGGGTGCGGCCGCGCGTGGAGGAGAGGAAAGCGGCGGTGGATATGTAGCCGGCGCT
>Ga0136642_1001189_pt1 | contig 11519 bp, 21 predicted proteins | sample LowCatLa1302831Y_FD_115313 | JGI IMG/M metagenome (GOLD analysis project Ga0136642, IMG submission 115313) | Freshwater microbial communities from Lower Cathedral Lake, Yosemite National Park, California, USA - 13028-31Y | ecosystem: Environmental > Aquatic > Freshwater > Lake ... | reverse complement strand
TAATATGCTACCGTTAGGCGATTCTACGGTACGTGAATACTTTAAGCATCATATGGTAAACTATAAAGTTGATTGGATGTAATGAACTACGGATTTGAAAACGGCAAATGGTTTGTAGAACATATAAGTTGTACACGTGCGCCGGGAACACTAAGACAAGAAGCTGAACGTAGAGTACAGGACTTGTATAGTGAAAACAACAAACTTATCTTATGTACTAGTTCAGGACTAGACAGTCAAGTAGCACTACACAGTTTTAAGACACAGGACATTCCTGTCGAGTGTGCGTTTATGTATCTCAATGGATATAACGAATACGAATTAGATAACATACAAGTACTTGAAAAAAAGTATGGGTATAAAACTAATGTAATTACTATTGACCCAGATAAAATTAAAGATGAAATTTTAGAACTTAGTGCTAAGTTAGATGTTAACCCACATCATATACTACATTATAAATTTATCGAGCAATTGCCTATCGATTATAATATAGTCCAAGCATTACATGATCCGTGGTTTGTTACTAAACGTAGTTCAAGTACACACTATGTATTCAATAGTTTTTACGATCCTGAATTTGCAAGGCACTATGCACTAAGTCAAATTCCAAGAACAGGAAAGATTAAGATGTTCTGTGAAAGTGCAGAATTTAGACTTAGCTCTGTTAAGGATAGTTTAATCGATAACTTCTTTGATAGCTATAGTTACTATGACGATGCTACAGTATTGAGACGTGGTAAGCCTATTCACGATGTTTATCGTTATGAACGATATGTTAAAGCAATGATGTATGCCAAGTATTGGGGCAAGGAATTGGAATATTTTTCTAAGTTTGCAGGATATGAGAATATTTTTTGGCTTGATCAATTAAGTGATAACTATAAGAAACAACACATGGTATTCATAGACCGCAACGAGTTTATCAATTTCCTATCTGCGGGCACAGGTGAATCTAAAAAATTCTACGAATCAAAATGGAGTGACAATGTTTAATATTAAAACTAAATTTCAAGAGCGTATTCCACGCTCTTTAGCTAAGGTGATCACTTGGCGAATACTAGTAACAATTACTAACTTCTTTGGCGGATGGATCGCTAGTGGAAACCCTTGGGTAGGGTTGGGTGTTGTTAGCTTTGCCCTAGTAGTTAACAGCATACTTTATTTCTTCCACGAGCGTAGCTGGAATGCTAGCGACTGGGGTAAAGAATTAGCTGAAACTACAACAGATAAATAAGTATATTACTCCAACGGAGATTACATATGACTAAAAAACACGTAAAATGGGTTCTAGCCCACGAACCAATCGAATTGTTTATTCGTGCCGCAAAGGTATTTGCTAGCGAAGTAAACAGCCGTGCTCCAGAAGCACTAGACATCGAAGTTATGACTATGAGCGAATATGCTGAAAAGTACAACAAGGGTGTAATGGTTGGCAAGCACGATCTAGTAGATTTGCTAGATGCTGGCGAAATCCAAATGAGCCAAACTTACACAATTACATTAGGTAAAATTAACAAAGATTTCTTTGCTTTAGATTTACCATTCTTGTTTAAAGATCACGATCATGCTAGTCGTGTGTTCGAAGGTGAAGTAGGTAAAGGATTGCTAGACAGCTTACAAGAGTCTAAGAAAGTTAAAGGATTAGCATTTACTTATAGCGGTGGCTTCCGTATCATTCCAGGCAATGAAGCAGTTAGCCGCATTGAAGACTTACGTGGAGTTAAACTACGTACAAGTTTCAGCCCAGTTGCTATCGAAACATTTAAGACACTAGGTGCCGATGTAGTTCCAATGGAATTGGAAGAACTTACAGATAACTTAGGCAAGGCAAACGTTGCAGTTGGCGAAAGTACATATCCACGTATCTATGCTTTAAACCAAGCAGGTGTTAGCAACTACATTAACCACACAGAACACAGTTTATTCTTAACAAGTATCTTAATTGGTACAGACTTCTGGAACACACTGAGCCCAGAGTTGCAAACCGTGGTAAGCGAATCTGCACAAGTTGCCGCTCGTCACGAACGTGAACTAAGCATTGAAGATGTTAAGTTAGTACAAGCTCGCGCACAAGCCGATGGCATTGAAGTTATCAAAATGACTACAGAAGAGCAAGCTCGTTTTGCAGAAGCTACCAAAGTTGTTTATAGCAAGTTTGAGAATTACTTCTCAGCAGGTCTAGTAGAAAAGATTCAAAAGAATTAATTTAACCGTTTTGGTTAGAGCAGTCATGTTTACATGGCTGCTTTTTTTTGCCTGTTAAATATAGCATGGAACTAATCTACAATAACTATATGCGGGCTAGTGGATCGGGATATACCTTTCGAGTTGATATAGATGCACCAGTGAACAAAACTCCAAACTTCCTACAAGAGTGCTTGGATGTTGCCGAATACATCTATGAGCACAAACAAGGAAAACTTTACCTAATGTATAGTGGTGGAGTTGATAGCGAGTTTGTACTAAATGTATTTTTGCAATTAGGAATCGATGTAGTTCCTGTAATTATTAAACTAACACCCGGCTACAACGACCACGATGTAAAGTATGCTTTTGACTTTTGTTCAAGCAAAGGATTAAAGCCATTAGTGGTCGATATAGACTTTGACCAGTTTGTAAAATCTGGAACCATTGTTGACATTGCTAAAGACTACTACATCTCAACTTATCAGTTACCTAGTACATTCCATTGCCTGTCCAAGTTAGAGGGTACAGTAATTATGGGTAGTCATAGTCTTCCGCACGTTAGTAAAGATATCGCTACCGGCATTTGGTATGTAGACGAACATCAGCCCATTTGGACATGTTTAGAATATTTTAAGAGAAACGGACTGTACGGCTGTCCTTTCTTCTTATCCTACACTGCTGAACAGCATCTTGCTGGACTACAGCATCCTACTATGATGCAATTGGCCAATAATCAAATTCCAGGCAAGCTAGGTAGCAACAGTAGCAAGTGTGATATGTTTAACGATTTCGCAAAGTTTAATATGCCAGCACGTCCTAAGTTTACTGGATACGAAAACATAGAAAAGAGTCCAATCTTCCAACACGAAAATTTACAAATATTTAAAGAGTTTGAAAAACAATGGTGGGGTGTGCATCGCGAGCCGTTCTTTGATATGTTAGCAAGGATGCAAGCCTAATGCGAGTAGTAACATGGGTACCTGGTACTGACAAAAAACATGATGAACTATTCGATTCATTAAGAGAGGTACGCTATACTGATCAGTCACATAGATTATGGAAGAACTTTGCTCGCGAAGAGTTTGCTAATGTAACAGCACTATCGATTTATTTTGATGACAACAATGTTCCAGAAGTGTGTTCTAGTATCTTAGAACGAGACTGCTGGCCACAGGGTGCATTTAGGATTCATAACAGAGTTTGGAAACCTAATAACAAATTAAAGTTTCTACGCAGAGTGACGGATGGTATGGGCTACATAGCATTAAGCCAAATAGCTTGGTTAAAAGAACACAAGGACTTAAAATTGTTTTTCATTAGCAGGCAAGTAGATACTGGCTGGAATGACTGGATGATTAAGAACTTTAAAGAAGGCTGGGACATCGGCTTTGAAACAGATAACTATAAGTATCTAACATGCCAAAACGAGTGCGATGATACTTGTTGGCAACACATAATATACAATGGTAATACGGAACTCTTAGAGCAATGGAAACGTCGTTTAAACAGCTAATTAAAAATACTCTGTCATTGCCACAACTTTGGGCAGTAATTGTGCCTATGCAGGTATTCGGTATATACGCCATATATAATATTCTTGCAGGTAATGCCCCTAGCTGGTGGTGGGTTACACTTGTTATCGGATATGTGTGTTTTAAGATGATTGGTATTGCTGCCGGCTACCATAGACTGTTTGCACATAAAGGATTCACAGTTAACCCATTTATTAAACGCTTAATATTGTTTTTTGGAATACTAGCAGGGCAAGGCAGTCCTATAATGTGGGTAGCATTACATAGAGGATATCATCATAGGTATACCGACAAAGACGGAGATCCCCATAGTCCAAAAGACGGATTATTCCACAGTTACATTTCTTGGATGTTCAAGAAAGTTCATATCACAGTTCGTCCTGCTATAGATTTAACACGCGATCCAGATATGTTGTTTGCACACAAATATTATGTTTGGATAATCTACGGTGTTCACATTGCGGCGATATTGATTAATATTAATCTTTGGCTGTATCTATTTCTTTTGCCAATGTTTGTAACACTACATTGTTTTTTAGTACAGACTTGTTTTACCCATGTATCAAAATTGGGTTATCAAAATTATCAAACTAAAGATAATAGCATAAACAGTCCATGGCTTTTTCCAATTATTTTGGGAGAAGCATGGCACAACAATCATCACGGCGATGCTAGGAATCCAAATTTGGGAGGAAGGCATTGGTGGGAATTGGATCCAACATTTTGGATAATACAGCTCATTCGTAACGATTGACATACCTACCAAACTGTTATATAATTAAAATGTGGACGTGAGTGGAACTGGTAGACCTCCGGCTTGCTGGGAATGGGGCTTAGTCTTAGACCGCCTTTGTAGGTTCGAATCCTACCGCCCACACCAATTTAGGCACATAGAAAGGCTAGTATGAAAAAGGTATTGTTAGTAATTGCATTGTTAAGTAGTTCTGCATTTTCCGCAGAACGTGATGATCCAAATGTACTGTTCAGTACAAATCAAAACTATACGACTGAAGTTGCTGTCTCTTGGATTCCTGTAGACAATGTACAAGCTCGATGTGAAACTGAAAGTCGTAAACGCAAGTTTGGTGGATTTGGCTACACTGTTGAAGCTTGTAGTTTTTGGGATAAAGATCCGCAAGGCAAACCTATCTGTACAGTCATTACAGCAAGGAATACAACTATGTGGGCAGTAGGACACGAGATGCGTCACTGCTTTCAAGGACCATGGCATAAATGAAACAAGTAGCAAGTAGTCCTGATCGGCATACTTTCCAAAAGGAAGGTGCAATCAAACGGGCAGAAGAAAAGGGCGAGGAGCCGAACCAAGCCTACATTGACATGTGGGAAAAGATTAAGATCGACGATGCTAACAAGATTAACGATCCAGCTTGGCAGAAGAACAACATGGAGTATGATCTCCGTAGCAGTAAAGAACTATGCGACAAAGTTAAAGAGTCAGATAACTATGCTCAAAATTTGTATGCCGCAATGTGTAACATGGATTGGCAAAGCAGAGAGTTTTGGCAAGAGATGAAAGGTGAAACTTGGAGTTGCAGTTGGCGGCATGCTGGTGGTATAATTGCTGACATGCAAGAAAAGGGTGACTACATCGATTGGTATTGTAGTGGCATTGGCAATCAAGAATCCGGCTATGGGTTAGATCATTATGAGCCTACTCCAGATCCTGCCGGTCGAGACTATGTACCAGAAGGTGTCGTAACTGAAGAAATTGAATTAGACTTGAACCGATTAGGTTGGAGACCAGTTCCTTATGCAGATGATGACAAGTAGGAGTAAATAATAATATGACACATTGGACAGTAACCGTCGAAGAAGCAAATGATGGCAGTGAAGATTTAATTTTACCATTGCCGCAAGAAATGCTAGATTTACAAGGTTGGAAAGAAGGAGACACATTGGAATGGACCGATATGGGCGATGGCTCGTGGACTATTACAAAAGCAACTAATGGCTAAAGACGATATTATTGAATTAACAGGCTCAGTAGAAGAAGTATTGCCCGGAAATATGTTTAGGGTTAAGGTAGAAAATATGCCTAATCCGTTACTATGTTACATGGGCGGTAAATTGAAACAAAACAAGATCCGCATTATCTTGGGAGATAATGTAAAGTTAGAGGTCAGTCCATATGATCTCACTAAAGGTAGAGTAACTTATAGGTTGTAGTATGAATAGTATAATGGAAACCGTTTGCTCAGTTTGTAACAAAGCAAGAACTGACAGCAAATCTGGAGTAAATTTCCAAACACTATTAACAACCCTACGTAGAGAATTTCGAAAACAACAGTTTAATCTTAAAATTAGAACCGAACGAGATAAGAACTTATTGCCCGAAGAGTTTTACGTTAACGCATATTACGACGCTGAAGAAGATAACAACAGTGAAATACCAATTGAAGTAGTTGTACATCATAATTTTGATAAGAATATTTTATGGAGTCAAAAACATGTTACCGATTTATTAATACAAATATTCGATGCAGTAGTACACGAATTTAAACACCAGCGCCAAAGTATTAAACGCAACCATGTAGTTTATTCAGACTACATTAAAAAACCCTACAAAGACTATTTAGAAGAGGATGACGAAGTTGATGCTTATGCAATTAGCATAGCAATCGAACTATGTCGCTCTTTGGGAAAATATAGAGCTCTTAAACACGTTGGAAAAATTTCAATGCTGTCTCGTTTAAAATTTAACGATAAGTTTGTAAGCCCGTGTTTGGCTGCTTATTTTGGACAATTTGAGAGTCTTCCAAATCCTACACTCAAACGTCTTGCCAAAAAAGTCTATGTGCGGTTACAGAAGATTGACACAGACTCTGTTTTCATGTAAAATACAAAGTATATTAACTCATATAGCGAGCGAGCAATGTCAAACAAAGAGTTCCCCACACAGCAAGTACTAGAGCTAGCCTGCGCGGCCCAGCGAGTAAATGGCTCATATGTTAAAGATCAAGAGCATATCTTTGCAGAAGACAACAAGTTTATGTATACCAAACATACAAATAAACTGCTTATGTTGTGTACAGTGGATCACACAATTTGGACTGCGGATCCTAAAGATGCGCCTATGCCTTTAAAAGTATTAGCAGAAGATACTGCTCGTGCAGAAGAAATCAAAACGTATTACAAGCGATTGCTGTTTGCCGCTATCGACGGCGAAAATGAATTCCTTACTACTATCAATACAATTTTGAATAGTGCAACTGTAAAAGAAAACCAATTTGGTTACGTAGCATGTTTGCCTAGTGTACAGGCTCGCGACATAGCACACAATCGAGTTAAAAAGGCCGCACTGAGTGTTGAAGAAGGATTCCTAGGCAAACCTGGAGATCGTTTGGCAGATTTAGATTGCGAAATACTTGAAGTAATTAAATCTAAAAACTTTACAGGCTGGAATATTTGTGCTATAATAAACAATAAAATGGCAAGCTGGATGAGCCAAGTAGAATTAAAACAGGGCCCTTGTGTTGTTGTTAAAGCTAAAGTCAAAGACAATAGCAAACATTGGAAACATGGGAATGATGAAACTAGACTTAACTTCGTGAAGGCGGCACAATAATGGCGGGTACAGCAAAATCGGTTTACTTAACAGTAACCAAAAAAGGTAGTTATAAGACAGAATTTCACAAAGTATTTTTTGATGCTAAATCTTATAATGAGTATATCAAATCCGATGAGTTCAAAGCCAAGTGGCCCGATACTGAATATCAAATTGTAAAAGAGACGTACTGATATGAAACAAGAACTAGACGAATACCTTTGTAAGGTATATCCTAAGATGATGGTTAACCGCAACTTGCACATGACTGAAACTTGTATGTGTTGGGGGTTTGAGTGCGGCGATGGCTGGTTTCAAATTGTGAATCAACTCATGGGTAATATACAACATCATATCGATTGGCGTGAACGTCAACGTGATGTTGCTATTAAATTTCGCAACATGGCTGAACAACTCAAAGCAGGTGACTCTACGCTATTTGATGAAGACATGAAAGATATAATCAATCAGGAATATAAAGAACGGCGTAAGCAAGAACTTATTGAAGATCCGTTGCGTGAAATTCCAGAGCCTGTTGTACAAGTAACATTGGATCAAGTTAAAGAAAAGTTTGGTACACTACGTTTTTACTACACAGGCGGTGACGAATACATTCATGGACTTGTTAGCATGGCCGAATCTATGTCGGGTGTAACTTGCGAGGAATGTGGTAAGCCTGGAACCCGTACAAGCGGTGGTTGGGTCAAGACTGCGTGTGTAGAGCACGGTGGTGAGGATTTTGATACTCCGGAAGATGAATACTTAGCAAAGGAAAAATAAAATGATCTCAATGAAAGAATGGATGGAATTGGTAGACTATAAGATCACTGAAGGTGATACTTTTGGTTGGCAATGCTACGGCTCTAATGCTTATCAATTGAGTAGCTGGAATGGTCTCCATAACAACGGTGGCTGGAGTTTCAATATTGTGTTTAGTACTAAGAGTCATAAGGTATACGAAGTGACAGTATGCGACTTCACACGTGATCATGCTTATCGTATGATCAATCCTGACTATATTAAGAAACATAAAAAGGAAGCCAAGTCTCGTAATGTCAATTTGAACGAAGCATGGGATTGTGTAGAGTATGTTGATTTGGAAGTAGATGACGACTTTATCCAAAAATGTCTTGCCATTCGGGCGGGAGAAGACTATGATACTCGTGTTAGTGTTCCGGTTGACTTTTCGGATGAAGATCTGTTACAATATATGAAATTAGCACACGAACGTGATATGACTTTTAACGAATTGATCGAAGAAGCGTTACGACATGCTATTGAAGAAGTTAAGGCTGGTCGACTCACAAAAGAAGATGCCAAAAATTGGTTAGCAAAAAACAACTTGCCAACATTTCCAACTGATTATAAAATAGTAGACTACAAGATAGTAGACGACGATTCAACAGAGGACTAAATGAAAATTAAATTGGTGTCAGATCTCCATTTAGAGTTTAGTGACGTTAACATTCAAAACGATCAAAACTACGATGTTTTGATCCTCGGCGGCGATATCTGTATTGCACAGGACCTCCACGACCATCCTGAGCCTAACAATACTGCTGATCAAGCGGCTATTGCTAAGGGCACTGGTCTAGGTCGCAGGCAAGAAAAGGCACAGCGTTTCCGTGATTTCTTCAAGCGTTGCAGTTTTCAGTTCCCGCATGTTGTTTATATTATGGGCAATCATGAATTTTACAATGGTAAGTTCTTTGATGGAGTTGAGTACATGCGTGAAGAAATGGCCAAGTATCCTAACATTTATATGTTAGAAAACGATACTAAGGTTATTAATGATGTTGTATTCATTGGTGCTACACTTTGGACAGACATGAACAAAGGTGACCCGCTTACTATGCATGCCATAGAAGGTATGATGAACGACTTTAAGATCATTCGCAACGACAAACGTAGCTATGCTACTATGAGTGCTAGAGATGTTGTTAGCCGTCATGCTCGTACACTAAAATATTTTGAACTTGTACTTAACGAACACAAAGATAAGAAGTGTGTAGTAGTTGGGCATCATAGTCCTAGTTTCCAAAGTTGCCATCCGATGTACGGTAACGACACATTGATGAACGGTGGCTATCACAGTGACTTGAGTGAGTTCATTTTGGACCACCCACAGATTGTATTGTGGACACACGGTCATACTCACCATCCGTTTGATTACATGATCGGTGAGACACGAGTTGTATGTAACCCACGTGGTTATGAAAACGATGGTTACAGCGAAGAAACAGGCTGGAACCCAGATATTTTATTGGAGATTTAAATGAGTGAAGATTTGAAATTGCCTACAGTACCAGAAATGCTACGCACTACTGGAGAAAATACTGCTGAGTTTATGAAGCAGGTTGCTGATCATATCCTTAAACTAGAAGATATGATTGTGCAGTTAAAAGACCGTGTAACAGAATTGGAGTCTACTAGTGGCAACAATACTACGGCACAGTGATACTTGCACCATTAAACAAGTTTCTAGTGGGCGTAAAGTAACTGGAGAGATTATGGCTTTCAATGAAGGTCGTAATCTCACAGTAGTAATGAACAAGTCAGTTAAGGTAATGATGACTTGGAATGGTCGAATGTATGAAGGGCGTAGTGCTGGTATGGATTTTACCAGTGCAGGTCCAACAGTAAGTAAAACACAGGCTGGAAGATAATATGAAAATTGGACTTAGTTATAGTCGTTGCGTTCGAGATATTGTTGATGGTAAAGTAAGTATTGACGATGTTCTCATTCTTATCACCCGCACAGATTTTGATCCACATAATGACGAGCAATGGTCAAGTATTTGGACTGGTTACGGTGGCGGCACAGATAATGCATACAGCCGTGGACTCTTCAGTCATAGCAATCCCGAGTGGGCTGGGTACCATGATGAGGATCAATTCCGTAGCGTAAGTATCGAACTTTGGGAAACTGGCAAACTTCATCAGCCTCGCAAGTTTGGCGCACATCCAAAACGTCGTCCAGAAATTTGGCTAGAAGCAGTACTACCAAATAGCGAATTGGAAAACAATCCTACGGCTAAAAAGGCCTGGGACAAGTTCCAAACTATTGCAGGACTTTCGAGTGTCGAATTGGATGACAAGTATCAGTAAAGAAGTTATACTACTAGTATTGTAACTTTACAGAAAGTTTGAAATGAAAAAGTTAATTTTGGCTAGCTTGTTTGTTAGCCAATTTGCCTATGCTGGTTGCGACATTGTTGTAGCTAGCGATTTAGTTAGCGAACGCAATGTTGGACCAATTACCAATTTGGTTAAAGACAAGCGTATGGATCGCGGCTGGGGCTACTGTACTGTAAATTTTGATATTATCATAGACGGCAAAAGCTATCATCTTACCGAAACTGAGAAAGGTTTGGAACAAGAAGAAGCACTTTGCTACTATGCTAGAGAACGTGCTCGACGCAATCTACTTATGGACTTGCCCGGACGTTTCAAAACCGAAACCAAAACTACTTGTAAAGAAAGTAATTTGGCTAATCGATAAGTTGACATACTATTCAACCTATTGTATAATATACACATGTTCAACACACACAGAAAGAGTTTTATGAAAACTGTTTTGACATTGGCTTTACTTTTAGCCCTTACAGCTTGCTCAACCGTAGCAGGTGTTGGTAAGGATATTCAATCGTCCGCAGAATGGACAAAAGAAAAGATGGGTGGCAAATAATGAAGGCACTATTACTAATTCCAATCGTTGCAATTTTAGCGGCTTGTGGTTCAACTCGTGATCCATACGAACGCCGTGCAGATGCAGAACGCGAACGTCAAGAACGCTATGTTGAAAATGCAATTGATAAAGCACCTAAGTGGATGGGCAATCCTCCGTTGAGCAATAGTGCAGTTTTTGAAGCTGGTACTGCTGTTAGCCAAGACTGGAGTATGGCTGATATCAAAGCTAAGGCAGATGCTTATGGCAAGATCTGTATGGCCGCGGGTGGTACTGTAAGTCAGCGTACTAAGATTTATAAAACAGACAGCGAAGCAACCAGTACTGAATTTTCAGAAATGGCTTTGCGTACCAGCTGTAAAGAAGTTGACCTTACTGGCGTGGAAGTCAAAGAAGTCAAGCGTGTAGCAGAAGGTGCTCGTTTCCGTGTATATGTTTTGGTAGCATTGCCTACAGGTGACGCTAACATTTTGCGTAAAGCGGCTGATGCCCGTAAACAACGTGAGTTTGCGGCAGCTCGTGCTCCGGAAGCATTTAAAGAATT
>Ga0136642_1001187_pt1 | contig 11522 bp, 9 predicted proteins | sample LowCatLa1302831Y_FD_115313 | JGI IMG/M metagenome (GOLD analysis project Ga0136642, IMG submission 115313) | Freshwater microbial communities from Lower Cathedral Lake, Yosemite National Park, California, USA - 13028-31Y | ecosystem: Environmental > Aquatic > Freshwater > Lake ... | reverse complement strand
CGTGTAGGACACAAATATGATGAGTGGCTTGGAGTTCAGCCTTCTGATATTAGAATGAAACTTCCTTCTGTGCAACATATCAATGATGGATACTTTGGCACAGAGTACACCAACTATAATGGATTTCTTGAGAAGTTTGGTAAGAAGGTTTCCAGCGGTCGGCGATGAAATCTCCCGGTTCTTATTTCAAAATCCAATCCTATTTTTTTTGAAATGGATTAAAGATATTTTAAAATATTTACATATAATATAGAAAATGCCACCCTTCGCCTCAAAAATTGACGCCAGTTTTTCCACCGAAACTAAGTCAAAAAGTAGCATAATGGCATCCGTAGAAGCATTCAAATCTGCAGTTGTTCGTATTCGTGATATCTTGCGTGGTCCTGGTGTAGCCATTACAGGAATGGACTCAATGAGACATATTTGTCTCTACCTTCTCAGTCGCTATATGACTAAGGATAAGGTGAAGTCTCTTGGTGTTCCTGACGAGTTTGCATGGGAGAATCTTATTGAGACTGCACAAACCAAGAATGGGGGTGTACAGAAGGCTCTTGACTGCTTCTTTCATAAGGAGACGGATTGTCTTGTAAATCACTTTGACCGCCTATTTGGAACTGAAAACTTCTCCTTTGATATCAAGAACCCAGCGAAGCACAAGGAGATGCTTGAGATTCTTGATAAGGTCAATATGGAACAGATTGATTGCCAGATGGATACTCTGGGCTGGGTCTATGAGCAACATCTGAAGACCGGTTCTTCTGCAGCGCGAGACTTGGGACAGTTCTTTACTGACCGCTTTATCTGCGACTATATGGTCGCCCTCTGTAAGCCTGGCTTCAAGAGTAAGGGTGTTCCAGAGTCTGTTTGCGACCCTTCAATGGGAACAGGCGGTTTCCTAACCTCTTATATGAAGTTCTACAAGAAGCACTACGCTGATAAGCCAGTAGATTGGAGCATCCAAAATAAGGAGATTCACGGGTGCGATACAGATCCAAAGGTTGCTGGTGTTGCACGCCTAAATCTCTTTATGGAGTCTGGTGGCAATCCTGCTGTAAATCTACGAACTCACGATTCACTCTATGGCGACCTTACCCAAACTGGCTACGACCTCATTCTTGCTAATATGCCATTTGGTCTGAAGGGGATTAAGCACGCAGAATGCTGTGAGCGTGTAAAGGACTTGAAGATTCGTGGCACGAAGTCAGAGCCTCTCTTTCTTCAACTGATGATGGTCTCACTAAATCGTGGTGGGCGTTGTGCGGTTGTTGTGCCTGATGGTATGCTGGTAAATGGTTCATCTTGCCACGATGAGACGCGAAAGTATCTTCTTGACAACTTTGAACTCAAGCGTGTTATCAAGATGAAGGGTCAGTTCTTTATGAATACTGGTATTCAGCCTTCCATTCTCTTCTTTGAGAATACTGGTAAGCCCACTTCTGCTGTAGAGTTCTGGGATGTCATCAAGGGTGCGAATGGCGACATTGAGGAGACGATGGTACTCTCTGTACCAAGGGAGAAGTTTGATGCATCTTGCTCCTTTGATATGCGTCGTTATCAGGAGGTTAAGGCTGTGGCTAATCCTGCTGGGTTTCCTATGGTAAAGTTGTCTGATGTATTTAATGATGTATCTACTAATAAAAATATTCCATCATCTGAAAGGAAGGATGGTGAATTTAGATTCTTTACTTGCTCTCGTGATTATTCAACGCATAATGAATCCCACTATGACGGCACGTATTTAATTCACGGAAGTAGAGGATCTACTATTAGTGAAAGTGTATTTGCTACAGAAACCGAAAAGTTTGCCATAGGGACAAGTATGTTTGTAAGCGAAGTAAAAGACAAAAATAAAGTAAATACAAAATATGTTTACTATTACCTGAAGTTTAACAAGGGGATTGTTGATACTCTTGTAAATTCATCAGCAATACCAATGATTAGTAAGACATCTTATTATACTATTGAAGTTATTCTACCCCCTATTGAAATCCAGCAGGAAATCGTCGCAACCCTTGACCGCATCTATGCACCAGGCACGACTGAACTTGCCGAGACCCTCAAACTAACCGATAAGGCGATGGATCTTGTTCTGGCGAATCCTGGTGGTGCTTCACTTGAGCCTATTGTGGAGGCACAGCGTCTTATGCGAAAGTCGACACAGATGGTGGCGGATGTCAGGGCACAGATGGTGGCGGATGTCAAGGCACAGATGGTGGCGGTTATGAAGTCTGTAGGATATCGTGGATTTCCTACAGGAAAGGTGGGAGATAATGTATCATTTATGAATGGGTATGCTTTCAAATCTGAAGAGTTTCTTGATTCTGGAATACCTATTGTGAAAATTAAAAATATTAAGTCCAGTCTATTGTCATTTGAAAAAGCCCAATACTCAAAGCAGGATACCAAACTATCCAAGTATGCGGTAAAGCAGGGTGATATGGTTATTTCGCTTACTGGGGAACTTTCAGGGGATGTAGGGATGAACTTGACTGGTGTAGAATGGTATCTCAATCAGCGTGTAGCAAGAATTGATATAACTAATAAGAAACTCCTCATACAATATATGTATTATTATATGGTATATTCAGGCTTTACAAAAGCCGTCAGAAACCTGTCAACTGGTTCTGCACAGCCGAATGTATCAACAAAAAATATTGAGTCGCTGACATTGCCTCTACCACCTATTGAATTTCAAGAGGCTATCATTACGCGTCTAAACGCCCTTCAGATCCAACTAACATCCCTTGAGAACCTTGGTAAGCAGGCAGAGGACAATGCCCGTTTCATCCTGGATTCTTACCTAAATACTGCCTGATATGCTTATCTATAAAGATGGCTTCTCAGTATGACAATAACAAAACAGAAATCGTTAGAAATATTACAGCCCAAAAGGCAATTTACAAGTATCGTATTTTTATGTACTCTCTCAATAAAGATATTAGACAGCAGTGTTTTAGAATCACAAAGGAGTTTCTTGATAATGAATATCATAATAACTCAACTATTACGGCAACTGAAAGGGAGCGACTTTTGAATCTTGGAAATCATTGGCAGTGGGCTATGTTTGAGAATGAATCTACCAACTGGTGGTCTGCACTATCATTCAATCACTCAAAAAGTCTATCACTTATGACAGTTATCCATATGTGGATTGATGACATAAATACTTTTGACGCAGAAGTATTTGAGACATCTACAGATGGTCTTCGTTAATCTATGTACACCTTTGGTTTCCTACGCCTTGTAGCCCTATCTTTCTTTAGCATTTCAAGGTTGAAAGCGTGTAAAAAATAGTTATTCAAATGTTTTTCTTTTACTTTCATCATCGCTTTTCCTATGGAGGTTTTTATATCTTCATAAGAAATGGGAGAATCTTTTTTGATATAGTGCTTCAATTGACTAAAGAACTGCTCTATAGGGTTTGAGCGCGGATAATATGGCACAGATACAATGTTAAGATGCGTAAAATGGTCATAAAATTGATAATTAAAATAAATAGCCGCATCATTAAAATGTTCAGACATAATGTAATCATTGAACATGCACCAACATCAAGAGTAGATACATATGTATTAATAAATACATCTTCAGTTACAAAAAATATAGTTAAAACAGTTTTACAGAATATAGTTAATTGTTATGAATCTATTAAAACACCCATAAAATATAGTAATACATTAACAGGATGTTCACTTGTATTTAATCCAAATGAACGACTTGAATTAATAGATGGCGAACTATTTGCTATTATCAATGAAATAAAACTATTAGTTAAGCAGACATTTTGTATAGATACATCGTATGAAGAATGGGTTCAATTACGAAGTGTAGAACGTACGGGAAATTCTATTATCTCAACATTTCTAAATGATGTAGAAGTATCCCTTATTAAATTTAGATATTTATTTAGAAAAGTCTCAAACCCGCCTATACAGTTTTATTCGCCTATAACTCCACCTAACAAATCATGTAGTATAAAATTATTACGACCATCTGAAACAAAATATATAAGTTCTATTCTTTATGGAATATTTAGCAATTTGGTAGATGAAAATAAAATGCATAGAGTAATGGGATTTGATATAAAAGAAGGTGCTTTCATCTTCTTTTACAAATATATGATGGGTAAAAATACATATCATATCGCAATTCAATATCATAATAATATCTTTAGTTTAAATTTTCAGAGCGGGTCTAGTACATTTAACGCAATTAAAATTATTTATGATAACACTACATCAAAACTAAACCCACTCTTTGATTATAGTATTCGCTTTGTGAATATGGAAAATGCCGATAACTTTGATTTACCCTCGTTAAATCCTATAAAACTTCATATTTATATTGATGACCCAGAACAGTTTAGACATATACTACATTTCTTCCGTATATTTAAAATTGCTCTTAATAGATATCACTTTCTATTTGAATATGATAGTGAACTACCACCAAAACTTCCAAATATTGACTCTATAGTTGAGAATATAGATACTCTTATTATTAATTCGCAAATTGAGTGTGATGAATTTATACCTGCTTCTGTAACATCAGTTGAAAACTCTTTCAAATCCACTGCTCAAACAACTTTAGAGATATTTCGCAGCTACTGTAAACAATATCACTCTACTATAATAACTCGTCTTGATGAAGATAAATTAATCATTTGTAGAAACAATGATATTATACATATGTCTATATTTAAAACACTTTTAGCACAGGGACAATTTCACTTTACAAATGATTTTGCTAAACGACTGCGTCTACATTTTACTGTTCCGTTTAATCTCGAATATAATTTTAAAAAAGAAGGTATTGATACTTTATGTGGCAAGCCTTCTATGTATATCACTGAAAAGGCCAAAACAAAAGTAGATACAAGAAAAGAAGAAGTGCTAAAATCTATCATGTTTTATTACAAATTACTGACAGAATTTATATTTGATAATAAAAAACTGTTTATCTAAAATTGAACTCATGGATGCCTCTGCCTACACCACAAAGATGTTCATGAACCCTCGAATGTTCGTGGTTCTGCGAGAGGAAATTGCTACGCATGGGCTTGAGGCTCTGACCTATGGTTCTCTAACAATGAAGGGTCTTGAAACTGTAGCAAACACTATTGAACGGTTTATGAATCCTGATCATATTCAAGGCTTTGATCTAGGGTGCGGAGATGGCGAACTTATCTGGCATCTCACCAAGGCACTTCCAGGCTCTACATGGTTTGGCGTTGAGATCAGCGAGACTCGTGTGGCTGCACAGACACGGGATGTCTGTATCTGGCAAGGTGATATGCTGGCTGAGAACTTTCATGTATACAACCTCCTCCACGCAGATAATTTGTGCTTGGAAGATGCTGTTGCTGATCGACCCTTTGATGTAATAGCAACTAATAATGAATATTTCTTGAATACCCTTTGGTCTGTAGTTTTCATATAGCATCTTTTGCCTATATCACACCGAGCATATGTGGGATGTAGTGCAGCGTAAATACCTGTTTCGTCAAGTGCTATTATTTTATGAATATTCTGCTTCTTCATAGTTTGAACATAGTGTTTGACCTCTTGAGCGTGATTTCTCTCTTTACCACGATAAGTGCCAGGTTGATGGATCTTGCGGAGGCGTTTTCGTGTTATATCATTATCTCTTACAATCCGCCCAAGGTGTTGGGGTGTAATCTGTAAATCGGGATACTTCCCTTTGAGAATATCAAGAAGGTCTTGTAGATAGATTTGAGGCTTCTTTTTGAGTTCTGACCTAATAAATATAATATGCTCCATTTTCACTTTACGGGCTTTGCGTCTTGTTTTACTCTTGGAAAGAGTTCCTTCAGTTTGGTATTTATGTATCCAGCGTTGTAAGGATGACCGCTTACAATCAAAAATCTCACAGGTTTGCACTTGATTATCTGATTTTAGAGAATGTCTAACAGCAGATAATTTATAATCTTCAGTGTGGTGTTTTCCCATTTCTCTTACTAAAAGTGCCCGTTTTTAATGTTCAAGGGTCTAAACTATGGAGGAGCGAAAGTTAAACCATAAAACTACGGATAGAACACTGCCCACAACAAATCCATTTCCAGCACTCAATAGAGTTTTATCAAACGAATAAAAGAAAATCAAGGGCATGATCACATAAGATAACACAATATAGAATACCATCGTGCTAATAAATCCCTGTAAGTTCTTCATTGTATACTCTAGGTTAAGATATAATATTGCAGCCACACCCTAAAGTTGATGCCAAAGCCCGTCTAAAGGTAGGTATGTCGTCCCTCTTCATTGTCGAATCACCCGCAAAATGCAAAAAGATCCAGGGCTTTCTTGGTCCAGGATGGACCGTTGTAGCCACCATGGGACATATCCGTGCCCTTGATGATACCCTCGATGCAGTCGGGATTGATAGGGACTTCGACGCCAAGTACGCCTTCTTGAAGGAAAAGGCGAAGGCCATTGCTGCTCTCAAGGACGCCGCCAAGGGAAAGAGCCGCATCTTTCTCGCTTCTGACGATGATCGTGAGGGAGAGGCGATCTCGTTCAGCGTGGCTGTCCTTCTTGGACTTCCTCCCGCCACTACGCCCCGCGTGGTCTTTCACGAGATCACAAAGGATGCGATTCAGAAGGCAGTCGCTAGCCCGAGGACCATTGATATGAATCGGGTGAATGCCCAGCAAGCCCGCGCCATTCTTGATATGATGGTGGGCTTCACAATCAGTCCTCTTCTCTGGAAGTACGTGGGATCGGCTCTCTCCGCAGGAAGGTGCCAGACACCCGCCCTTCGTCTTCTTGTTGATAGGGAGAGGGAGATTCGCTCTTTTGCATCAGAAACGAGTTGGAGGGTGGCGGGAACCTGGTCTGGAGCCGCTGGCTCAATCACAGCACAGATGATCGAGGATCTCGAGAACCAAGAATCGGCGGAGAATTATCTGGAGAATGTTCACGACGATGCGGGCGGTATTGTGGATTCTGCAGAGACATACCCTCGACTTCTGGGGCCGCCGAAGCCTCTCATCACGAGCACTCTGCAGCAGGAGGCATCGGCCCTCTTCTCACTGCAGCCGAAGACAACGATGTCGTGTGCACAGCGACTCTATGAGAATGGCTATATCACTTATATGAGGACGGATTCGCCGACCCTCTCGGAGGATGCCATTAAGGAGGTGACTGCATGGATTTCCAAAGAATTCGGAGTGGAGTACCTAGGATCCTCAACTGCAAAGAAGGCAAAGGTAGCAGCCCCCGTCGCAGCCCAAGAGGCTCACGAGGCCATTCGTCCAACTCATGTGGAGGCGGCGGATCTTCCTGCAGACGAGGACTGGTCTGGAATGGATCGTAAGGTCTACAAGCTCATCTGGCAGAGGACAGTCCAGAGCCTCATGGCGGCCTCTCGTGGCGAGGAGAGGATTGTGAAGTTCCATGCGACGGGTGATCCTGGGGAGTTTGTCTGGCAGGCTTCATGGAAGCGCACGACTTTTCCAGGATGGAAGCGGATTGGACAGGCTGCAGTGAACCTGGATGAGGAGGAGACAGCTGCTGCAGAGGATGCTGCGATCTGGAAGGAGGTGTCGAAGATCAAGCCGCAGGATCCTCTCACCTGGTCCACGTTAACAGCAGAGCCTCATGAGACCAAGGCTCCCGCACGGTATGCAGAGGCAACCCTTGTGAGGGAGCTGGAAAGGCGGGGTATTGGTCGCCCGAGTACGTTTGCAAATCTCGTGGGCACCCTGATAGAGAAGGCCTACGCGAACAAGGAGGATAAGCCCGCAGTCGAGGTCGAGGTGAAGCACTTGTCTCTCGCAAAACCTGGCACGTGGCCTCCCACGATAAGCCTAACAAAGAAGAAGGTGGGTGCCGAGAAGCAGAAGATGAGTCCCACAACACTCGGTCTCTCTGTTCATGACTTCTGTATCAAGGAGTTCTCTCATCTCTTCGAGTACAAGTTTACAGAGGCCATGGAGACTCGCCTCGACGCAGTGGCAAAGGGAGAGGAAGAATGGAAAGGACTCTGTCGTGATACATGGGGCTCGTACAAGGAGAAGTGGACAGCCCTCAACAAGGGAAAGTCCACTGTCGAAGGCAGCGCGCACGGCCCGAGACAGTTCGGAGAGTTCAAGGCCGTTCAGACGAAAAAGGGGCCTCTTCTTCTGCGAGAAGCCGAGAACAAGGACGAGACTGTCTTCTTTGGCTGGCCACCAGGTCTTTCTTTCCAGGAAATCACGGAGGAGCAGGTGCTCGCCTTCATTGCTGAGAAGAACAAACAGCTCGCTGGCTCATCTCTAGGAACACACAAGGGCCAACCAATCTATAAGAAGTCGGGCCCTTTCGGTGTCTATGCTGAGTGGAACGGAACAAAGGTTCCTTTGACCGAGGAAGACACCTTTGAAACAATTGTAAAAAAGGTGGAGGACAAGGGGAAGAATGCTGTGCACACCCTTGGTCCCTTCGAGTTCCGAACTGGCCCCTATGGCCTCTTCATGTTCAAAAAGGATCTGGTAGGCAAGGCGAGAAAATTCGTGTCGCTTCCCCAAGGCCTCGATCCAAAGGCGCTCACTGAGGTAGCTGCAATCAAGATCTATCAGACAGGTCTTCAGACAAAGGCAAAGGCGGCTGCATATTCCAAGAAGTGAGTGACTTCAGATATAAACTACCTGTTCCTGGAAAGTAAAGTGTCTCCCTCCAAAGTGGAAGGTTCTTTTTTACTGTGATGCTCCAGAATCGAAGAAGCACCTTGCGAAGATGCACCCGCCTACGTAGAACAGGGTTCAGGACGATATATCGTCTCCTCTCATACTTTCTGAAGAACGTGGGGTGTCCCTCATAACAGAGGCGTAACAAGACAGGTGCAGCCTTGGGTTGGCGAAAGAAGAGATCAACCGCCGCAGTGAACATCTCACATTTCATAATAACATCATCGTACATCTCCTTATCACGGTAGAGTGGCGAGGATACAAAGGCAACAATAACAGAAGGGGCCTTCTCAAGAAGAAAACGAAGACAGACTGCATCGGGACTATTCGTCCTTTTTGTGTAGCCAAAGACAGCGCAAAGTTTGCGGCAGTCTTTCACTTCAATTGCGATGCGAATCCAATCAAGATAGTCTTCTTTGTAGAGAAGAAGACCCATATCCTGAAGATCTTTAATTGCAGAGTGAACCTGTGAGGGGGTGATCGCAGGATTTCGGATTGCAGACTCAACGCGCTTCACCAGTCGCTTGTCACGTGTTGCAGTGGTTGGCGGCATTGTTGATACCTGTCGAGACTCAAGTTTCGAGTTCAATTTTATTGTTTTAAATATCGGAGAAGAAAGAACGCTGAGATTCCTCCCAACATAATTGCAGTTGAGAAGATCTGATCTTTTTTCAGAATCAAGAATCCACTTTCTTTTGCATTCGAGGGAATATTGCAGAGTTGACATCCACCTGCTTGGATATTTGAATCCTTCACTTTTACGGCAACTTGACGCAAAGTAAGATTCTTATAGTGGACACTTCGGAATACACTTATCTGAGATAACCTATTCATGTAAAGATCTACGTGGCCATCGATGGGGAATGCATTTTTTAGAAGAACATTTGCACCGCTTTTAAAAAGGACGTATCCTGTGGTAGGTGTTAAGACATCATATGCCCAACCATTTGTATAGATGTTATCATCCACACCAAGGGCAAAATTTAGACTCTTTGCATGAGGAGTGCTAAGTTGCCACATGTCGGGAGTTGGAAATACATTCTTGTTTAATGATGTAAGTCCCTTTTCAAATAGTGCTACAAAATTATCGGGAATAAGGGCATCATCCTCAAGAACAATACAGTACTCGTCTCCGGAATCAAGGAATTTTTTCCATATGGCAGCATGACTTAAATAACAGCCGATACCCCCGACAGTATCGAGATCCTCATGATCTCTGCGCATCTGGTACAGAATATTTCTCTTTGTACGCACAGAGATTCTTTCGTCGGTTGGGACATCGATATCATTTCCATCAACCGCCTCAAATCGCTCGAATTTGGCCACTTTCATAATCTCTTGAACACCTCGCTGACTAACAAACCGAGCCCATCTATCCGGCCTCTTTTTTAAGTTTATGCAGTAGACGTGAATATTCTGCATCCTAACTATGATCTAGATTTTGTTCTTTTTACTGATTAGTAATGTCCTCAAGATCTCCTTCACCCCCTCCCGCAGAGAAGAGATCAACAGATTTATCAGGAAATACGACGAGGCCTAAGAGATATCTGAATGGCTGGAGCAAAGAGCAAGATACCCTCATGTCGGAATGGGCCGATATGGCGGGATGCTATCGCTGGATGCACGATCGTGCAGAGAAGGAATATTATACTAAGAACATGGGAATGACGATCCCTGTTATCATTCTTTCGACGATCACGGGAACAGCGAGCGTTGGTCTGAGTAGCATTGCTGGGGGGGATCTCGATGTTCAGAAGTATATGAATTTCGGTATTGGCGGTGTCTCCTTGATTGCTGGAATTCTTACGACACTCAACAACTTCTTACGGTATGCCCAGCTGAGTGAGTCGAATCGTGTGGCTGGAGTTGCATGGGGTAAGTTTCAGAGATTCGTTGCTATTGAACTCGCGCAGAACCCTATTGATCGGATGGATAGCTTAGACTTCTTGAAGGTCTGTCGTGCTGAGCTGGATCGTCTGATTGAGCAGAGCCCGCCGATTCCCGATTCGATCATCGCAGCCTTCGAGAGAGAGTTCAAGGATCGCCCGACACTGCGCAGACCTGATATCTGCCACGGATTAGATCACACGCGTGTGTATGATAGCTCAAAGACACGCTTGAATGATATGATTGCCGAGGCCACGTTGCACTTGAAGCATAAGAAGAAGGTTCTCAGAAACGAGCTTTTACCGGATCTTGATCGTATTATCGAGGCAAAGATTGAGCAGAAGGATAAGAATAGACCTGTGGTAGAGCCTTCTTCAAGAAACCTACCTGGAACAATGCTAGCGGGTGATGAGGTCGCCTTCCGTGCATTGATTGATAAGAGACGGAAGGCGACACAAAATGCTTCTGCTGCTACAGGCATAGTAGAACCTGCCAATGTATCCGTCGTGATTGGTGAGGAAACGAAGACCTAAACAAGAGACACAGAGTATACAACAGGTCGAGGGGGCGACAAAAATTGACGGGCCCTCGACCAGGTAAAGTAGTTGCCGAAAGGCACAAGGATCCACACAGCAACAAATGTAATATTGTTATTATTCATTTGGATCCTGAGACAAACAAAACGAGGATGTCCGAGCGCTCAGAAGCGCAAGGGCATCCCTGTGTTTACGAGGATGTCCGAGTGGTTAAGGAGACAGGCTTAAGATCTGTTGGCGCAAGCCTCGTGGGTTCGACCCCCACTCCTCGTAAGAGTTTCCCTGTTCTCTAAAAACAGGGTGGCGATCCACGATCCGTTTGTTGTTATCGACAAACAGCATATCCGATATGGTCTAGCGGTTAGGATAGGGCTCTTTCACAGCCTCGGCCCGGGTTCGACTCCCGGCACGGG
>Ga0136642_1001186_pt1 | contig 11525 bp, 8 predicted proteins | sample LowCatLa1302831Y_FD_115313 | JGI IMG/M metagenome (GOLD analysis project Ga0136642, IMG submission 115313) | Freshwater microbial communities from Lower Cathedral Lake, Yosemite National Park, California, USA - 13028-31Y | ecosystem: Environmental > Aquatic > Freshwater > Lake ... | reverse complement strand
GAGTACCACCGCTGCGGTGAGGCCGATGACGATTAAGTCCTCCGGGCCGACGGATACCACGCTGCCGAAGAGTAGTCCCGCAAAGTCGCGCCAAGAGTTAGCCTGCTGCATGAGTGCGATGCCCGCGGCGAACATCACCGAGAGCATGACGCCCACGGCACTATCTTCACTCGTATCGCGCCGTGAAGCCAGCCAGGCGGCTCCGGCGGCAGTGAGCAGGGCGGCACCAAGTGCCCCGAGATAAGGTGACCAGCCGAGGAGCATCGCTGCGACGACGCCGGGCAGAATGGAATGGGTGAGTGCCGTGCTGACGAACGCCATGCGACGGAGCACGACATAGGCGCCGAGGCAGGCGCAGGTCACTCCGCTGATCACCACCGCCGTTAAGGCGCGGACAAAAAAAGGTTCACCGAGGGGCTCGCGGAGGGTTTCAAGCATGGCGGTGGTCATGCCCTTCGCATGCCTTTTGGGTGATCACGGTGTGATGACGCATCTCGAGGACGCGGTCGAAGCGTGCGAGGTCGGCCGGATCGTGCGTCGCCATCAGCACCGTGAAGTGCTGTCGCTGACTGAAGAGAAATCGATCGATAATTTCCCGACTGGATTGATCGAGGGCCGCGTAGGGTTCATCGAGCAAAAGAATTTCCGCGCCTTGCACGATTGCGCGGGCAATCAGGCCGCGCTGCAGTTGTCCGCCCGAGAGCGTGTGCACCGCTCGGTCGGCGAGGTCGGTGAGTCCCATGCGTTCGAGGGCGAGGTCAACGGCGTGGTCGCCATGGAAACATTCTTCCAGCCAACCGTGGTGGGCGTAAGTGCCCATCTGGACGAGTCGGCGCAGCTTCAACGGAAAATAGGCCGTCAGGTGCGGGCGCTGGGAGAGGTAGGCGATATGCCGCCGTCCGGTCCGCGGGGACGAGTCACCGATGAGCACCGTCCCGCTTTCCGCCGGCGTCAATCCAGCGAGGACGCGGAGCAGGGTGGACTTACCCGAGCCGTTCGGGCCGATGAGCGCCGCCCGGCAACCGCAGGGAATTTCGAAGCTCGCGTCTTGGAACGCCACCGGTCCATCGGCCCGAGCCCGTGCCGTGAGGTTCGTGGCGCGAATGGCGATGCCTCCGCAGCCAGGCTTCTCTGGCGATGCATAAGGGAGGGTTGGAAGCAGTGCGAACATCGCTCGGCTGAGGCGACTCGGCCATGAGGAGGGAGTTGGACTCATGGGGCGATTAACGCGGCGTGGAGTCGTCGGCCATTGCGTCGCATCATCGAGGCCCAAGTGTTCCCGTCCTGACCGGTTGGCTCGAGGTACTCAAAGGAAAGCCCCACGGGAGCCGGGATCCCCGCATCCTTCGCGAGGCGCTGAGCTAAAATTTCGTTTTGCCCCTCGTCGGTGACAATGACGCGCACCCGCTGGGAGCGGATCACGGCGAGCAGATTGGAGTAGTGCCGAGCGGATGGGTCGGCAGCTTCGGCCGAGCCACTGGCGAGGATGGTGCCAACGATATTCAGCCCATATCGTCGGGCAAACCAGCCCAGGTTGGGGTGCTGGGTGATCAGGGAGCGCGAGCCAGCGGGCAGGGCCCGGAAAAGCTCCGCCAGTTCTCGGTCTACCGCCCGGACTTCAGCTAGCTGCCGTTCGCAAGCATCGGGCGAGACACCGGGGGTGGAGGCATCGGCCAAGGCCTGGTGTAGAGTTTGGAGCAATTTTACGACCTCCTGGGGGTCGGTCCATCGGTGGGGGTCGTTTTCAGCCGAGGAGACGATTGAAGTTGGGCTCAGCCAGGTCATCCGGGCCTCTCGGTGGTTGGCCTTAACCCAAGTGGCCAGCCAAGGCTCGAGGTCGGGCGACATGCCCACAATGAGCGATGCACGATCGAGCTTTTGAGCATCCTTGGCGCTTAATTGAAAGCCATGAAGCTCGCTTCTTTCTGGGACAAGACAAGTAACAGCAACTCCTTTATTGACAGCAACTTGACACCAGTCTTTGACCACGGTGAAGCTGGCTACAATCTGGAAAGAGTCCATGCTTTGCGCGCCCAAATCGGCTCCCCCGAAAAGTGTGCAGAAGATGAATGTCAAAGCACGCTTCATGTCTCAGGCCCGGAAGGAATCCAGATGCAACAAAGTTGCAATAGATAAAAGTTCCGCATCCCCGCTGTCAGTCTTTACGGACATTTTGCGTTTGCCCTATCTGTCGCTCATCCTTGATAGTATTCTTTCCCATGCCCCAAGCACGTGCTGTTTTTGCCTATGTAATGGCAGTAGCTCTCTCTTTGACGGCTTCTTTCGCCCAAAGTACCAAGGGCGAAGGCGCCCCGACGGGTGGCAAAAGCCCTGTTTTTATCCGGGCGGTTAAGTTCGATCAGCTGAAAATCGGTAACCAACCTAACCCTTGGAACCGCATGATGGTGGAGCTTCAGGCCAACTTTAATCCCGACACGAAGGAGCCTAAGGAAGGCAAGAAAGCGGCCAACAAGCAGTGGGTCGACAAGATCAAGGTCACCGTTACGGAAATTTACAAGGGACAGAATGCCAAAGACGCGACGGAGTTTAATTACTATCGAGCAACAGCCACCGTGATGACGATGGAAGTCAATCAACCCCGCTCGGTTTCATTTTATCTGCCGGGGGACATCGTGAAACGTGACCGCCTTCGCAAAGAGCCGGACTACTATTTCGTGCAGCTTGAGGTCGGCGGCACTGAACAGCCGATTTACGACGAAAAGGGTAAGGTCATCACCGACCAAGTGCTGGCCGTCCATAAACAGATTCTAGATAAGAAGCTTTTTGATAGTGCCAAGGATTCGGCCGACCGCGGCGTGGGTTCAAATCCTGGTATTCTACGCCCGCAGTACCTCTTGCTTTATCCGATGGAGGCTTCCGTGCCGCCTTCGCCTGAGTTTATTCGCGAGGACGCAGGTTCCCGCTAATCCTCCCCACCCCGTTTTGTATGAGCCAGAAAAAGGCCACCATTGTTAATCTGGCCGCGTCCAACGTCTCGGTCTCCCAGTTCACCGTCGATTCTGGCAGCCTCGTCCTCGAGCGTTTTTATGTCGAGGAAATCGCTCCGGGACTCACGGGCGAAGACGAGTGGTTGAACGCGGCGATTGCGGCCCTTAACGACCTCGTTGCCGCCCACCAGCTTCGTGGCCGTGTGACGGTGATCGCCCCCGCCTTCCTTCTGCTGCAGAAGCCGTTGAAGGTGCCCCAAGTGGAGCGCCAGCGTCAGGCCCAGATTGTTGCCTTCGAGGCGCAGAACGCGATTCCCTACCCATTAAACGAAGTCATCTGGGACAGCCAGGTGATGTCTTCCGATGGCGTGGAAGCCGAGGTGCTGCTCTTCGCGCTGCGCACGGAAATCGCCACGCGCATCGCAACCCTGGTCTCGGGGACTGGCCTGCGTCCGTCCACGATTCAGGCAGCACCTTTGCTGGACAGCCAAGCATTCCGCTTAGCTGGCGGCTCCACTGCGGAAGAAGTCCTCATCATCAACGTGGGAGCACGTTCCACCACGCTAAGTTTTGTCGGCCCGGGTGGCGTAAATATCCAGACGGCCACCAACATCGGGGGTAATCTCCTCACCCAGGGCGTCTCGGATAACACCGGGCAGCCGTTCGCCACCGCCGAGGCCATCAAGGTCGGCTATTTCTCCGGGGTGATTCATCTGGCCGAGGCCGACCCGCAGGTGGCGATTCTGCAGGCCAACTCGCAGACCTTTATCCGCCGTCTAGCTCAGGACATCAATCGGCGCCTGATCAATGTTCGCCGTGGCACGAACGGACGTCAGCCGGCCCGGATTCTCATCACCGGTCGTGGCTCTCAGGTCCCTGGCCTCTCGGAGCAACTCTGCGAGACGTTACGCCTGCCCGTCGAACCCTTCGACCCCTCTTCCGTGCTCACCCTCGGTGCGGAAATCAATACGGAGCACGTGCAGCGGGCGCGCTACCAGATTTCTGAAGTCATCGGCGAAGCAGCCCGCCTCATTTTGCCGCAGACGGCCGGCGTAAATCTCGTCCCGCGCGACATCGCTTCGCAGTTGGCCTTCGACGCCCGCAAACCTGGCTTGCTCGTGGCTGCGCTCCTCGCCGCCATTTCTCCGTGGCCCGTCTGGATGGCGTTTGACGCCGCTGCCTCTCAGAATGCCGAGAAAATCCAGACGTTGACCGCGAAGAAAACTGAACTCGGCAAGTACATGGGTTCATTGAATGAATCTTACAAGAAAGCGTTCGAACTCCAAGGGGTGACCCGCGAGTTGGAGTCCGTGGTGCTTAACCGTTCGAACTGGCCCGCCTTTCTTGGTGACCTCCAGGCTCGGGTGGGAAATTGCAAAAACACGTGGATTGAAGAATTGCACGTGCGCTATGAGCCCTTGCCGACCCCGCCGCGCGTTGAGGGTCAGCCCATCCCTACGCAGTTATACCAGGCCAAGGTGACCATCACCGCTCGCGTTCTATTGCCCGAGGTGCATCTGGTCGGCCCGCAGTTCGTGGCCGGTCCACTGAATGCCAAAGTACTCAATAGTCGGCAGAAGCACCTTCTTGATGAAGTTCGCAAGTCTCCCTATGTCGCGTCGATTCCCGACGACGAAATCAAGAATAACCTGACTTCGTCCAATACCCCGAAGATCACCTTCACTTTGGTCATCCGACCAGACAAGGCCCTCTAATCCATGGATAAGTTTAAGAAGAATAAGCTTTTTTACACCGCCCTCATTTTGCTGGGTGGTCTGTTTGTCGCGGGATGTGCCTTAAGTGTTCAAGAATACCTCGCGAAGGAAAAGTCCGCCAAGTCGCTCGCGCGGACGCGCCTCGACACGGATACGCTGATTAAAGGCCATCCCCTTGCGCCGGGAGCTCCCGCCATCTCGCTCACAGCTGACAACGTCAAGCTGGCGGAGGATGACATCGCGGCACTGGCCAAGCACATCGATTTGCTGAAGGCGAATATCGCTGGAAACCCGGAAGGCGCCATTCGCGGCAAAGCTGCCACCAGTTCTTCCGAGCTCGCCTCTCAACTCAAGCAGTCGGTCGATGAGTGGCGTAAGTTTGCGAAGGAACAAGATGTTAAGTTGCCCGCCGGAGAGCAGTCCGACTTTGGCTTCCGACGCTACATCCGGAATCCAGGCACCTCCCCTAAGCGCGAACTCCAGCAAGTTGATCAGCAGCGGCAGATTACCGATTTCCTGATTCACCAGCTCATTGAGTCTCGGCCGCCCGGAGTGCCGATTCTCTTAGAGTCAGTCGATCGTGAACCGGTTGAAACGTTTGTACTGATTCCTGAGGGAAAGCCTGGGGCGGGCACCTATGGACCTGAGGCCGAAGGTGCTCATAATGAGCCCGACGAATTCTTGCCCACGCGCACTTTTGACCGCAAAGGCTTGGTCGAGACACTTTCTTTTCGGGTACGTTTCGTCGCCCATACGCCCACGCTCAGGACTTTCATCAACAAAATCCGGAACTCAGGTCGTCCCTTCGCCATTACCTCCGTCGAAGTGGCGCCGGCTACCCGCGAAAATGAGAAACTGCTGTCGACGGTATCAGCGGCCACCGTTGCGTCAGCCACGAGCGCGCCCGCCCCTGCGGGTGGCGTGCCCGCCAGTTTAGCCGCCTCTTTTTTCAACGGCGACAGCGGCGCAGCTTCAGCCAATACAGGCAAGCCTGGTGCTCCCGTCGCCTCACAGCGCGACGAGCGCCCCGTGGTGATGAAAGAGGCCCCCTCCGCCTTCATGGTGCAGATCGACTATCTTTCTCTGCCCGAGCCGAAGGCTTCGGCTGCCGCCGAAGGAGAACCCAAGAAATAACGCAAAACGGCTATGAATCCCCGTAAGGACATCCTTCTCATCTCGCTGTCATTTGCCTTGCTGCTCGTCGGCGTCGCCGCGTTCGCTGGCTTACAAATGGGTGCATTCCCCAGTTTGATTACGCCCATTGTTCTGGACGATGCGGCCAAGGCTAAAAACCTGCACAATCTCAGTGAACTTCCTTCTTTAGGTGCAGTTTACCCACCCTCGCCCCGCGCGTCGCTTGAGGATAATGTGAAAGACTGGCTTAGTCCGGATGAGAATGAAGATAGTTGGGATTATGATTTGTTTACCACCATCGACATCGTTTGGGATCCAGTCCTGAAAGACTACGTGCCCCGTCGTCGTAAGGCGGAAGTTATGCCTCCGTTTGGTGTCGCCCTCGTGTCTGTCGGTCACCCGACCTATCACTTCATCTTGAGCTCCACGCTAAAGGCCCGCTCTGGCAAGGAGGAGGACCGCGAGTTCTCCCTGCAGAACATCAAGACCAAGCAGTATATCGACCACGCCAAGATTAAGAAGCCCATCGAGGAAGCGCCTTATCTCACGATTCTGAAATACGAGTTCCGCAAGGAGAAGGATGCGGACGGCTTCATCACTGATCGGAATGTGCTCACCGTGGAAGACCGTCAGTTCGGACAGACCGTCGAAATCGACGATATTAAGCCTCTCCAATTCAAAGGCCGGACGGATATCTTAATCGCCTCCACCTCCGACCCAACCTGGAGCCTGACGCTCCACACTGTGGGCCAAACCTTCACCTACAAGGATGCCCTCTACACGGTCAAAGGCATTGACTTGGAGTCCAAGTCGGTGACTTTTAATAAACACTTCGCTCCTAACCCCAAGAAGCCGAAGAAGACCTTTACCGAGGAGTTGACTGTGCCACCTCCGCCCCCTCCGCCTCCCCCCAAGGCGAAGACCCCTTCCGTCGAGAAAACCCCCAACAAGAAATAACCTTTCAAAGCCCCAACCATGAAAAAACTCCATCGTTCGCAACTTGCCTGGGCCGCCCTAGCCCTTGCCTTGGCTGCCGGTTCCCTGATTGCCCAGAGTGGCGATCCCCAGGTCCGTAAGACCCAATTGCTCGGTGAGGCCATCAAGGCCCGCGAGGATGGCAACCTCCAGGTTGCTCAGGATAAGTATAAAGAGATTCTCCAAATCGACTCTAAGGACCAAGGCGCCGCCGAAGGCTTGGCTTCCGTGAGCGACATCCTTGCTGCGGCCGAAGCCAAGAAGAAGGCCTCCGAGGATGCCGCCGCTGCCGCCGCCAAGAAGATGACCGACGAGGAAGCGGCTGCTGCCGCCAAGAAGAAGGCTGATGACGAAGCCGCCGCCGCTGCCAAGCTGCTCACCCCCTTACAAGCCGAAGCCGCCAAGCACGAGAAGCTGCTCGCCGAAGTCGCCCAAGCCGGCGAAGTAGCGAAGAAGCAGGCTGCCGACGGGCAGTTTGATGGGGCCCTCAAGCTCCTCAAGGAGGCCTCTGATGAATTAGCCAAGATCCCCGTCACGCCTGCCGCTAAGAAGGCTGCCGATAGTTTGGCGATTACCCGACAGGAGATCGTGCTCCAGCGCGACTCCGGTGACAAGGGTGGTGCCACCGTCGCTCGCGAGGAAGTCACTCGTCTCGCCGGCCTGAACGCCGACAAGCTCCACAAGTGCGACGAAGCCGTCTCGGCGGCAGAATCCCTCATTCGCAAGGGCTCTGCTGACTCTCTCGATAAGGCGCTCGTTCAACTTGACGACGCCGATCGTGATTTGGGTCCAGTCAGCATTTCAAACAAGCCGCTCAAGGATCGTATTACCGATGCCAAGGCTTCCGCCATCGCCCGTCGCGCCCTCGTTGCCATGGAAGATCGCGAAATGACCAAGGCAGACTCTTTGGTGCGCGACTACGCCAAGTTGAAGGGCGCGGAAGACCCCACCGCCATTCGTCTCCAGAACGAGCTGGCGTCCAAGAAGGGCAATCCGACCTACCGGAATATCGACGAGCTTTCCCCTGGCCTCCGTGCCAAGGATGATAAGGTCAACGACCTCCTCGTGAAGGGCCGCGCCCGCTACCTCTATGGAGATTACCAGGGTTCGCTGGATGCCTACCGCGAAGTACTCCAGTACCAGCCCAACAATTCCGAATCCAAGGCTTACCAGGTCCGCATCCGTCAGATGCTTTCCGAAAACTCCGGCCAGTGGAACCGTGGCGTCACCAAGGGCAAGCTCCTTGAGCTCCTCGATGAAAGCTGGAAACTGCCAGAAGTTTTTAATCGCGAGCTCGCCAAGACCGACCCCAATAACATGGCGGACCCGATCATCGAAAAGATGAAGTCCATCCAGATTCCGGACCCCGGCTTCAGTGTCCGCGATCAGCCTCTCGAGCGCGCCCTCCAGACCCTCGTTCAGAATTCCCAGACCTACGACAAAGACCAGAAGGGCGTGAACATCGTCCTCCTCGATCCGGCCAACAAGAACCCCAGCGTCAGCATCCAGCTGCGCGGGGTTTCCGTCTACGAGTGCCTTGGCTACGTCTGTAAGCGCGTCGGCTTTAGCTTCTCGGTCAGCGCTAGCGGTATCGTTGAAGTGCGCGAAGACTCTGGCGACAGCCTCCTGGAAACCGAAATCTACCCGCTCTCATCCGCGGCGGTGCTTAAGATGACGGGCATGAGCGCCAGCGGCAGTGCCCCTGCGGCCGGTGCCCCTGCGGCCGGTGCTGCGGCCAATCCTTTCGGTGGTGCTGCGGCTGGTGGAGCTGGAGCTGGCGACGGTCAGCGCCCTGAAGAAGTCGCAATCAAGAACTTCCTGACCCGCTCAGGGGTCGCTTTTGAGCCGCCCGCCACGCTCTCGTATGATGGTACGAACTTAATTGTTTATCAGAGCCGTAAGAATCTCGACCGGGTGAAGAATATCATCCGCCGTTACTCCGACATCAAGCAGGTCCACATCGAAGCCAAGTTCATGGAAGTGGAGCAGAAACTCCTCAATGAGCTCGGCGTGAATTGGGCCGTGTCGCCCACCGTCGGCGGCCCAGCGGCGGGCAATGTCGGCATCGCCAGTGCGGGCCCCGTTGGGGTCGGCTCGGCTAACCGTAGCATCAGCACGGTTTTCGCCAATAATAACACGGGACAAAAGAGCCTGACGGTTAATACGGGCGTTGGTACGCCTCAATCCATTGCGGATACCGCCCCGAATTTCCCAGGAGGCATCAATCTCGGATCCGGCACGAACGCTTTGTTTAATAATAAAGTGGGTGTCTTGGGTGCCTATGACCTTGCGGTCGCGGTCCGTGCCCTTGAGCAGGCTTCCGGCAGCGATTTGATGTCTTCCCCTAGCCTCACCGTCCTCGACGGCAAGACGGCCGTCATCAAGGTCGCTCAGCTGCTTCGCTACCCTCAGGCCTACGGCGACACCCAGTCTAACGTCGGCGCTGCTGCCGCCGGTGGTGGCGGTGCTGCTGGAAGCAGTGCTGGTGTAACGATCACGGCAGGTACGCCCCAGGACTTCACGGTCCAGGAAGTCGGCGTGACGCTCGAAGTCACCCCGACGGTTGCTGCGGATGACTCCATCGCCCTCAACCTCAAGCCGAAGGTGACTGAATTCGAAGGCTTCGTGGAATACGGTGGCACCTCGATCGCTATCTCCTCAGGCACCACGGTCACCGTGCCCTCAGGCTTCTTCCAGCCGATCTTCAGCACCCGCGAAGTCACCACCGACGTCACCGTCTTCGACGGTGCCACTGTGGTCATCGGCGGACTGACGCGCGAAGAGGTCAAGACGGTCGAAGACAAGGTCCCTGTCCTGGGATCGATTCCCTTCATCGGCGCGGCCTTCCGCTCCAGCGGTAAGACCGTCCAAAAGCGCAGCTTAATGGTCTTCGTGACCGCCAACCTCGTTTCCCCCGGTGGCGCCACCCTGCGCAGCACCCATCCAGGCATGCGTGCCGGTTCGACCTTCTCGAACCCCACGCTCGTTTCTCCGGGTGGTGCAGTTTACCGCGAGCCAATCGAAGCGGCAGCACCTGGCTCCGTCATCACGGCACCGGCCGCCAAGCCAGACGCTGCTAAGTAAACATTTCGTCCACGGACGACTACGGGCCCGCCTCTTTGGTGGGCCCGCTTTTTTCTCGAAGGGACGGAGCGGTCGCCCGACACTTACGCCATGCGCTGGCTGCTTGTGGATGGATTCAATCTGATCTTCCGGAGTCACTTCGCCATGGAGCGGTCGAATCTCCGACGTCAGTCGGACCAGTTCCCCACCGGGGCCCTGCATGGATGGATGAAGTCATTGCTCGATCTGCGCGAATCCGAGAAGCCCGACCGCTTTGCCGTCTTTTTCGATTTGGGCGGCTCTGATCGGCACCTTGCCGTCCTCCCGGAATACAAGGCTCAACGCGATGAGACCCCGGAGGATATCGTCTTGCAGCTGCCGGAGATCAAGCGCCTGACGGGACTCCTCGGGTTTCAGATTGTCGAAAAGCGTGGCGTCGAGGCGGATGATTTGATTGCCACGGCGGTGCACAGACTCGCGGCCTCCGGCCATGAGTGTATCATCGTGAGTGCCGATAAGGACTTCGGTCAATGCGTCGGCGGGAAGGTGCTACAGCTTGCCCCACCGCCTACGGCGAATCCGGCGTTGGGCTGGCGGCGGATGGATGTGGCCGGCGTGACGGCCAAATTCGGCGTTCCACCCGACCGGATTGCCGACTATCTGGCGCTCGTGGGCGACGCCTCAGATAATATTCCCGGCCTGCGCGGCGTGGGTCCCAAGACGGCGGTAAAATGGATTGCCGAACATGGCGGGTTGGAGGGCGTGCTGGCGGCCGTGGAGTCCATTCAGCCCGAGCGTTTCCGTGAGCAGATCCGCACCGAAGCCGACCGGATTCGCGGGAACTTAAAACTGGTCACGTTCCAGACCGATTTCCCTTTTGAGCCTGGCGACCAACCCGCGGAAGATGTCGACGGGGTCATCGATTTCCTCGGGGAGATGGAAATGCACTCCACCTTGCGGCGCTATCAGGTGAAGCACGGACGCAAGGAAAGCCCGTTACCCTCGGTCGTGCCAAAGGCGGTGAGTAAGTCGTCCCCGCCCGCCGAGCCTCGCCAGGGCGAGTTATTCTGAGCCAACAAAAAGGCCCGCCGGTAAGGGCGGGCCTGATGTGCAAAGCCTCGGGTGAGGCTTAGTTCTTCTTGTCGGCTTTCTTTTCAACCTTCGGCGCTTCGATGGTCGCCTGAGCGGCCGGAGCACCGTGGTTCTTTTCAACGTAGGCCTTCACTTCGTCCTGCGTGAGGGCGACCCAGAACTTGGCTTCGAGGACGTCGAAGACGATGTTGTTGGTGAAGAGACCGTAGGTCTTACCCATGTGCTCGGCGTTCTTGGTGAGGATTTCGGTGACCTTGGCGATATCGTCCTGGATGCGCTTCTTGGCGGCTTCATCGGCGGCGGACTGCTCGGCAGCGCGGAGCTGGAGGAGGCTGTTCTGCTGGGCTTGGATGATGTTGATATTGCGCTCGAAGAGAGGGATGTGTTCGCCAGTCATCTTGCAGAGCTGGATCATCTTCTGGTTACCACGGGCGACGACGTCGTTTTCCTTGAACTCGGGGTTCTTGCGGAGTTCGGCGATTTGTTCATCGGTCACCGGTGACATCAGCTGGATGGCGTCGTTCTGGATGAAGTGCGGGCGAATCGCGACCGTATCCATCTTGAAGCCGTAGACCTTCTCGAAGATGCCGTCCTTCTG
>Ga0136642_1001185_pt1 | contig 11533 bp, 9 predicted proteins | sample LowCatLa1302831Y_FD_115313 | JGI IMG/M metagenome (GOLD analysis project Ga0136642, IMG submission 115313) | Freshwater microbial communities from Lower Cathedral Lake, Yosemite National Park, California, USA - 13028-31Y | ecosystem: Environmental > Aquatic > Freshwater > Lake ... | reverse complement strand
CGTGAGCGCAAAGTGGCGTTCTGGCAGGTGGATAACGACACTGTGGCTATTAGCTTGGATGAGACCACCACGACGCAAACTATTGAGATGGTCTGGTCAATCTTTGCCGAAGTGCTCGGCGGTAGTTTCCCAACTGTATACACGACGGACTTCGAATCGGAAGCAATTCCGTCTGAAATGCTGCGTACTTCTAATTACCTTGAACACCCAGTTTTCAACTCGTACCATAGCGAGACGGACATGTTGCGCTACATCCGCAAACTATCCGATAAAGACATCGCGCTAGATCGTTCGATGATCCCTCTCGGTAGTTGCACTATGAAACTAAATGCCACAACCGAGATGGAACCGATTACTTGGCCGGAGTTTGCTGGCATCCATCCATTTGCACCACTGGATTCCATCAAGGGTTATCTAGAAATGATTCATCAACTGGAAGACATGCTGGTTGAGATCACTGGATATGACGCGATCTCGCTGCAACCAAATGCTGGTTCCCAAGGTGAATTCGCGGGCCTGCTAGCTATTAGTAGTTACCACAAGGCACGTGGCGATTCGCATCGTAAAGTTTGCTTGATTCCAAGTAGCGCACATGGAACTAACGCAGCGTCAGCTGTTATGGCAGGTATGCGAGTTGTGGTAGTTAATTGTGATGACTTTGGCAACGTTGACATGGACGATCTCAAGCACAAAATTCTCGAGAACGAAAATGAACTTGCAGCGTTGATGATTACTTACCCATCTACTCACGGAGTGTATGAAGCCACAGTTTCAGATATCTGTGCAATGGTCCATGATGCGGGCGGACAGGTTTACGTCGATGGCGCAAATCTGAACGCCCTTGTTGGATTAGCAAAGCCAGGAAAGTTTGGCGCGGATGTTTCGCACCTGAATCTGCATAAAACATTTGCCATCCCGCACGGTGGTGGGGGACCAGGCGTAGGACCCGTAGGAGTCCGCGAGCATTTGGCACCGTATTTACCTTCACACCCGCTACGCCCAGAGGCTGGACCGACCGCTCGAGGTTACGCGGATGGCGGAACTGGAGCAGTTTCCGGAGCGCCGTGGGGTAGTGCTGGAATTTTGCCGATCCCATGGGCTTACATCCGTCTTATGGGTGGGGAAGGGCTGACTAAGGCAACTCAGGTCGCAGTCGCTTCAGCTAACTACTTGGCAAAGAAGTTAGGAGATGACTTCCCGGTTCTTTATGTCGGCGCAAATGGTCTTGTCGCACATGAATGCATCCTAGATTTGCGCGAGATTACCAAGGTAAGCGGAGTTTCGGTGGACGATGTTGCAAAGCGGCTAATGGACTACGGATTCCATGCGCCAACTATGTCGTTCCCAGTCGCCGGCACCCTGATGATCGAACCGACCGAAAGTGAGTCATTAGCTGAGCTCGATCGCTTTATAGAGGCCATGCAGAGCATTAAGGGCGAGATTGACCGCGTAAAAACAGGGGAATGGCCGGTGGAGGACAATCCGCTGCACAACGCCCCACATACGCATCAATTCTTGCTAGGTGAATGGGATCATCCATATTCCCGTGAAGTTGGCGCTTACCCAGTGGATCGACTACGTGAGAATAAATATTTCCCATCTGTGCGCCGAATCGACGGCACGTATGGTGATCGAAATCTAGTTTGCGCTTGCCCGCCAATTTCAGATTTCGCCTGACCGTTAATTGCCGGTTCTAGTGAATCGGAGTAGGGCAATGTCTAAGGCTGCCTCGTATAGTTGGATTTGCTTAGGTTGACATAATGTTTCTTATCGGGCATAAATATCGCAGTTAAACCCAGCGAATACCTGGGTTTAGGAAACCTTCCCGTGGGCATAACTATTGCAAGTTCCTAGATCAAATTGGGAACGCTCACTTATGGGAGGGAAATTATGAGTGAATCAATGCGCGGCTCACGATTAGGTGCAACTAGTTATGAAGTTGATTCCGGACAATTTGCGCCACGTGCTTTGACTACATATGTCTGCGTAGACGGCCACAGAGTCACAATGCCATTCTCAGCTGAGGCTGATGAGATTCCAGACACTTGGCCATGCTCATGCGGGCTTCAGGGAATCCAAATGGGCGCCGTACCCCAGCCAAAGCAGACTAAGCACGTCAGAACCCACTGGGACATGCTGTTAGAGCGTAGAACCGTGAAAGATCTTGAGGACTTGCTCAAAGAGCGCGTTGAGGTCGCGCGTGCAAAGGCTTCCTAGCGACCGAAAACCCGTCGAAGTTCAGAAGTACGTTTGGCAATACCCCATTGAGTTACCCGCCAGAGCGCTTCCTTAATTATCGCCTGGCTCATTTTGCTTTCGCCGATTTCGCGTTCCACGAAAGTGATCGGAACCTCAGCCACCCGTAGCTGCGATTTGACGGCGCGCCATGCCATATCAACTTGGAAGCAGTAGCCCTGACTTTCAACATTAGAAATGTCCATGGCATCCAGTGCGGTCATTCGATAGGCGCGGAAACCACCAGTCGCGTCTTTGATCGGAATTCCTAGCCAGATTCTGGTGTAAATGTTTCCGCCGCGTGAGAGCAACTTGCGTGTGATTGGCCAGTTCACAACATGTCCATCTGGCACCCAGCGCGAACCTAAAACTACATCGTTGTCAGAGACTGCATCCAATATCTTGGAAAGGTCAACAGCACGATGCGAACCGTCTGCATCCATCTCTACAACGACATCGTAGTTAGCTTGCTTTGCCCAGCTAAATGCCTGTAAATAGGCGGCGCCGAGGCCAGCCTTTTGGGAGCGATGTAAAACTGAAATTTTCGAATCCGTAGCTGCGATCTGGTCTGCTACTTCCCCGGTACCGTCGGGCGAATTGTCATCAACTATTAGAATGTCAATGTCTGGTTCTTGGCTGCGTATTTCGCACGTAATTATGCGAACGTTTTCCAGCTCATTATATGTGGGAACAATTACTAGCACTCGACCTAAACTTTGGGTTCTCACTTGATTATCTTAGTTCGTCATATTGTTGCAGGTGCCCGTTCGATTGCTTTCGTCTCGCAAAAAGCGTCAGTGCAAGATATGCCAAGCTCGCAACAATTACCCAATATGGAAATCTGTCGGTTATCGACCTACTAGTAATAGTTGCCACTTCCCCAGTCACGATTGCTGATGTCATTTCTGCAGTTTTAGATATCACTTTGCCATTTTGATCGATAATCCCAGAGATTCCAGAAGTGCTTGCGACCACGAAGGCTCGCTGATGTTCGATTGCTCGGAACCTAGTTATGTTGAATTGTTGTTCTGGTTGCCGCGTACCCATATATGTCGCATTATTTGATTGCACGGCTATGACTTCGGCGCCCTGAGCAATTGTCCGACGTATGTGGTCGCCGTACGCAACTTCAAAACAAATTACGTCACCGATTTTATGCTGCGCTAGATGAAATACGCCAGGTGTTGATCCCGGAATGAAGTCATTTCTGATTTGGTCTAAGCGACCTATTACTGAACTTAGATATGAACGTAACGGAATGTATTCGCCAAAAGGGACTAGGTGATTCTTGACATACATTTGGGTTGGACCGATGTCTGGCTCCCAGAGGATGCCCGCATTCATTGGAGCCGAAAGCTGTGGATTCCAAGTGGAGGCACCGACCAAGATTGGGATAGTCCCAGTATTGGTCAACTTAGTTAGTTCGTCGTGAATGTCTCCAGCTGGTATCGGATCGATGTCAGTTCCACTTTCTGGCCAGACGACTAGGTCAGGTTTGGCTTCGCCTCCAGTAGCAACTGATGCAAGGTACTTCGCAGTTAGCCTTAAATGGTTCTGTGCCACGGCCAGTGCTTGTGACTTACCGGTATACCCCGCTCGCGGTACATTTCCTTGAATAAGTGCGACTTTGATTGAGCCAGTTGGCGCAACATGTGGAATTCTGCCGGTGGCAAGAATCAATGCGGCAGGGAGCAAGAGTAGTTTCCAGTTCCAGGTTCGCAGGAACATATTGAGTGTTGCAGCCAGCGCCACCACTACCCCGGTTACCAAGCTTGAGCCTCCGAGCGTAGCCAATCTGACTAGCGGCCCGTCCACTTGTGAGTAAGCAAGCAGACCCCAGGGAAACCCACCCCATGGAACCGTACTTCGGATCAATTCAATGACAGCGACTAGCGCGGTTGGAAACAATATGGCAGCACTGCCCCTGTTTGGGAGAACAGGCACCGCCAGCAAGAGCCAAGGAAGTGTGCACATGAGACTTAGTCCAAGCCAAACGTCAAAACCTAAGAGTGAAATCCATTGGATGTGGAGCAGAAAGTAAACCGCAGCGAAGATAAAACTTACAACTAGTCTGCGTCGCCGTTGCTTGTTTTCGAGGGTTCTGAGAAAAAGCGCAATACCCAGAATACTCAAGTACCAGATCTGATGGTTGAGCGAAAATGCAGTTAGCGCTCCCGCTATTGCTGCGAATATAAAAGCCACAGCACTTACTAAAGAATCACTAGATCGCGCGTAGTTTGATTTGCACTTGCAATGCCAGTGTCGGTGCAGGTCACAATGTCTTCGATTCGCGCTCCGTATTTATCGGCGAAATAGAAGCCAGGTTCGATGGAAAACGCATGGCCTGGCACGAGCAGAGTTTCGTTACCTTCGACGATGTATGGCTCTTCGTGCGTTTCCATACCAATTCCATGACCCGTGCGGTGGATGAATTGGTCGCCTAATCCACCTGCTTCCAGCACACTTCTAGCTGCCCTATCTACGGACTCGCAAGTTACACCTGGTTTAGCGTGTGCACATGCAGCAGCCTGTGCAGATTGCAAAATGCTATAGAACTCTTGATATTCGGTTGGTACCGAACCACACGCATATGTGCGAGTGCTATCGCTGCAATATCCACTCGGCATCGTGCCGCCGATGTCGATAACAACAGGCTCACCTGCCAAAATTGTGCGGTCCGACAACTCATGGTGGGGGCTAGCGCCATTTGGTCCAGAACCAACAATTACGAAATCAACAGTTGCATGACCCACAGCTAAAATTGCCTCAGCAATATCGCGACCCACTTCTCGCTCAGTACGTCCCGGGCGCAACCAGTTATGAATTTGGTTGTGGACTAAGTCAATTGCAGCACCTGCTTCATGTAGGGATGCAACTTCCGCCGCTGTCTTTACGGCGCGGATGTCAGACAGAACCTTCCCGGCCAATCCAATTTCACTACCGATCGCGTCTCGGATTCCGAATGCTTTCTCAGCCCACATCAAGTTATTGATTAGCGGGTTGGAAACTTTACCGGTTGCTGCGATAAGGAGATCATACGGATTCTCCGTTTCTTGCCAATCAATTAGCGCGATACCCATGTCAGATATGCCGTGTGCCAGCGCTGAGGGCCTCTCAAGTGTGGGCACAATCAGCCATGACTCACCTGACGAATTCACAGCTAGGCAAGTCAGTCGTTCAAGGGGCAGGGCGTCGTATCCAGTTAGGTACCGCAAGTCAGCACCAGGGGTAATAAAGATGAAATCATGCCCTTTTGCGCTGATGGCTTTCGCAACTCGGTCAATGCGTTCTGCGAAATCGGCGCTTCTCATGAAACCAGATTACCAATGTTGAGAACCTTGAGAAGGCGTCCGATCTGCCGCTCAATCCCCCAGTCGGTTACCAAGTCGCCTAGGAATGTTGGATCCTTAACAACTGCCGGAACTTGCAGCGAATTAGGCAACTTAGCCGAGGTTTTGACGCGCACGACTTTGCTAGCCGCCTTAATGTAGGAGGTACTAGCAAGTATATTTGCACGAACTGCTTTCGGGATGTCTGAATCCATATCTGCGGCAGCTGCAAGCAGACCAGGTAAATCTTGGTATTGCGATATTAGTTTTGCGGCAGTTTTCTCGCCAATTCCCTTTACACCCGGTAAACCATCAGATGGGTCACCACGCAGCATCGAAAAGTCTGCATACTGTTTGCCGGTTACTCCGTAACGCTCAAGAAGATAGCTATCCGTCACAACCTTGAGATTTTTTACGCCTTTTGTTATTGACACCACTCTGATCCCGGCGCGATCATCGACTAGTTGGAACAAATCGCGATCGCCTGTGACCACATCACAGTTCGTGCCACTCCGGTGCACTAGAGCGCCAAGCACATCGTCAGCTTCATGCCCCACTTGTCCGATTCTTGCGAACCCAACAGCATCCAAAATTGCTGCTATCGCCCCAATCTGCGGAGACAACAGGTCTGGGATAACTTCAAAAGACTCTCCTTCGACTGCCGCTTCATCAACTCGGTGCAATTTGTACGACGGAATTAGATCAACACGCCATTGCGGCCGCCAATCATCATCCCAAGCAAACACCAATTCGTTGGGTGGGAAATCTTTGACGATATTTGCAACCATTTCCAAAAACCCGCGCACTGCTCCAGATGGAGTCCCGTCGGGAGCCATAATCTTCTCTGGAACTGCGTAGAACGCACGATAGTAAAGCGTTGCGGTGTCAAAAAATAAGTTGCGTTCTACCATGAAACAATTCCTCGATCTACTAAATCACTTGCCGACCTTGCTTTATTACTCAAAGCCGGCACTTCACTCGCGAGCGCTATTTGCCCGAGCAGGTCGATCACCTGCTTAGACCAGCGCACGAAATCTCCTGGTTGTAGATCTGAATTGCGTAAAACTTGCCCGATTGATTGTCCACGCGCCCATTTCAGAGTTAGCCAAATAAAGCCAGGGTCGAGTTCGCGGATGTGATCGACGCGATTTTGATTCTCGACCTCTTTTACTTGACCCCAAATATGCACCATCTCGGTCAATGCCAAACCAAGTGGTCCTTCGGGAATGTTTTCAGGTTCTCGGTCATCTGCTCGGCGCGACTCAAATACCAAAGTACTAACAGCGCTCGCCATTTGTTCTGGAGTCAGATCGTTCCAAATGCCACTGCGTAAACACTCAGCGGCTAGTAGATCTAATTCACAGTAAATGCGACCGAGGACCTGCCCTGCTTCAGTTACCTCATGCTCATCGATCTCACGTCGTAGATAATCTAAATCAGTCAGTACTGCACAAATCTGATCGAATTCTTTGGCAATCGAACTAGTTCGCGATTGCACCTTCGACTCTAGGCGGCTTATCTCCCGTTGTGCGGTGTAGATGCGATCATGCCAACGGACATGTTCTTCGCGATCCGTGCAACCATGACACGGATGTACGCGTAGAGCTTTTCGCAACCGGGCAATTTCGGTATCGATTCGGGAATCCGACAGCGTCTCAACCGGTTCAAGTACTACGCCACTGGAAATTTGCATAATCTGTTCAGCCAGCCAATTGCGTGTCTTGGGTGATCGCGAATCAAAGGCAGCTGGAATAGTTATGCGACCAATTGTCGAACTTTTTTCACCCACATCTGAGAATCCAATTCTTTTCACGACTCTCGAAACCGACATTACCCGTGGTCTCGGGTCATCCAAGTCCCTTGCTGCATCTAACACGACATACGGGATTGCAGTTCGGCGCCCAGCGTCGATAAGCAATACATCACCACGTGCCGCTTCATTGAGTAAGTTCGTGGCGCTATTTCGACGCTCCCGAACCCCGTCTCGCTTCGTATCCTTCTCAAGTTGTGACAACTGTCTGCGCAGGTTCATGTAACCGTCAAAATCACCTAAGTGGCACTCCATTGCGGCATGGTAGCCATCGATAGCGTCCTCACCTTTTCGCATTTGAGTCGCAAGTCCAACGACTGATCGGTCCGCCTGAAATTGGGCAAACGATGATTCCAATAGTTCGCGAGCTCGGTGAGTGCCTACTTTTCCAATCAAATTGATCGCCATGTTGTATGAGGGGCGGAAACTGGATTTAAGTGGGTAGGTTCGAGTACTTGCTAAACCTGCCAGCGCATTTGGATCTAACTCTTGATGCCACACTACGATTGCGTGCCCTTGAGTATCTATGCCGCGACGACCAGCTCGACCCGTCAATTGTGTGTACTCGCCCGCTGTTACCGGGGCGTGTACTGAGCCATTCCATTTAGTTAGTTTCTCAAGCACCACACTTCGAGCGGGCATGTTGATTCCGAGGGCCAGAGTTTCGGTCGCAAATACAACTTTCACTAGCCCCTGTTGAAACAGTTGCTCAACCACAACTTTGAATGCTGGCAGTAGTCCGGCATGGTGTGATGCAATCCCGCGCTCTAACCCATCGCACCATTGGCCAAAGCCAAGTACCCGCAGTTCTTCCGAACTAGCATCAGGAAAATTTGCATCAACTATTCCTCGGATAAGTAGCCGCTCCTCTGGGGTGGTTACAGATAGGCCACCCGCTAAACACTGACTCACGGCATCATCGCAGGCAGCGCGAGAAAAAATGAACGTAATACTAGGTAGCAAACCGGCTCGCTCGAGTTCCTCAATCACCTCCACTCGGGATGGTGTGAATCTACTGCGGAACCGATTCCCACGACCGTAGCCATGCTTTCCCTGCTGACGGTCATTGTGTGCGATCCGAATCAGCTCTTGGCTGACTTTGGTTTTAGCTTTGTCGGTGAACAAGTCATATAGTTCGTCGCCTACCATTACATGCTGATGTAGTGGGATTGGACGATGTTCCTCTACGATCACTTCGGTATCACCGCGCACAGTTCGTAACCAGTCACCAAATTCCTCGGCGTTACTAACAGTCGCCGACAGAGCTACTACCGAAACGCTGTTTGATAAGTGAATTATGACTTCTTCCCAGACCGCTCCCCTGGTGCGATCAGCCAAGTAATGCACTTCATCCATTACGACATGACTTAAACCATTGAGACCGCTTGCATCTTCGTAGAGCATGTTTCGCAGGACTTCAGTTGTCATCACAACAATCGGAGCATCGCCATTAATGCTGTTGTCACCAGTTAGCAGCCCGACATTGTCTGCGCCATAAAAAGCTACGAATTCATGATATTTCTGATTCGAAAGCGCCTTTATGGGTGTCGTATAGAAACATCGTGACTGCTTGGAAAGTGCTGTGTGAACGGCAAATTGTCCAACAACAGTCTTACCGGCACTCGTTGGGGCAGCAACCAAAACACCTTTATCCGCGTCTATTGCGCGGCAGGCGTCTAGTTGGAAATCATCGAGCGTGAACGCTAAGGAATCTTGAAATGAGCCAAGTAATCCGTGCGAGTCTCTCACTCTCACCTTAGCTGCCGCATATCGGGAAGCAGGCGAATTGGTCATAAGCCAAGGTTACGGGTGTTGGCTTGGGATCGCTTGCCACACCCTGATGGCATTAGGCAAGATGTCGAACGAAGCCGGTCCCCGACCAATTCGCTCACCATCTGCATATATCAATGGGCTGGCATCAGTGATCGAAACGAACTGACCTACGGATTGGGAGACTTTTGGATGTTTAACGTGACCACCCCAAAAGACACGTGGCAAAACGCGAACCAATAACGATCGCGATACGCGATCCACCATGGTTATCTCAAATTTACCGTCATATGCGTCGGCAGTAGGACAGACCTTCATGCCGCCACCATAGGAATTTGTGTTAGCAACAGCGATAAGCGTGTACTCGCCTACTTGGGTCACCGCGTCGATCTGCAGATTCAAACGCTGTGCTTTGAGGGTACTCAACTGTCGGAAGACTGCAACCAGATACTTAGCTGTACCAGCCGGCCCGCGATATCCATTTGCCCGTTCATTTACCTCAGCATCAAAACCACACGAGGCTATTCCGGCAAAGTAGTGTTGCTCGCCGTTATGAAGTTTGATTACACCGACGTCCATCGGTTTAGGTGCACCAGCCTGAATAGTTGCTAGCCCAAGCTCCTTGTTCTTAACTCCTACATACCGAGCAAAATCATTCCCCGTATCCATTGGGATCACGGCTAAATCTATTTCTAGTTCGAAGCACGCATTCATCGCCAGGTGCACCGTCCCATCACCACCACACGCTATGAGTGTAATTTTAGAATTTACTGCCTTGAGCGCAATCAACTCGGATTTTAGGCCGGTCACTTCCGTGGACATGAGAACTACTGCACCTTGTGCGACAAGATTGTTTATAGTTGTTGCGTACTTGGATCGCTTGTGCACGCCAGGCTTTATCAGCAATGCAAACATTAGGATGGCTCCAGTGCATCCTCGAATGACTTCTGTTTTCGTTTGTCATTAAGTAGCGCTACACCAACCGCAGCGAAACTCAAGACGATCATTGGCAAAGCGACAGTTGTCATGCCAACAGGATCACCATTTGGAGTGGCAACAGCACCGAAAATAAACGATCCCAAAATTATCCAGCGCCAGGCATTACGGAGTGCCTCTCCACGCAGAATTCCAACAAAATTTAGCATGAGCAGTATTAATGGGAGCAAGAACCCGAGGCCAAAAAACAAAACCAAGTGAGTGAAAAAACTTAAATATGTATCGACGCTCGTTACGTTGTTCACATTCTGTGGAGTGAATTGATAGAGAATGTTGAGCATCCTAGGCATCACGTAGTAAGCCAATAAAACACCCGACGCAAAAAGCGGCACAGCTACTGCCGTGAACAGGTAAGCCCAGCGCCTCTCATTTTGTTTCAACCCAGGTGCTACGAATTTCCAAATTTGGAATATCCAGATCGGACTCGAAATGACGATACCGGCAGTCATGCATACCCGTAGTTGAAGCGAAAATCCAGACGTAACACCGGTTAAGGCTAGGATTGCCGACGCATGCTGACTATGTACTTCGTCGAAGGGTTTACGGACTAATGCGAAAATGGTTGGGTAGTAATTCCATATCGCAACCGTTGCAAGCAAAATTGAAATGGAGCACTTTACAAGCCGCGTGCGCAATTCCCCAAGATGCTCAGTGAGCGTCATGGCCTGCATAGTGGACATTAGGCGGCGGAAATACTCGGACTAATTCTTGTCGTCGGACTTTTCCGCTGAATTTTCGCTCTTGCCATTATCCATTTCATCTTTAAAGATCTTGATCGATTTACCCACGCTGCGAGCAGCATCCGGCAGACGGCGCGCGCCAAAAAGCACAATAACGATCAGCAAAAGAACAATCGCAGCTGGCGAATCAAATAGGGCTCTCATAGTTTCTCCTTGTAGCCGATGGCTTTACGTTATCGCATAACCAATAACTGGCTATTCCCAACCCTTGGCGCGTTCTATTAGGCCGGATATCAAGTCGGGCGGCCTTAGCGCACGAATCCTGCCCCCCGAGGCGAGGATCATCGAAATCAGCCACTCGCGTGAGTAAACCTTCATTTCGACTTCGACAGCGTGCCACATGTATTCCTTAAAGCTCAATATCTCTACCTGGTCTAATTGGCCGTAATAGGCCTTATCAAGTTCTATGGCTGCCAGATAATCTTGGGTTGCCTCTAGTTCTGGCGACACCTCAGGCAAATTGCTAGGTAACTCAGTTTCAGTGCATCCCATTATTCGATCGATCCGAAAATTGCGCCATGCTTGCGATTCGCGACACCAGGCTTTTAGGTAAGCGAAATCATCGCGCACATAAACCTCACTCGGGTCGATGATTCGGTGTGAAATGTCGTCCTTCGAGATTGCTGCGTAATCAATTCCAATCGCACGGTTTT
>Ga0136642_1001184_pt1 | contig 11533 bp, 17 predicted proteins | sample LowCatLa1302831Y_FD_115313 | JGI IMG/M metagenome (GOLD analysis project Ga0136642, IMG submission 115313) | Freshwater microbial communities from Lower Cathedral Lake, Yosemite National Park, California, USA - 13028-31Y | ecosystem: Environmental > Aquatic > Freshwater > Lake ... | reverse complement strand
TGGACCGATTGCTAAACGGATTGGAGAGTTGTTTGTGCATACTGCCCAAGAAATTGGAGAAGTACTTGAAGGAAAAGATGAGCAGTTGGTAGAAGGGTATTCACACTTTACTAAACGTGAACTCAAAAGATTTGCTGAATTCGTTGACGGTATTATTGCTGACTGCAATCAAATGGTTCAGACTGCAAAAGCAAATCGTGCACCACGTAAACTAAAACCAGTATCTCCTACAAAGATAGTTGCGAGAATAAAGTATCTCAAAGAGTTCGCTGAATTAAATTTGAAATCTGTCAATCCAACAGGTATAATTGGTTCTAGTGAAGTTTGGTTCTATAATACTAAGTATCGTCGTGTCGGTGTTTACCGTGCGGAGAATGGTACTGTTTCAGTTAAAGGAACTACTATCATTGGGTTTGATATCAAAGAATCTAAGGCATTTACACTACGTAAACCAGAAGAATTCTTTAAGGGGATGGCTTTGGGTAAACGTGCATTGACTAATGCAATGAAAACTCTTAAGACAAAACCTTCTCAACCGAATGGTCGTATTAATGAGGAAACTATTATTCTTGGCGCATTTTAATGGAATTTAAATATATCGCTGACGGTATAGATGCTGTTGTTATTGACAACTTCTATACCGAAGAACAACTCAAAGAAATCATGACAGAGTTGCGGTGGTTGACTAAACCATCTATAATGAAGTCTGAAGAACAACTTGAGTCAGCGAAAACTGATGGCAAAGTAATTACATCAAAGCGTGGTATTTTCTTAGAGCATGTATTTAATAACTGGAGACATTCTGCCATAATCAGCCATGGGTTTACTCAAATGGCATTACCAGAATTCAAACAAAATATTCTACAATTTAATACTTTATTCAAAAGTGTTTTAACATGTAATGGAAGAACACATTTAGTTTCTTACTACGAGAATTCTGATTATTATAAAGCACACACTGACAATGTATTCTTCACCTTACTAAACTATTTCTATACAAAACCAAAGAAGTTTACTGGTGGGGAGATGGTTTTGTATTCATGCAATTCAAACAAAGAAGCAACGATTGAAATTGAAAACAATCGAGTAATATTAATTGCTTCTGCGACCATGCATGAAGCCAAAGAAGTAAAGTCTGAAATGATTCATGGATTTACTGGTGACGGAAGATATTGTAGTGCCACATTTTTAAGTATGACTGACCTGAGAGAAGCAAATGATTCTAATTGATTATTCCCAAGTGGCTCTTGCCGCAATTTTGACATTCCAACGTGAGTTGAAAGGTAGTGAGTCTGAAGTAAAAAACCTTATTCGTCACGTAACTCTTTCAACGATTAAATCATACAAGAAAAAGTATGGTAAAGAATACGGAGAAGTAGTTATCTGTTGTGATGGACGCAAGTACTGGCGTAAAGAATTCTTTGAATACTACAAAGGTATGCGTAAAGCCAATCGAGAGAAATCAGATCTTGATTGGAAATTGATTTTTGATACGCTGACTGAGATGCGCACAGATATTGCTAAGTATTTTCCATACAAAGTTCTGCATATTGATCGTGCCGAGGCAGATGATATTATTGCAGTTCTTACAAAGTATGCTCAGGATAATTTATTGATTCAACAAGGATTGGTTGAAGAACCACAGAAGATTCTAATTCTTTCTTCTGATAAAGACTTCAAACAGTTACAGTTATATCCTACTGTTAAACAGTGGTCTCCGATGCAGCGCAAGTATATTACTGCAACTAAAAAAGAAATCATTGAACATAAAATCGAGCATATTGTTAAGGGTGACACTGGCGATGGAGTTCCAAATATTCTAAGCAAAGACGATGTGTTTATGGTGGGAGAACGTCAGAAACCTATGAGCGCAAAACGTCTTCAAGAATTCTTTGAGAATGGATTTATCGCTTGTAAGAATGACGAAGAACGACGTAACTGGCATCGTAATGCCACTCTGGTTGACTTTGATTTTATTCCAGATGACGTTTCGAAAACTATTATAGATGACTACCTAAATAACGAACCGACAGGTGATAAGATGGCTATTATGAACTATCTGATTGAACACAAATGTCGTTTATTGTTGGATGAACTAGAGGATTTTTAATGAAGACTTATGATGTGCGAAGTTTTGATAATATAGTACCAGACGACCTTCGTTGGCGAGTTTGGGACTATATGATACGTCAAGATTTTCATGCTACTCGTAAGGATGTATCATATCCTGATGTTGGTTCTGTTATCTATTATAAACCCATTGATAACAAAAAAGAATACATGGATGATACAATTCCATCGGTGAATAATCAATACATGCACAGAACTGTTTTTGGTGCAAATGAACAAGATTTAATCAATGACCACCCAGTCATATCAGAACTATGGGACACTATCAATAAACAATTTAATAATGAATTTATTATCGATGGTGATCCAGAAGGTATTGCTGATAGTAAAATGAAATATCCATATGCAAATGTATATGTAAATGCTCAGCCATCAGAAACAATTAAACGATCTCATGGTATTCATAGAGATACAATTGAGTTAAATAAAGAGGGGTATTATACCCTATTATACATTGCTAATCTACAATGGTATCCGACTTGGATGGCAGAAAATGTATTTTACAGTAATGATGAATCAACTGGTGATATACAACAATTCCAAAAAGGGTTGGGACAATCTAGAGGATTTAATGTAGGATATCCTTTTGCGATTGTGTCTCCAAAAGAAGGAAGAATTATCCTTTATGATGGAAGAGCATTACACACTACAAAGCCAGCAGCACCATGGGCTGAACAAATGAGATATGCAATAGTTTTTAGAATAAGGAAGAAAACATGAGAAAATATGTAACTGAAATGCTTGGAGAAATTCAGACAGATCCAAAGTGTATTGAAAAATATAAAGCCGATGCAGTTTTAAAATTAATTTTTGAATACGCATTTGAAGAAGAAAAGAAAATGATTCTTCCTGAAGGTACGCCACCTTATAAACCTGCAGCTGAACCATTGGGTATGACTCCAACTAATATGTTCAGTGAGATGCGTAGGTTATATGTGTTCTGTCGAGCAGATTTGAAACCAATTAAACGAGAGGGATTGTTTATCTCAATGCTTGAGGGTTGTCATCCATCTGAAGCAGAAGTATTAATTGCAATTAAAGACCAGACACTACATAAAAAATATCCAAAGATCACACGAAAATTGGTAACTGATGCTGGGTTTATTCCTCCAGTTATAAAGAAAGTCAAAGAAAGTGCGACATCTTGAAGATGACGATAGAGATTTTATTTTATTCCTTCTAAGTTTAGAAGAAGACGAGTTCAAAATGATGCTGAACTCAATGGATGAAAAAGAAGCCATGATTGTATTAAATAATATTCAGCTTGCAAGAGAAGAACTGTTTGATGATATGATGGAGAAAGAAGGAATGAAAGCAGCAGAGCGAGTGATAAAAAGGATAAAGGCATTATGATGTTTTGGTTTAAGAAAAAGAAAATAACTGTTGATTGTTTTACGTATAGACAATCAGTATTTGAATTATACAAAATCAGAAAGTCTGTTCATTTTTATCCAGAACCCATCAAGAAATTAGATCCTGATGTTTATGTGACTGATGAATCTACAAACGTAAAAATTAAAATACCATCAGTAAAGAAATGTACTGGTATCAATTCACTATATCGTCATGGTGCAATTATTCCAATGTGGATTGATTATGTTTGTAGCCCAAAAACCGCAGTAGAAAATACAACTAAACTTGGCGTATCAGATCCATGGAATATGAATCTAGTGAGCCAGCATCCTCGTGCTCAGTATGAGGGTTTATTTGATAATTGGATTCAAGTTAAGTTTGGGGGTGTTTGGAATATCCAAGAAAAAACTGGAGTACAGTTTCTTTGGCATCAAGCCATGTGGAACATGAGCAATGAAGTTGAAAATATCATTATTCCTCCAGCGATAACATTTTATGATTGGCAATGTCAAACAAACTTAAATGCTTTTGTTAAAAAAGATGTTGAGCCATTCACTATTCTTGCTGGTACTCCAATGATTCAATTAATACCAATCACTGAAAATGAAGTAGAGTATAAGTGTCATTTGATTGAAGAGAAAGAATGGTTCACTAAAAATACTATTCCGATGGACATGCCCCAGATATCTGATGGAATTAGAAATTTACGTTGGAAAAAAGCAAAAGCAGCAGCTGATAAAATGGATGCTGATGAAAAGAAATCCAAATGTCCATTTGGATTCGGGCAATGAAACAAAAATGGATTGATGCTTTTATGGATACTGCTGAGAGATTTGCTCAGCTGTCCAGCGCAAAACGACTTCAGGTCGGTGCAGTTGTTGTAAAAGATAATCGTATTATTTCAATCGGTTACAATGGTATGCCAGCTGGCTGGACAAACGAATGTGAAAATATTATTCAACATTCAGATGATACAGTTACCACAGTTACAAAAAATGAGGTTATTCATGCTGAAGCGAATGCGATCAGCAAACTCGCCAGAGATGGAGAGGCTGGCTCTGGTTCCAGTATGTTTTGCACACACGCTCCTTGTATTCATTGCGCTAAACTGATTTATGGAGCAGGTATAAATACAGTGTATTACCGAAATTCATATCGTGATACAAGTGGAATAGATTTTTTAACTAAGTGTAATATAGGAGTTGAACAGGTATGAAATTTTATGTTGTGAATAGTATTCTATACTTCTTTCATGAGCGTGCATGGAATAAAATCGATGCAGGGAAATATGGAACCTCTGATTAAAGGATGGGTTTGGAATATTCCATTTTACCCAGTTGTTAATGGAAATACTAGAATATTAAAAGATATATTTTGGTATGATTCATCACAAGAAGATGCATTTGTGAACCGAACTGATGCGTACGAGATCCTCATTCCAGAGTCTATGATAGTAGCACCAGAATATGCTAAGAAATTTATTCACGATAATAAACAAAAATTTATTGCAAATAAAGAATATGTTGTTGTAACTGATCATAGAGGTCAGTGGTCTATTAGATCAAATTTATTACCAGTGAGATTGAGATTAGGCGAATGATTAGAAATTGTATTATTCATAGATTAACTGAACATGAGATTATACAATCTAAAAAATTGGATCCTTATAAGTCGGAACATTTTGATACTATTTTACCAGTCTATCAAAAATTAAATCTTGAACAATGGGGTAATGGTGATTCTAAAATACACCAAGGTAATATGGATATGTTCCAGGATAGAACTAAAACAATCCCACACTATCTTAAAATGGCAGAATATGAGCCACTACCAAAGTATGAATCTACATTTAAAAAACCATTTAGCCAAATTTGTATAGAGAATGCAGAGAAATTAGTTTCCACTGGTAAAAAAATAAATGTTTCTTGGTCTGGTGGTATTGATAGCACTACTGCATTGTTTTCTCTTATGCAAGTAGCTGATCCAAAACAATTAAAAGTTTTTTGTAATTATGGTTCTATTATTGAATCTGGTAATCTACTAGAGAAACATGTTTTACCAAGAGGGATTGAGGTTCATCTTTCCCTTCCTTTAATGACTCCACTATTTGATGATGGTTTGGTGGTTAGTGGGTATCTTGGCGATCAGATATATGGTAGATATTTTACTTTAAAGCCAGAAGAATTTACTATGGCATGGGAAGATTATCTACGAGCAGATCAAATCGAATTAATCGGAAATATATTAGAGAGATGGCCAGGAGAACCAGTAAAAAGCGTTCCTGAGTATTTGTCATTTATAGAATTGAATTCTAAATGGATGATGGGTAAAACAAATAGGCAACGTGGACTTCCAGGTGCTGACAGGTTTATTGCTTTTTATGATAATGTTGATTTCCAGAAATGGTCTATTGGACGTTATGAAGAGAAGTTTCTTTCTCCTGACCCAAAGACATTTAAATGGGCATCAAAGAAATTTTTAAAAGATTGTGGCTTAGAATTTTATGCTGCAAATAAAGTAGTTCAGACATCACACTATCATATTGTTGATCATGAGTGGGTTATGGACTTGACTGATGGTACTAGTTTATACAGAAAGGATTTTTTGTGAAAAAGATTATGTTGATTTTATTGTTTCCAATTATTGCTCACGCATGGGAACCTGAACGTCCAATTCAAGTTTTAATTGGAACTGCTCCTGGATCTGGTAATGAAATCTCATTTAGAGAAACAGCATCTATTCTAGCAAAAACAGATAAAAAAACCAAGTTCGTTGTAGAGAATCGTGCTGGTGCTGATTCAGCCATTGCTGCTAATCATCTCTTCAAAGCAGAACCAGATGGTTATACAATGGCTGTCTTGAGTCATATGAGTTTATACGTAACTAACGATGTATATGAAGAAAAAGTTAAATCTTACAACTATGATTCATTCTCTGAAGTTCTTACGCTTGGCAAAAGTCCATTAGCGTTAGTTGCTCATGTAAGTAGTAAAGTAAATACCCCAAAAGAATTTGCTGATCTAGTAGTAAATACTAAAACTCCAATCAATGTAGGAATTGGAGGTGGTGCGCATAAGACTGCTTATGTTTATCTTATGGATAAGATTAAAGGATCTAATAAAGAATTAGTTCAGTCTGTTCAATTTAATGGACCAAATCCAACTGTGTTAAGTGTTGCTTCTTTTAGGGGCGATGCAACTGGTGGAACTGAATTTGGTATTATGCCAATCACAATTGCTCAGCCACTTATTCAAGCAGGCAAGGTTAAAGCAATTGGAATAACTGGAACACGCAGATTAGAAAAGATGCCTAATGTTCCAACCTTACAAGAAATTGCTCCAGGGATTAATGTCTTTGCTGCTTGGGTTATGTGTTTACCACCAAACACACCTGCTGATATTGTAGAATTTTACAGATCAAAATTTGCTCCAATTATTCGTGGACCAGAATATAAAGAATGGCGTGATACTAACCTAGTATTCTTTGAAGAAAGTGAACTACGCCCAGAAGGTGTTAGAGCCACTAGGGAGGTACTCCGAAAAAGTTTTTTGGATTTATTAAAGCAAACAAAATTGAGTGAAAAATGAAATATATTTTTGTAGCTGGTGCTCCAGGTTCAAAGTGGAGTAGTGTTTGTAAAAACATTTATAATAGTCCTGATATAGATCGTTCTGATTATGATCCAAAACGAACGTATTCTCATAGTGCTAATGGTGTAGAAAAACTTATGCATATGGGTGCTTACTATGATCCAAAAATGGATTATGGATATTTCTTCCATGAGTTAGATAACTACTCAAAAGAAGAATGTGAAGAAGAATTCGATCGCCCATTCTCAGGTGGTGGTGTTCGTATTATTCGTAGTCACCAGTTCTGTCATCATATTGATTTCTTAAAGAAGAACTGGCCAGATTGTCCAGTTGTACTTGTTCATAGAGAAAATGATGCTTGTCTTGGTTGGTGGGTTCGATGTGGGCATTTTAATATCACATATCCAAACTATGCCTACTACAAAAACTTAGATGAGATGGCTAAACATATTGATGCTGAGAATGCAGACTTATCCCTACACTGGAATGATAACCAACCAGATACTAACATAGATCTATGTGTTAGGACTGGAATTAAACCTCCATTAGATGATTACCAAGATTATATGGAACATGATATTAGCGTTTGTATAGTATGAAACAACAAGAATTAGATGAATATTTTAATAATGTTTGGAGACATACACCTTTTAGCGATTTAAAAGCTGAGTTATCTGGCTATGCTTTAATTAATAAAGTTAAGCCAAATGAAAAGGTAATAGATGTAGGATGTGGTAAGAATCTATTCAAAGGTAAAATTCCAAATTTAATCGGTATTGATCCAGCATTTCCAGAAGCAGATTTAAAACTAACGATTGAAGATTATGCTAAGGTTAATAGGGATAAATACGATGTAGCGTTTTGTCTAGGATCTATAAATTTCGGAACTAGAGAAACCATAGAAAACCAGATAGAACTAGTAATAGGATTATTAAATGAAAAAAATAGGATATATTGGCGCTGCAATCCAGGCTTACCTGACCATGAAAATGAAGAATGTAAGAGAATTCCTTTCTACAATTGGACGATTGAGGAGCATGTACGATTGTCCGAACAATACGGGTATGAACTAGTCGAGTGTAGATGGGAGAAAAATAACCGAATCTATGCCGAGTGGCGTTCAAATTCTCCTAAATAATAAGCAATCCCAGCGTTGATTGATGCAGCCCAGCGATTTCTTAAAAACAAACCAACTTTTAACAAAAATCAAGGAATTAAAATGAAAGACGCAAAACAATTTGTACAAGAACTAGCATCTGCAAACGACGCTTTATTCAAAGCATCCGCTATGCAAGTTAAAGCATATTTCGAGAGCCAGCCTTCTAAGGAAGAACTAGTAGATCACTTCAAAGGTCGTATGGTTAACGAACGTATGAACCTAATTGAGATCTCTAAGAAGATCTCTGAAATGCCATTGTCTACTTCTACTGAAGAATTGACTCTATTGGCTAAGCAAGCCCAAGACGAAGCAAAACATTACCGTATGGTTAAAGAAGTTATCGAGCACATGACTGGTGAAGCAGTTGATCTAGAAGAAGCTGCAGCTTCATGGGAAACTCGTATCACTTCTAAAGGTGCTTCATTGATCGACAAGTACAATGCTCATGAAGATGAGATCGCATTAGCACTATACCAAACTATCGCTGAAGGTCGCGCCGAAGCAGTTTGGGATCAAATGGCTGAGACAATCCAAGATGAGTTCATTAGCCATCGCTATGCTAAGATCGCTCGTGACGAAGGATTCCATAGCAACATTGGTAAGTGGAAACTAGAGCAATTAGTTGACACTGCAGAAAAACAAGCACATGCTACTAAATTAGCAGATCAAATGCGCAAAGACTTATACGCAATTTCTGCTAAGAACACTAAATTTGTTCCAGAAGCTGCTAAATTAGTTGAGCAAGCATATGATTACAAATTTGAAATGGCTGCTTAATGAAACCAAACCACTCCTAAAGAAATTTTGGGAGTGGTCTTTTAACTATGAATCTGATGAAGATTTTATGAATAGGATGATGAAAGAATATGAAAAAACTCGTAATTAGTTTGTTAATGGTAATGTCTGTTCCTGCCTTTGCGTGGGAGCCGACAAAACCAATTGAAGCGATTATGGCATGGACACCTGGGAGTGTTAATGAATTAACTTTCAGAGTATTAGCAAAACACGTTGAGCAAAATACTGGTGCTAAATTTGTTGTAATCAACAAAGGTGGTGCTGGTGGCGTGATTGGTACTGAGGAATTATCAAAGAAACCAGCTGATGGTTACTCTGTTACCAATGTATCAGTTCCAGGTATTGCCGCAATGGACAAAGTATCAGTTCCAGAAAAACGTGGTTATACAACTGATAGTTTTGTTTATCCAACTCATATCGCATCTAGCCCATTCGTTGTAGTGGCGCATCCAAAAGATTCAATCAAAACTCCAAAGCACTTTACTGATGCATTAAAGTCTGAGAAGATTTCAGTTGCGGCATCAGGTGGTGCTCGATTAGTATATGAGGTTCTATCTAGTCGATTGAATTTTAAAGAGGGTGTTGATGGAGTTGTTCGTGTAGACCATAAAAGTCCAATGGATGCTCTAATGGATGTTGCTGGTGGAAATGTTAGATTCGCCATTGTTCCTTCAGCAGTAGCATATGCCTTACATAAAGATGGAAAGGTTAATATTATTGCTGTTAGCACGAATACTATTAAACAACTCCCAGATGTGCAACCACTACAAGGAGTAAATGTAGGTGGTATGTGGGCACTAATGTTACCTGCAGGAACACCTTCTGATGTTGTAGAATGGTATAATAGAGAATTCACTAAAGCCATGAAATCTGATGATGCAAAGGAAATATTTGAGAAAAATCTCCTAGCAGAAAGATCCGATCTACAAAATCCTAAAGCCATGGGAGAATGGGTAAAATCCAGAGAAACCCAATGGCAGCCAATAGTTGATAAAGTTCTCTCTAAAATGAAGTAGAGAGAACAATTTCGTTATAAATAACTCTATGGGAAATACTTCCCATACCCTTAAAACACTTTAACTTTTATACTTAAAGGCAAAAAAATGACTACAGCAGCTAAACCAGCAAAAGAATTCCTAGACGAACTTTGGGAATCTTTCATGCCTCTACATAAAGTAGCGGAAATCCAAACTAAGCAATTCTTTGCTAACAAGCCATCTAAGAAAGAACTAGAAAACTTTTTCCATATCCGCTTGAGCAATGAACGTATGAACATGATCGAACTTTCTAAGAAAGTTTCCGAACTCCCAGCACTTACTGATCCAGAAGAGTGCCGTTTGCTTTCTAAGCAAGCATGGGATGAAGCCGAGCACTTCCGTATTGTTTACGAAGTTCTTGAGCATCTAACTGGTGAGAAGCCAGACCTAGAGAAAATCTGGGCAACTTACGGTAAAGTTGACGTACGTATGGGCGCATCCCTAGTACAGAAATACGAAGCCCATGGTAACCCAATCATGATGCACTTGTATCAGTATATGGCTGAAGGTCGTGCTGCTTCTGTATGGCAGACTATGGCTAAAGTTGCTGGTGATGAGTTCATCCAGAAGCGTTATGATCGCGTTGCACGCGACGAAAAGTTCCACAGCAATATCGGTCGTTTGATGCTTGAGAAGATTGTTACTACTCCAGAAGCACAAGCAGAATGTCAGGCTTTGGTTAAAGAAATGGTTTGGGATCTATTTGAGTGTTCATGCACTTCATTAGGTGACTTCAAAACTGCTTCTCCTGAAGTACAAGAAATCATGTTGAATGCTTATGGCGAACCACATCGTGACCTTTGTGTCGCGTTTAATGGTAAAACAGCAGCAACTGTAAATCCAAATGAGGCTGTAGCAGCGTAATTTAATTTACAATTCGTTATGAAAATTTTGATTTCAATGAGGGATTTTCGGATCCCTCCAAATAATTTTTTATTCGATTGCCTAGAGAGAAGCTGGTATTCTTTCCTAGGCAATCATCATTTGATCCCTCATGCAAATACTGGTATTGTTGATGAGACAATAGACTTTGATTGTCTGGTTCTCTCTGGTGGTTCAGACAGTATTGCTCGCAATGTAACAGAAAATCTTTTATTCCTCCACGCTATCAAACGCAAGAAACCAATCCTTGGCATATGTCATGGCGCATTTGTTGTCAATGAGTTGAGTGGTGGTATAAATCAAGTGAACTGGCAGATAGTGCCTGATCATGAAAAATGTGATCATGAAGTTCTGATGGATGGAAAATCAGTAATGGTTAACAGCTATCATGGACAAACTATCACACAACTTGGTAAGGGTATGATTCCAATTGCAATTCATGAACGAGATCAAACCATCGAAGCATTCCAGCATGAACATCTTCCAATATACGGAATCGTTTGGCACCCAGAAAGAATGGAATTACCAGTCGTAACTCCTGACGTTGCAACTTTGTTAAAATAACATTTGACTTTAATCAAATAGTA
>Ga0136642_1001183_pt1 | contig 11535 bp, 11 predicted proteins | sample LowCatLa1302831Y_FD_115313 | JGI IMG/M metagenome (GOLD analysis project Ga0136642, IMG submission 115313) | Freshwater microbial communities from Lower Cathedral Lake, Yosemite National Park, California, USA - 13028-31Y | ecosystem: Environmental > Aquatic > Freshwater > Lake ... | reverse complement strand
CTGCTTTCTTGGTTGTTGCTGCTTTCTTGGTTGTTGCTGCTTTCTTGGTTGTTGCTGCTTTCACAGCTGTTTGCTGAGTTGCACCAGAAGTTGTTGCCATTGTCTTAAGTGCGCTCGCTGTAGTCGTACTTTTCGCTCCCGCATTAACTCTCTTCGCACGATTTCTAGTGCTCTTGGTACTGGCGCCCTTGGTAGCGGCACTTTTCTTTGCGGTTTTTTTGGGTACAACTTTCTTAATTGCTACAACTTTCTCAACTGGTGTAACTTGAGGAGGATCGGCTAATACCGGAGCTGCAAGAACTGCGGTGACATCATTTGGCACTGTTGCATCAGCGGCAAATGCGCCATCAAGTGAAATGGCACTCAATGAGAGCGCTGCTAAGGTAAGTACAACAGCTGTTCGACGCATCAAATGTACCTGGTGGTTTTGGGTGAGGTTCTTCATTTTTCTTCTTTCTCTGCAACTACCGTGGTTGAGGTATGGGTTGGATATAACGTGGGATGAAAGCTGGTAGCCGCATGCCGCGAATAGTCGCGAGTTCTGACCAATGCCACTCGCTCAGAACGTGAAACTGTGTAATTCACAGTGCTTCGTGGGACAATTCCGGTCTATGAAAAATGAGTCGAGCCGGTACGACGGGAGCAAAGAGCGAGGTGACGTGGAGCAGTTAATCCAAGTCTTCGAGCCACACCGCGCCTCCCTGCCACCAGTGCGCGCATATTTGCGCGAATTCTGGGCACGCAAACGTTTTTCACTTGAGCTTGCACGCTTTGCCGACAAGGCCGAATACCTAGATAGCAACCTTGGAAAAGTTTGGTTAGTACTCAACCCATTGCTCCTTGCTTTTGTATACTTCCTACTTGTTACCGTCCTTCGTGGCGGATCAGATAAAGCACATGGGTTCACAACGTTGGCTCATATCCTGATTGGCCTCTTCACTTTCTACTTTGCGCAAAATGTCATCAACGACGGAGCTCAATCAATAACAGCAGGTGGCCGATTAATTCTTAATCAGGCATTTCCTCGATCACTACTGCCTTTATCCTCGGGAATTCGCTCCTTCTGGCAATACCTCCCAACAATTCCTGTTTATATTGCCGTTGTAGTTGTCGGGAAGTTATTTATTCCAAAAGCAGATATCCATATCTTCACATGGGCGTTGCTTTGGATTCCATATGTGACTATTTGTTTGGGGCTCACGGCATTTGGAATGGCCCTCATTTTTGCGACGATGAACGTGTACTTCCGAGATACTTCAAAATTGTTGTCCTATACAACGCGTATTTGGTTGTACGGCTCACCAGTTCTGTGGCTGCCTGAAATGTTGCATGGATGGCATCGTGTGATTTTGTATGTGAATCCACTAGGTCCAGCACTTTCGGCAACATCTGAAATTTGGATCCGAGGATACGCACCAACACTTGCTCAACTCATCGGCCTTCTCGTATGGGCCGTTCTAGCAATGTTTGTTGGTGGGTACTTCTTTATTTCAAGGGAGCGTGATTTCGCTGTCCGCATCTAAAGATTCTCGCAGCGCTTTGCGTTCAGGCAAGCGCACACTTTTTGACATGCCAAATGACTTGGCTGTTCGCATTGAAGATCTTTCCATCACATACAAGATCAACGTCGATACAAAGAAGACGCTAAAGAATGCTGTGATGCGTGCAAGTAAAGGCGAGAAAGTTCGCATGCGCACTGTAGAGGCTGTTAAACACATGAACCTTGATATTCCACACGGCTCTGTTCTTGGAATTGTTGGCGCAAATGGCGCGGGTAAATCAACACTGATGCGTTCTATCGCGGGTATCTTGCCTCCGACTGAGGGTCGCATCATTGTTAACGGAAAAATTTCTACACTTCTAGCTCTGGGTGTGGGATTTAATCCTTCACTTTCAGGCCGTGACAATATTATTCTTGGTGGCCTTGCCTCTGGATTAACAAAAGATGAGATTGCATCGAAAACTGATGAGATTGCTCGCTTTGCTGATCTTCCCGATGGTTTCATCGATATGCCGGTTCGCACATATTCCTCAGGTATGTATGGCCGCGTTGCATTCGCAGTTGCTGTCGCTATGACTCCTGATATTTTGTTGTTGGACGAGGCTCTTTCAGCTGGTGACGCCGCCTTTAAGGAAAAATCTTTCCTTCGCATGCGCGAGCTCGTCCAAGAAGCGCGAACCATCGTCATTGTTTCTCATGCGCTGCAAACCGTAAAAGACCTTTGCACTCATGCAATTTGGATGCACAAAGGAGAAATCCTGGCCAAAGGTGATGCTGGGGAAATAACGGATAAGTACCTCGAATTTCTCAACGTAGGCACACTTCCTTCAAACCTAGAAGATTTCTAAAACCCCAGCCGTGACTCTTTCGATAGCAATCCTGACATCAGCAGATGATGTTGCTGATGCGCGCTTACACCGATTGAGCAACGCACTTGTTGCTGGCGGATGTTTGGTAGAAGTCCGCGCAAGTGGCGATGCTAAGAATGCCCCTAAGGGTGTGAATTTTTATAGGGCTCCCGGCAAAAGAAATTTCCTCGGGCGAATTCATCGCGACCTGGTGCTTCCTCTGATGACCAAGGCAGATGTTTGGGTTGTTGTTGCTCCCGACCTTCTCCCCCCGGCTTGGCTCCTTGCAAAATTACGTGGCCGCAAAATTGTGGCTGACGTTCGTGAGGATTACGTGCAACTTCTCAAAGATCGAAAGTGGGCAAAAGGTTGGGTGGGATTTGCAGCCAGAATTGTTGCTCGGCTTGCAACTCTCCTTGCTGCTCTTTCTGATTTAACCTCTGTTGCAGATACTCAAGTTCCGCCTTTTCACGCAAAGAAACGATTAGTTGTTCGAAACCTTCCTGATCTTTCTCTTCTTACATTCAGCACAGAACTTTCAGCAACACCAACGGCCATATATATCGGTGATGTACGCAAGTCTCGCGGCATATTCACAATTCTTGAAAGCGCTGAAAAAGCACACGGTTGGAAATTTGAAATTATTGGCAATATCGCGCCAGCAGATGTGGACGCTATCAATAGTTGGAAAAATAATTCAACGGCGTCTGCTCGTGTCACCTTTCATGGTCGTTTAGCTCCAAAAGATTCTTGGAAATTTGCGGAAAGTGCGTGGGTGGGTTTAACACTTCTAGAATCAACTCCTGCTTTTATCGAAGCGGTACCGAGCAAGTTGTATGAATACATGAGTTCTGGTTTAGCAACAATTTCTACTCCTTTGCCCCGGTGTGCTGCGCTGATAAATGAGAGCGGCGCCGGAAAAATAGTGTCGGATTCGAAAGAGGTCGCAGAGCTACTCAATCATTGGCAATCAAATCCTGATGAGATTCGTGCCATACGCGCCCAAGGCAAGAAATGGGCGGAGGAGAATTTAGACGGCCAGGGTGAATATTCAGCCTTTGTTGCAGCCGTTAAGGGACTCTCTCGTCCACGATAGACTTTCCGCGTGACCGTACGAATCGCTCCCGGCGCTGATATTGATCCAAGCGCATCCATTGGCGATGGCAGTTCTATCTGGCACCTCGCCCAAGTCCGGGATAAGGCAGTCCTTGGAACTAATTGCATTATTGGTCGCGGTGCCTACATTGGTAGCGGCGCAATTCTTGGCGATAACTGCAAAGTTCAAAATTACGCACTTGTTTACGAGCCAGCGAAATTAGGCAATGGAGTTTTTATTGGACCGGCTGTTGTTCTGACAAATGATCATTTCCCAAGGGCAATAAATCCTGATGGAAGTATCAAAAGCGCATCTGATTGGGACGCTGTTGGGGTAACGATTGGTGACGGAGCTTCCATCGGTGCGCGCGCCGTTTGTGTGGCTCCAGTATCTATTGGCGCGTGGGCTCTGGTGGCAGCTGGCGCCGTAGTCACAAAAGACGTGCCTGAATATGCTCTTGTGGCAGGAGTCCCAGCAAAACGCATCCGTTGGGTGGGTCGTGCGGGCCTTCCGCTGGAGGAAATTGGAGATAATCGCTTTCGTTGTCCAGAAACTGGGGCAACGTATAAAGAAGTCTCGCCCGAAAAGCTAGTTCACGAGTAAAAAAGGACGCACATGATTCCAGCAGCAAAACCGATTATCGGAGATGAAGAACGTGAAGCAGTCGACCGCGTTCTGCGTTCTGGAATGCTGGCACAAGGTCCAGAAGTAAAAGCCTTCGAAGATGAATTTTCTGCAACAGTTGGCGGACGCCACTGCGTTGCAATGAACTCTGGAACGTCTGGTTTGCATCTTGGATTTATTGCCGCGGGTATCGAGCGCGGAGATGAAGTAATCGTTCCTTCTTTCTCATTTGCAGCTACGGCCAACTCTGTTGCGCTCGCTGGTGCAACTCCAATTTTTGCTGATATCGATTCAAAGACTTTTAATATGGATCCCGACCATGTTGAAACCCTCATTACAAAGAAAACAAAGGCAATTATGCCGGTACATCTGTATGGGCACATTGCCGCGATGGAACGCTACCAAGAGATTTCAAGCAAGCACGGCGTAAAGATTATTGAAGATGCGGCGCAAGGTCACTTGGCCTCGATGAATGGTCGCAATGCCGGTGAATTCGGCCTCTGCGCAACATTCTCTTTCTATCCAACTAAGAATATGACTGCTGGAGAAGGCGGCATGGTTGTAACCGATGATGCAGAAGTTGCACGTATGTTGCGCTTATTGCGTAACCAAGGCCAAGAAATTCGCTATCAAAATGAAGTTGTTGGATTCAATACGCGCATGACTGATATTCACGCAGCAATTGGGCGCGTTCAACTTCGCAAACTCCCGGGCTGGACAAAGCAACGTCAAGATAATGCTGCCTACCTGGATAAACATATTAAGGGCGTCGTTGTTCCATTTGTTGCGCCAGGTACTACTCATTCATATCACCAGTACACCGTTCGCGTACCTGGTGGGTCCTCAGAAAAGCGGGACGCATTCATGAAGGGTCTAACTGATCGCGGCGTTGGTTCTGGTGTGTATTACCCAACTCCTATTCACCGCCTCAAGTCATTTAATCTCACTCTTGATCTTCCAGAGACAGAATTACTTGCTAAAGAGTGCGTATCTTTGCCCGTACACCCTTCACTCACGCAGGCTGAACTCGAGACCATTGTTTCAGCGGTCAATGAAGTAGCGGCATCCTTGTAATGTCGCAAATGAGCAAACCACTTCGCGCTGGACTTGTTGGCCTTGGAATGATGGGTCGACATCATGCACGCGTTTTGGGTTCACTCGATGGTGTTGAACTTGTTGCTGTCTGCGACCCAATGGGCGATGCCCACAATGTCTCAGGCGGACGACCAGTATTTACAGAGGTAAAGGATTTAATTGCTGCAGGAATCGATTACGCGATGGTTGCTGCTCCCACTGCTTTCCATGAAGAACTTGCTTTGGAACTTGCCGAAGCTGGAATTCATGCACTTATCGAGAAACCTCTTGCTGTTGATACTCCTGCGGCAAAACGCATTCAAGAAGCATTCGCTGCAAAGGGACTTGTCGGTGCGGTAGGACATATCGAACGCTACAACCCAGCACTTCAACAACTTCGTGCCCGGCTTGATAATGGTGAACTAGGCGCGGTCTATCAAATTGCAACACGTCGACAAGGTCCATTCCCTGCGCGTATCGCCGATGTTGGCGTCATCAAAGATCTTGCTACACACGATATTGATTCAACGGCTTGGGTTGCTCGTTCAAAATTTGTTTCAGTTTCCGCACAAACTGCACACAAATCAGGGCGGCCTCATGAAGATATGGTTGCCGCCATTGGCAAATTGGAAAATGGAATTATCACAAATCATTTGGTCAACTGGTTAACGCCATTTAAAGAGCGCCTGACGATTGTTGCCGGTGAGCGCGGAACTTTGGTTGCAGATACTTTGACTGCTGACTTAACTTTCTATGCAAATGCATCGGTGGACACGCAATGGGATTCTGTTGCAGCATTTCGCGGTGTGAGTGAAGGAGATGTCATTCGTTACGCATTTTCAAAGCCAGAGCCACTTCGCACAGAGCACGAAGCTTTCCGTGATGCTGTTCTTGGTCTGCCTGGCGCCCTTGAGCGAATTGTGACAATGGAACAAGGTCTTGCAACTGTTGCAGTGGCATCTGCGATGATTGAAAGTTCTAAGAGCGCAAGTATGGTTTTGTTATGAAAATAGCGGTAGTAGCACTTGGCAAAATTGGACTTCCACTTGCAGTTCAATTTGCGAAAAAGGGACATCATGTCATCGGTTGTGATGTAAACCCCACAACTGTAGAACTTGTTAACGCAGGAACCGAACCATTCCCTGGTGAAACACATTTAGAGACATATATGAAGGAAGTTGTGGCATCTGGTCATCTCACTGCAACAACTGATACCAGTGCCGCTGTTGCGCAATGTGAGGCCGTAGTCATCGTTGTACCGTTATTTGTTGATAACGATGGCATCCCTGATTTTGGGTGGATGGATGATGCCACTGCAAAAATTGCTGCTGGATTGAAACCGGGCACCTTGGTTTCCTATGAAACTACTCTTCCGGTTGGTACTACCCGTAACCGCTTTGCAAAAGCACTCGAGAAGGGTTCGGGATTGGTTGCTGGCAAAGATTTCCATCTTGTTTTCTCTCCAGAGCGCGTTCTTACCGGGCGCGTATTTGCTGATCTTCGCAAGTATCCAAAACTTGTCGGTGGAATTAATGAGAGCTCAACGGCTGCTGGCGTGAAATTTTATGAGGCAGTTTTAGATTTTGATGATCGCCCTGATCTGACAGAAAAAAATGGTGTGTGGGACTTAGGAACATCTGAGGCATCTGAGATGGCAAAGCTTGCGGAAACAACCTACCGCGATGTGAATATTGCTCTTGCTAATCAATTCGCAATATTTGCTGAAGGTGCCAATATAGATATTGCGAAAGTAATTGCTGCATCAAATTCGCAGCCTTATAGCCATATCCACCAGCCAGGTATTGCTGTTGGAGGCCATTGCATTCCGATTTATCCACGTTTCTATTTGTGGAATGACCCGCAGGCAACTGTCGTGAGCGCAGCGCGCGCGGCTAATGCTGGAATGCCAGCACACGCTGTTTCTCTTCTTGCTAACGCACTGGGTAATTTGAAAGGCAAAAAAGTTCTCGTGCTTGGTATTTCATATCGAGGTGGCGTGAAGGAATCTGCTGTCTCAGGAGTTTTCGCGACTGTGGCTGCTTTGCAGGAACAAGGTGCCGATGTTGTTGTTCAGGATCCGATGTACACCGATGAAGAATCCACTCGTCTTGGATTCACGCCGTACGCGATTGGTGCATCAGGTGGCAACTCTGGAAATCTAGACGCAGTCATCTTGCAAGCAGACCACATCGAATACAAGTCTCTTACCGCTAAAGATTTTCCTGGTGTCAAAGCAATCGTTGATGGTCGCCGCGCCTTGGATCCAGCTAATTTTCCTGGAGTTGATTTCCGCGTAATAGGCGCCCCGGCTCGCTAATTAAATTCTCACTTTATTTCAAAAGGTTTGTGCGCCCGCGGTTGCGGTGAAACTTGAGCAATTCGGTTGTAAATAGAAACCAGATGTTGTGCTTGTCTCTCCCACGATCGCTCACTTAACACTTCAGGCGTGTATGCACTGACGTACTTTTCTTTATTAGCAAGAACGGCGCGGGTAGCTCGGACAAAATCTGTGGTGTCCTGGGCAATAAATACCTCGCCATTTCCAAGGCGACGCACTTCTGCGCTCAGGGTCCGTACATCACTGACAATAATGGGCAAAAGAGCCTGCATGTATTCACCGAATTTTGTGATGAGGGAAATCTCGTGATTGAGCTTGTGATGAATCGGAATCAAGCCGATATCAGCACCTGAGATATATGAAACTAGCTCAGCATTAGGAACGTAAGGAAGAACATGGAAACGATCTACGAGGTCTGCGTATTTCTCAACGTATCCGATCACAGTTGCATTCGTGGGATTGGCAATAAGAGCTAGATGAACATCTGGCATCTGGCGAAGTGCATCGAGCACATCTGCGACTCCGCGTTGTGGAGCTACTGCCCCGCTATAAACAAGTAATGGAACATCCGGTGCGATAGAGCAATCGGTACGCAGATTTCGCTTGGAACTCTGCTGGCCCTCTACAAGTGGATCATTTGCAATAATTTCTGGCTGCGTGGAAATCCCAAGATGCGGAATGAGAAGTTCATTCATCCCCTCGCTGACCGAAAGAATGGCATGTGAAAGAGCAGCGTATTTGTGCTCTTGATTTGAATAGAGTTTTGCAAGTGGCTTATTGAGGTGTGCGACTCCCGGCACATATTCGTGAGCATCATAAATCAGTGATGCCCTATGACCGTTGGCCGCGAGTGCTTCGACTATCGACCCTGCAATAGGCAGCGCCGTGTAATCATGAGCATGAATAATGTCAGGCTTAAATTCCAAAGCAACGGGAGTAATCACTTTTACCGCTCGCCCAAAGTTAGGAATTCCTGGTTCGCGCGCAGGTAACAAGCGCGCTTCCAAGCGGCGTTTGTAGTAGCGAAGGCGGCGCAAAACTTTTGCCAAGAAATCTTGAGTGATGACAGGCTTTAAACCAAGCAATCGAATTGTTGCATAACCAATGGAAAGCTCTTCATCTTTAGGGCTAGGGGTTGCTCCAATCACTAGAACATCCCAGCCTGCATTACCAAGTGACCATGCGCATTTGAGTACTCGAGAATCTTCAGAGACTGAATTAAGAACGATATGCAGAGTGCGTGGGCTCATTGAAAAATCTTTTATCGAGAAACTAGTTGAGGAAAACGGTAACGGCCGTGATAATCGCCGTAAGTGCCAGAGCTTGGCCCAGCAAAACCAGCGCAGTTTTGCGGTCTGCTGCACGTTGTTCTGGGGTTAAAACTTTCGTGATTGCGCCGACCTTGCCAAAGTTGAAGGCACCCATAAATCCAAACGCTAAGCAAAACTTTTTGCGTGATTGCACAAAGCCAATAGAGAAAACAAAGGCGGGCAAAAAGATTGCTAAACGATCAGAGCGAGATGCGTTATTTTGCGCAAAGCTTGCGATGGTAACGATAGAGAGAATGCATCCCAGCCACATAACGATTCGGCGGCGGCGAATTTCAGCAGGGCCGATATTGCAGGAACCTGGTACGTACTCACTTTGTGACATTAGAGAGCGTGCTCTTCATCTTCAAAGATTTCAGCGCTATCTAGTTCGTTTTTATCGAGCCATTCAAAAATTGTCTTGAGCGCGCCAAAAATTACGGCAAGAAGTGCAAATAAGCTGAAGAGGCGGCGCAGCGCTTTGAACATGGCTCAATAATACCCGAGAGCAGAGTCGATATCGGCCCAGATGTCTTCGACATCCTCAATCCCAACTGAGAGTCTAATTAAATTTTCCGGGATGGTCGGGCTTTCCGCGCTCCACCGATGGCGTCGTTCCCACAAGGATTCGACTCCTCCAAGGGAAGTTGCCTGCGCAATTAAAGTCGAAGCCGAACAGACTTTATCGGCATCTGCTGGTGTGCCTTGAATCTCAAAACTAATTACAGCGCCAAAACCCTTCATGAATTTCTTTGCTGTGTGGTGATGTGGATCGGAAGGTAAACCTGGATAACGAACATGTGCGACCTTAGGATGCTTACCCAAGCGAATTGCAATTTCAAGAGCGTTTTCCTGGGATTGCTTAAGGCGAACTGCCAGAGTTCGAATTCCACGCAGTGCTAACCAACATTCAAATGGACCAGGAATGGCTCCACCAATTTTGCGTTGATCCTCTAGGCGAGTGAAAAGAGCCTGATCGTTAGTCGAAAGTGAGCCCATCAGCACATCGCTGTGACCGGAGAGAAACTTGGTGACCGAGTTCATTGAAATGTCAGCGCCCATGGCAATCGGTTGCTGGTTGAGCGCGGTTGCAAAGGTGTTATCTACTCCGACGCCACAATTGAGCGCTTTGGCAGCTGCAATAATTGTTGGCAAGTCGGCAACTTCCAAAGCGGGATTTGTTGGGGATTCAAGCCAGAGTAAAACTGTTCCAGGAAGAGCATCAAGAACTTCTTGAGTATTTGCAACATCTACATAGCGAACTTCAATACGTTCTTCGGCAACAAGTTTTTTTAATAATGACATAGTTCCGCTATACCCATGTTTTGAGGCAGTGACTACAGCCCCGCGAGGCAAGATATTGAATGCTGCAGAAATTGCAGCCATACCGGATCCAAATACAAGAGTTCGTCCACCTTCAAGGGCGCCGATTGCATCTTCGAGCGCACTCCAAGTTTGGTTTCCGTATCGACCATAACCACTTCCCGCAGCATTTGGCGCGTGCGAAGTTGAACTTAAAGAAATTGAGGGATTCACATCTCCATCTGGGGTCACTGCCGGACGACCGGCTGCTACGACAGTCGAGGCAGGACGTAATTCCTGCTTCTGGGCTGCCTGCTTCTTTTCGCTCATTCGAGAATCGTACAGGTCATTTACTTGCCGTTTTCAGAGGATAGTAGCGAATATTAGAGAACGGATGCCATGCGATTTACGGCTTCCGTGAGGATCTCTTCATTCGTAGCAAAGTTAAGACGCACGAATTGTGAATGTGTAGGGCTATAAGTGCTTCCAGGATTGAAGGCGACCTTTGCCCGCTCAATAAGCGCCTGTGCTGGATTCTCGCCCAGATTAAGTGCGCTTACATCTAGCCAGGCTAAATAGCTCGTATTAGGAATTCGGTATCCGACCATCGGTAGCTTTTCTTTGAGCAGGTCCGCTACAAAATTTCGATTCTTATCAAGAGTCGCGATACAGGCATCAAGCCAGTCAACTGATTCATATGCGCGGGCCGCGGCAAATGCACCAAATAAAGATGCGCGGTAATGAACCGCTAGCGGCATAGCTTTTGCTATGTCCGACCACTTCTCATGCGCAGTGATAATGGTTGCGCACTTAAGACCTGCAAGATTCCAAGACTTGCTTGCCGCAGTAACGGTGATACCAACTTCGCGCGCCGTTTGACTGACATTCAGGAACGGTACAAATTCATGTTCAGCAAAAGTAAGAGGTGCATGAATTTCATCGCTGAAAATTGCAACGCCGTATTTCTTCGCCAGTTCTGCAAGTTCGCTTAATTCCTCGCGAGTATGGACGGTTCCGACTGGATTTTGTGGATTACAGAGGAAGTGAAGCTTTGCTCCATTTTTATAGGCCCCTTCAATCATTGGCAGATTCAATGTGTAATGCAATCCATGACGCTTCATCAGCACATCTATAAGCTGGCACTTCAATTCAGAAATCCAATTGGCAAAATTATGATAAACCGGAGTGTCCACCACAATTTGGTCTCCCGGCTTAACAAGCATTCGCGCCATTTCTACCATTCCTACGCCAACATCGGTTGCCGTAAAAACCTGCTCCACATCTACATCCCAATTCCAGCGATCTTTCATAAATTTCGCCAGATTTGCCCCGAGTTCAGGAATGGGGCCAAGGTAACCAGTATCTGAATGGTGGAGCATGTCAATTAATTGCTGACGCACTGGCTCAGCAATTTCAAAATCCATCTCTGCGACTGGGAGGGGTAG
>Ga0136642_1001182_pt1 | contig 11548 bp, 9 predicted proteins | sample LowCatLa1302831Y_FD_115313 | JGI IMG/M metagenome (GOLD analysis project Ga0136642, IMG submission 115313) | Freshwater microbial communities from Lower Cathedral Lake, Yosemite National Park, California, USA - 13028-31Y | ecosystem: Environmental > Aquatic > Freshwater > Lake ... | reverse complement strand
TGGTTCGTTGCCCACTACTACGTGCACTCGACCAAGGTCTTCTTGGCCGTTGTCGCCGGTGTTGGTCTCTCCCTCCTGGCTTCCTACATCACTGAGTACTTCACTTCTACGGAGAAGACCCCAGTGAAGGAAATCGCCGAGTCGGCTAAGACCGGTCCCGCGACCACCGTGTTGAGCGGTATTGCCTTCGGTCTCGAGTCGTCCTTCTGGGCCGCTCTGTCCATCGTCGCCGCCCTCGCCGCAGCTATTGCCCTCGGTGGTAGCGACGTGCAGCAGGTTCTCTACTACGTCTCCCTGATCGGTATCGGCCTCTTGTCGACCGCCGGCATGATCGTGTCCGAAGACTCCTTCGGTCCCGTTTCGGACAACTCGGCCGGTATTGCCGAGATGGCTGGTGAGTTCGAAGGTGACGTTGAGAAGGTTCTCGTCAGCCTCGACGCCGTTGGTAACACGACCAAGGCCATCACCAAGGGTGTGGCTATCGGTTCGGCCGTTATCGCCGCCGTGGCACTCTTCGCTTCCTTCATCGAGACCATTGGTCAGCAGACCGGTGTTGTCAGTGACGTGTTCAGCAAGATTCCAATCAACATCGCTGACCCCAAGACCTTCATCGCCGCCCTCATCGGTGGTTCGGTGGCCTTCTTGTTCTCGGCACTGGCCATTCGCGCCGTGGGCCGCACGGCCGGAACCGTGGTGGAGGAAGTACGTCGCCAGTTCCGCGAGCACCCCGGCATCATGGACTACTCCGAGAAGCCGGAGTACGGCAAGGTCATCGCGATCTGCACCACAGCCTCGCAGCGCGAGCTCGCTACCCCAGCCCTCCTGGCCATCTTGACCCCCGTCGCCGTTGGCTTCGGTCTCGGTTACATGGCCCTTGGTGGTTTCTTGGCCGTCTCGATCATCACCGGTCAGCTCATGGCCAACACCTTGAGCAACTCCGGTGGCGCATGGGACAACGCGAAGAAGTACGTCGAAGACGGCTTCGGTGGCGGTAAGGGTTCTGAAGTTCACAAGGCCGCCGTTATTGGTGACACCGTGGGTGACCCCTTCAAGGACACCGCGGGTCCAGCGTTGAACCCGCTGATCAAGGTGATGAACCTCGTCTCGCTGCTGATTTTGCCCGTGGTTATTACCAACATGAACCACAGTGGAACTCGTTACTCCATCGCGATTGTTTCGACCGTTGTAGTTATTGGCGCCATCTTGTTCTCCAAGCGTGGCGCTGCATCAATGGCCGATTCTCCAAGCGTGGCGCTGCACCAGTAGTCGATTTATCAAATAGGGGCGGGCGCAAGCCCGCCCCTATTTTTTTTGTATCACGCTCGGTTAACGTGCGTCCGTTGTATGTTCTAAAAGTCCGAGAAAGGTGGTGGCAATGGCGCGTGCGCTCGTAATTGTTGAATCTGTCGCGAAGGCCACCCGTATTCAGGCCATGCTCGGCAAGGACTTCATCGTCAAGCCATCGGTTGGTCACATCCGCGATCTGCCCGAGAGTGCGGCCGACATTCCCGCCTCGGTGAAGGGGGAGAAGTGGGCCCGGCTGGGCATCAACGTCAACGATCACTTCAAGCCGGTCTACGTCGTTTCCTCGGGCCGCAAGAAGATCGTCTCGGAACTAAAGGCGGCCCTCAAGGAAGTCGAAGAGCTCTACCTCGCGACCGACGAAGACCGCGAAGGCGAGGCCATCGCCTGGCACCTGATTGAGGTCCTCAATCCCAAGGTGCCGGTCAAGCGCATGGTCTTCCACGAAATTACGCCAGCGGCCATTGAAAGGGCCGTCAGCGAAACCCGCGATCTGGACACCCACTTGGTCGATGCCCAGGAGGGTCGACGATTCCTCGACCGCCTCGTCGGCTACGAAGTGTCTCCAGTTCTGTGGCGTGCGGTGGACAAGGCCCGCTCAGCCGGTCGCGTGCAGTCCGTGGCGGTGCGCCTGGTCTGTGAGCGTGAACTCGAGCGAATGAAGTTCACTTCGGCTACCTGGTTCGACGTAATTACCACCATGACGTCGGTCAGCAACGACCGATTCGAAGCGACCGTTGACACGATCGCCGGGAGCTCGTTGGCGACCGGCAAGAACTTTGACGCCGCCGGTCAGCTGGATGCCTCGGCCAACGTGGTCGTGCTGGGTGAAACCGACGCTACGGCACTAGCCACGCAGTTAATGGGCGCCACCGTTAACGTGGTCTCGATCACGTCGTCCCCGCGAACCCAGCGACCACAGGCCCCATTCATGACGTCGTCGCTGCAGATCGAAGCCTCGCGCAAACTACGGATGGACCCTGAGCGCACGATGCGGGCCGCCCAGCGGCTCTACGAGCAGGGCTGGATCACCTACATGCGAACCGACTCGACCACGCTGTCGAAGGAGGCGCTCAACGCCGCCCGCACCCACGCTCGAGAGATGTTCGGTGACGACTACGTGGCCGACGTTCCCCGCACCTATGACCGTAAGGTGAAGAACGCCCAAGAGGCCCACGAAGCTATCCGTCCGGCTGGTGAGAGCTTCCGCTCGCTGGAAGAAGCGACGTCACAGCTCTCGGGTGATGAGTACGCGGTCTACGACCTCATCTGGAAGCGCACGATTGCTTCGCAGATGGTCGACGCCAAGTTAACGAGTGATCGCGTCCGACTGCTCGCCACGCTGAACGATCTACCGGGACGTCCCGGAGCCACGGAAGTGGGTCTGAGCGCTAACGGTCTGCGCATCGAGTTCGCCGGTTTCCGCCGGGCCTACGTCGAAGGTAGCGACGACCCCGAGAGTGAGTTGGCCGATCAGGAGCGCCTCCTGCCGCCACTCACCGAAGGTTCGACGGCCACCGTTTCTCTGGCGGACGCCAAGGGTCACGACACCAAGCCACCGGATCGCTTCAGCGAAGCCACGTTGATAAAGAAGCTCGAAGACCTCGGTATTGGTCGCCCGTCGACGTACGCCTCAGTGATGAAGACCATCGACCGACGGGGTTACGTCTGGAAGAAGGGCAAGGCCCTCGTCCCGGCCTTCAAGGCCTTCGCCGTAGTTAATCTCCTCTCCACGTACTTCGCCGACCTCGTGGACTACCAGTTCACGGCCGCCATGGAAGATTCTTTGGACGCCATTGCCTCGGGTGATCGCGAACTGGAACCGTGGCTCAAGTCCTTCTACTTTGGTGACGCCTCGGCCTCCACCGAGTTCGCCAAGCGTGGACTACACGCCATGGTCACCGAACAGTTGGACTTTGACTACGCGGCTATCAACTCGTTACCGCTCGGTACGGCGCCTGATGGCGAAGCCGTCTCGGTCCGCTCCGGCCGTTACGGTCCCTACTTGGTTCACGGGGAGCGACGGGTCTCAATCCCTGAAGCGACCGAACCCGACTCACTCACGGTCACCCGTGCCCTCGAACTGCTCGACGCCCCGAGCGGCGACCGCGAACTGGGCACCGACCCGTCCACCGGGTTAGTGGTGTACTTGAAGGCCGGCCGTTACGGCCCCTACGTGCAACTCGGCGAACTCGTCGACGGGACCAAGCCGAAGACGGCCTCACTCTTTTCCACGATGACCCTCGAGGCCATCACGTTTGAGGATGCTCAGAAGTTGCTCTCCTTGCCGCGGGAAATTGGGGCGCACCCCGAGAACCAGGACATGATTTTCGCCACGAATGGTCGTTACGGTCCCTACGTGATGTGGGGGAAGGACTCCCGTTCGTTGGAGAGCGAAGACGAAATCTTCTCCGTTGATCTCGAAAAGGCCCTGCACTTGCTGGCCCAGCCGAAGTTGCGCGGCCGCCGTGCTGCTGCTGGTCCACTTCGCGAACTGGGTCCTGATCCCATCACGGGCAAAGAAGTCGTGGTGAAGACTGGCAAGTTTGGTCCCTACGTCACCGACGGCGAAGTCAACGCCACGTTGCGCATTGGTGACACGCCTGAAACGGTGACTATTGATCGGGCCTGTGAACTCTTGGCCGAGCGTCGTAACGCCGACCCCACCGCTCGACGGGCCCCGGCTAAGAAGGCCGTGAAGAAGGCGCCGGCGAAAAAGGCGACCACGAAGAAGGCCCCGGCCAAGAAGGCTGGTGTCAAGAAAGCTACGGCGACCAAGAAGGCCACGAAGAAGGCGATCGGCGGAACGGGTCGCGGGGCGAAGGGCCAGGGTGCCGATCAGTCGGCCACCAATGCCGATCTCATCAGTCGCCTCTCCGGCGAGTGAGCCCCACCACGCCACTCTTCGTTGCCTTCGAGGGCATCGACGGCTGTGGCAAGTCGACGCACGCCAAGCGTGTCGCCCAAGCCGTAGGCGCCCGCTTTACGTTTGAACCGGGCGATACACCGCTCGGGGTCGTGTTGCGCCAGCGTCTCCTGGACGCTAGTGAACCGATGAGCCCGCAGACCGAAGCCCTCTTGATGTTGGCCGACCGTTCCCATCACGTGAGCACCGTGATCACCCCCACCTTGGCCGCGGGTCAGTCGGTGGTCTCCGATCGCTTCTTCGGCTCGACCTTGGCTTATCAGGGCTACGGCCGTGAAATGGACATCGCCCCATTGCGCGCAGCGACCGACGTGGCCATTGGCACCTGTCGCCCCGATCTCACCATCGTCATCGACATCCCGGTAGCGGCGGCCCACGCTCGTCGGGCCCCCTCGCAGCGTGATCGCTTCGAGTCCGCGACGGTCGACTTCCACGAGCGAGTCCGTCAAGGTTTTCTCTCTCTCGCCGAGCTAGAACCGAACTGGGTTGTGATCAACGGCAATCAGAACTTGGAAGCGGTAACCGAGCGGGTGGATGTGGCGCTCGCGGCCATTGGCTGGTTCGCGTGAGCGACGTCTTCTCGTCCCTCGTGGGGCAGGTCGGTGTCGTCAACGCCCTGCGCCGATACGCCGAACAGCCCACCCACGCCTATCTCTTCACCGGTCCACCCGGCGCTGGCAAGCTTGAGGCGGCCGTGGCCTTCGCCGCCGCCCTGGAATGCCCCGACCACGGTTGTGGCACGTGTGACGAGTGCACCCGCGTGCTGCGAGAATCGCATCCCGACGTCTCGATTGTGGCGCGGGCCGGTGTGCAGTGGAGTGTCGATGAAATTCGAGAGGCCGAGCGAGTCGCTCGCCGTCGACCGCTGCATCATGGCCACCAGATACTGATTCTGCCCTCCATCGAACTCTCGACCAACGCGGCCCCGGCCCTACTTAAGACGCTGGAGGAACCACCCCGGCGCACGATTTTCATTTTGTTGGCCGACGAACTTCCCGAACACCTCGTCACTATTGAGTCCCGGTGTGTCGAGGTGAATTTTCACTCGCTCTCCACTGAAGACATCCTGCTGGTCCTTGAGCGCGAGGGTGTTCCTGCGGTCCAAGCGCGCACGAGCGCCGAGGCCTCGGCCGGGAATCTCGATCGAGCTCGCCTGCTCGCGAACGATCCCCAGCTCGCTGACCGGCTCGCCGCCTGGCGTCGCCTCCCCGAAATGCTGACGTCCAATTCACCAGCCTCCCTGGCCACCTCGACGCTGACCGCCCTGGAAGGGGCCGTCGAGCCCCTTAAGGCTCGTCACACCGAAGAGTTCAATCAGTTCAAGGCCGAGGCTGAAGGACCGGGACGCCGACGAGTTGGGGGCGTCAAGGAAGTTGAACTCCGACACCAACGAGAGCAGCGTCGTTTCCGAACCGACGAACTTCGATTCGGACTGGCAGCCCTGACCCGCACGTATCGCGAGCGCATGATCTCTTCCCTCGAAGGCGTGGCCGATGGCGACGCCCGAGGTCGCACCGACGCCCGTAGCGCCATTGCCTGTATTGAGGCGATTGCTTCGTCATCTGATGCACTCTCGCTCAACGCCAACGAATTACTGCTTCTCACCAACCTCTTCACCCAGTTATCCCGCCTCTAGGAGTCCGAGACCGGGTGGGGTAAAGTGAAAGTCCTGCCTGGGTAGCTCAGTTGGTAGAGCAACGCATTCGTAATGCGTAGGTCAGGGGTTCGAATCCCCTCTCAGGCTCCACGAATGAGCCGACCGTCCTTAACGGATGAAGGGTCGAACTTCCACCCGACGGTTGCAGGCCTTGGAGCCCGCGGTGGCCAGCACAAGGGCCTCCTCGTCGCTACTGGCCTCAATAACCCAAAATCCACTGACGTACTCCGTCGTGTTGTGCAGGGGCTCCTTGGAAATAATGCCCGCGCCGCCGCGGTTGTCAATCAACGTCGCGTTCGAGGGTGAGGTGATACCCCCGGCGAGGACCCAGTGGTCGTTGGCTTCGAGCATGTCGTTAAAAGCGTCGATGGCCACACCCTCTTCGGCCGTTCCGGTGCCGGAGGCACTATCGATGACGGAAACGAGATAGCGCACGGGGACCTCCTGGTTGGGCGTTGGCTGAACGTCGTGCCCACATTTTACGGCCGCACACGTCCTCTCGGTGGTTGTCATAGTGCTCCCGCACACTGTCACTATGAGTTCAGATCCATTAGACATTGAAATCTTTACCGCCGAGAAAACAGCGGCTTTCGCCGCTATGAATTCAGCCGAACTAATTGGGATTGCGCTACGGGAGCGAAACAATCGCGGCTGGGGAACGGCCCGAGGCATTTACCTGCAACTCTTACGAGATGAAATGACCAAGCGGTCCATCTCGGTGGAGACAATTCGTGAGACGGGCGCCGTATTTCTCGACGAGGTGTAGCTAGAAGCGGCTGGCGTTTGCTGTGAAGTCGTCGCTGCGCTCACGCCAGTTTTGGTAGTGATCAAAGCTGGGTGCGCCCGGTGAGAACAGAACCACGCCACCGGTCTCTTGGAGGGCCTGGGTCGCACAGGTGACGGCCGTCGTCATATCGGTAGCGGCCATTGTGGTGATGGCGGAGGCACGCCGGTTGATCTCATCACTGATTCGCGCGCCAGCCTCACCCATGGCAACCACGGTGAGTGTGGCATCAGCGTCGGCGAGTCCGTCGGCTAGAGGTTGATAGTCGACACCCCGGTCATAGCCACCGACGATGAGAGCCACGTGGCGACCCGGAAAGCTCCTAACGGCGGCCACGACCGGTAGGGGGTTCGTGGCCAAGCCGTCATCAATGAAGTCAGTAGTGAGTCCGTCGCGGAACGTGCGGTGAATCAAGGTGAGCCGCCCGGGCAGTGGTTTGAAGTTCGAGGCCTCTCGTAGGGCGGCGGTCCGCACCTCTTCAATCGAACGGTGGAGTGCGATGGCCGTTGCTCGCAGGGCGAGCGCCACATTTTTTGCATTGTGAGCGCCAACGAGACCGAGCGTGGTCGCGAGTTCGAGGTCGTTCTCCGACACCGTAACTAGTTCGCCACCGATTTCGGTTCGGTGCAGGAGTAGTTCGACATCATCGGGCACCACGGTGATGTGATGTCCTTCGGCTCGTGTCAGTTGCAACTTGTCGTGGCGGTACTGCTCGAGTGAGCCGTGCCAGTCGACGTGGTCTTCACCCAGTGTCGTGAGTACCACGATGCCCGGGGCGTCGGTGATGTCCACGGCCTGAAAGCTCGACACCTCCAAGACGGTCCACGAGTCGGCCGCGTCCGATGACAGAAAGGGCGGGAGACCGATGTTGCCGGCGCTACGGGCCTCGAACCCACAGACCCGGAGCATGAAGGTAATGAGTGAGGTTGTGGTCGACTTGCCCTTCGTGCCGGTGACGCCGATAACGAGATTGCGATCAGTGCCCGCGAGCCAGATACCGGTCGCGGAAGTAACGGGAACGCCCGATGCTTCGAGGGCGAGCACGTCGTCACGGCGACGAGGAATACCCGGGCTCTTTATGACGATGTCGCAGTTGCGGAGTGCCTCTAATCCACCGTTGGTTGTTTGTAGAACGGTGGGGTCTGCGTGAACGGCGTCATCGACCGCGATGACTGTGGCGCCAATCTGCTCTAGGACGTCGCGCGTCGCGGCTCCCTCGATGCCGACTCCCCACACCCCAACGGTGTGACCAGCGAGGTCAGCGAAGCCACGAGGCCGGGACACGGCTGGCTCCTTGAGGTTCGAGTAGTTCGGCCAGGGTGCGCTCGGTAGCGGTGGCGCGGGCCAGGTGGTGGAGGTGATCGCAGTCGGCGTAGGCCGGCATCGCGGCCACGGTTTCGAGGGCCACGGCACATTCGTCGGGGTCGCCCACGCACTCGAAGGGTTTCTTGTCCGAACCGAGTCCGACGAGCACGCGCAACTGTTCGATCAGTGCGGGATTGGTCAAGGGGGGAGTGGGGCCGAAGATCGCGGCGAGTTCGTCGCGCGATAGATAGGGGGCGAGCACGAGGTTGATGAAGAGGCACTTGTCACAGGTGCCACACCAGTTGACAAGTCGTTCGGCCTGGTCTTGGTGGAAGGCGCGGTTGCAGCTGCGAAAGACGTGATGCACGTCGCGGTAGGTGGCGAAGCGCTCGGCGACCCACAGTTCGCTACGGTCCCGGAGCAGGCTGGCTACCTTGAAGTGGGGCCCGATATAGGAGGTCACCGCATCGGCGATGAGGTCTTCGGCGTTGGCCGACTTGCTCCACTGGTGGTTGATCGCGAGGCCATCCCACATGGCGTTCGGGGCCGATGCCGAGTGTTCATTACTCATCACCACCGCACCGCGATTTTCGGCGAGGGCGGTAATGCAGGCCAACAGGGTCACCATGGCGGTAACGGGAACGTGACCGTTGAAGAAGTCGGGGTTCTTCGAGGTTATCTGGGGGTCCAGTTCCCGCGTGGCCCGCTTGATGGGTAGTGCCATCACGGCCGCTGTCGCTTCCAGTGGTGCGAAGGTTCCGCTCGGGGGGCTCATGACAAAGAGGGCCTGCTCGATGGCCGGGTGGAGTGAACGGACGCTCACGACCGAGTCGATACCCCCACCGAATGGGGTCAGGGCCCGGAGGGGATCTACTTCCACTTCGCGCGGCGTGGCGGCAACTCCTCCGAAGATGGCGACGTCGCCCAGCCAGAGCTGGTTACGAAACGCAAACTCGCCCAGACCTTCACGAATCGCCGTAGTCAGGAAGGTCACGGCTTCCGGGGTAACGGGCGTGTCGCCGAGGTCTACTAGTTCTGGCGCGCCGGCTTTGAAGTAGGAGAGGCCAGCTATTAGATACCAGAGCGTGGCGATTTCTCGGGGTCCCGATTCGCGCAGGTCGCCATTGACTTCGAACGTCACGGTTTCGGTGAACGTCAGGTCGTCGAGTTGGTAGTGGCCCGTGAGTGTGGAGGCGGTGACATCGAGTCCGACGTAGCGGAACTGTTTTGCACGATTAGGCATCGATACCCTCCACTCGCCGTGCCTTCAGCCTACGACTGCCACTTGGCCACGAGGGCAAAGCGTCCGCAGGGTCGGGCCGCTCGATCGGAGAAGAATTGAGCGCCACCATCGGTCACCTGAGTCGAAGCGATCACGTTTGCGAGGGGTACGCCGAGGCTCTCGAGAATCGAGTGAGCGGTGGCGCGAGTGTCGAGCATGAATCGATCGCCAACGTCAGCTCGTGCGTGAGGCCCAAAGTGCCGTGAAGCGGCGATGACTTCGGGCCCCACCTGATATCGATCACCCGAGATGGCCGGACCGATGGCGACGTGGAGTTGGCTCGTATCAGTGTCGAGCGCGCTCACGGCCGCTTCAATTACGCCCGCGGCTAATCCGCGCCAGCCGGCGTGCACGACGGCGAGTTGGTGTCGTGCGGGGTCCACCAGCAACAAAGGTGTGCAGTCGGCCACGATTATGGCGACAGCCTCACCCACACGGTTGGTGATGATGGCATCCCCCTCGGAGCTTTCGTCGAGTGCGTCGATGTGCACCACCGTGGCGCTGTGAATTTGCCGCACACGCTGAACAGATTCACTCCCGACGGCGGTAGTGACTCGTCGATAGTTTTCGCGAACGTGGTCGGGGTTGTCGGTGCCGTTCGATCCCAAATTTAAGGAGGCGAATTCTCCAGTACTGACACCACCGTCACGGGTAGTAAAAAAAGCCTCGACGCCGAGGTGCTCAAACATGGGCAGCGTCGCCACCGGCAATGTGCCTCGCAGTTCAATCGGCAGCGTTACTTGAGGTGACACGCCGCACACGTCCCAATGAGTTCGATGGTGTGTCGCACTCCACGAAAGCCCGTAGCGGTAGCGACGGCTTCCACCCACCGTTCCACGTCATCACCGTCTAAACCTCGCGTCACGCCACAGAGTTCGCAGACGATGTGATGGTGGTGATCTGTGCCGCAGTAGCGGTACTTGGCCTCACCTTCGAGGTCGTGCACGACATCGACGAGTTGTTCGTCGACCATCCGACGAAGTTCGCGATAGACCGTGGCGAGACCGAGGCTCTCCCCATTACGGACGGCCTGGGCGTGCAGTTGCTGGGCGCTAACAAAACCCGACACCGTGCCGAAGGCCGACAACACGGTCGGCCGCGTCCTACGCGCCATGCGCCTTGATGATCCACATCGCCGCGATACCGACCACTGAGGCGACCAAGGTCCACCGGGAGGGGTGGTTGGCGTGCGCTTCAGGCAAGATATGCGACGTCGCAATGTAGATGATGATGCCCGTGAACAGAGCTAGATAGAGGGCCACGCCGTTGGCGCTGATGAGGACGTAGGAGCCCAGAGCGGCGCCGGCCGTTCGAGCGATGGCGTCGGTGATGAGCAGGAGTTTGGCCTTGGCCGTCCAGCGACCGCCCTTGATGAGAAATGCGACCGTGTTGAGGCCGTCGCTAAAGGCGTGAATTAAGAGGGCCAAGAACACGGCGTACCCGAGGGTGTGGCTGACCTGGAAGGCGGCACCAATGCCGACGCCGTCCAAAAAGACGTGACCGATGAAGGCCACGGCACTCAATGTTCCAACGACGTGGCGGTGGTCGTGATCGTTGCCGTAGTCCGACTCGTGCGGCTCGTGGGTGGCGAAGGACTTCTCTGCGAGGTGAAGAAGAAAAAAGCCGACAACGATTGCAATCGACACCGTTGGCACACCGAGCGTCGTCGAGGTATTGGTGCTGAAGACTTCGGGGAGGAGGTCGAAGCCGACGAGGCCGAGCAGGAGGCCGGCTGAGAGCCCTAGAACGAGGTGGAGCCGGTCCTTGGTGCGCAGGGCAATGAATCCACCCAAAGTGGTGGCTACGCCGGTGAGGAGCGCGAGGAGTACGGCCATGACCATGCCCCCACCCTACTCATAATGAGAACGGTTATCAAAACGGAGTTCCTATTCGAGGGCGTATCGTGACCACGTGATGACTGGCGAACTCCTCGAGCGGTGCGTCTTCCCCGCAACTGATGACGTTGTCGCGTTAGCCGTTTCGGGCGGTGCCGACTCGGTTGGTATGGCTCTTTTGGCGCACGAGGCCGGCCTCTCGCTCCACATCCACCACGTTGATCATCACCTGCGTGCCAACAGCGCGCGCGATGCCGAACTCGTTGTGGCCCTCGCTCGAGAGCTCGGTGCAGTGGTAACGGTGCACGACGTCCAGCTCGAGAATGGTGGCAATGTGGAGTCACGGGCCCGAGCCGCCCGCCGCTCCGTTTTGCCTCCCGGAATCTTGACGGGGCACACGATGGACGATCTGGTCGAGACGATGTTGCTCAATCTTTTGTGGGGGGCCGGTCTCGAC
>Ga0136642_1001181_pt1 | contig 11551 bp, 18 predicted proteins | sample LowCatLa1302831Y_FD_115313 | JGI IMG/M metagenome (GOLD analysis project Ga0136642, IMG submission 115313) | Freshwater microbial communities from Lower Cathedral Lake, Yosemite National Park, California, USA - 13028-31Y | ecosystem: Environmental > Aquatic > Freshwater > Lake ... | reverse complement strand
TGTTTTTTAAATGTCCCTTGTATGGAGTGCTGTAGCCTCAGGAGGGACACGCCCTTGTACGTTATATTGCCATACTTCAACTACTGTGGATTCAAGTCTCGGCGGCGACTATTTATTGAGTGCGTCGAGCGTCTCCGTAAAACGCCAGGGATTCGTGTCGTCGTTTCAGAGGCTCTCGGTCCTGCGCCCCTCCCTAAACTCGACGCTGTTCATTTTACTTTTCCAGTTCACGATCAGATTTGGTTAAAAGAAAATCTTGTAAACATGGTCGTTCCCAAGTTACCGCCCGATTGGATTTATCTCGCATGGATCGACGCCGACCTGACTTTTCTCAGTGCCAATTGGGTCAAAGATACTATAGACCGTCTTCGGGAGGATGACGTGGTCCAACTTTTTCAGACGGTCATCAATATGGGCCCACATGGGGAGGCGCTGAAAATTGACAAGGGTTTTGGGTACATGCATCGAGCAAGCGGAACCAAGTATACCAAGACGGACAAGTACGGGTTTTGGCACCCTGGATACGCATGGGCCTGTAAACGATGGGCCTGGGAACGCATGGGCGGTCTTGTCGACTGGGCCATTCTTGGATCGGCCGATAGGCACATGGCCCTGGCCTGGATACAACATGCGTCCGATAGCGCCCCTGGAAATATAAATAAAAATTATAAATTTCTTTTAAATGTTTTTGAAAAGCGATGTGAAAATTTCCGGATCGGGTTTGTCCCGGGGACCCTTTTACATCATTGGCATGGAAGTCTTGTGAATAGAAAATATAGAGAACGATGGAACATATTGACGAGTCACAATTTCGACCCAGCGGCGGATCTCGAGACGGATGAGCGCGGTATGACGCATCTGTCTAAAGAAGGAAAACGACTTGAAAAAGATATTTTGGCGTATTTTCAAGAACGCAAAGAAGATGAGTAGTGTGCTCAAGGGTCGGAGGGGTTCATCAGGCGTCTTCAAAATGGCTACATTCGCCACCATTCCCCTAAAGTTTGCGCCCAAGCGCAAGTTTATTGACTTTGCCCTTCCGCAATGGAAGAATAAAATTGGCGAGTTTGACTCGCCCGACATCTTGTCCTGGATCAGTAATCTGTACCAGGACAAGGTGTTTCCGACACCTGTCGAGTTCAATATGGCCTATGATGAAGGTCGCCACAAGTGGGAACATAGGACGATGATCATCAGCAAGGAGGACCTGGAGTGTCTGGAAGAGGAGCACGAGGGTGGTGCTTTTGAAGACACGACCAAGCCGGGATCCGTCGCCAAGTTTTTGGAAAAGGCCCGCAAGGCTTTTGAGAATGAAAAAGTGTTGTTTGTATATTAATAGCCTCTAATCTCTGTATGTTTAGGGACTGCTTTATCCATGGCGCCTGCAACTTTCAGCTCAAAAAGATTGCATGACGCTGGCATCCAAAGGGGGTATGTAATTCACGGCCGGTATAGCATTCTCAGAGTTGTATTCGCCGCGGGGCATACACACCCGAGGATTTCCTGCGTACGAGTTTGGACCCGGGACGAGGTCATACCCACGAGGACAGACGGGGGTTGGTGCGGGGGTCCGAGCGAGTAGACGAAATAGCACGAAGAGAACGAGAGCGCCAATAAATACAACTGCAATCTTTCTCATTAATCTACCTTGAGAAAACTTTTGATCCACGCAATAATCTTGATCAAGATGCGAAAGATTTGTGCACGGATTGTAGGCGGCGACGGAGGAGGCCGTGCGGTCAATGGCCGCGTAGACCACGACTTGGTCGAGTCGTCATACCAGACCTCCATTTCTTATTTTACACTCTTTTCCTTTAAGAGTCGTCTTCGTCTTCGTCACCCGCCCCCGCACCTGTGTCACCTGCCCCTGCGTCGCCCGCCCCTGCCCCTTCCCCTGCCCCTGCCCCTGCGTCCCCCGCGCCTGCGTCGCCCGCTCCCGCGTCACCCGCCCCTGCCCCTGCGTCACCCGCGCCTTTGCGGAAAAAAGCAAAATAAACGGCGAGACCCAACAAAGCGAATATACAAATCATAAAAATAACCGTGGGCCCCCAAGTTGCCAACACACCGGGTGCTTTGGTCACCGTCACGTACCCAGCGCCTGCGACTGCCGTCGCTCCTGCTATTCCTGTGAATGTCGATTGGATAGTGTCGGGAGTCCATTGAGGCTCGGGTACAGGCACGGGCTCGGGTGCAGGGGGTTCGTCGTTTTTTGCATTTGGAAAATAAATCTTTTTATGAATTGAGCCTATATATATTCGTTCGGTGACGGGAGCGCCGACGGCCGCCCCCATCCCTGGAGGTGCGGGAATACCCGAGGCGGCCGCAACACCTGCAGCACCTAGACCCGCAGAGAGTCCATCGACTCTGTTTGCCAGTTTTCCCAGTTTTCCGGCATTCCTTGCAAACATCTTGGCGGCCAATCCAGCCATCTACTGTTATATAAAAATTTTTTATTTGGACCAGCCGAAATCGATTGGCTTGCTGTGAAGTACAGCTTTCCCATCTATTTCAGAGACCCAGCCCCTTTTTGGGTTCCAATCGAATGAAAACCAATCTTTTTGGGGCATGTGGGCCGCTTCTTCTCCAAAAATGACGTGCCAGCACTTTTCCATGATGAACCCCATCTCTACGGTAAAATCCAGGTTGTTGTTGAATATGTAGAACCAGCCCTCGTAAAGTTTCTTGGGATTGGCCAAGATGCGTTCCCGAGAAACGACAAATTGCGCACCTATGTCATAAATCCAAGGAAATCCTTCTTTTGGATATTCGCCCTTCTTGATGGGCATGCACAATTTTTCAAAAAATGTGTACAGTCTTATCTTCAGCCCGCCCCGACGGTATTCATCCAAGAAACCTTCGGCCCAATGCGCATTTCCTAGAGGAACGAATCCATACTTTTTCCAGTTGGTCCCCTCGATGACCTCGAGGAGCGGCCGGTCGTGATTTTGATGGGGCGCCGTCTCGTGTCCGTGTATAAAAGCCATGGCCTCGGGCAAATTGTCGTAGTTCTCGATGATGTACTTGAGGTACGCCGTGGATTCATTGCCTACATTCGGAATGACATGCTGAGGAACAAACGGACTGGGATCCGCACCCTCCTTGTCAATCAGAACGACGGGAAATTTGGAACTTTTGAGCCAGTTGAGATCCTCTTTCCAGTGAGAAGTCACGATGGTCAGACTCATTAATTTTTAAAAATTTTTTTTATGTTGTAAGAAAACGCTCTTCGACCGCATACGCCATGGCTTCGAAAGGGTGCTTCACATACTCGGTCACATCCGAAATATTCATAGGCCGCGGGCCAAAATACCCACCAGCAGGGACGCCATCTTTGTACCATACACGACCGTCCGTGTCTGGGTTGGCCCGCATATTGGTGATGCGCTGATTACTCAGAACATATCCTGGAAGAATCTGAGGACCGCGCAATTTCTGACCAATATGGACCATTTCATGGACAAGTGTACGGGCCTGTACGGGGCCAGCCAGGAAAATGATGTTGGTCCGAGTGTGAGGAAGTCCGTCTTCGTAAGACGCCTTGGCAAATCGCCACGGAAGTCCTGCGAGAGGACCGATCGTCTCGAGAAACTCTTGGGCGAGCTGAGCCTGCCGCCAGAGTTGATCCTTCTCCTCGGGCGTCCAGTCGCTCGCCGAATTGACGGCCAGGGCTTTGTATTCGGCCCGGGTCCTACAATGTCTCGCTGCGAGGTCGAGAGGTCCCAGCCGAGCGATGAATTCATCGGGGTCCGCGGCCAAAAAATTTTGGGTCTGTGTCCTCGTGAGGAACTCCATCTAAAGTTAGCACTCAAAAAAATAGAAATGCTCACAACCTTCCTTCTCGATCGCTCTGGTTCTATGGAGTCGTGCTGGGACGACGTTATCGGCGGTTTCAACGCCTTTGTGAAGGGCCAAGATCCTGAATCCACGCTGACCCTTATTCAGTTTGATCACGAGTACAAGGTGGTCTATGAAAACCTCAAGATGTCCGAGGTTCCTGCGCTTACCCGCGAGTCATACAAGCCTCGCGGGTCAACGGCCCTGTTGGACGCCCTCGGCAAGACGCTCAAGACGAGCACCGAGCCGGGCATCTTCGCCATCTTCACGGATGGACTTGAGAATGCGTCAAAGACGTATACCAAGGCGCACCTCAAGGATCTTGTAGAACAAAAGACCAAGGACGGTTGGACTTTTGTGTACATGGGCGCCAATCAAGACGCTTTTGCCGAGGCTGGGGCCATTGGCATCTCACCAGCCTTGACTATGAATTATGAAACGAGCAACACGGCCGAGGCTATGCTGCGCCTAAGTCAGACGGTCAGTTCTGCGGGTTCGGCGGTTTAACGCTGCCGAAAAGGCCGCCCACGACCGGCAAGCCCCTGAGCTGGTTCAGCCGGGTGGCCCGGGTGGCGGCGGCAGCGGGCTCGGGCTCGGTGGCGGCGGCGGGCTCGGGCTTGGTGGTGGCGGCATTGGGCTGGTCGGCGGCTGGCGGGGTGGTGGCGGGCTTGAGAACACTTCCCGCATTATGCGCCCCCAAAATATCAAACATCAGTAGAAGTACAAGGAGCCCTGTCATATAAATAGACTGGGCCTTAGCCACGGGGTCTTTCTTGGCCCGGACAGCTTGATACCCGAGGGAAGTGGATACGAACATGTACATGAGTGTAATAACGCCACCCTGGAGACTCTCGCCCGGCGTGATTTTTGACACCGTCTCCACATTCGGGACCCCATTCACTTTCGTCACAATCGTCCTCGCCTGCGGGAATGCCGACGCCACAAGAACTATGAGAGACGCGAACAGTCCGCTCAGGGCGAGACCCATTCCACGCGTCTTATCTTTCTTTTTCTTGTCATTCGTGAGAACCCATGGTAGATAAATGCCAAAAGACATAACGAGTGTCATCACGACACCCCATTTGAAATCCACATTTCCTCTACTACAAATATCTACTGAAATGAGCATACTCGATATAAAAATCATTATGGCCGCCCCAGATTTCGTTCCCGGGGACACTGGGGCGCCCATGAGCGCCCCTGAGGCTATGCTAAAAGGGATGGCGGCGATCAATGACGCCACCAATCGAACGGATGCCATTAGTATAATAATCTAAAAAAATTATGAGGTCGCACCACTCAGATTCGTGTTAGTGGATCCAGTGCGTCCCCTGGTGAAGGCCCCGACGGCGATCGCCTGACCTTGCTTCAAGGCGCCCGTGGCCTGTGCCAACTTCCATAAAAAGACCACGACCCAAGCGATCGAGATGATCAAACCGAGCACCTGAAGGCTATATGCGCCGCCTCTCTTTTTCTTGGCATTCGCGATACCCATAGAACTCACGGCTACGGATGCCACGCCCAGGGCGATACATATCGCAAAAGGAAGGCACTGCGTCTGTGGGACGCCCGCACTCATTATTATTTCACATGGAAAATAATCCGTTGGCCAAGAATCTTTTCAGTCTGTCTGAGGGCGGCTCGAAAATTCGGCCTGGACCACAAAAGCCACCTGGACCAAAAGCCGGCCGTGTATCTACCGGATCGTGTCCAGTTTTCTCGTTTTCTGTGACGATTCAGATAGCGGCGCATACGTTCGGGATCGCCATGCTTTGTATAATCCGAAAACCCGGCGAGACCAAAGTGGACCTGTTTGGTCCGACCGTTCGTCATGGGAACAGACGCCACAAATTTGTGCCGTCCGTCCGGATCTTTCTTTAGACCCACAGTCATGGCTTGAGGCTAATACGTATAGAGATATAAATCACAAGGGCCAGTGTCAGCACGTTGAACGCCATCCAACCCATGATGTATGGCATGAATGCGTTATTTTCGAGTATCATATTTAAGAGCTGACGAGTAAGAGATTCATCATCAGAGACGGCCATGGATCGCTTTCTTAAAACTCAGAGTACTAAAAAAACGAGTCAAGATTTCGCATCTGCCGCCGTCATCTGTGTGTGGGGGCCGGAAGGCACGGGAAAGACGTGGCTCGTCGAGCAGACGGGCGGGGTCCATCTGACCGAGGACGTTTTACATTCCAAACAATCGACGCTCGAATTTATTGAACGCATGAGGACGAGCGATCAAGTTGTCATTATAGATGATTTTGAATCTGTGAAAGATCTTATAGGAATCCGTGAATTGACAGGAAGTCCTTCTCGTTCCCAAATGTTCATCACGGCCAGGGCTCCTGTAAAACTTCATTTTCCAGTATTGAACCACGAACATCCCATACCAACTCCTGAAAAAATTATAAAAATAATTAATTTTTTAAAACCTGGGGTGGATGAAAAGCGTCTTCACAAGTTGGTCTCAGAGGCCAAGGGATCTGTGAGGTACGTGATTCAGGAGCTCGAGTTTTCGTCGGATCAGAGGGACTTTTTTCAGGCTCCCCGTAAAGACCTCGAGGTTCTCTTGTGCAAGGGGGTTGCGGGACCCGTACCCAAAGCCATACACGAACATGGATTTTCTTGGGCCGTTGTCCAAGAAAACTATCCGGATGGCGCAATCAGTCTCGATCAGATTGCCGAGTTGGCCCATGACATGACAGATGTCGACATCATTGATGTGAAAATGTATCGAGATCAGTCGTGGGGCCTCATGCCCTACTTTATATCCATTGCTGTTTTGAAACCAGCGTTTTTACTGAATAAATCTTTGAAGAAATTGCGGGCCGGATCGATGTGGACCAAGTTTCAGAATGAATGTATGAAACGTAAAAAGGTTGAAGCGCTTAAATCCAAATATGGAATTGTTCCCGAGTTTTTAGAGTACTATTCACGCATCCTGACGAGGGCCGACCCTCAGGACATTTCTTTTATGAAAAAAATATCGACATTTTGTAAATGAAGTCAGCCTTCTGCGTAGCACTCGTCATACTCGTGCTTTTACTTCTCAAGCCCCTGTTTATCGAGGGATTCGGTACGGATTCGAAAGCTCTCGATAATTACAAGGATACTCTGATGGCCAAAATTCGTATAATAGCAAATGGCAAGATTGTTGATGAAAAATCACCACCGGATGTGATGATCAAAGTAATGGAAGCCTGGCTCGAGGAATACAACAAATACGCTAAAAAAACAGACGCTCCACGGGCCAAACTCGATGACGCCCAACGCATGTTCCCAGAAATGTGGTTAGAAGAATACAACAAATCAGTCGCAAAAAAGTGATATGATAATTGCAATCAGAGCAAACGCGAGAACAGGACTATCGGATTCTTCAATTTGTGGACCGCTTGAAAATTCTTCGGTATACTTGCTTCGTCTGCCGCCCCCCTTCCGTGTCGGTTGTTTGTCTCCCTTCCGTGTCGGTTGTTTGTCTCTTTTCCGACGGCGCGATCTACCGCCACCCGGAAAACCCAAGCCGCCGCCCTCGTCCTCGTCCTCGTCCTCGTCGGCTCCTGTAGGTGCTGCCGCCGGGGTCTCTGTGTTATTGGTCATTCCAGGAACACCGATTTCTTCCGCAAACACTCCTGAAGATGCCGCCATATCTTTTCCAGAAATCTGAACATTTACTTTTACAGGCGGGTTATTGATGGTTATGGGTCCTGAACCGCCTCCCGGTCCACCTCCCGCGCCACCCCCCGGTCCACCTCCCGCACCGCCTCCGCCCATGGCACCGGCGGCCGCGCCTGCCAGTCCGCCCATGGCACCGGCGGCCGCGCCTGCCAGTCCGGCCAGTCGGCCCGCCGGAGACATGGATATGGCCGTTTTTGCCACACTCGTAGCTATTTTCGCAAAACTTTTAAAATTAAATTTATATTCTTCAGGCTGTCGTGTTCCGTACCAAGTATATTCTGAACGCCTTCCCGGGACGGCCATCTATTAGTGGTCCAGAAGTTTATTTTTCATCCGACTCTGGCACGGCTTCGAGTTTGATAGGAGGTTCGGCCGTCGCCGTCTGGACGATCGGTGTGGTCTCGTCCTCGTCGTCCTCAAATTCTTCTGGTGCTGGAGCCGTCTTGTAACGACCGACCCACCGCTTGTACAAAAGCCACGCGGCGAGGAAAACAAGAGCGATGGCAATTGCAGTAAGGAGATAGTCCATTACTAGAAAACTAGGTTTTTTGTTCAGGGGCCTAACGCGGGCAGATCACCGGGAACCAATTATGACGGCGTTTGAGGAGTCTTTGTGGGCCGCGTTCAAACAGGCGCGAGCCCCGTCTCCTGACGATTTTTCGACACTCAAGAATCCGTGGATATGCGAGTGCGGGGGCGTTCGGTGCCTCAATACCGATGGGATGCCTGTATGTATAGAATGCGGGGTGGCCGAGAGTGCGTTCATCTCAGACGAGCCTGAATGGCGGGGAGGGATGGATGCGGATGGTGTCGTTTCAGACCCTTCGCGCGTGGGCGCTCCAGTCAATCTTGATCATTTTAGCGAGGGCTGGAATACTGGGAGTATCATGTCTGTGCGGCCGTCGGGAACTTGGGCCAACAAACGCCTGGCTCGAATAAATTTTCATCTTTCCATGAATCATCGAGATCGGAGTCTATTTCATGCCTACGCCGAGATGGACCGGATTGGAAAGGAAAAATTGAGCATTCCCGACTCGGTCATGTATCAGGCCAAGATCAAGTACAAGCACTTTAGTGAACAGGCGTTGACTCGAGGTGCGGTCCGGGTCGGTGTCAAGGCCAACTGTATTTTCCAGGCGTGCAAGGAGGCTGGGGTGTCCCGGACGACTCGGGAGATTGCGTCGGCGTTTGAAATTCCGGTCCGAGACGTGGCCAGGACGGCCGACACCTTTCTGGAACAGAACCCGGATCAGCAAGTGGTCGTGACGTCGCCTGCTGATCTTATACCGCGCTTTTTCAACGACATCACTGCAGTTCCTGAAACGGACCGCGGCCGGACGAAATGTCGGATGGTGGCGAAATGCAATGAACTTGCGGAGTGCGCCCAACTTCAGGGACGAACACCCAAGGCGGTCGCAGCGACCGTGATGTACATCATGCTCAGTAAACCGTGGGGCGTGACCAAACAACAATTGGCCGCGATATGCGAAGTGAGCGCACCGACCATAACAAAACTAGAAGCAATCGTACTTAAACATTTAGGGACTTGATCATATAATGTCTGTACTATTGTTTGTGAGCACTCCTTGCTATGGAGGAGTTTGCCTCGCTCCATATGCCGAGTCCATCTTGCGTCTGCAGCGACTTTGCGCAAGCAAAGGTATTCAGATGATGCTCGACACGACCGAGAACGAGTCACTTGTCCATCGTGCACGGAATCTGGCCGTGGCTCGGTTCATGCAAAAAACGCAGGCGACTCATTTTTTGTTTATAGACGCAGATGTTCACTTTGATCCCGAGTCGGTCGTGCGTCTGATTGAGTCGGGCCATGATATTGCGGTCGCCTGCTATCCCAAAAAGTGTATCATGTGGGATCAGGTCGACAGCGGAGTAAAGGCGGGAGAGAGCAAAGAACCCGTGAAGATGGGGTCGAGTCTCGTGATGAACTTTAAGTTTGCGAACAGTCCTGTCCGAGACGGGTTCGTAGAGGTCCTCGATGGTCCGACGGGCTTCATGTGCATCAAACGCGAGGTCTTTGCGAAGATGGAGGCGCGTTACCCAGAGCTCAAATGTGTGAATGATCATCAGAATCGCGACCTCGAAGAATATCACGCCTGTTTCGACTGTATGATTGATCCCGTGAGTCGCCGGTACCTCTCGGAGGACTACGCCTTTTGTCGGCGCTGGCAACAGATGGATGGTCAAATCTTTGCGGATGTGACGACGACCCTAGGTCACGTGGGTAACATCCGATTCCACGGGACGCTGGATGAGCGTCTTCAGGCGAAGTAGTTCCGCGCGTACCATGCGTTGATCCCCGTAGCTTCACACGTCAGATGGAAAAGAGCCCCCGTGAAAAACAGAGTACTGAGGAGCCCCAGACCTCCAAGGCTAACTATTTTGAACATCAAAACGAGCAAGAGACCGACGACAAAAGCCTCGAGGGCCAAAGTGCTCACCGATTTCATAGTTAAAAAGAGTAAACATAATATTTGTAATGACTGTTATTCATGTGTGTGCCGTCACGAAGAACAAGTCCATCAGCGCAACGACACTTCACACAATGATGACTATCCATATGCATTGCATGATGAAAGGAATCCATCTGGATATATCATTAGTGCCCGACAAGTCGTCCTTGCCCAAGATGATAAAGACTGGAGAACGCATCATCCTGTTTGAGTATGGAACGAACCTGGATGAGGGTTCGGTCCAAAAGGCCATCGCGCCCTTTGATAAAAATTTGCACGTTCTGGTATTTCCGGCGGTCAAAGAGGGTGTCAATTGGGACATGTTTGTGAAAAAGACTCGGGAAGGATCTACCGAGCCGGCGAATCAGCGTGGGCTCGAGTTTGATACGGCCGTTGGTCGAAAGCTCGCTGATTCTCTGTACGAAGTAACGAATACGGAGGCGCGAGTATGGGCTATGGACGGCAAACCAGTCGACAAGAAGCTTAGGGGCGACAGGATGCCTGTGAAACTTCCTTTGGACGAAAGTATGTTCCGTGTCCTTCAGGGTCTGGGTATCAAGATAGGCGCAGTAACATCAGCAACGGTCATCTGTCATTTTGTGTACGAGTGTGTAGGCAACATCCTAGAGACCTCTGGAGTTCGCATGGAACCTTAGAGACGTGGCGTGTAAGAATTAATAATGGAAACAGAAGTCAGAAACTTCATTCATAGAACCTGGGAATCTCCTGATCCCGCGCGATTCCCAGGTCCTCAACCAGTCTCTATTGAGAGGCGCCATTTTGTAGAGTTCAAAAAGAGGCCGTATTATGTATGTGAAAAGACGGATGGCGTTCGGCACCTTTTGCTAAGCCTCGAGATTGACGGAAAGCGCTTCACGTGTCTTGTCAATCGCGCGTTCGACATAATTCCTTTTAGTACGATGATACCCCGAGGGACGGTTCTTGACGGAGAGCTCGTTCAACAAAAAGACGCGTCCCTGCGCCCTGTATTTATTATTTACGACACAATATGTGCCAAAGGTGTTGACATTCGAAAGGAGTCTTTGGACAAGCGTCTCGGGGCTGCCCGCGCCCTGCTCAAGGCTGTTGTCCGATCTTCAAAAGATCCCTTTGAAATACGAGTCAAAGAAATGAACGTTTTTCCCGGGCCTTTGCCGGATCTGAATGCGTTTCCATGGGAGACAGACGGGCTGGTATTCACGCCTGTGAATGAACCTGTGCGCACGGGGACTCATGAGACGCTTTTCAAATGGAAACCTCGGGACCGAATAACCATAGATTTTGAAATTAGTAATGGCGTCGAGTTGAACGTCCAAGAAAGAGGCCGTCTCTACAAGGAGGCGGAGCTTTACGGCGCGTCCCACAAGTATCCGAGCGGCACGATAGTAGAATGCGGATATGGCAGGGCGGGCTGGATAGTTGAAAAAATTCGGACAGACAAGAATCATGCGAATAACAGGCGTACGTATTTCAGGACGCTCGTCAATTTGAGAGAGTCTATTCAACTTCAAGAGTTTTGCAATCTGTAAAGGGCCATGTAGAATGGCCCGCGTCGCGGACACTGAT
>Ga0136642_1001180_pt1 | contig 11560 bp, 16 predicted proteins | sample LowCatLa1302831Y_FD_115313 | JGI IMG/M metagenome (GOLD analysis project Ga0136642, IMG submission 115313) | Freshwater microbial communities from Lower Cathedral Lake, Yosemite National Park, California, USA - 13028-31Y | ecosystem: Environmental > Aquatic > Freshwater > Lake ... | reverse complement strand
GTCTTGGCGGAGACTCGACCATGGGTCTTAGTAGAGACTCTGCGGGTCTTGGCGGAGACTCGATCATGGGTCTTAGTAAAGACTCTGTGGGTCTTAGCGAAGACTCAACCATAGGTCTAGGCGGAGGCTCAGCCATAGGTTCTTGCATGTTGTCTGCTCGTACTGTACCTAAACAAATATTTATTATTTACAGAGATTGCAGCCCAGCCATTTTTCTGAGTGATTCAGCAGTCACAAACATGAGCATGGTATGTGGTCCAAGGCGGACATAGCTCGCGCTCCAGCCGATCATGAAGCCTCGAAGTCCGCGAGTGCGATAAACATCAAGTCCACAACTCGCCATAGATCGGGAGCCGCCCACAAACATGCGTGTCTTGATGACATCAAGAGGATTCGTGATGGTCGTCGTTACCAGACCCGATAGCAAACTGGCCATCACATGGAGCTGGACACCGTCTTCTAAATGCGCGTAGCGCGCGATGGTACGCTTTGATTCATCATACACGGCACATTGCGACGCCGTCAGCAAAGAGGACCGCAACAGACCTGGAATACATCCTTTCCATAATCCACGAACCCCGTCTTTTTTAACAATGGTCTTTACGATTTCAACAGTTCCGACCTTATCCTTTCGCGATTGAAGCTGGGTCTTAAGGAGTTCGATTGGACTCGTGGCTGCCGCCGCTAAGCCTCCAGAAATCGTGCCTGCGAGGACCTTTTCGATGAATGTGGGATTGCCTTTCGATGTAGACACCAACTGTTTTATAGGCGTATAGAGACCAAGACGAGCCCCGCCAAAGAAGAACCCGCGCGCGATGCTGGGACCCGTGCCTCGCCAGAAGCTGCGTACGCCTTCGCGCCGAACGATGTCGAGACCGGTGTTGATGACCCCTTTTTTATCGGTCGCCGTTTGCATGCGAACCTTGATCATGTCAAGGGGGGCAGTGCAGACGTTTGCAAACCCTACACTAATACCGCTCATACCAATGTCTTTCCATATATCCATTATCTGTATTAGAATAAGATAAAAACCTATGTTGGAAGAGCTGTTAGAGTCGACTCATTTACGACTTTGCCCGTTCCGGTAACATTGAAATAGACAGTATTTGTATCTAGATTTTTGTTATTTGTATTTGTGATTTGCATATTGTTTGTTTTCGTAGTAACTCCACCTGCAGTTCTAGTATTTGTACCATTGCATTTCATAATATATAGGTTTGCACAATACTTCAGTTGTGAGTTATTCATGGTAGGATCAGCAGAATAGGTCAATGACAATGCGTCGTTATTAATTGTCGAGAGTGGAGGCGGACAAATTGCAGAGGTCTTCGCAGCAGGACTTGCAAAAGTTTCACGATGCTCCTCTGAGAACATTGTTAATAGAATAACGATGAATGCAATAATAGCTAAATAGGTGATGAACAGGTGAAACGAGTTCATTTTATTAATAGTACATATGTTTTAAGGCAATATTGATGTTGCAGTCAAGTCTGTCATTATCCCGGAAGTTGAGTTCATCACCTTCTTGCCATTAGCAGTATTGAAAACAACGTATTTCCCATTGCAGACGGTTCTAGATTCCCCTGTCAAAAGAGGCTCGCTGTACAGAGAGGTTGCCGAGCAAGTGTTGCTGTTGCTACCAGAAGTGTTGCTGCCGGAAGTGTTGCTGCCAGAACTGTTGCTACCAACACTGTTGCTACCATAAGTGTTGGTGCCAGTAGTGTTGCTACCAGAAGAGTTGGTGCCAGTAGTGTTGCTACCAGCACTGTTGCTGCCGGAACTAGTGATGAAATGCTCACGTCTAGCTGGTCCATGGTAGCGCACAGGCCCATGTCGAGTGACAGGTCCATGGTGCTTATGTTCCTTCGAGAACACAACCAAGAGGATTACAACAATGATAATTGCGACAACTGCTGCCCAAAAGAGATAGTTGTTGTTTTTGGCCATTTATTATTATGAAAGAAAAAAGTGGACCTGTTAAAGTTATTTTTATTGTGAATCTCCAAGAAGGTCTAATGGAGTATCAGGAATAGGAACGTGAATCATCGCAGCATTTTCTTGAAATTGCGTATTGAGCCTTAACCCAAAGAGCGGATCAGTTGAAAGGATATCAAAACCATGAAGGACGAGGAGTTGTTGATCCAAAGCAATGATGAGTTCTCGTATAGATCGCTGGTTGTTGATTTCTCTCGATAAACGGATGAAGCGTTGAATAGAAGGGAGCCAAATGCGAATGCCCTCAAGTTCTTCTTGTCGTGTTTGAATAAGATGTGCGTAATTGGGTAAGATTTGTTGAATGAATGCCTCATCAATGACTTGGCGGCACATAGGACATTTATTGGCATTCGGGATCACATGGATCTGACTAAACCAGGCGCGAATGCATGATGTGTGGAAAGTGTGACCACATACGAGAGTGGTCGATTCACGTGGACGACATGCGTCGAAACAAGTCGGACATTCGGGGTAATTCGGGATGGGTCGTATGTAGCCTGGAGTGTGCAACGCGCAAAGCCTTTGGCCATCATCGGTTTCATTCTTGGCCAAGTGTCTGCATCGTTTGCCTCTACTTGTCCGAGCTTGACACAATTGTTTGCGGGTTCTTCGGGTTGGATGGTACACAGGATCAGTCGCATGCGGGGGGTCTAGCGGCGGGTCTTCGGCAATGAGGTCGTCCATTCTGTATTGTTTAGAGAATACAACAATGAGAGTTTGTTCGCTTCAAATTTTTGGTGTTCGCGCCCGCTCGTTCCTCTACGGTTTCTCTTTTTCTTCTTAATACCCAAATGAAACCTTTGTCATATGTAATCAATCTCCAGCGTCGACCTGATAGGCTACAGAAATTCCGCAGCACCTATCCTGGAGCGATCAATGATGTGGAAGTGGTTTACGGATTTGATGGACAGTCTCCAAACGATCCTGCTCACAGCGAACAAGAGATGGCACGATTTGGTCAAATGAGTCAGTTGCTGACGTCTGGAGAAAAAGGATGTTTTCTATCACATATGCGTGTGATGCAGCGCATTGTGGATTCAGGTGCGGAATGCGCGATTATCATGGAAGACGATGTCCAGTTTTCGGATGATTACATCAGCAAACTAGACCGAGCTTTGTCTGAGCTGCCAACTGAAGGGGTGGATATCCTCTTTATTGGAGGTCGCTTCACAAAGGACTATGTGATGAAGGAATCGTCAGGGATCCCGTTTTCAGAACACATTGTTAAGACACGATTCCTTGGTTTCAATGATAACTGGGACAAGACCGACCATAATAGAACTGCACATTGTTATATGGTATCAAATCGATGTGCTCGTACTCTTTTAGAAATTTTTGCTATGAAAGTAGACCAGGTGTATCCCTATGATTTCTGGAATCTGGTTGCTTTATTAAGTTGCGGTGTGACTATTTATAACACGAAGCCGCTGCTTTGTTATTCTGATTTGGTCGGGGATTCTGACATTCGCTAGTAAGGGGCAAGCCCCTTACCAACCCCATTAGGGCAAGCCCCTTATGATCCCCAGTTCGGCAAGTCCTTTACCAACCTGGCATATCGATTACCGCCATCTTATCAGTAAATCTGCGAGACGATACCCCGCAACAGCTAGTTGTTGATGCACAATCGCCTCATTCTCTTCAAGGTAGCGTTTCTCCGGAGTCGTGTGTGGAAAGATGCCAACATACACATGGTCCCTTGCGATATCATGTGATTCGCGAGCCCAGTCTTCTATGTTTGTTTTCTGAAGGCGCTCTTTCATCGGCGACTCATTCGCAGGATATTGTGTTTGCACTTTATCAGCCCAGCCTTGCAAATAGTCTGCATGAGCGCTCGAAAGAGGCCTTGGCAAGTCGTGGGAAAACATACCAAGTCCCGTGTCCCAAAGAGAGTGCAAATTATGATGACCATTGAGAACAAAGTCGTTGCCACCACGGTCGTTGTTGCGATTTGCACAGTGCAGAGGCTGGTGGATATCTCCAACAAGGTGCGTAAGGACGTGAAGATTAAACGACTGATTTGGAGCCGTCATGGCCTCCTGTATTGCCGTGACTACGTTGGGGCTTGCAGACAATGTAAAGGGTGCGTCGACCTCTGCATCAACATAGTGCCATGCATCGTATTCGTGCGTACAATGTTTGATATCGTCCATCCAAGGAGCCGCGTCGACAACGTCTAATGTAGGAGGCGTCTGGCACTGGACCCCAGTGGGCTGTTGAAGGATTCGGTTCAATCGAGTCAATGTTTCTGGATTCATTATCGAATTTGCACCGATCGTGGCAACGATCATGTGGCCCGTGCTGGACCAGGCAGCCACAACTGCACATGTCGTGGAAAAAATTGCCAGTAAGAGTCGAAACATCGCAGTATGTTGTGTAATAAAGACAAGTAGCATATGCTTATATCCCTTCCTTGGTGCGGAATGCCGACGAGCACGTACGCCTCTCTAGTGCAAGCTCCATCTCCAGGAAGTGGATTCGTTGCTTTAGAAGCGCCATGTCTTCCATGAGCAATTGATACTCCTCGTAGAGGATGTCATCGCGTTCTTTGACTAACACCTCGACTTCCTCATGGGTATAGAATGGTTTTTCCTCGAACGGGATGCCAAATTTACCAATGTATTTTGTTTTTCTTGGGCGTTTGGAGATACGGATTCCTCTCATAGCTTTTTCGAGGTCTTCGACGTCCTCGATATCCTCGAGACTGCGTTTCATTACTCTTAGGCAATATATTTTGCACGACAAATAGTGTACGGTTTTATTGTCAAATTTTCATTACGAGTGATCGTAATACTTTCTACAAAGTAATATATGCAACCATTATGAGCGAGGCACCGAGCCTATCCAAATACAAAATTGATTTGATCACAGAATTTTTCCAGTATGTCGACACCGATGGCGATGGCTACATTACTGCTGAAGAAATAAAGGCGGCTTGTGCGAGCACGAGAGAGTTCGCATCGGAAAAAGAAGGTACGGTGTACTTTCGCGACAGATCAGAAGAGATCGACTTGCAAGATTTATTAGAATTCAATCGCAAATATGTGCATTCTATGCAGGTTCGCATATTCCCCCCTCAGTGAGAGGAATGCCGGCAGGAGTTGCAGCCATAGGCGTCCATTTGCAGATCCCGTCGGTTGTCATGCACTGACCCTTGGAGACATTGAGGTCAGAGCAATGGACATTTTTTTTCGCATACATCGGTCTGTCAATGATGAGTTTTCGGGCAGGTGGAGGAGGTCGTGGACGTCGTTTCTTACATCCTCCTGAGGCTCCGTGCCATCTGCATTCCTTGTAGGTTTCGCAATCGCATTTGGTCGGCAAAGTGTCGCATGGATCAAAAGATGACGCGATGCTTGATGAAACAAACGGTTCTACTCGGCGGTTCAAAATGACGATGAGTGCTGCGATGAAGAGCAATGCAATAAACAATAAAACGATAGTGGTCGTCGTCGACATTCTACTAGATTACTCAAACATTTTTTCTCTTTCGGCCACGAGTTCCTCGAGGGTTTTTCGTTGAGGTCCTTTGGCACACTCTTTCAAGATGAAAGCGTCGCGGTAATCGCTCATCACCAGCATGCGCGCGCCGTGCTCAACGGCAGTTGTGTAGTTCTGCATCGGTTCGACCAGGGCATCCGGCATCTGGGGGGCGCCTTCGGGTCTCGATACGACGACACCGGGTTCTTTATAAATGATGAGCTCCGTCGGTAGCTCCGTAACGAGGCTGCCGCACTCGATATCCTCGTACTCGTCCGGTTGGATGTTCGACGGCACCATCTCGTTCTCATAGCCACCGGCACACGATGCGCGCCACAACTGAGATGGCTGGCTCAGGCGTCGCTCCCACTCGGCATTGAAGCGCTCGTTTGCGGCGTCATGGATATCACGCAAGGGCTCGAACGTCGTCTCCGCCTCTTTCTGGTCCAGGCAGAATTGTTTGAAGGCTTCTTCCATGTCTTCGAAGCTGATGTCGCGATTGACTCCCTCGACTTGTTCCATCACATAGTCATACGCGTATTTGAGCACGATCATGTCTTTGTCAGAGCCACCGCGGTCCGGGTGCATCAGCAGCGCGAGATTGTAATAGGCCTTGCGCACCTGTTGGGGAGTGTTGTCGATCGTGACACCTAGCAGTTCATATGGATTGAGGGCATGCATCTTTGTCTTTTTGGACGACGTTGGCTTTATATCCTAGTTTCTCAGGAAGTGAAGTTCCTCTTTGACATTAAGCACGGCTTAAAACAACACCATCTTGGTGTTTGATATTTATGGAAATTACCCCTTGCGTTGCAGTATCCTTCTACATATTAGGTCGTATCATATTTGCATATCTCCTTTATGTGACGCGGTCCGAAAATCCATAGATGATCGTGTATTGCATTGTGAATCTGGTATCTGCTTCGCTGTGGATTTCATACAGCAGTCAGCTTTTAGTGCTCATCACAGCCTGCGTAGATCTCTTTATTTTTGTTCCATCGGCAATATTTGTGGTATGCAATATGACTCGTGTAGAACCGATCCCTTTGTAAAACACACTTAAACCCAAACCCATCATGATGAATAAAATGAAACTCTACGAAACGCTAGGTGTTTCTCAGTCTGCCAGCGCAGATGATATCAAAAAGGCATATCGTCGCCTTGCCGTTCAGCACCACCCCGACAAAGGCGGTGATGAAGAGACTTTCAAAAAAATCCAGCTCGCATACGATGTCCTCAAAGATGATGAGAAACGTGGCCAATACAATCAGATGGGTGACGCGCGCTTCGAAGAGGCTCAGCGAGGCGGGGGAGGTGGCGGCGGCATTCCCGTCAACGTGAACGATATTTTCGCACAAATGTTTGGGGGTGGTGGCATGGGCTTCCACTTTGGCGGTGGCGCAGGAGGCGGACGTGCTGCGCAGCGTCGCGGGCAAAATCACATTCATCAAGTGAAGATTTCTTTGCAAGACGCGTTTACCGGGATTGACAAAAACCTGCGTGTCAAGATCCGTCGTCCCTGTCCCAATTGTCAGCAAAAGTGTGGAGGGTGCGGTGGGAATGGACATATGACACATGTCGTGCAGCAAGGACCTTTCCGTCAAGTGATGACTCAGGCGTGCCAGGTATGTCATACATCTGGACGTATATCGAACAAGGGAAATTTTGGGTGTCCGTGCAACGGCGAGGCCGAGATCATCGACACCAAGGAGCTGCGTTTGAATATGCCTCCAGGGGTGTCATCGGGGAATTCGATGAAGTTTGACGGGCTCGGTGAACAAATCGATGATGGGCCTCCTGGAGATCTTATCTTTGAGCTCCATGTTCAGGAGCACGAGCATTTTAGGCGCGATGGTGATAATCTGGTTCATATAGTCAACGTAAACTTGGTCGAGTCCCTGGTTGGCAAGGAGATTGTCGTTCCTTGCTTAGACAGCCCTTTGAAATTACACACTAGCGCCATCGGCGTTTTATTTACAGGCAAGCAGCATCTTGTGCCGAATCGCGGCATGCCTCGTGTGAATACTGCCCATCGCGGCAATCTCATCCTCGAGTTCAAGGTGGCATATCCGTCTGGACCACTCTCGGACAAACTAAGGGAGGAACTGGCTAAAGCGTTTAGTATAGGAGAGATGGCAGTTTAGAAATATGGTAATTGCAAATTATATACGATATATGGTAATAGCGTCACGCATTTTGTATGGATGAAGGATACACTAGCGGGGGCAGTGGCGTCAACTTTGCGCTGATGAGTTACTGGATTGCGTTTTGTGACCGCATTTTGGGAGAGTTTCGAGAGTTAGGGGCACCTCCGGCAGTTTGTGAATTATGGGGGTCGATGACGGTGGCCTATACGAACGCGCTGTATAAATCTCCCGCGATACACACGATGATATCGACCTACAAACATACTATGGCATTGCGTATGGGGAATCTCATCTATACTTTGCAAGAAGAAGACAGCAAGTGGTGTAGGGACATGATTCATCGACGGGCTTTCAAAACGGACCTATCACCCGAGGAGCTGGCGTTCATTCGGACGATGACCGGCCGCCGGCACGCCTGATTTTTCACAAATGTGGTTTTTCATAAATGTGTCTATATCAATTAAAGACACAAGAACGAGCGAATGCAGCACATTTTAGTTACAGGAGGATGCGGCTATATCGGGAGCCACACGGTCGTCGAGCTTCTGAAGGGCGGATATCGAGTGACGGTGTTGGATAATCTGCGCAATTCGTCACTCGCCTCGATGGATCGCGTGCGTCAGATCGCGGGAGATCTCGAGTCAGCCAGTCTTGGGGTATCTGTGTGTGACCTGCTTGATAAGCCGGCTGTCGAGGCGCTATTCTGCGCGAACGAATTTGATGCGGTGATTCACTTTGCCGGTCTTAAGGCCGTAGGTGAGTCAGTCTCGAATCCGCTCGAGTATTACCATACGAATATCACTGGCACGCTCAACCTGTTGGATGTCATGAAGCGCCGCGGTTGCAAGAGCATCGTCTTCTCCTCTTCTGCGACCGTGTATGGAGATCCCGAGCGGGTCCCCGTCGACGAGTCATGTGCTCTGCGGGCCACGAACCCCTATGGGCGCACGAAGCTGTTTATCGAAGAAATCTTACGAGATTTGGCGGTCTCTGACCCAGAGTGGAATATCACAATCCTGCGCTACTTCAACCCCGTTGGGGCGCATTCGTCGGGACTCATTGGAGAAGACCCCAAGGGTATTCCGAATAATCTGATGCCCTTCATTCAGCAAGTGGCCATCGGCAGGCGCTCGCACCTGAATGTGTTTGGCGGCGATTACCCTACGCCAGACGGGACGGGAATGCGGGATTATATCCACGTCGTCGACCTCGCAGACGGACACGTGTGTGCTCTTCGACATATGTCCAGATTACAGACATATAACCTCGGGACTGGCAACGGGATCTCGGTGCTAGATATGGTGTTTGCGTTTGCCAAGGCGATCGGCAAAGACATCCCGTATGTGATCTGCCCGCGACGACCTGGTGATGTGGCAAAGGTCTACGCGGATTCCTCGAAAGCGCGCGAGGCGCTGGGCTGGACGCCTGTGAAAACCCTAGACGATATGTGCGAAGATGCGTGGCGGTGGCAGAGTCAGAACCCGAATGGCTATACAGACGTTTAGCTTAAAAATTTGAAGCAGGGCACGAGAGATAAGTAAGTAATCAATCATGTCTGCTACCACTTCCGCTACCACTACTTTGGTCCCAGGACCCGTGCCGCTGACCGTCACAATTACAAAGACGGAGCCCAGTTTCGTGAACATCCACCTGGAAGCCGAGACGCCCTATGCTGGAGAACCGTTCACGTCACATCCGTTCTCTCGTGTGTGGCGCGATGCCAAACTCGATATGCTCGAAGACGGAGATGACGAAGAGCCCGAAGAGCTCCAGACGATCGACGAAGTGATCGCCGACAATTCGTTTACCCAAGAACTGCTGCATTATATTCAGATGCCAGAAGAGGAGCTCAGCGCTCTCAGCGGACATACGAGCGTCGACGACTATCGCGCGATCTTGATCGGTATGCTGGCGAAGCTTTGGGATTAGAGGCAAGCCCCTAAAACCCCAGCTGAAATGGGGGACTGTTGGGGCTATGCCCCAACCACCGCTCACTACGTTCGACATGCCCATAGCCCCCAGTTATTCAGATCCATTCTTTTCTCTTCTAATATGTTGGCAAAACATACGGACCAAAAATATAAAAATATCCCCTGAATGGGGGTTGTGAGTCCTGGGGGTCTTGGTAGAGATGTTTGGGGGTCTTGGTAGAGATGTTCAGGATGTCTTGGTAGAGATGTTCAGGATGTCTTGGTAGAGATGTTCAGGATGTCTTGGTAGAGATGTTGGGGGTCTTGGTAGAGATGTTTGGGGGGTCTTGGTAGAGATGTTCAGGGTGTTGTCTTGGCCCCACTTAGATTGTCGATGTCCTTTCACGCGTATGTACAGGGGGAAGCCTCGGCTGGTATATCTCTGTCGGCAAACGGTCGATACAGATCATCGTTATAACAAGCATCATTGCAATCATAATCGTCCCCAGGATCGCGCTCTGTGCGTTGATCTGCAATAACAGGTCGCCGTCTTGCTTGGCGTATTGATTGGCATTTCGGACGATTAATATCATGCAATCTCTTGGCACAGTTGTGATATTCATCGGCCCGGGGAGCCGGTTCGCAAACTGCACCACGATCGTGTTGATCGCCGATTCGACGTACCAAACTACATAAACATAAAAGAAGGTTATCTCGAAAGAGAGGAGTCCTGTCGCGATTACACAGGTTACGAAAAAATGCCGCATTCGTCGAGAGACGGCCGAGTTACTGTAAATGAAGAAATGAACACGTGGATCTGGAGCGCAGTAGGCTGTTTCAACGCAGGGTCGTTCATCGTCACCCAGGTAATGTTTTTCGTGTATTACTCGAGTGACACAGTGAAACACCAGGCGGAATATATCGTGCAATATTTGAGTGCCTTCTGGTCGACGGGGACAGGTACGTGGGCCTACGAAGACTCCGATAACAACCAGCGCGTCATGTGGATCATGCTGACGCCTGCATTGGCCGTCTTGGTGCTCGGAACGGGTTTTCTGATCATCGGTCTCTGTAAGAATCGACACGTCTTGCGGTCGGCGACATTCTGGATACACATGTGCACGATGCCATGCATCTTTTTGATGGAAGTCGTCCTCTATTTCATGGTCATTCGGAACTATGTATACGTGAATCGAGCTGATAAGTTGGCCTATATCATCGACTCATTCGTGGGACGGACCAATATCGCCGACTACACCCATACCCCGTTCATTCTCTCGACGACTGAGTCAGTGTGCGCGCTGCTAGTCGGGGTAGCATTGCTGGGTGTGTATATATGGGGCCTGACGAAGCTACGAGGGTGGACGCTTGCCATGAGCATGGCCGTCGTCGCTTTTATTCTCGTGTATCAGGTGCTCTTTTCGCAATGGGTGCGATTGTGGACAGTGACGATAACGGGGGAAAGCAATAGGGTATCAGTCGCCTGTCTAACCTAAGCTAATTTTTCTTTGGGCTCTTTTTCTCTGTCTCTAGTAATGGGATGCTTGAAGAACGCGTTTACTCTATGCGTGTATCGATCGTCGACGAATATGATATGCTCGAGACGTTATTCGAACTGAAAACCTCACACTTGACGGCGGCGACCTTCTGGCCGAGCGTAAGGGCCTATCTCAAAAACAAACATGGGATGCAGTTGACTTTGTATTGCACGCCCATCGAGAGTATCCATGTGATGATGTTGTGCAAGAGAGACGACGTCGATGAAAATACAATGGCAGTCCCAGAAACTCAGAAGGATGCATCGAGAGTGATGTGTGTCTGGCGAAAAGCGGATACATACTTATTTTGGAAAGAGATTACCATGGATGATTTTTAATAATTGGTTATTATAATAATGATCGCATATACCCCTTCGCGATCACCATCTACAAGCGGCCCGGTTGCATCGACCCCTTCGCGATCACCATCTGCAAATCCGGTTGCATCGACCGTTTCGTTACCTTCGGCAATCCCGGTTGTCGCATCGATCCC
>Ga0136642_1001179_pt1 | contig 11563 bp, 11 predicted proteins | sample LowCatLa1302831Y_FD_115313 | JGI IMG/M metagenome (GOLD analysis project Ga0136642, IMG submission 115313) | Freshwater microbial communities from Lower Cathedral Lake, Yosemite National Park, California, USA - 13028-31Y | ecosystem: Environmental > Aquatic > Freshwater > Lake ... | reverse complement strand
GGGTTTTCTTTTTCGCGTGTTCGGGCGCATCATGCGTGCTTCGCTAATGGGTTCGGCTGGCCTGTCTTCCTGTAACTTACTGCTTTAGCTACGCTTTACGCAAGCTCATCGCCTGACGCTTTGGTCCTGCTGCGGGGGCTTGCACGCATCGCAGCGTGTTTTAGGCGTCACTCTCTATAAAACATCAGAAGGCTGATCCGACCGATGACCACTGACGTGAGCACACACGGCGCCACGAGCGCGTCCTCTACCCCTAAAACGCCCTACCACGACAGCGGTCGTGCTTGGTATGCGCTGTCGGTGTTGGGATTAACGATGGTTGCGACCATTACGTCTCGCCAGATGCTGGTGTTAGTATTGCAACCGCTCAAGACAGAATTGCACTTGAGTGATGCCAGCGCGGGATTTTTGATTGGCTCCGCACCGACACTGATCAGCGGTTTGTTCGTCCTTTTGGTGGGCTGGATGAGTGATCGAGCACCTCGACATTGGGTGGCTGCGTGCTGCATCACCGCCTGCGCCCTATCGATGGCATGTTTTGCACTTGCGCAATCCTATGCGATCGTCTTGGTTGCCGGTACGGTGCTCATCACGGCTGAGACGGGGCTTAACCCCGTTGTCAATTCTCTAATCCCCGATTTGTTCAGTCCCGGACGACGCGCGTTGATCAATGTGGTCTACAGTGGTTTTATAGGCGTCTGCTACGGCTTGACGTTCGCGATCGCAGGCTTGCTCATCACCCTTGCACACCACGCCGTCAACTTACCGACGATCCTCAATGGCGCGAGTGACTGGCGTGTTGCCTGTTTTTTTGCGGCAGTTTTCGGAATTCCACTCACCGTTGCTTGTATGTCCATCGGCCACGTCACCCGTGGCCATCAGAGCCACCAAGGTCACGTCGAGCCAGCTGAAAAACTTGAATTGCTGGCATTTGTGCGACAGCAATGGCCTGACCTGCGCGTGTTTTTCACAACCATGACATTGTTTTCGTTGGGCGGTACAGTCGCCGGCATGTGGATTCCCACCGCGATCAGCAGAACCTTTGCCGTGAGCCCTGCCGAAGTGGGCGAACACTTAGCTATCGCGGTCACTAGCGCCGCCATTGGCGGCTTTTGCCTCTCCGGTCTGCTGACACTGATTATTGGCAAGCAATTGACTGGCAAAAAGCATGGCACAAACGTCTCCATGGTCATTTTCCGATGGATGTCCATAGGCGCCGCACTGCCCTGCGCGGGCTATGCCTTTGCAACGACCGCGCAGCAGTTTTACCTGCTTTTTTGCGCGCAATTAACCCTACAGTTCGCCGCCGCAGCCCATGTAGGTCACCTATTGCAAACCCTAAGCAGCGCCATTACCCGCGGGCGAATTTCGGCGTTTTACGCGATATTCAGTTCGGTGATGACAGCGCCTGGAGCGTGGTTGGTCGGCGTTATATCCGACATGTCCCACAACTCAGGCCGCGGGCTCGTGTTCGCAATCGCTGTGGTGGCATCCTCCGCTTATTTAGTGTCGGCGTTTTGGTTACGGGTACGCCAGCCGGCTGCAGGATCACGTAGCATGTAAGGCGGGGCAACCCAAGAAGTCTGTTTTGAAGTTTGCAATAGAGAAGGCATCTTTATGAAAAGGACGTATTCCGGCTTAGGGGCATTACTACTCACACTGAGCAGTGTGTTGATTGTTGGGTGCGCTAGCGTCAAGAGTCCACAGATCGCTGCAGCGGATGACCCCCGATTGACACAGACTCTCATGAACGAGGGCCTTAACAAACTGGACAAAAACCAGCTCGCCGATGCATCGCGACTGTTCAACGCAGGGCTGAAATTCGCGCCTGACAATGCCAACTTAAACTTCCTGAATGCGCTGACCTATCATCTACAGTACCTCCATGGTAACCCAGCGAGTTATGAACTCGCGGTTACAGGCTATGAGCTTGCGCTATCGTCAAACCCAGCGTTCTTTAAGGCAGCACTGCAACTGGGCCGCTTGGAATTTGAGTCACGGCATTATCAACGCGCTGTCGTTGCATTCCAACGCGCCGCACAAATTGACGCAACCAGCGGAGAGGCGTTCATGGGGGTCGCAGCTGCCGCCTATTATGATCATGACGTGACGCTCGCGAAGGTTGCGATAGACCGCGCCAGCAATTTACTGAGCGCCACCGACAAGCCAGCAGCGCTACGCGCCGCCGCGATTATTTACGCCGCGAATGGCGATGACAGCCACGCACACGCGCTTTTATCCGACCTTGGCTTACCAGACTCGAGTGCGACTGACTCTGAGTCGCTTAATGGTCGCGTCGAGCAATGGCGCGTGTGGCATGCATCCTACGCTGCCTCTGACGCGGCGATGGGCCTCGTCGGCGCGGGCTCCTTAGGCGGACTCCAAGTGTCGACAGGCACGGTCGCCATGCCCATCACGGCGTCACAGGCCGCACCTCCAAGTTCACCGGGCGCGAACCCACAAAGCGCTACTGCGAGCGCGCTTGAACCCGCCCTCCCCAACTGGGCGGAGTGCGCAAAGCCCGCGGGTGCGCCAGCACCGAGCGGCGCCGGTGGCCCGCCCCCAGGCGGCCCACCCCCAGGCGGCCCGCCTCCTGGCGGCGGCGGGGGTGCTGATGACACAACCAACCTACCCGCATTGCCCGTGCCGTGTAAGGGTCGCGGCACGCCAATGATGGCTCTCATGGACGTCGCCTTGGTGCGCTCGGCCGAAGTTGCGAATACGAGCGTTGGCATCAATCTCTTTGACGGCCTGCAATACGTATTGAACCAGAGCAAACAAGTGCTCAACGTTGCGACCACCACGGCTGGTGTCACGTCCGACAGCGTCGCCATCACACGACAGAATACCTTCGGTACGCCAGCCGCCGGGCTCACCTACTCGCTGAATATTGCCAATTCCCTCGCGAATCGATCCATTGTTTTGGCGCGTCCCTCGCTCGTGGTTATGGACCGTCAGCCCTCAAACACTTTTTCGGGAAATACCGTCACCTTCGCCCTTCCGGGCGGGCCGGGTGGTGGTGTCAGTTCGTTTATTGACAAATCCTCAGGGGTGAGCCTATCGCTGACACCGACGTTTGTTGATTCAGACAATTTGCTGCTTGCAGTAAAGGCAAGTCGCTCGTTTATCGCGACCTTAGACAAAAACGCGAGCACCGGCGCCTTACTGAATGTGTCAAAAAATTCAGTTTCTGCAAATGTGGCTCTGAAGTTTGGTCAGACGCTCATCTTGACGGGCCTAAATGAAAAAACCGTCAGCTCGGGATCGGATGGTGTGCCCGTGTTGCAAGATATTCCAGCCTTGCAATACTTGTTCCGCTCAAGCTCGAATCAGACCACCACCAACGTAGTGCTGATCCTGATTACACCGCGCAAGATCGTTTCGGACAAGGAGCAAATTGAGCGCGCATTGCCTGTCTTGAACGACTACCGTGGTGGAGCGTGGAAAGACTTCATTCCGCAAGTCAAGAAACAGCTCGAAACAGATGGTGGAGCGGCACCGTCGAATTTGGATGAGCTGTACCGCTTGCAACTCGTCAACATGATGTATCTGCAATTTCGCGCCGGCGATATACGCGGCGCCGATTGGTCATCGCCTGAGCGGATGACGCAGTTTACTAACGACTTACGTCATCTGAGCTATTTCTAAACGAACATGGCTATCGCAAGGGGGCGCCCTTGCGATAGCAATTTTGTGTTCGAATCAACACGCTTTTACAACACAGTATTTGAGGCGCTATGCAACTGCTCATCGCTTACGTTGGCACCGCGTTATTGGTTGCCTTTTTGGGACGAAAAACAAAGCTTGGGTTCTTTTGGAATTTAGTACTCGCATTGCTGCTGACGCCGATCACGCCGATCCTTGGGTACCTGATCAAGCGACTCCTGTTTAAGCGTTCGCTGAGAAAGGCCCAACGTTTAGTTGCCGCGCATGAAGCTAAGCTGCGCGGCCGTGCTGAGCTGTAAAGCGCGCCGCTTGAGTAGTGGAAGTCCATTTTTTTATTATTTATTTTTGATCTGTTAGCTCTAACTGCACCTACGAGGACTACATGATGCGTATCCGACCCTTATTGGCGACTGTTGTATTTTGCGCCTTCGCGCTTGGTGGCTCTGTTGCGGCCTGTGCAAATGATGTACGGTTGTTCGTACGACACGAAGTGGCCGACTATGCGGCATGGCGCAAGGTCTACAACAGCGTCGCCCCTTTACAGAAGAAAATGGGCGTCTTTTTTAAAGACGTTTACGTGTCTGCCGAAAACCCCAACGACATTACCGTGATTCATGATTTTCATACGCTCGAGGAAGCTAAAGCGTTTATGACGTCGCCAGAGGTGCGCGCGATAATGTCCAAGGGTGGTGTGAAGCCGCCCGCGCAAGTCTGGATTACCTCGAAGGGTGCGAAATAAACTCGACTCGCGGCCTTTGCTGAGAGATCTGCGAGACAGTTTGCTGTTCGCGAAGATTGGGTGCGCGGTGCCGGCAGTCGCTTGGCGTCGCGCACCCAACCATTTTGTTTACTCAGCATATCCTTAGGTATCTTCGAGCATGTGGCCTGTGACAGGGCCCTTGCCGCAACACGGCGCCCACTAAAATTCTATTCAGTCAGGCGGCCTGTCCTGATGGTTACTCCGCAACTCCGACTTTCGGAGCCGTCGCACAGACAGCCGGTCACTTAAGTTTCAAATTTTGTTCTTACAATCATTTTATTATTAGCGTAAAATATTGGATTATTATGGTGCAGCGCAGCAGCGCTACCGTCAAAACGAGCTGCAAGGTCGGCATTACGGCTGGTGTCGGTATAGCGCGACAATCAGCGCAGTAATAATCTTCGCTTCAAGTGGCCAGATGATCGGCCGCACTATTTTTTAGCACTAGGAATTTAGATATGTTTTATACGATACCGCATGCCACGCACCGCCCTATTCTGGCAACGACGATTGCCGGAATTTTAATGAGCGCAGCGGCACTAGCGACCGACGCAACCACAGCGAAGCCTGCAGGCGCAATGGCCGCGCTTGAGGATGTCGTTGTTACTGCTAACAAGCGTGCCGAGAACGTCCAAGACGTTGCCTCATCCGTCAGCGTACAAACAGGCCAAATGCTGCTTGAGCGCCATCAGGAGCAACTGAGCGATTACGCGTCTTATATTCCGGGTCTTAATGTCGGTAACGGCGGCAAAGCAGGACTTGCCTCAGTGAATCTGCGGGGCGTGGCCTCGGTCAGCGATGCCGCCTCAGTGGGCACCTACCTTGATGAAGTGCCCCTCGGCTCAAGCTCACGCTACGGCAGTCCTGCGAACCAGATTCTCGACCTGTTGCCATACGATCTTGACCGCCTTGAAGTGCTACGGGGACCCCAAGGAACGCTGTATGGAGCCGGCTCCATGGGCGGCTTAATTAAGTACGTGCTGAAGACGCCCAGCGTCACCACCTCAGATGGCGAAGTGGGCGCTGACGTTGGCGCTGTGAGTGGCTCCGGTAGCGAAAGCTACAGCGTGCGAGCCATGGGCAATGTCGCATTAGTGCAAGACGTGCTTGGCATGCGCATCAGCTTGTACGATAAATCTCTGCCAGGCTTTATTGAGAACGTTTACTCCCATACAAAGGATGCCAACGCACAACGGCAGCAAGGCGGCCGATTCGCCCTCTTGTGGCAGCCCAGCACTGAGTTGTCTGTGAAGTTAGGCGCTGTCATCTATCACAATCGCGCTGATGACGGCAGTGCGGTGTCATATACGGGCTTTACCCCCACACCAACTACCGACGGCGGTAGTTTTGGGACCGTTTCAAATCCAGTTGGCGACCTAAAGCAAACACATGGCTTCCCGCAAGCGTTCAACGAGAACCTTGGTGTGTACAGCGCAACGATCAACTGGAAGCCCGGCGCAATTGAAATCACTGCTGCCAGCGGCTATTCCAACCAGCGCACAGCAACAACGGTAGATGACACAACTGCAATCGCAGGGGTCAGTTTTCTGCCGCTGCCGCCCGGTGCGCTCTTAAGTGGCAATACGGACATTCAAGTGAAGAAATTCACGCAGGAAGTGCGAGTCGCATCCCAGCAGGGCAAGACGCTCGACTGGATGATTGGTGCGTTCTACACGGATGAGAAGGTGAATCTAGTCGGTAGCCCGTTGAGCCTGTACTTGGCCGACTACACTTTCCTAGGCGCACCGTTCCCGGGCCTGACCCAAGACTCGAGTTACAAGGAATATGCAGCGTTCGGCGACACCACGTGGCATGTCTCTGAGAAGTTCGACGTGGGTGCAGGTTTGCGTTATGCGAACAACAAGCAAGAAGTGAATGGGACCGGCGGCTCGTCCCCTTCCACCAGCGAAAGTGTCACAACCTGGTCCTTGTCCTCGCGCTATCACATCAGCACAGATGCAATGCTGTATGCACGCATCGCAACTGGCTACCGTCCAGGTGGACTGAACACAGTGTTTCTTCCGACCGCGATTCCATCGCGCGTGAACTCGGACAAGCTGACCAGCTACGAAGTGGGCGTCAAATCTGAGTTTCTGGACCACCGCGCGCTGGTGAATTTGACCGTGTTCTACATTGACTGGAAGGATATCCAGCTCAATTCAACAACTGGCGGCAGCACCATCCTGACCAATGGTGGTACCGCGACCCCGAAGGGTATTGAACTTGCTGCAGCCTACTCACCGGTCGATGGGTTTACGCTTGGGTGGAATGCCGCCTACACGCAGTCAGAACTGTCGAGTACGGCACCGGGCGCCTTTTTCCTCACCGGCTATCAGTTACCTGGGGTGCCTAAGTTCAGCTCATCACTGACCGCCGACTACACGTGGGCCGCAATGACCAATTGGACCGCGCATGTGGGTGGTGGCATCCGCTGGGTCGACAAACTGTGGCTGACCGGTGTCGAGCAACTCAATACGGCAGCGCCTGCCGTCGAAGCACCCTCCTACGCGCTTGCAAACTTGAACGCCAGCATGACCAAAGGTCCATTGACGTTGAAGTTATATGGCACCAACCTTGCCAACAAGCGCGCGATTCAGGGTGGACTTGAGCTGATCAATATCCTCAACCAGCCACAACAGGGTGATTTTTGGATCGCGCAGCCCCGAGCCGCGGGCGTGGGTTTCGACTATAAGTTCTAAGCTCAACTGGCTTTAGGTTGATTGAAATATCCCTGCGACACGTCGGTGTCGCGGGGATCTTGCTCATCACGGCAGCGAGCCTGCGCACAACGACCGACTGCCGAGCCTAAACACACTGCGAGCATTGCGACGCTGGCCGTCAGACGAGCACCAAGTTTAAAGACTCTACTTGTTTGTGGCGCGCCCCATCACCCGACCCTCGCGCGCTAGTCGTCGGCGCGTCTCCTTTGGATCCTGCAACAGAGCGCGATATAGTTCAACGCGATCACCGTCCCTCAAAACATAGGTTGCGCCGACTGCTTGACCAAAGACGCCAAGCGCAGGCTCCTTCTCAATCTGTGGATGAACGTGGCGTATAGCGGATAACGCGACCGCTTGAGCCGCAGTAGTTCCAACCGGCACACGCACAGCGATGACCGTTTGCCGCTGAGGTTCAGCATACGCGACGGTCACAGCGATCTCAGCCACCGTACACCGCATGCGCCCGCGCAACGAAGGCATCGACCAGCGAGTTCCAGGTCACCTCAAACAAAGGCCCAAACACAACTCCAAGGGCTGCGTTCCTAAACTCATAGCGAATTGCCAGTATCACCTTACAGCCCACCAGCGCATTTGAGGCATGACTGTCGACAATCGGCACAAACTCCCAGCGCCCATCAAAGGCAGCCAAAGGACCATCCACTAAGCTCATCTGCACACTCGCATCCGGCACCATGCTGTTTTGGGTGGTCAGTGGCACTCGCACGCCGGCCCGCGCGATCGTCAAGGTCGCGCGCAGCGACGTTGCACTTTCCTCGAGTACCGCAGTTTCCGGGCACCACGGCACGAACTCCGGATAGCGCGCAATACCATTGACCAGCGCGTACATCTGGGCGGGTGTGTAGGGCACGAGTGCCTGACGGTTTACAACGCGCATAAGCCCCTGCGACTCAAGTAGCCATGGTCTATTGTGGAGTTTTCATGACAGAACGACAACGCAGGCTACAATAGCGTATGCACCGGCACATCCGCACTGAGTTCCCACCGCCCAGCCCCGCGCCAAACGCCAAGCGTTTGGCCCCACCGCGACCTGATGCGTTGCCGGCAGGCCTCTATGGCCGATAAAAAAGAGGTGCACGACGGTCAGATCGCTCAAAACAAACGCGCCCGCTTTGATTATTTCATCGATGAGCGCTACGAGGCCGGCCTCGCTCTCTTAGGCTGGGAGGTAAAGTCTTTACGTGCCGGACGCGCGCAGATCACTGAAGGGTACGTGGGGCTGCGTAGCGATGAGGCCTGGCTGCATGGCTGTCATTTCTCGCCGCTTAACTCCGCCTCCACTCACGTCGTGGCAGACCCCGTACGCCCGCGTAAACTGCTTCTAAACCGCAAAGAGATCGATAAATTGGTCGGTGGCGTGGAGCGCAAGGGTTACACCATCGTGCCGTTGTCACTGTACTGGAAAGACGGGCGCGCGAAGCTTGAGATCGGCCTTGCGCGCGGCAAAAAGCAACACGACAAGCGCGACACAGAAAAGGATCGCGACTGGCAGCGTGAAAAGTCCCGCGCCCTGCGCACCCGCAATCGCTGAGCCTAAACTACAGCGCTGCGACCACCACAATCTCCACCAAATAGGCCGGTGTCGCGAGAGCGGCTTCCACCGTTGCCCGAGCCGGCGTATGCCCAGCACTGACCCAGCGATCCCACTCGGCATTCATCAAACTGAAACTGCTGATATCGGCCAAATAGACCGTTGCCGATAAAATCTTTGTCTTATCGCTGCCGGCGGCTGCCAACAGCCGATCGATATTTGAAAGCACCTGACGGGTCTGTCCACCAACAGCCTCCGTTGTGTCGTTGGCAACTTGACCTGCCAAATAGACGGTATTTCCGTGCACCACGGCCTGCGACATGCGCGGACCTACTTCAAGACGCTTAATCATGCGAAGACTCCACTCGTGTAAAGAACAGACTGTGGCACTTTACCTTACGACGACAACAGCAGGGGTTGCGCCGAAACAAACGAGACAGGCAGCAGTTGGGCCGCAAAAATCATGCGCAAACACGCGCAACAAAGCTATTTTTTGAAGGATGCGCTACAATCGAGGTGTTCCCGGGGGCGATCGGACTCGACGTGGGTTGCGAAACTCCAGGTGCATGCCGAGGTGCAGGGTCCTCGTTAAACCTTTTGCAAATTCTAGCTGCGAACGATAACAGCTACGCACTGGCGGCTTAAGCCCCGCCTACTCCACTCTTCTCCGTGCCTGTGCGGGTTGAGATGGGGTCGCACTCACAGGATCGCCAAGTACGCGTGTGTCGGGTAGTACAAGGCTAAAAAGGACGACGCTGGTTGTGGGTTTTCCCTGCCGATCGGGTAGCCCGTGATGAGAACAATAGACCGGATACGCATGTAGATCTTGTAGCGTAGGACTTGCGGACGGGGGTTCAATTCCCCCCGCCTCCACCAATAAAGGAAAAACCAACCCTTCGGGGTTGGCTTTTTTTTGACTACTACTGCGTGTTTGCGCGGGTTCCTGCGGGTTCTTGCGGACTGCGGAGAGAGCCATTTTTGCCCGCAACCGGCAGGTTTTACTCTCCGTTTGCACTTTCTCTCTCCGACCCGACCTACTCAATAGAGGTCGAAGTCCGGAAGGCGCGCCCGACGAACCTATATAAATCAATAGCGTACGCGCGGACGAATCAATCGGTTTTTTCGTGGCATCGGTAAGCTGAGGGGATGGTGCGTGCCCCAGATCAGTTGGCGAGCGAGTAAAAAAAGAATATGAATCACCATCCAATCCGCCAGTCATTCGGTTTTGATCTGCCTTTTTAGCAGGCTTGCCTTGACGCCAGCTTTGATCCGTTTCTGGGGCACGACGGCGATCATTTCGTCGTAGGCTTGTTTCTGAAACAGATAGGCAAGCTGGGTCTCCAAGTGCCGTCGGCTGCGGTGTGGACGCCGTGGAAAGTACTTATCCCAAACGGTCCACAGAATGGGCTTCGGCAGGCTGCCTAGGCTGACGATTTTCATCAGGGCGATTCGATATGCTTCATCCATTGGCTCAGCTTTCCAAGAAGGGTTTGCGGACCTCCATGAACGCTCTTTTACGATCAAAAGCCAAGTAATTTTAGGATTGAAAAGCTGGGAAATGCAGTCCCTGCAACTGCCGTAGATTGATCAGGCTTGCTAACTGATGGTGCTCAGTGGCACTGGCCAAGCCGTCACTTGCGCAGCGTTTGATTTGGTACTTGCGAGGCCCAGTCGGTTTTATGGGCTTGCATGAGATCACAGATCAGCTCAAACACCCCTTTGGCACTGATGAGTACAAGGAAGTCATTGGGCCCAACGACCACCCGCTCCACCAACAAACATATCAGTTGCGCTTTCGAGGGCAACGAGAAGAGGTCGGACACCCTGGCCGTTTCGCGCAGCCGCTCAGTGATGAGTGCCTGATCGAACGTTGGATCGTCTGTGAGCGATAGCGGTAGCGCTGCTAGCCACTGCGAGGGATCCCGAAAGTTTTCGTACAGATGCTCTATCACCTGCGCATGCAGGTGATGTGCGGAAAGTCGCGGCGGACCGGATGCACCGGCACCCACCGAAATTTCCTTTTGTGGAATGTAATAACCAAATTGGCGACCCCGTTGTTTGGATGACACCCAGGGCGTCATGCTGCGACCATCTTCGCCAAACACCAAGCCCTTGAGTGGGAATTGCCACTCTGGCGATTCGCGATTGAGCACTCCGGTTCGGCGGGCCCGCGAGGCCATCAACTCATGAACTTCGTCCCATAGGGATTGCTCAACGAGGGGTTTGTGGCTGCTGGCATGCCAAGCATCGTCATAGAACAACTCGCCCAAGTACATCCGGTTGTTGAGCAATTTGTAAAGCACGTTTTTGTCAAAGGTGCGCCCACCGCGCAGCAGGCCAGCTTTGGTGTGCCAAGCTTTGGTTTTGACGCCTTGTTCACCGAGCTCCTGAATCAGCGCCGTCACTGATGGCTGCTGCAAAAACCGCTCAAAAATATTCCGTACTGTCTTGGCCTCAACGGGTTCCACCACCAAGCGTTGCTGTGCCAGGCCATAGCCCAGCGGCGGGGCACCGCCTTGCCACACCCCTTGACGGCGCGAAGCGGCACGTTTTTCCCGGCCACGCTCCCCCGCGATCTCTCGCTCGAACTGTGCAAATGAAGTCAGCAGGTTCAGCGTCAAGCGCCCCTGCGGGCCTGAGGTGTCAATCGACTGCGTCACCGATACCAGGGCCACGCCGTGGCGCTCAAAGTCTTGCATCAACTCGTTGAAATCTCCCAAATGGCGAGAGAGCCTGTCCAAGCGATGCACCACCACGATGTCCACCAACCCGTCGGCCACATCCGATAACAACTCCTGCAAACCAGGCCTGCGGATATTGCTGCCCGAATAACCCCGGTCTTCGTAAATTCGGTCCGTGGGGACCCAG
>Ga0136642_1001178_pt1 | contig 11564 bp, 11 predicted proteins | sample LowCatLa1302831Y_FD_115313 | JGI IMG/M metagenome (GOLD analysis project Ga0136642, IMG submission 115313) | Freshwater microbial communities from Lower Cathedral Lake, Yosemite National Park, California, USA - 13028-31Y | ecosystem: Environmental > Aquatic > Freshwater > Lake ... | reverse complement strand
CAGCCGGCAGCCCAGAGATGTTATTGATGCGAATTAACGCAACGTCATTAATCGGATTAGTTCCGATGAGCGTTGCTGGAAGTTTTTTCGTTGATCCAGAACGAGTTACCGTGATTGATCCGCCAAATGTTGCTGCTGCAATTACGTGATTATTTGTGATCACGAGTCCATTTGATGAAATGATCATTCCCGTTCCTTGATCCCCCCCGCCGTTACCCTGCACGTCGATTGAAACCACACTTGGAAGGAGTTGTTGAATCAATTTTGGAATGCTCTGTCCGTTTGGGAGAATTGCGGCACCTGGTGAATTAGTTACGGACTGGATTGTGATCCCGGGGCCTGACGATGAACTGCCTGATGCATAGTGACCAGCCAGTCCTCCAATTAGTGCTGCGACCAAGAGCAGTCCTACCCGACTCGACAAAATTGACTTTGGTCCGGCCTTTTGTGAGGCGAGAGGAACTTCGTCAACGACCACAGATGCTGGAGCAGAAGCAGGTGTTGGCTGAGGTGGGGTGTGAAGAACTGGCTCTGTGGCTGACTTCTCGACCACATCTCTCAGAATCTCTGCGAGAGTCCGTTCGTCGGGCTGCTGGTGTGGAGTCTTGTCACTCATGGGTCCCACCTTATGCCCAAACTTTAAATTCTGAATAAATCCGGGCTGAAGAATCAATCCCTTTGGAGCGACTAACATTGTCCTCTGTGTCAAGACGTATAGAGATCGAAATTACGAGCCTTAATGGTGACGTAGCAACATGGCGTGCTGCCGGGGCAAAACTCCCTAAAGGCACGCTCAGCGCAGCTTTGGTGCAAGGTGGTGCCATTGTTGGAAACGTCTACCGTGCTGACGTAGAAAACTACATGGACGGCATCGAAGTTATCTCCGTTCTTCCACCAAAGACCGCTTCACCACTCGACCCTCGTAAAGAGCGTCTTGAGATAATTGTTAAAGATAACACTGGTCCGGACGTTGTCGTTACCTACGCCCCTAAGGGCCGTGGTGGACGTCGCGACGGCGAGCGACGTGAAGGCGATCGTAAGGATTCGAAGCGTCCTTCAAGCCGCCCGGGTTCAAAAGATCGTGGTGGTCCACCAACTGGCGAAAAGTCTGAGCGCGGACCACGTACCGAGCGTCCAGCCCGTACCGACCGTCCAGCTCGCACTGACCGTCCAGGAAGGCCTTCAGGTGCTCGCACAAGCGGTCCTGTTGAGGCTCCTCTCACAACCATTTACCGAAACGCTCTTCTCGCAACTCTTTCACCAGAGCAGCTTCCAGTAGCGGAACAACTCCTCCGCGGTGGTATGCCTGCCGTGCGAACAGCGGTTGCAGAACAAAACAAAAATGCAACTGCCCAAGGTCGTCCAACAATCGATCCTGAGACAATTGACCGCATTGCAGAAGAACTTCTAGGCAAGACAAACCTTGCACTATGGAAGGACAAAGCAGCCGGTGCCATTGGTGCAGGACGTGAACTACGTCTTCGTGACCTTCGTGCTGTTGTTACTTCGGCGAAGACGGTTTCACTTGACGATGAAGGTCGTCTCCAGCTGAAAGAACTTCAAACTGCACTGACATCAAAGGTTGATCACCTTCGCACCGTTTGGAACGAAAAGCTCGAAGCCGCTCTTAACTCCAAGAACGTCGCTGAAACACTTCGCTTGGTCGCTCGCCCACCAGACATGTCAACGCGTGTGACTGCTGAGATGGCTGCAAAAGTGGTCACCATGACTTCTGAAACCTTGACTGCGGAACTTGATGCCGCTGCTTGGAACGAAATCGTGACACTGGCTGTCGACACCTCAATTCGCCGTAACATCAAGCCGGTTGGAATTCCAGCTAACGATGTGAGCAAGGCTCTAGCGATTAAGAACGCGGGTGCGATTCCTGAACTTGCGAAGCTTTTGGGAATGCCAGTTCCGCCTCCACCTCCGCCTTCACGCGCACCACGACGTCCGGCTAATCGCCGCGCATCGTAAGTAGTCGAGCCTTCCAACCAATCGATTCGTAGAGCGACTTTGTCGCTCTGTCACCAGGAAGTGCGAAACCATCGACTGCCCCAGCATTTCTGATCATCTCAGTAATCATTTGCTTGGCGATGCCTTTTCTTCGATCAGCTGGACGCACATAGATTCCAAGAATCACTGAATCTCGACATACTGCGAAGCCAGCTCCAGAATCTTCTATCCAGAGTTCACCATTCGCAACGCTGAAGATGAGTAATTCTCCAGTGCTTCTGCCATGACTAACTTGCGCGAGGAACTCCTCGGCACCTCTGGCGTCTTCAATCCCATCAAGAGACTCACTCCACAGAGCTTCAATCCCTGGAGTTACTGTTGAACTCAGAGCGACCGACATGCAACCTCAATCAGACGCAGTCGCGGCAAAGAGTCTTCTGCTTGTCTGCCAACTGTGACATTTTCTTTAAAAGTCGACAAGATTTGCAGCGAAATTCATCGTCCTGTTTTGGAAGCAAGATGTCACTTGGGTCAAGTGTTGGATCAATTTCAGCGGTTGGTGCTTCATCGTCGTCTTCAGGTGTGGAGTCTCGGCGAATGGTTTCGGCGAGCACTTCATCGAGAGCTAATTCGACGTCTGCTTCGTCAGCGACATCTTCAATTTCCTCCGGTACGGCAGGAACTAGGTTTTCTTCTTCTTCAATTGCGACTACGTCTTCTTCATCAGTGTCTTCATCGACTACAAGGACGTCGCTATCCTCGAGCTCGGCACCTTCTTCGATGATCTCTTCTTCGAAACCGTCGGCTAGTTCGCCTTCGTCGAATACTTCATCTTCTCCGCCATCGGACATACATTCCTTTAATTACTCTTTATTTGTAGCGATGGCAGTGTAGGTCGTAAAAGTGCTGATTACGTGTCAATTTCCTTAAAAAATCGTAATACTTTGATTATTTACGTATTTGAGCGTTTTCTTTCTGCATTTCGCTCTGCTTCGAGTCGTTCTAGGTCAGTATCTGAGAAATCCACGTAACTCATTGAGTCCGCAATGGCATGGTGCCCAGCTTCATCACGAATCAGTCTGGCCATCTCGTGAGCAACTCGGCGGTAACTCGGGTGACCCTGTGGCCCTGATCGGAGTTCAATGAGGTGCATTGCTTCTCGAGCGTTCATTTCCATGACGTATCTAATCCTGAAAGCCAGCGCAACGCAGTACTGCGCTTGTTCAGGGAACTGCTCGCGCATGTCGTAATAGAGGCTTGCTGAGCGTTCTAGGGACGCTACAAAGGGTTCTGCAAGCCCAGCTTCCTCGATTATGTCTGGTACGTCGTATCCGAGCTCGACAGTCAGGGGCTGCCATTCAATGGTTAGCAGCCGGTGCCGCTGAAGATCTCTAAATGCACCGTAGTCAGTTACAAGTTCGAATCGGTACATTGTTGACTCGAAGGCACGGCCCGGACGGTGGCGACGGTTTTTGCGGTCGCCCACATAGGTAGCTATTAACTTCGATCGATCCCCCGCGTCCATTGCACTAACGCGCTTCGTCGCTTCATTTTGAGACATTGTTGAATTTGCAAAGACAATTGCTTGCAAAATTTTTGCTTCACCATCTTTGTCGTACGCGGCGAGACGAACGTGTTCGCCTGGTTCAGCTTCAATGTCACTCCACATTGATGTGATTAGGTCCTTCGTGGCACCCTTAGTTTCAGCAAGGTACGTCGTCCAAGCAACACCACGTTCTGCGATGTTCACTCGCTTCAAAAATGATGGAATTACTTTAACGAGCTCATCCATCATCAGTTTCGAATAGTCACGAACTTCTGGAAGTGGATGCGCCCTCATTCGAAGGAGAAGCGATTCGTATGCTTGTCCCGATGCGTAGATTCCTAGGTTTGACAGTGCGCTGGCTGGGAGCAGGCCACGAACCGCGTCAAGTGCCTTTGCACGGATGGCTTGTCGGTACACGAAGTCAGTGTCTTCAGCTGTTTTCGGAAATTTCTTAGTTAGGTACTCAACGACCTGTGGGAGTAGTTCGGCGTAGGTGTCGAACATCCGGTCCATCTCACCAACGTAGCGAGCACCAAATGATGACATGGTCACATCGTGGTCTCGGTAGTAGCGGTAATGCCCATTGCTGAGTCGCTTGTCGTAGCCAAGGTAGCGAGTTGACTGCTCAAGATAACTCATGAGCCTTCCCCATTCGAGAACCTTGGTGAGAACATTGCTTGCTTGTTCGCAGGCGAGGTGAACGCCACCAAGCTGCGCCACGGAGTCGTCACCGTACTCAAAGAAAATCTTCTCGTAGAGACTCTCAGCCTTATCGAGACCAATAGTGGCGTCAATACCAATGTCACCAGTGAGGTCTAAATCACCAATGAACTCGTCGAGAAACAATCTGCGAAGACTCTTTGTGCTCCGTGAGTAACGAGCGAATAAGGCGCCTTTAACTACCTCTGGGAGGTTAACAAGGGCGAAGACCGGGGACTCAAGATTCGTGAAGTACCGACGAAGGATTGTTGCTTCTTCTTCTGTAAATTCTTCAACGGCGTAAGAGTGCATGGATAGAAAAGATTAGAGCCCAAAGTACCCTTACGGGTGGACACTAGAAGCACCGGCAACAACGCTTCTGAGCACATAATCACGGGCTTCTGCCGCGACGTCAGCCACCGCTGTGAGGTTGCTCATACGGGTCAATTGCTCGCAAAGGTCGGCCACCTGCTTCGCATTTCTGACGAAATCTCCAGGTGAGGTTTGACCAATTTCGGCGTCCGCGAGGTCAAGCACCACACTGAGTGATGAACCTCTCGCCCAGGCAGTAATTGTTGTTGCGAACTTGCCATCTGGCTCCTTGGTGTGAGGAACCTTGTAACGCTCTTCAACTTCTCGAATCAGTGCATTAGTAGTTTGAATTTCGTGCAATCGATCGGTGATGTTTGCTCGGCGTTCGCTCCCGAGCCGGTCATTGATGCTTTTCTTTTTGGTAGTTACGTTCTTGCCAGCGTGAGGAGCTCTCGTTGATCGCTTGGACTCGAATACGAAGCATGACAGCAGGCCAGCGAGCTGTGCAGGCTCTAGGTCTTCGAAGACGCCGCTGGTGATGGATTCTGCGATGAGAAGATCGCATTCGTGGTAAATCGAACGAAGCAGTTGACCTTGAGCATTGAGTTTCCAACCATCGGTGTATCCAAGTTCTTCTAAAACCTTGTGACGAGCAACCATCTGGTCACCTAAAGGTCTCTTTGAGGGGGTTGCCCGGCGATCGGTTTCAAACTGGGCGTACGAACACTGAACAACTTCGAGGGCAGTTTCGAATTCAAAGTGATTGATGAGATTCGCTGTGAAGTTGTACGTAGGTCTAAATGATGAGTGCAGGTCTGATGGCGGAGCAAGTGCAACTCGGCCAACGTCGTGGAATTCAACTTCATTTGTAAAGCAAACAATCGCGTGACCTTCATCGTCAAGACCACGTCTTCCTGCTCGTCCGGTCATCTGGGAAAATTCACCACTAGTGAGAAATTTACGTCCAGAGTCGGAGTACTTTGTAAACCTTTCGAGAGCGACCGAGCGCGCTGGCATGTTGACTCCAAGAGCCAATGTCTCTGTGGCAAACACGACCGCGAGTAATCCCTCTTCAAAACATTTTTCTACTATTTCTCGAAACGCTGGAACCATTCCCGCGTGGTGGGCACTGATGCCTCGGCGCAAACAGTCAACGAATTCGTCGTAGTCGAGTGCCTTCAGGTCGTCTTCGCTGAAATTCAATAATCGTGCGCGTGCAATCTCTTCAATTTCACGTCGCTGATCTGGCGTGGTGAATAAGAGACCATCGCGTCGGATCTGACTTACCGCGTCGTCACACGCTGCTCTGGAGAATATGAACACAATGACCGGGAGTAGGCCTTCGAGTTCGAGGGTCTGCAGCAGCTCACTACGACGCGGAGCTCTAAAGGGAGGAGGCGGTGCTGATGATTTCGGCCCCTTCCATTTAGGACCTGGTCGAAAGCGACGGGTATTCTTCATCATGTTGTCGACTTTTTTCGCCTCGTCTGAAAGTTTCCCTTCAGTGAGGAGATCGGAAATCTCGGCGTAGGGCTGACCACGACGAACAATTGCAAAGTGATTGTGAAGCTCGATTGGTCGAGTCTTTTCAATGATCACAGATGTAGGACCTCGTACTGATTCAAACCACTCGCCCACGAATGCAGCGTTGCCGATTGTTGCCGACAGAGCAACGAAACGCACCGGCTGTGGGGTGAGGATAATTACTTCCTCCCAGACTCCTCCACGGAACTGATCTTGTAGATAGTGGACTTCGTCAAGAACCACCAGACCGAGAGTCATAATTTGCGTTGACTCAGTGAGCAACATGTTTCTGAGTACTTCAGTGGTCATAACAATGATGTCTGCATTGCGATTGATCGAGGTGTCGCCGGTGAGGAGTCCTACGCGGTCTTTACCAAAGAGTTTGGAGAGTTCGTGAAACTTCTGGTTCGAAAGTGCTTTGAGAGGGGTTGTATAGAAAGCACGCTCCCCTTGCTCAAGGACTTTTCCAATTGCGTAGTTAGCAATCAGTGTCTTACCTGCACCAGTTGGAGCACTCACCAAGACATTGACGTTCTGGTCAATCGCTTCAATCGCGTTTAGTTGAAAGTGGTCTGGTCCAAAGCCAAGTCCATCAATGAACCTGCTTCGGTAGTCTCCGGTGGTCATTTTCTAAAGAGCTTGCCAACACCAATTGAGCCAAAGTAGAAAACAACCAATGGAACAGCTAGAGCGCACATCGAGAGTGGGTCACCGCTGGGCGTGAAAACTGCTGAAGCGATCGTGATACCAATACAGGCATAACGCCAGTTATGGAGCAACGTCTTTGGCGTTACAGCTCCCGCTAGTTGGAGTGCAACAAGAACGACTGGGAATTCGAACGTAAGTCCAAATGCGAACAACATGAGCGTTATGAGCGATAAGTACTGATTCGGGTTGTACTGCGTAATAAGCGTGTTCCCACCAACCGCCTGCAAGAACGCCAGCGCATGTCCAAAGCTGACGTAAGCAACGATCATTCCAATAACAAAGAAAACTACGGCAGCAATGACAAAAGGAATTATGTATTTCTTTTCATTTTTCTTTAAGCCTGGATTGATAAACCTCCAGGCTTGCCAGAAAATTACGGGAAGTGAGAAAATCATTCCTCCGTACACGGAGATTTTAATTCGGAGGGATAAACCGTCCAGTGGATTTGTAATTAAAAATTTGCAATTGCTCGCACTCACGGTGCAGTACGGATGCTGCAACCACTTCAGAATTGGCGCGTACAAAAGAAAAGAAACGACCCCGAAGACAAAGATACTGATTATTGTCACAAAGAAACGATGGCGAATCTCCGACAAGTGTTCAGCCAGTGACATTCCCGTTGCGGCCTTACTAAAACGTCCCATAATTAGTTCATCGACGGATCATTAGTCTGCGGAGTATTTTGAATCAGTGTTGTGTCCGGCGCGGGTGACAAGTCGGAGGGAGTCATTGGGAGTGCTTCTTCGAACGGGACAACTTCCTCCCCCGCAGCCTTTTTCGCTTCTAGGTCGGCAACAATCTTCGCTGTTTGTACTTTTTCATCAGACTGTTCAGCAAGTTTGTTCAGCATGTTGACCGGGTTTCGTGCAATTCGTGCAATGTCCCCGGCGCTTGGAAGGTCTGGGACTACTTCTCTTACTTCTGATTCAATTTTTCTTTGGATGTTTTTGAGCGACGACCACGCAGAACCTAGCTTTGCGGCGACTTCAGGTAGCTTGTCTGGCCCGAGTAGCAAAAGTGCCACAGCAATAATGACAATTATTTTGATTGGACTTAAATCGAACACCTAAACATTGTAGGGCGGTGGGCTTGCCCTCTCCTAGAACCAATGGAGACGTGAAAATGGCCAAATTCTGACAAATACCTTGCCAATTATGTTTTTACGAGGCACGTAACCCCAGTAGCGGCTGTCACAGGAGTTCGGGTGATTGTCACCAATAACGAAGTAAGAATTAGCTGGAACACGCTGCTTATCTATGACGCGAGCACCAAGCGGTTCATTGTGTGGCCAGTTTTCTTTGAGAGCGACTCCATTAATCAAAATCGTGTCTCCCTTTGATGAAACTCTGTCCCCCGGCACAGCAACAACTCGTTTCACAAGATCTGAGACTGAATCACCGCATTCTGTAGCAACAGATGGTGGCGCTTTGAAAACAATGATGTCGCCTGTATTTACGGATCCGAAGGTCACGCTGAGTTTGTCAACAATGATGCGGTCACCAATCAACAGAGTTGGTTCCATCGAAGCAGAAGGAATGAAGTAGGTCTGAAAGATGAAAACACGGGCAAATGCTGATAGGCAGAGGGCGACTGCAACGATCACAATCCACTCAATACCGGCTCTTCTTCCGCGGCTATTCCTGGCTTTTTTCTGATGACGGATGTCCTCTTCAGATTGCGTGAAGCCCATTCCGGTGTCCTCATTCGCAAAAGAAGCGACGTAGGGTGACCAGTCGAAATCGTTGATGTCGATTTCTTTATTTAAGTTTTCCTCGTCAGTCACAGGACAAGGTTAGTCGTGACGCTCCAGCGAGGAAATCAATTTCTTGAATCGATCATCCGTACTTTTGAATGGGTCCTTTAAAAGTACTGTTCGTTGCATCTCGTCGTTTAGCTTTAAGTGAACCCAGTCAACGGTGTAATCGCGTCGCCACTCTTTTGCGGCTTTAATGAATGTTCCTCGCATGTGAGCGCGAGTTGTTGCAGGAGGTGTGGTGGTAGCAATCTTTATGTCTTCATCGCTCACCATACGTGTGAAGTGATCTCTAGCCTGACGACGGTAGTAAAGGCCCTTTTCTACATTGGTATCGTGATACAACAGGTCGATCAAGGCAATTTTTGGATCATCGAGCTTTATATGTGACCGTTCTTGTTCGCGCTCAATGATTTGCAACTTCGCAATCCAGTCAACTCGGTCACTCAGCTGCATTGGATCACTCCGGTACTGCTCGATCACCTCTCGCCAAAGACGCACGGCGTGTTTTTGATCTTCAGGCAGCTCGTCGTGGCTCTGTACGAAAGCTTCTGCCCTCTCACATAGGTCTTCTTGTATTTCCAGTGCGGTCATGTCTCGACCGTTAGCAAGCTTTACTGATTCCTTGCTCCAGAGGTCATAAGAAATGTCTCGAAGGGCGTTTATTGGAGAAGCCATGTTGTAATCACGAAGAACGGTTTGCTTGTCTTCGATCATTGCAAGTACCACAGCTGCCGTTCCTACTTTTAAATATGTTGCGAATTCGCTCATGTTGGAGTCACCAACAATCACATGAAGGCGGCGGAATCGTTCAGGATCAGCGTGTGGTTCGTCTCTCGTATTGATGATGGGGCGACTTCTTGTTGTCGCGGAAGAAATCGCTTCCCAGATGTGCTCAGCTCGCTGGCTTATTGAGTAGGTGGTGCCCTTGGTGTTGGTGACGACTTTGCCTGCGCCGGTGAAGATTTGGCGACTGATTAAGTACGGGATGAAGACTTGCTCGAGCCGAGTTAGATCATCAATTCGCTCAATGCAGTAATTCTCGTGACATCCATAGGAATTGCCAGTTGAGTCCGTGTTGTTCTTGAAGAGAAAAATTTCTCCACGAATTCCTTCGTCATCGAGTTGCTGCTGTGCGTAGTCCACGAGCTCTCGAAGAATCATTTCTCCCGCTTTATCTTGTGCCACAACATCGTACAGAGAATCACATTCAGCACTAGCGAACTCAGGGTGTGATCCAACGTCTAGGTAGAGTCGACTTCCGTTTTCTAGAAACACGTTCGACGATCGTCCCCAGGCGACAACTTTCCTGAAGAGGAATCTCGATACTTCGTCGGGGCTCAGTCTTCGCTGTCCGCGAAGTGTGAAGGTGACACCAAATTCTGTTTCAATTCCGTAGATTCTTCGAAGCATGCAGTGTCCCCTCTCGCTCTTGACTCAGCCGAGAAGCTCGCTAACTTGGTCATCGTGCAGTCGGATAAATGTTCTTCGCGCGCCACGATCCTCCAGGACGCACGCTTCGAGATCCGACACAGGGATTGCACGCTCAGGACCGGAGATGGCTGCAACACAGTCCTTCAGCGTTTGAGCCAATGGTTTGAGCTCAGAATCACTCGCACTGAATCGACTCTTAATGGTTTCCGCGTCACCACCGAGAACTGCGAACAGTGGTTCATCGGTGATTGTTCCTTCGTAGCCAACTCGGTATAACTTGGTTGGTCGAATGTTGTTGCCCAACTGCGCAATGAGAATCTCTACTTCAAGGGGCTTTTGCCCCTCAGAGAAAACTTGACCAAGATACTGAGCAAAGTAGTTGGCCAGTGCACGCGCGTCGACATCCTCACGTGAATAGGTGTAGCCAGTTCCGTCCGCCCACCTAATGCCTGCTTCTTTTAATCTGTCAAATTCGTTGTACTTACCAGCACCAGCAAAAGCCAATCGGTCGTACACTTCTGAGATTTTGTTTAGAGACGCAGATGGATTTTCAGCAACCATCACGACGCCGGCGTCATAAATTGCAGCGACGATAGATCGACCTCGAGCAATACCTTTTTGAGCGAATTCAGCCCGGTCTTTTGTCAGTTGCTCTGGATTGACATAGAAGTAATTACTCATCGAAGCGTTCCTCCAGCAATGCCGCCTGAATTTGTTCGACGATCGTTGATTGTCTTGAATCGCGCAGCAACTACCTCAACTGCTATTTCTTGGAATCCTTCTTGATTGATAATCACCATCATTGGAAACAGCCCACGAACAAAGTCAGGACCGCCTGTGCTCGGATCATTGTCCCCTGCTTCATACAGAGCTAGGGCACCAAGTTCTAGTGCCGCCTCGAGGTCAAGGTCACTCCTGAAGCCGAGGCGAAGCGCGCTCTCTGCGAACGGAGATCCTGAACCGATTGTTGCGAAGTCAGATCTTTCGTAGCATCCACCTGCTCCATCGAATTCAAAGATGCGACCAACATTGTGGCTGGTGTCCCATCCCGCGAGAAGTGGCATCACAGTGAGCGGTGTCGTGAAGTTGTTGTTCTGGATGATTGGTGACAAATAGTTCGCTTTGCCTTCAAGGCTGAGAGAAGTGTCGGTCATTTTTTCGTAATGCTCGAAGGAAAGTTGCGCAAGTTTTATGAATTCGATACCTCGTGCTGCAGAACCTGAAATCGCAATTGCCGTGAAGCGATCAGCTGCTTCAATTTTTCGGATGTCGCGACTCGCAATGTAGTGACCAGTTGCCTGACGGTCTCCCACCATGACAACGCCGCCGAGGTAGCGAACAGCAATCACCGTTGTGGCATGAGGCAGGTCGATTGATTCAAAAGATTGCGACGCACTAAGCCCAGCAGATTTCGCAAAACGAAAGAAATCCGGGCCCGGATCATCTTGTGCACTAAAAAGCGGAAGACCCATTACTACTCGCCGCCCTTTTGCACGTAATTACGAACAAACTCCTCAGCGTTCTCTTCTAGGACTTCGTCAATCTCATCGAGGAGGTCATCAAGATCACTTTTCAGCTGGTCACCCTTAGAGGTGTCAACGTTGACGACATCTTGCTCAGTGCTGGCCCGTT
>Ga0136642_1001177_pt1 | contig 11568 bp, 9 predicted proteins | sample LowCatLa1302831Y_FD_115313 | JGI IMG/M metagenome (GOLD analysis project Ga0136642, IMG submission 115313) | Freshwater microbial communities from Lower Cathedral Lake, Yosemite National Park, California, USA - 13028-31Y | ecosystem: Environmental > Aquatic > Freshwater > Lake ... | reverse complement strand
TTGCAGATTTAATGCTATCTTTGCCCGACCCGAGAGGGTATGGTCCTTTAACGATCCGTCCAGAGAGGCGGCGAAGGAGTTTAAGATGGCTTCACTTCTTGATGCCGGCGATATCGGCCGAGCGCTAAAACGCATTGCTCATGAAATTGTTGAGCGTAATCATGGACTAGAGAGCGTAGTAATTATTGGAATCCCCACTCGGGGTGACTACCTGGCCAAACGTATAGCCAAAGTTTTATCTGAAATTGAATCTCCAGTACCGGTCGGAACATTGGATATCACCATGTTTCGAGATGACTTGCGCCTTCGCGCGCCACGCCCGCTTTTGCCTACGTCACTTCCGAGTGGTGGCATCGAAGGAAAGTGCGTTGTACTCGTCGATGATGTCCTCTTCTCAGGCAGAACTATTCGGGCAGCGCTTGATGCGCTTGGTGAAATTGGTCGACCTAAATCGGTGCAACTTGCTGTTCTAGTTGATCGCGGTCATCGTGAACTCCCGATCCGTGCAGATTTTGTAGGTAAGAACATCCCTACTTCAGCCAGTGAGAGCGTAAAAGTTAATTTAACCGAGATCGATGATGAAGATAGCGTCCTTTTGATCCCTGAAGCATCTGGGGAACATAATGGATAGACATCTGCTAAGCATCAATGATTTAACTCGCGCTGAGGCCTTCGGTATTTTGAACACCGCGCACGAATTATCAATTATTTCTGATGGAACCTTAAAAAAGTTGCCAACTTTACGTGGCCGAACTGTAGTAAATCTATTCTTTGAAGATTCAACACGGACTCGCATATCTTTCGAGAGTGCCGCCAAACGTTTATCGGCAGATGTAATCAATTTCTCTGCTAAAGGTTCGAGCGTGAGCAAAGGTGAATCTCTCAAAGACACTGCGCAAACTTTGCAGGCAATGGGCGCTGATGCTGTGATCATTCGACATGGCGCTTCTGGCGCTGCTCAAAGGTTGGCAGATTCCGGATGGATTCAAGCTTCGGTAATCAATGCGGGGGATGGAACTCATGAGCACCCAACACAAGCGCTCCTTGACGCTTACACAATCAGGAATAGCTTTCCGGAATATACCGATTCATTCGAGGGTCTAAGAGTAGCAATTGTTGGCGATATCTTGCACTCAAGAGTTGCGCGCAGCAATGTACTTTTGCTCAAGAAATTAGGTGCACAGGTAACGTTACTTGCGCCACCAACTCTTCTGCCGGTGGGGGTAGATTCTTGGGGAGTTGGAACAAGCTACCAATTTGATGAAGTCATTCCAAAAGTTGATGTAGTTATGATGCTGCGGGTTCAATCCGAACGCATGCTCGATTCGTTCTTTCCATCCGAACGTGAATACTCACGAAGCTTCGGACTCGATAGCAGGCGCCTAGACCTACTTCCTCCGCGCAGCATTGTGATGCACCCTGGTCCTATGAATCGTGGCCTGGAAATATCGGCGGAGAGTGCGGATTCACATAAATCGGTTGTGCTTGCTCAAGTAGCAAATGGAGTTCTAATTAGAATGGCTGTGCTTTACCAACTTCTCGGCGGTCAAACTTTAGGCGACACCAGTTCAGTCCAACCAATTACGCAAGTGGCTAACAAGTGAATATTATGAATGAGGGATCAATGATTTTGAAGAGCGCTCGCTTGGTAGATGGATCGATTATTGATCTGCGAATAGAAAATGGCTTAATCGCGGAAATTGGGACAGCCATGGCACAGGGTGGGACTTCAATTGACCTTGAAAAGAATTTGTTGATACCTGGTTTGGTTGATTTACATACTCACCTGCGCGAACCAGGTCGGGAAGATTCAGAAACGGTTGCAACGGCAAGCGCTGCTGCTGTAACGGGTGGGTATACCGCGCTCTCGGCAATGGCTAACACCTTTCCAGTTGCAGATACCGCTGGTGTTGTAGAGCAAGTATTTCGGTTAGGACAAGAGGCTGGCTTGTGTGATGTATTTCCAATCGGGGCGGTCACACAGGGCTTGAACGGGGTCGCACTTGCTGAATTAGGTGCGATGGCCAACTCAATTGCCCGAGTACGGATGTTTAGTGATGATGGTAAATGTGTTGCCGATCCATTACTGATGCGTCGGGCACTTGAATATGTAAAGAGCTTCAATGGAATCATTGCCCAACATGCCCAGGATCCTCGGCTAACTGTTAATGCTCAAATGAATGAAGGAATAGTCTCTGGAAAACTCGGATTAACGGGTTGGCCCGCTGTGGCTGAAGAAGCCATTATCGCGCGAGATATCTTGCTCGCCGAGCACGTTGGATCCAGGTTGCATATCTGCCATCTAACAACAGCCGGCGGCGTTGAATTAGTTCGTGCGGCTAAAGCTCGCGGAATAAACGTTACCGCCGAGGTTACGCCGCATCACCTACTTCTCACCGATGAACTTGTTGTTGGTTATAACCCGGTTTATAAAGTGAATCCACCTCTTCGAACTGCGCAGGATGTAGAAGCTTTGCGGACTGGTTTAGCCGATGGAACGATCGACATTGTTGCAACAGATCATGCACCGCATCCAACTGAAGATAAAGATTGCGAATGGCAAGTCGCAGCGTTCGGAATGCTGGGGCTTGAAACGGCCCTCTCTGTAGTAGTCAGCGCAATGATCGATACCAAGATGATGGATTGGGCCAAGCTAGTAGATCGCATGTCAATTGCGCCAGCAAAAATTGCGGGATACTCCGCGCACGGTCAGGGGATTGCGGTAGGAAGCGCAGCGAATTTGGCTGTGATCGACACCTCAGCAGTTTGGCAGGTTGATCGCAATAGACTCGCCTCAAAGAGCCGCAATACACCATTTCATCAAATGAATTTGAGTGCAGTGGTTAAAAGGACTTTCTTTAATGGTTTACAAGTATTTAACGACGGTGAAGTTTTGAATCGAGGCGGTAAATGACCAAAGCGTTCTTGGTTCTCGATGACGGTGCGATTTTCGAAGGTGAAAGTTGGGCCAGCGAGGGCGAAACCTTTGGTGAAGCAGTTTTTGCAACGGGCATGACGGGATATCAAGAAACTCTGACGGATCCGTCCTATCACAAGCAAGTTGTGATTATGACCGCCCCTCATATTGGCAATACTGGTATGAATCATAGCGATGCCGAATCTGATCGTATTTGGGTGAGTGGATTTGTTGTCCGCAATCCATCGCCAAAAGTAAGCAATTGGCGTGCGAGCAGTTCTCTCGAGGAAGATTTGATCGCCAATAATGTTGTTGGGATCAGTGGGGTAGACACCAGAGCCATTACCCGCCACCTTAGAGATCGTGGCGCAATGCGAGTTGGAATTTTCTCTAATACGAAACTGACACGAGAAGAGATGATCGTTAAAGTTCGCAAAACTCCTCTGATGGAGGGCGCATTTCTGGCAGGCGACGTTTCAACAAAAACTGAATACGTAGTTCCGGCGATTGGTAAAAAACGATTTACCGTTGCTGCAATTGATTTAGGGATCAAGGGAGCAACCCCGAGATTGATGGCAGAGCGTGGCATCGAAGTGCATGTCTTGCCATCAACAACAACTTTTGCCCAAATTTGTGCGCTACGGCCTGACGGCGTCTTTCTTTCAAATGGTCCTGGAGATCCAGCCAGTATGCAAGATGTCATCACAATGGTTCGAGAAGTTTTAGGTGCCAAGATCCCGCTATTTGGAATTTGTTTTGGGCACCAGATCATAGGAAGAGCGTTGGGATTTGAAACTTATAAATTACCCTTTGGCCATCGAGGGATTAATCAACCAATTAAGAATCTTCGAAGCAATAAGATTGAAATAACTGCTCATAATCATGGTTTTGCAGTGGCTGCGCCAGTAGCGGCAAATTTCAATACAGTTTATGGAGCCGGTTTCGTTAGCCACATTTCCTTGAATGATGGCGTAGTCGAAGGACTCGAGTTGTTAGAAACACCAGTTTTTAGCGTGCAATACCATCCAGAAGCCGCGGCTGGACCTCATGATGCGAGTTACTTATTCGATCAATTCGTAGATTTGATGTCCAAAACTGGTGTTACGCATGCCTAGAGATAAATCTATCGAAAGTGTCCTTGTAATTGGTAGTGGGCCAATTGTTATCGGACAGGCGTGTGAGTTTGATTATTCAGGTACCCAAGCGTGCCGGGTTCTGCGCGATGAAGGAATAAGGGTGATCCTTATTAATTCCAATCCCGCAACAATCATGACGGATCCAGAATTTGCCGATGCCACTTATATCGAACCGATTACACCTGAAATCATTGAAGCGATAATTCGCAAAGAGAAGCCAACCGCAATCCTGGCAACACTTGGCGGTCAAACGGCTTTGAATGCTGCGATATCCCTTTACGAACGCGGTTCACTAGAGCATCTTGGAGTTAAGCTGATTGGTGCAGATATCCCGGCAATCAAGCGGGGAGAAGACCGCGAAACCTTCAAAGGTATTGTTGAGAAAATTGGTGGATCTTCGGCAAAATCGCGCATCGCTCATTCAATGGCGGAGTGCTTGGCTGCCGCAGCCGAACTTTCATATCCAGTAGTAGTACGGCCATCTTTCACAATGGGCGGACTTGGTTCTGGTATTGCCTATGACCAAACAGAGTTGGAATTAATCGCTGGATCCGGCTTGAGCCACAGCCCAACGACGGAAGTTTTGCTTGAAGAATCGATCATCGGCTGGAAAGAATTTGAATTAGAAGTAATGCGTGATCATAAAGATAACGTGGTCATTGTTTGCAGTATTGAGAACATCGATCCAATGGGTGTGCACACAGGGGATTCAATAACGGTTGCGCCTGCCTTGACTCTGACCGACGTGGAATTTCAAAAACTTCGTAATTTATCGATAGATATTATCCGTGAAGTTGGCGTAGCAACTGGTGGTTGCAATATCCAATTTGCCGTTAACCCTGAAGATGGTCGGATTATTGTGATTGAAATGAATCCGCGTGTTTCCAGATCATCCGCACTTGCATCAAAGGCAACAGGCTTTCCGATCGCAAAAATCGCTACCAAACTTGCGATTGGATATACGCTCGATGAGATTCAGAACGATATAACTAAATCTACGCCGGCTTCCTTCGAACCAACACTTGACTACATTGTTGTAAAAGTTCCACGGTTTGCCTTTGAAAAATTCCCTGAAGCGGATACTCGCCTGACAACAACTATGAAGAGTGTTGGCGAAGCGATGGCAATAGGACGTTCTTTCCCAGAGGCGCTACAAAAGGCGCTTCGTTCGGTAGAGAAGAAGGGTACGAGTTTTTCTTGGCCGACTGGTGGGGATTCCAAGGAAGTTTTGCTTGCCAAAATGTCGATTCCAACCGAGAACCGTTTGCAGCAGATTCAATTAGCGCTCTTCAAAGGAGCCACTATTGAGGAAGTTTTTGCTGCAACAAAGGTAGATCCGTGGTTTCTCGCGCAGATAAATCTAATTAATGAGATCGCCTCTGAAATAGCCAGCGCAAAATCGTTAGATGAAGTCCTGCTTCGTAAAGCAAAGACAAATGGTTTCTCAGATCCTCAAATTTCTGACTTAACTGGGCAGAGTGTGGCAGAGGTATTAGTCCTTCGTACTCGTCTTGGTGTTCGTCCGGTTTATAAAACGGTTGATACTTGCGCAGCAGAGTTTGAAGCACACACCCCGTATTACTATTCAAGTTACGATTTAGAATCTGAAGTTCTTCCACGCACCAAGCCGGCAATAATCATTTTAGGCAGCGGACCGAACCGAATTGGTCAAGGAGTTGAATTCGATTATTCCTGTGTGCATGCGGCATTTGCGCTGAAACAAGCTGGCTATGAGACTGTGATGATCAATTGCAATCCAGAGACCGTTTCAACCGATTACGACACATCCGATCGTCTATATTTTGAACCGCTAACTTTAGAAGATGTTTTTGAAGTAATTCAGGCCGAAATGGCGGCTGGTCCTGTTCTAGGTGTGATTGCACAGCTGGGTGGACAAACTCCACTTGGGCTTGCGCGCGGGTTGCAAGAAGCGGGAGTAACGATCCTTGGAACTTCGCCAGATGCGATTGATATTGCCGAAGATCGTGGTCAATTCGGTGAACTTCTTAACGTGAATGCACTGCGCGCCCCGAAATTTGGGATGGCAAATACCTTCGATGAGGCGCTAAATATTGCGCACGATATAAATTATCCGGTTCTAGTTAGACCTTCATTCGTCTTAGGCGGCCGAGGAATGGAAATAGTTTATGATGACGAGTCTTTGGCAGAATTTATTAAGAAGGCCACTGAAATTACACCTAACCATCCAGTTCTTATTGATAAATTCCTAGATGATGCGATTGAAATAGACGTTGATGCGCTATTTGATGGTTCAGAATTATTCTTAGCAGGCGTTATGGAACATATCGAAGAAGCAGGTGTTCACTCTGGAGATTCAGCGTGTGTGCTTCCAAGCTATTCAATTGACTCAAGATTGAAGGAAGAAATTCGAGAAGCCACCTTAAAACTTGCAAAAGGTATTGGAGTCAAGGGCCTGATCAATATTCAATTTGCGGTCTCGCAAAACAGAACAACTGATCAGAAACTTTATGTTTTAGAAGCGAACCCACGAGCTTCACGCACAGTTCCCTTCGTCAGTAAGGCAACCGGTAATCCGCTGGCAAAGAGTGCGGCTTTAATTTCATCTGGTGTAACAATCCCACAACTGCGCGCCCAAGGGTTATTGCCCGAGAGTGGCGATGGAATTGCAAACGGTATTTCGGTCAAAGAGGCAGTCTTGCCTTGGAACCGGTTCCGACGCATAGATGGAACTGGAGTTGATTCGGTACTCGGACCTGAGATGCGATCGACCGGTGAAGTAATGGGTATAGCGACTACTTTCGGTGAAGCATATGCAAAATCTCAAAGTGCAGCTTTCGGTGCACTTCCGTTGGAAGGTTCGGTTTTTCTCTCGCTTTCCGAACGAGATAAAGCATCAGCTCTAACGCCAGCGAAGGAGTTAGTAGACCTGGGTTTCATCTTGTACACAACCCAAGGTACGCATGATTTCCTAACTCGTGCAGGTATTGCGTCAAAGGTTGTTCGTAAACATTCACAAGGTCGGGGAAGTGCGGGGGAGCCAACTGCGGTTGATTTAATTACCGAAGGGACTGTTGGTTTAGTTATAAATACGCCACTTGGGCGCGGAACCAGGCAAGATGGTTGGATGATTCGTACCGCAGCCATCCAGCGTTCAGTTCCGTGCATAACAACTATTGCGGGCTTTAAGGCTGCGGTTGCGGGTATTAGAGAACTGCAAGCAAAACCTTTCGGGATAAATTCAATTCAAGAGTGGCTAGCTATAAATGAATAAATTTGCCGAACAAATTACCTCTGAAATCATAAGCAATAAAAAAGTTGGCGCCTATCATCATATGGTTTTCTCGGTTGGAGATATTGCCAAGCACGCGAAGCCCGGAAATTTTGTAGCAATTTCTATCGGTGGTGCCACTTCATCAATGGTGCTTCGCCGCGCCTTTGCAATATATCGAGCCTCAGATCGTGGTGTATCGGGTGGATTCGTTGAATTGGTTATCGCACCTCATGGACCAGGGAGTATTTGGTTGACTTCCTTAGCTCCCGGAGCAACTGTAAATCTTGTTGGACCACTAGGAACTGCATTTGGAATTCCTACCGAACCAGTAAAGGCGCTACTTGTTGGCGGGGGCTACGGAAGTGCACCGCTCTTTGGGCTCTCAGAAATATTGAAATCACGCGGTTGCCGTGTTGATATGGTGTTAGGTGCAAGTTCGGCGATGAAAATATATGCGCCACTTGAAGGCAAGCGATCAGTCAGTAGCCTCACGATTACAACGGATGATGGTTCTGTGGGCACGCCCGGAAAAGTTAGCGATGTTATTCCAAGTTTGATCGCAAATAATGGGATTGAAATCATCTATTCGTGCGGTCCAATGGGAATGCTTGAAGCCATAACAAAGATCGCAGAGGAATTTGGCGTGATGCATCAATGTGCCATTGAAGAATCTATGGCGTGCGGCATTGGCGTTTGCATGACCTGCGTGCTTCCGATTAAGGGCGAAGATGGCGTAATTCGCATGTTGCGCTCCTGTATTGATGGTCCAGTCGTCGATGGAAGCAGCGTTATCTGGAATAGCAAGCGCAAAATTCCTGAGGGAACTTGGGGTGCAAATTGAGTTTTGATTACGCAACCGCTCTCGGTTCGGCAAATTTCAATAATCCGATTTTCACAGCTAGTGGCTGCGCCGGTTCTGGTAAAGAGCTAAGTCAATTTTTCGAACTGCGCGAACTAGGCGCTCTTGTTACAAAATCAATTATGGTTAAACCCCGATCTGGTCGCGCGACACCGAGAATGGCGGAAACTCCCAGCGGCATGCTTAATTCAATTGGATTACAAGGCCCAGGAATTGATACATTTTTAGAGAACGACATTCCTTGGCTTCGTGAACAAGGTGTTGCGATTGTCGTTTCAATAGCCGGCGAAAGTGTTGAGGACTATGCAGTTCTCGCTCGCAAAATGCGAGCGGTTCCTGGGATTAGCGCGTTAGAAGTAAATATTTCCTGTCCCAATGTGGAAAATAGAGGTCAAGTCTTCGCCTGCAATCCAGAAACTGCACGGGCAGCAATTGAAGCAGTCCGGCGCAACATTGGGGGAGAACTTCCGATTATTGCAAAACTGACACCAGATGTTACAAATATTGCTGATATCGCAGAAGAAGTAGTTGCTGCAGGAGCAGATGCATTAGCGCTAATTAATACTGTTTTAGCGATGGTTATCGATACAAACACTATGCGTCCTAAATTGGCTGGTTTTACTGGCGGACTTTCTGGACCAGCAATTCGACCAATCGCGGTGCGTGCAATCTACCAAGTGCATGCTCGGTTGCCACATGTGAAAATTTTGGGCATGGGTGGGGTATCGAGTGGTCGAGACGCCCTTGAGTTAATTTTGGCTGGTGCAAGTGCAATATCAATAGGTACAGCGACGTTTGGAGATCCAACAGCATGTCTCCGAATCAAAGACGAACTAGAAACCCTATTGGTTGAACGAGGGTTTAATAGTTTGAAAGAAGCTGTTGGTTATGCCCACAGAGAGGTGACGCAATGACATCGCCGATTATCTTGGCCCTTGATGCCGATGAGATTTCAAAGGCTGCTGATTGGATAAATGCAACCAAGGATTCAGTAGATATCTACAAGGTTGGACTGGAATTTTTTCTGAAATTTGGTGCGACTGGAATTGCGGAATTGCGGAAAAAAGGTGATTTCGAGATATTTCTTGATCTCAAATTGCACGACATCCCAAATACCGTAGCTAACAGCGTTAAATCTATTTCACAACTCAAGCCTAAATTTTTAACTGTCCATGCCAGTGGTGGGCGAGAGATGGTATCTGCTGCGGCGTTTGCAGATCCTTCTATCGCAATTACCGCGGTAACAATTCTTACCTCCTTGTCGGATGAGGAACTGCACGAACTCGGATTTGCCAGTAATGCAGAACTTAGCGCGGTTACCTTGGCGAAAATCGCAGTAACGGCCGGCGCTAGAGCGATTGTTTGTTCACCATTTGAAGCTGGTGCTATCCGTTCTGCAGTTGGCGATGGCGTTACCTTGATAACTCCTGGAGTTCGACCTGTCGGATCAGCAGCAGGAGATCAAAAGAGATATATGAGCCCTGCGCAGGCAATTGAAGCTGGGGCAAATTTTTTGGTGATTGGGCGGCCAATTACTGGGCAACCCAGTTTGGACGCGATGGCAGATTCCGCAGCCGCTATCTTGAAGTCAATCTAGTTTTCATTTATATGATATTAAAATGAGTAGTAATCCGCCCAAACTTTCGCTAGATCAGTTGAAAGCCGCTGGCCGAAAAGCGGTACTTGCTCGAGGCGAACGAGCACAATTTAAGGCTTTACTCCGAAATGGCGAGCGCGATATTTTCGATGCCATCGCTGACCCTCGTGATTCAATAGCACGGCTGAAAGTAGTGGAAGTTCTGGAAGCGATTCCCGGTGTGGGCGTTACAAAGGTTAAAGCGATCATGGAGCGAGTGGTTATCTCGCCTACCCGTAGAATTGGCGGACTAGGTAGCAAGCAAACCCTAGCGCTACGAAATGAGAAGATTTTGAATCGAGTTAATTCCAAAGCGGAAAAGCAAGGAACCCTCATTGTTATGTCCGGTCCGGGTGGTGTTGGCAAGAGCACTATCACTTCTGAATTACGGAGTAATTCTCATATTTGGATTTCAATTTCCGCAACTACACGCGAACCAAGGCCCGGTGAAACTAATGGCGTTGATTATTATTTTATAAATGATGCAGAGTTTGATGAGATGATTAATCGTGGTGATTTTCTAGAATGGGCGCAATTTGCTGGAGCGAGATACGGAACTCCGAAGAAACCGGTAAAAGATGCGCTAGAAATTGGAAAGCATGTTCTTCTTGAAATTGAAATTGCGGGCGCGAGACAGATCCGCAAAGTAGCTCCAGAAGCCATGTTGGTATTTATAGCGCCACCTTCTTGGGAGGAACTCGTTTCCAGATTAACGGCTAGAGGTACGGATTCCCCCGAAAGGCGAGCAGCCAGGCTTGCTTTGGCACAAGAAGAGATGGCAGCGGCGAGCGAATTCGATGAAATAATCGTAAATACGCAGGTTCATGAGGTGGCCGCAGTACTGCTATCCTTGGCCTCATCACGCCAGTTGTAATTAAACGGCTCGGAACAACACGTTTTTAGAAAGGCTTCCTTATGACCAGCATGGACGGCATTACAAATCCACCGATCGATGAGTTGTTAGATAAAGCTGGCTCAAAATATAGCCTCGTTCTGTACGCAGCAAAGCGTGCGCGTCAGATCAATGCCTACTATTCGCAACTTGGTGAAGGCTTACTGGAATATGTTGGTCCGCTAGTTGAAACCTACGTCCATGAAAAACCTCTTTCAATCGCGCTTCGTGAAATTAACGAAGGTCTTTTAACGATTGAAAACTTAGAACCTGTTGCTCCAGAAGTAACCGCTTAAATTTAATAAGAGCATGTCCCTTCAAGGTCGTGAGGTAATTCTCGGCGTTGGTGGTGGTATATCCGCTTATAAATCTGCCGAGTTGCTTCGCCGGTTACAAGATCTTGGTTTGCAAATTTCAGTGGTTCCCACACGGGCAAGTTTAAATTTTGTCGGAAAAGCAACCTGGGAAGCGCTCTCGCACCGCCCAGTAAATGAAAATCTTTGGAACAACATCTCCGATGTCGCGCATATTAAATCTGCTCGGATAGCAGATGTCATCATTGTTGCGCCAACGACAGCAGATCTGCTGGCAAAATTTGCTCATGGCATAGCTGATGATTTGCTCACAAATATTTTTATCGCAAGCAGCGCCCCTAAAATTCTTGTTCCCGCGATGCACACAGAAATGTGGGAGAACGCAGCAACCCAAAAAAATGTGCAGACACTGCGTGAACGTGGCATCTTGGTGATTGAACCAGATACCGGACGCTTGACCGGTGATGATGTTGGTTCTGGCCGTTATCCAGAAGTAACGCGATTAATCTCGGAAATTTCAGCATTTCTTGATCTCACATCTGATCTTTTAGGTCTTAAAGT
>Ga0136642_1001176_pt1 | contig 11571 bp, 9 predicted proteins | sample LowCatLa1302831Y_FD_115313 | JGI IMG/M metagenome (GOLD analysis project Ga0136642, IMG submission 115313) | Freshwater microbial communities from Lower Cathedral Lake, Yosemite National Park, California, USA - 13028-31Y | ecosystem: Environmental > Aquatic > Freshwater > Lake ... | reverse complement strand
TAAAACTCCTGCAGTAAACCAACTTGAGGAGATCTCAATTCGCTCACTCGGCGTTATTGAGAGCGCTCAGATTGAATTTGGCCCAGGCCTCACTGTTCTTACGGGGGAGACGGGTGCTGGAAAGACAATGGTCCTCACCGCTCTTGGGCTAGTCCTCGGCGGAAAGGGTGATTCCGATTTAGTGCGAACGGGTTCTGAGCGAACAGTCGTCTCTTCGAGATTCTCTGTCACGCCGCAGATCAGCGAAAATATTCTTGATATCGGCGGCGATATTGAAGGCTCCGAACTCTTACTCACCCGAACTATCGGAGCTGAGGGCAAGTCGCGCATCACAATTGGTGGCGCGCTCTCGACGACATCAAAGGTTGCCGGCTTCGCTGATGAATTGATTGAAATTCACGGCCAGTCAACCAACCTCAGATTGGCAAAGCCCGCTGTACAGCGAGAGGTCTTAGATGCCTTCGTCGGCACTGAGAAAGAGCTCCGCTCCTACCAAGAAACCTTCGATGAGTATCGAGCCCTCGCAGAGCGGATTGCACTCCTGAAGAAGGAGAGCGCGCAGAAAGATGCGCAGATCGCTGAGTTGAAAGCTTTTGTCGATGAATTTTCAAAGATCTTGCCAAAGAGTGGTGAAGATCGCGAGATTGAAGATGAGATTAATCGCCTTGGGAGCGTAGAAGAGCTCCATAACGTGATCACAACAGCTCTCAATCAGATTGAAGATGAAGAGCGCGGCATCATCTCCTCATTAAACCTTGCTCGTCGCACCTTGGAAGCGGTTAAGGGGAAGGATTCAACGCTAGATCGAGCGATAGATAAATACTCCACCGTTCTCTTCGACCTCACGGATTCGACTGGAGATCTGCTCTCATACCTTGGCCGACTTGAGGCTAACCCGGCGCGCTTTGATGCTTTGCAGCAACGTAAGGCTGGAATTAATTCTCTCATTAAAAAATTTGGCCTTGGCGCAGATCGCCAATTAGCCTTCGAAGAACTCATCACTCGCTTTGAATCGTCGCAAGAACGAATCGCTGATTTAGTAGGAGGTGATGCGCGGATCATTGAGTTAGAGAAAGAACTTGCAACAATCTTTACGAATCTCAAAAGGGCATCCAAGCTTCTCACGGCGAAACGAAATTCCGGGGCAGAGAAATTATCAAAGTTGACCACCGCCGAGATGCAAAAACTTTCTATGCCCAACTCGGAGCTGATTTGCGAGATCTATACCGCTTCTGGTGAGATATTTTCTGACTACTCGTCGAGCGGGTTAGATGAGATCGCCCTTCTATTTGCCGGGCATGCGGGGGCCAACCCGCTCCCGTTGTCGAAGGTTGCCAGTGGTGGTGAAACTTCTCGTGTGATGCTCGCACTGTCAGTTGTCATCGCTGAGTCATCTCCGATGGGAACATATATCTTTGATGAGGTAGATGCTGGAGTCGGTGGTGCGGCTGCTGTCGAGGTTGGACGGCGTCTTAAGGCCCTTTCAAAGATTGCTCAGGTCATCGTCGTTACACATCTCGCCCAGGTAGCCGTATGGGCCGATCACCACCTACTGGTACAGAAAGATCAGAGCGGCTCAGTCAGTTCTAGTGATGTTTTGATGCTCGATGACGCTGCCCGTAAGGTTGAAATCGCTCGCATGCTCTCTGGCCAGGCCCATTCAGAGACCGCCCAAGAACACGCAGCAGAGCTCTTAGAGTTGGTACGAAAATCAGTTCTCGCTTCGTGATAAGTTAGCGCTCCATGACCAGCCCTCATGTTACGAAACATCTCTTTGTCACCGGGGGCGTTGCCTCAAGTCTTGGTAAAGGTCTCACAGCTTCAAGCCTAGGACGCCTCCTTTCATCGCGCGGAGTGCGCGTCACGATGCAGAAGTTAGATCCTTACCTCAACGTCGACCCTGGAACGATGAATCCATTCCAGCATGGTGAGGTATTTGTGACTGATGATGGCGCTGAGACCGATTTGGATATCGGCCATTATGAACGATTCCTTGATCGCAGCCTAGAAGGCTCAGCAAATGTGACTACTGGCCAGGTTTACTCCAATGTGATCGCGAAAGAGCGACGCGGTGGCTACCTGGGAGATACCGTTCAAGTGATTCCACATATCACTAACGAAATTAAAGAACGTATTCGTTCGATGGCTGGCCCAGATATCGATCTGGTGATCACTGAAGTTGGTGGCACTGTGGGTGATATCGAATCGCTCCCATTCTTAGAAGCTGCTCGCCAAATTCGCCAAGATGTTGGTCGCGACAATGTCTTCTATCTTCACGTCTCACTTGTTCCGTATATTGGACCATCAGGTGAATTAAAAACTAAGCCGACCCAGCACTCAGTTGCTGCGCTTCGATCAATTGGTATTGCGCCAGATGCGATCGTGATCCGTTCTGACCGAGAAATTCCAGATTCCGTGAAGCGCAAAATATCAAATATGTGCGACGTCGATCCAGAGGCGGTTGTTGCTGCGGTTGATGCCCCATCTATTTACGATATCCCCAAGGTGATTAACTCTGAAGGCCTTGATAGCTACGTAGTTCGACGTCTTGGACTTACGGCGACCGATATTGTGTGGGGGGAGTGGGATGACCTGCTGAAGAAGGTTCACCACCCAGACCACCATGTAACAGTGGCGCTTGTCGGTAAATATGTTGATCTTCCTGATGCATATCTATCAGTGACTGAAGCTCTTCGCGCTGGCGGTTTCGCCAACAATGCAAAGGTGCACATCAAGTGGATCCCATCAGATGATTGTGAAAATCCTGCTGGCGCGCAGGCGAATTTGGGTGATGTGGATGCAATCTGCGTGCCAGGAGGTTTTGGCGTTCGCGGTATCGAAGGAAAACTCGGCGCTCTCACCTACTCCCGCGAGAATAAGATCCCAACTCTTGGTCTCTGCCTTGGCCTCCAGTGCATGGTGATTGAGGCTGCTCGATCACTCGCTGGAATCCTCGATGCAAGTTCGGCTGAGTTTGATCCAGAGACACCAAATCCTGTCATTGCAACGATGGCCTCTCAAGAAGCGATCGTTGCTGGGGATGGCGATATGGGCGGCACAATGCGCCTTGGTCTTTATCCAGCAGTACTCGAGAGTGGCTCGATCGTGGCGCGCGTCTATGGCTCCGAACTTATTCAGGAGCGCCATCGCCATCGCTATGAAGTCAACAACTCCTATCGCGATGTCATCGGAGCTACCGGGTTGAAATTCTCTGGGCTCTCTCCAGATAAGCACCTCGTTGAATTTGTCGAACTGCCAGAGTCAGTTCACCCTTTCTATGTAGGAACGCAAGCCCATCCAGAGTTCCTCTCTCGTCCCACACGTCCACATCCACTCTTCGCAGGGTTGATTGCGGCTGCAATCGCTAATGGTCTGAAGAAGGGCCATGAAAAGCACTGATGCGTTGGTACGTGAGTACATTTCGCATCTGCGGGTCGAAAAAGGTTTAACCAAGAACACGACATCTGCCTACGAACGCGATTTAGCAAGGTTTGCGTTCTTCTTAGAAGATCAATCCATCACAGCAGATGCGCTGACCGGCTCGTTGATGGATGAATTTGTCGCAATTCTGCGCGGAAAAGGCGGCGGATCCGTCCTTGCTGAAAGTTCAATCTCACGAGCTGTCGTGGCTATTCGAAACTTTTATATCTTTGCAGCAAAGGAAGAGGGTTTCCTCAATCCCATTAAAGAGTTCAATCCACCAAAAATTCCAAAGCGCCTTCCTAAGGCGCTCTCAGTCGAAGATGTTGAATCTCTTCTACTCCATGCCGATCGAGAAGGTGATCTTCTTTCTCTCCGTGATATTGCCTTGATAGAACTCCTTTACGCAACTGGTGGCCGAGTCTCAGAAATTACCTCTCTCACGCTTGCTGATATCTCAAAGTTAGGCGAGGAGCAGACTCTCGCAATAAGGCTAAAAGGTAAGGGTGGAAAGGAGCGGGTTGTTCCGGTTGGTCAATTTGCACAAGGGTCACTCGATCAATACCTCGTTCGGTTGAGACCTTCGCTAGCAGGCGATCGTAGAGTTGATGCTCTCTTCCTCAATGCCCGTGGCGGAACATTAAGTCGTCAGAGCGCCTGGTCGATTATTGCAAAGGCTGCAGATCGCGCGGGGATTGCTGGTGATGTGACCCCACACTCACTGCGACATTCATTCGCTACTCATCTTCTCGATGGTGGCGCCGATATCCGTGTTGTTCAAGAGTTGTTGGGGCATGCGTCAGTTACTACAACTCAGATATATACCTTGATCACTATCGATCGGCTTCGGGAGAGTTATGCGCAAGCCCATCCAAGGGCCCGTTAACTAAAGGCAAGAGAGTTATCTGCCGCGAAGTCGGCGGGCAATAATTGATTGATCACCCTTTGCTTCCAAATCAGCAATGATGATGGCAAGTGATTCGCGAACGATACGGCCGCGATCTACCGCAAGACCAAGATCTCCTCGAAGTGCTAGACGAGCTTGCTCAAGATCGTACAACTCATCTGGTGACAGGTAGACAGTGATCTTCTCATCGTGGCGCTCACGGCCGCTAGGGGAGCGATCAAAGGTGTTTGTGCGACGCCGCGGAGTTTGACGAACCGACTTCTTCGCTGCGGTTGCCATGGTTGCAGTTGGGGCATCTTCAACAGCAGTTGGGGCAGCGTTTGGAACGGCGCTTAACGTTGTTGATTGACGAAAGAGTTCATCGGCTCCAGGTAGTTGTACGCGTCTGCTCACTTACTGCCTCCTCGGGCGATTAATTCTCGTGCAAGTCGGCGATAAGACATCGCTCCGACCGAACTGCTGGCAAAGGTGGTGATTGGTTCGCCTTGTGAGGTCGACTCTGAGAATCGAATTGTGCGAGCAATGATGGTGTCGAAAACTTCATCAGGGAATTGATTGGCGATGAGCTCAAGAACCTCACGAGAGTGAGAGGTCTTACGATCAAATCGAGTAGCGAGAATTCCATCGATCTCAAGAGCTGGATTGGTGTTCTCTTTGATGGTTTGAATCGTGCTCTTCACGAGGGCCAAACCATGAATCGCAAAGTACTCACATTCCATTGGGATGATGACACCAGCTGAAGCCGTGAGGGCATTGACGGTCAATGTGCCAAGAGATGGTGAACAGTCGATCAAAATGACGTCGTACTCATTGATGACTGGAGCCAAGAGCTTGCGAAGCTTGTGCTCCTTCGCAATTTCACTGACAAACTTTGCTTCTGCCGCTGCCATATCTTCATGACCACGGATGAAGTCCATACCCGGGACATTGGTCTTGAGGATAGCTTCACGAATATCTGCCTGAGGATCGTTGAGGAGATACCAGATTGAGTTGTACTGCTCATTGTCAAAGGGCTTTATTCCGAGGCCGATTGTCATCGAAGCCTGTGAGTCGAAGTCGACAAGAAGTACGCGGCGACCAATTTCAGCGAGCGCAGCTCCGAGGTTGATCGTCGTTGTTGTCTTTCCAACGCCACCCTTTTGGTTAACGATAGAGATTACTTTGGCAGGACCTTCAGCAGGTGCGGAGACGACGTCAGGGAAGTTGATTGATGCTCTTCCGAGGGTGACAGATGTCTGAGCGAGCTCGTCGTCGCGATTTGTCGATTTAGCGTCGAAGCGAGAAACCTGCGAATTAACTTTGGCCATGGCGGGACTCTATGGCGCGTGTATTCGAAAAGGCAAGCGCGAATGGGTACGGTTCACCCATGAACCCGGGAACCGAAGAGTCAGAACTTCTGATTCCAGAACCCATACAGCCAGCGGAAAATACTGGTTTTTCGGTACATCTCGTCAATTTTGATGGTCCATTCGACCTCCTTTTGCAGTTAATTTCACGTCACAAGATGGATGTCACTGAGATCGCACTCGGGGCAGTGACCGATGAATTTATCACCTATATACGCGCCCTAGAAGGCGCTGAGGATGGGTGGGATCTCGATCAGACCACAGAGTTCTTGGTCGTCGCTGCAACGCTCTTAGACCTCAAGGCTGCCCGATTATTGCCATCTGGCGAGGTTGAGGATGAGGGAGATCTCGCCCTTCTTGAAGCTCGTGACCTCCTCTTCGCTCGCCTCCTTCAGTACCGAGCCTTCAAGGAGATCGCCTCGATCTTCACCACTCGGATCGATCTCAACACTCGATCCTTCCCTCGGATGGTCGCTCTCGAACCCCACTTCGCCCAATTGCTCCCTGAAGTCCTCATTGGAGTCGGAGCTGAGCGATTTGCCGCCATCGCCCAACGAGTCCTCTCTCCCAAGGTGGAGCAGACCCTTTCTATCGAGCATATTCACCGTCCATTAGTCAGCGTTTCGGATGAGGCAGTCCGGATCGTCGATAGCCTGCGCTCGAGCGGTCGCTCAAGTTTTAGATCCTTGATCTCTGATGCCGACTCCACGCTGGTCGTAGTGGCGCGCTTCCTGGCCCTGCTCGAGCTCTATCGTGAAGGCGTGCTCAGATTTGAACAAGTTGTAGCCCTTGGTGAGCTCCAAGTGACCTGGGTAGGGACTGCAACCGGCGATGTTCAGGTCAGTGATGAGTTTGATCTTCCACCAAGAGGCCCTGATACCGAGACAGAAGAGGCATAAATGTCTAAAGAAGAAGTTAAGAGAGCGATTGAAGCGATCCTGATGGTCGTCGACGAACCCCTCTCAGAGCTCGTCCTCGCCCAAATCATTGAGGTTCCGACCGAGGAGATCGCGGCCCACTTACTCGAGCTCGCACAGGCCTACGAGAGCGAATCGAGAGGCTTCCAGCTTCGAGCCGTTGCAGGGGGATGGCGCTTCTATAGCCATCCAGATCTCTCCCCATTGGTCGAGAAGTTTGTCCTCGATGGACAGCAGAGCCGGCTCACTCAGGCCGCACTAGAGACACTCGCCGTCATAGCCTACCGGCAGCCCATCTCGCGCGCTCGGGTCTCAGCTATCCGAGGTGTAAACGTTGAGGCGGTTATGAAGACCCTGGTCACACGCGGTTTGGTCGAGGAATCCGGAACAGAGCATGAGACGGGCGCAACGCTCTATCGAACAACCTCGTATTTTCTTGAGAAGTTGGGGCTCAACTCACCAACCGACCTCCCTGAGCTAGCGCCATTCCTGCCTGACATTGATGCCCTCGATGAGGTTCTTGCAACCCTCACCGATTAGTTGAGAGTCTCTGGGGGAGGTAGGATAAGACCCAGAGTTCGAGTGCAGTAAAGCACCCGGCCATACCCATGAATCGTAGAGATTCCGGAGCCCAACACGATGCCACTCATTCGTTTACATAAAGTTCTCGCCGATGCAGGCGTAGCAAGCCGTAGAGCCTCTGAGGAGATGATCCTCGATGGGCGTATTAGCGTCGATGGCATACAAATCCTAGAGCTCGGGTACAAGATAGATCCAGAAATATCTCAAGTTGAGGTCGATGGTGAAGCAATTGCAATGAGTAAGTCTAAATCTTATTTAGCGTTCTATAAGCCTGCAGGTATTTTGTCCACGATGTCAGATCCTGAAGGTCGCCCAAATTTGGGGGATTTCTTTACTGGCCGAAATGATCGCCTCTTTCACGTAGGTCGACTCGATAAGGAGTCTGAAGGTCTTATCCTCTTAACGAATGATGGCGATGTGACTCACCGCGCTACGCACCCTTCTTACGGGCTAGTGAAGCGATATTTGGTAGAGATTGAGGGCGTACTTGGTAAGAGCGATATTGATCAGTTGATGAAGGGTGTTGAGTTAGAGGATGGCCTTGCTAGAGCTCTCGATGTAAAGACAGTCCGTCAGATCACCCAGAAGCATTCCTGGGCAGAGATCTCGATCCACGAGGGCCGCTACCATATCGTCCGTCGAATGTTCATGGCTTTAGAGCTGCCTGTCATTCGCCTCATCCGCACCGACTTCGGACCGATCTCGATCGGGGAGCTGAAAGAGGGGCGCTGGCGCAACCTCAACGAGGGAGAACTTACAAAACTATTTAACGATCTCAAGCTTAAGCAATAAATCGAAATCACAGATAACTATATATCTATAAATTCATATTCTGTCGCAAAATTTTGACAATATGTCGATAATAAGATGCGTAAAAATAGATCGAGATAACCTTTTATCGATATTGAACGGATCAAAATTTTGAAGGGTCTAAATGTCGATATTTATCAGAGCTAAAAGTATATAAGTTAATTTAGAGTGTTATAGATTGATTGAGGATCACCAATCAGCTGAGAGGGTAGAGTAGGCGCATGAAGGTACGAGCATTTCGAGGGGCGACCCAACTTGCCTCTGATACAGCGCAAGAGATGGAGAGCGCTGTCTGCGAACTACTCCTTGAAATCTTTAAGGCAAATGGTATGGAACGCGCGGATCTGATCTCAATCCTCTTTACTGCAACCCCCGACCTCACCTGCGAATTCCCGGCTAAGACCGCCAGGGCCCTTGATTTAGGGGCAGTTCCGTTGATGTGCGCCGTCGAAATCGATGTCCAAGGCGCTCTCTCCCGAGTGATTCGCGTGATGGTACACGCGCACTCTGATCTCTCTTTAGAGGCGGTAAGTCATATCTATCTTAGGGGCGCCCAGAGCTTACGCCGCGATTTAGCTCAATGATGGATATCAAGATTGTTGGTTCTGGCCTTATTGGAACCTCTCTGGGCTTAGCCCTTGCAGAGAAGGGTCACCGAATCACGGTTCAGGATAGAAATCCGAACCATGAGAAGATGGCGAACGACCTCCTTGGCTCGCGTTCAGGACAATGGGGGAACGGTCAGCCCGATCTCATCGTCATTGCAACCCCAGTGGAGAGCGTTCTTGAGCTCCTCCTTGAGCAATACGCGCGATACCCTGAAGCTAGGTTTATAGATATTTCTGGTTTAAAGTCCAACCTTTCACTTGAGGTAGCTAGAATTCCTGGCCTAAACGCTCGCTTCCTCGGCACTCATCCGATGGCAGGAAGAGAGCTTTCGGGGCCAGAATCAGCTCGTGCAGACCTCTTTGAGGGTAGAGCGTGGATCATTACGCCGAGCCTGCAGACTTCACCAGAATTTCTTCAAGTTGTCCGCGCTCTCTTAGAGGGGACCGGAGCTTCCATCTTTGAGCTCGATCCTGGGCTTCATGATGAGCAGATGGCACTTGTCTCACACCTTCCCCAAGTGATGTCGACGCTGCTAGGAGTGGAACTATCTGATGTCGAGGCAGAGGAGTTGACCCTTGCTGGCGGTGGTCTCCGTGATATCTCACGTTTGGCAGCGAGCGACCCAGAGCTATGGGCGACCCTGCTGACGATGAACTCTCGCGAACTCTTACCGCTTCTTGAATCTTTAAAACGATCTGTCGATAAATTGGTAGATCGATTGGAAGCCGGGGACCGAGAAGGGGTCAAGGAGATCATGGCTCTTGGCAACCTTGGCCGCGCAAAGATTCCAGGCAAGCATGGCGGGAAGGTCCGGGAATACCATCTCTTACCGATCGTCATCGAGGATAAACCAGGACAGCTGGCAAAAATTTTCCGAGAGTGCGAAGCGATTGATGTGAACGTTGAAGATCTCACCATCGAACATAGTCCTGGACAAGAGACTGGATTAGTCACGCTGGCACTCTCTCAGAGTGATGCAACGAAGCTCCACGAACATCTCAATGCCCAAGGATGGTTGGCTCATTACCCGCGATCCGTATAGTTTTTATTAACAGTAAGGTTCTCCTATGTCGACTACCGTGATCGCAATAGATGGTCCGAGTGGTTCCGGAAAATCATCCACAGCAAAGGCAATTGCTCTTCGTGCTAACTGGGATTATCTAGATACCGGGGCGCTCTATCGAGCAGTTACCTGGATCGCCCTGAACCAGAATATTGATAACCCACGCGAGTTAGTGCGAGCGTGTGAGGAGATCGGAATTACTTTCGTTGGTGATCCTGAAAATCCACGCATCTTCGCGGGGGAGGGCGATATCTCAGAAGTAATTAGATCGCTACGCATCACTGATCAGGTAAGTATTTATGCCCAGATGAGTGAAGTCCGCGAGTACTTGCTGCACATGCAGCGGGAGATGATCCATTTAGCACCGCACGGGATTGTCGTAGAGGGTCGCGACATCGGAACTGTTGTTGCGCCGGAGGCTCACCTCAAAGTATTCCTGTATGCAGATCTCGATCAGCGTACTCAGCGTCGCGAACGTGAGATTGCACATTTAGAGGCGAACGAAGCTGCAGATACTCAGGTGATTGAAGATTCCCTCACAAGTCGTGATGAGATGGATACAAAGCGCAAGCTTTCACCGTTACGCATGGCTGAAGATGCCCTGGAGATTGACTCTACAAACCTCGATCTCGATGAGGTCGTCGACGTTGTCTGGAGTTGGCTGAAGGAGCGAAACCTTCTAGGTCTACCAAAAGTAGCGGTTATCGGGCGCCCCAATGTCGGAAAATCAACTCTGGTTAATCGCATTATCGGTCGTCGTGAAGCGATTGTTGAAGATACTCCCGGTGTCACCCGTGATCGAGTTAAGTACGAAGCGGAATGGAATGGTCGTCGCTTCCTTCTTATTGACACTGGTGGCTGGGAAGTAAAGCCCGAAGGCATCTCTGAGAAAATTACCGCAGGATCTGAGATAGCGATCGCTGAATCAGATGTCATTCTCTTTGTAGTTGATGCACAGGTCGGCGCACTTGATGAAGATGAAGCTCTGCTTCAACTCCTTCGCCGTTCTGGAAAGAGCGTCATTTTGGTTGCAAATAAAGTTGATGGAAATGCAGAAGAGACTCTTGCCCACGGATTGTGGAATTTGGGGTTAGGGGAGCCGCACTTTGTATCTGCGCTTCATGGTCGAGGCGCTGGAGATCTCATGGATCTTCTCATCAAGACTTTGCCAGAAGTCGGAAGTGAACCGATGGATGATGGATATCGGCGTATCGCTTTAGTCGGTCGTCCGAACGTTGGAAAATCGAGTCTTCTTAATGCCCTCGCTGGCGAAGACCGAGTACTCGTTGATGATGTTGCCGGAACGACGCGTGACCCAGTTGATGAACTTATTAATTTTGGTGGATCAACTTGGCGCTTTATTGATACTGCGGGAATTCGACGTCGAAGTCATCAAGATTCAGGTACCGATTACTACGCATCGCTTCGTACCGCGACCGCACTTGCTCGTGCAGAAGTGGCCGTTATCGTTTTCGATGCTTCAGAACCTCTGACAGAACAAGATATCCGCATCGTGACCATGGCGGAAGAAGCTGGCCGCGCACTGGTGCTTGTCATGAACAAATGGGACTTGGTCGATGAAGATCGCCAACAGCAACTCGCGAAAGAGATGGACCGCCAACTCGAGCGCTATCCATGGGCTCAACGCGTGAACTTGTCTGCGAAGACTGGTTGGCACCGAGATCGGCTAGCGCCAGCGCTGCGAACATCGATTGCGAGCTGGGAGAAGCGGGTTCCAACCTCAAAGCTCAACGCCTTCTTGGGAGCCCTTATCTCAGCCACGCCGCCGCCAGTCCGTGGAGGAAAGCAGCCAAAGATTCGTTTCGCTACACAGGCAGCGATCATGCCGCCAAAGTTTGTCATCTTTGCCAGCGATTGGGTGGAAGCCTCATATCGCCGATTTATCGAACGCCGCTT
>Ga0136642_1001175_pt1 | contig 11573 bp, 13 predicted proteins | sample LowCatLa1302831Y_FD_115313 | JGI IMG/M metagenome (GOLD analysis project Ga0136642, IMG submission 115313) | Freshwater microbial communities from Lower Cathedral Lake, Yosemite National Park, California, USA - 13028-31Y | ecosystem: Environmental > Aquatic > Freshwater > Lake ... | reverse complement strand
TTAAACATTGCCTTAAACATTGCCTTAAACATTGCCTTAAACATTGAATCGAAATTCGACGACGTCTCCATCTTGCATGGCATAATCTTTACCTTCCATGCGCACTTTTCCGTTCGCACGTGCTTCTGTCATCGACCCTGCAGCGATTAAATCGTTGTAGGAGACAATTTCGGCCTTGATAAAACCTTTTTGAAAATCGGTGTGAATCACACCAGCAGCCATGGGAGCTGTGTCACCCTTGTGAATAGTCCAGGCGCGAGCTTCTTTTGGTCCTGCAGTCAGATATGTTTGTAAACCTAAAGTATCGAACCCAACGCGAGCCAACGTAGTCAGGCCTGGTTCTGAAAGCCCAATCGCCTCCAACAATTCCATGGCATCAGCATCATCAAGTTCTGAAAGTTCGGCCTCGGTTTTCGCATCCAACAAGATTGCCTCAGATGGAGCAACCATCGCCTGCAACTTAGCCCGAAGTTCTGCATCTCCAAGTTCTTGTGCATCAACATTGAAAACATAGAGGAAAGGTTTTGTTGTCATCAGTTGAAGTTCAGCGATGAGAGCTAAGTCAATTTTTGAACCATAAAGAAGTTTTCCTTCATTCAAAATAACCTGCGCCTTTTTGATTTCCTCTACAACGGCGGCTTTCTCTTTTTGAATCCGCGCCTCTTTCTCCAGACGAGGAATCGCCTTCTCAATTGTTTGCAGATCAGCGAGCGCAAGCTCAGTATTGATAACTTCGATATCCGATGCCGGGTCAACAAAAGCTGCGGCACGTTCACCTTCGCGGGTTACATTCTCATCAGAAAAGACGCGAATGACCTGACAGATTGCATCGGTTTCGCGAATGTTTGCCAGAAACTTATTTCCAAGTCCGGCGCCTTCTGAAGCACCTTTCACAATTCCGGCGATATCCACAAAGGAGACGACTGCTGGAAGGAGCTTCTCGGAACCGAAAACAGTTGCAAGTTGGGCTAGACGAGGATCGGGCACCCCTACGACTCCTACGTTTGGCTCGATAGTCGCAAATGGATAGTTGGCCGCCAGCACGTTGTTCTTGGTGAGGGCATTAAATAGGGTCGACTTACCCACGTTTGGCAGTCCGACGATTCCAATTGAAAGGCTCACAGGGGGTTAAGGATACGGGGGTTTGTCAGTCCTTCCTGCCACGATATGCCTATGAGCAACCTTTCTCTCCTCCTCTCAGCAGTAATTGGCCTTCTTGCAGGCGTAGCAATTGGCGCTCTCTACACACGCGCTCGCTCGGGCAACGTTTCCTCAGAATTAGCGGCAGAAATAGCAAAGAGCAAAGTTCTCACCGAGCAACTTGAATCCCTTCGCAAGGAAGAAGGTGAGAAGGTCCGCTTGGATCAGTCACTTCAAGCCGTTACCCAGACCATTTCTCTGCTCTCTAAACAATCCCAAGATGCTGAAGTAAAGCGCGTTGCAGCCGAATCTGTCATGAAAACACAGATAGAAAATATGCGGACTGGAAATGAAACTTTGCTGCGCGAAACAACGCGACTAGCTGGAGCACTATCTAATTCTCAAACTCGTGGAAAATTTGGTGAAACCCAACTCGAGATGATTCTAGAAAATTCTGGATTGATTGAAGGCGTACATTTCTTCAAACAGGACTACCGATCCAAGGATGCTGAAATTTCCAAACCCGACATCCGTATTGCAATTCCTGGTGGCTCTGAAATCTTTATTGATTCCAAGTTTCCCTTTGATCGTTTCCTTGAAGCAATTGGAGAAAATGACCCTCTAAGCCGCCGTTCTCTTATGGAGCTGCATGCAAAAGATCTCCTTGGACATGTCAATGCATTGGCAAAGCGGGGCTACCAAGAAGGGTCCAACTCCCCTGATTATGTAGTTCTCTTTGCACCTTTTGAATCTATTCTTTCTGAAGCCCTTGAAGTCGATCCGCAAATCCTTCATAAGTCATTTGAAAAAGGCGTCACCATTGCTACTCCTACGACCATGATGGCTCTGCTTCGCACTGTTGCCTATGTCTTTAATCAATCTGAAATGGCACAAAATGCCACAGCAATTACTGACCTTGCTGGTCAACTTTTAAAACGTATCGGAGTCGTACACAACAAAATTGCTGCACTCGGTAAAACCATCAAAACTTCTGAGCGTGCATTTAATGATCTAGTGCAAAGCGCGGAAGAAAATATGCTCCGTCCGGCTCGTAAGATGCTTTCTCTTGGCGTCCCTGCATCCAATAAATTGAAATCGAATGAGCAGCTCGATGATGAAATTCGTGAAATTAAACCAAAACTTGCAATTGTGAATGGTGAGCTTTTCGATGATTTAGATGAAGAGGAAGAAAACGAGGAGTTAGAATGAGCACCATGTCAGAGACTCGAGTAGCTAATCCCATTAAGGGCCCTGGCCTAAAGGCACCCGGAGTTGTCCTACTTCAATTTCTGCTGATTCTCATCTTTGAAACTTTTGAATATTCCTTCACAAAAGTTGGAATATTTACTGGGCTAGCAATTCTTGCTGCCTTTGCAGGTGGCCTCATTCTGGGGCGCACCGGAACAGCATTTTCTGCTGTAGTCACTCCCCCTCTTGCATTTCTTTTTGCCACCTTGATCTTGATTGCAACAGTGGGTGGAGGTGGATTGAGTATCTCTCACTTAGGTCTTGATCTAGTCACAGTACTCAGCGCTGCTGCTCCATTCTTAGTCATTGGAGCAATTGCTAGCTGGAGTTATTACTTCATTACAAATCGCAAGAACTAAAAGCTCTTAACTCTTACCCGCTTCTTTCAAATTCCTACGTAACTCTTGCGGTAGGGCAAAAGTGAGACTTTCTTCAATTGCGGTAATCGTTTGAACATCACTATATCCGCGCGTAGCAAGTGATTCCAACAAGTCATTGACCAGGTTCTCTGGAACTGATGCTCCGCTTGAAACGCCGACTGTCTCCACGTCCTTAAACCATTCCTCTTTTACTTCACTTGCATAATCAATGAGATAGGCGCTCTTTGCGCCATATTCCTTTGATACCTCCACCAATCGAACAGAGTTGGATGAATTAGTTGACCCTACAATAAGTACTAGATCGGCTTGTGGCGCAATTTGCTTAATTGCTTGCTGGCGATTTTGAGTTGCATAACAAATATCATCACTTGGCGGATTTTCAAGCATCGGGAATTTTTCTTTCAACGTCGCGACCGTTGCAAGGGTCTCATCAACGCTCAACGTGGTCTGCGAGAGCCAAATAACTTTCTTATCGGGGCGAACGGTTGCATTTGCAATTCCCTCAGGGCCATCAACAAGTTGTACATGATCCGGAGCTTCCCCAGCGGTTCCTTCAACCTCTTCGTGGCCTTCATGGCCAATAAGCAGAATGTCGTAATCTTCTTTGGCAAAGCGCTTCACTTCATGATGGACTTTTGTTACAAGCGGACAAGTCGCATCAATTGTCTTCAGGTTTCTCTTTGCCGCGCCTTCATGGACAGCAGGTGAAACTCCGTGTGCGGAGAAAACAACAGTGGCACCTTCTGGAACTTCTTCGACTTCCTCAACAAAAATTGCGCCTTTTGCTTCAAGGGTGGCAACAACGTGAATGTTGTGAACAATCTGCTTGCGGACATAGACCGGCGCCCCATATAGCTCCAGCGCCTTTTGAACGGCAATAACTGCTCTATCCACACCGGCGCAATATCCGCGTGGTGCGGCGAGGAGAACACGTTTAGCCATGCTCGAATACTAATAGAGTTGGCGAGTGCTCGAGACATCCGCGGAAAAGCCTTTATCTGTCCGTGTCATTTCAGAAGCTATCGGGGATTACATCAGCAAACTTGGCGCCGTTTGGATTGAAGGCGAACTTTCTGAAGTAACCGTCCGCCCAGGGGCCCCCATGGTTTTCATGCGCCTTCGAGACACAAGCGCCGACATGTCCCTGTCAATCATGTGTCATAAATCTGTCTTGGACTCTGTGGAACCACTCCCACAAAATGCCCGAGTAGTCATGCATTCCAAGGTTTCTTGGTATTCCAAAAATGGTTCCTTGTCGATGTCCGTAAAGGAGATTCGCCAAGTCGGAGTCGGTGAACTTCTTGCTCGCCTTGAACTTCTTAAATCAAACTTTGCAAGTGAAGGGCTCTTTGATATCGACCGCAAAAAGGCGCTACCCTTCCTGCCGAAAAAAGTGGGACTCATTTGTGGTCGTAATAGTGATGCCGAAAAAGATGTCGTAGAAAATGCTAAACGGCGATGGCCGGCAGTGGAATTTGAAATCCGTGAAGTTGCCGTGCAGGGATCGGCAGCTGTCGTAGAAGTATCGGCAGCACTTCGAGAACTCGATGCCGACCCAGATGTGGATGTCATCATCATTACTCGCGGCGGTGGATCCTTTGAAGATTTGCTTCCCTTTAGTGATGAAAGCCTTGTTCGCCTTGTATCGGAATCTACAACTCCCATTGTCAGCGCCATTGGCCATGAAAAGGATTCCCCGCTTCTTGATTTGGTTGCCGACTATCGTGCATCAACGCCAACGGATGCCGGAAAGCGCGTTGTCCCCGATGTGGCAGAAGAGCTAACGAAAATTCGTAACCTGCAAGACCGGGCAGCGCGTCACATCACCAATTACATTGATTTTGAATTACATCGCCTTGAAAACATTCGCTCAAGGCCAATCCTTAAAGATCCGATGACAATTGTGAGTATTCGCAAGGATGTACTGGATAGCCTGAGTTCTCGTTCCCTGCGCAGCATCGATGGCAGAGTCGCACTGGCCCAGGAAGAGCTAACCAACCTGCGCACTCAAGTTCGCACTCTCTCCCCGCAAGCCACATTGGATCGTGGATATGCCGTAGTCCTCACACGGGACGGGTCCATTGTCCGCAAAGCTTCGTCATTGAAAGCGGGAGAAAAGATTGCCATCCGCGTCGCGCAAGGTGTGGTTGCCGCCACAACTGACGGCATCGCGCCAGATGAAAATTAAATAGTGGAGTAGATTTAAGAAATGACAGAGAAGAAGATTTCATACGAGGCAGCTCGCGATGAATTGGCAGAAGTTGTCTCCCAACTTGAAGGCGGCCAAGCCTCACTTGAAGAGTCACTTGCTCTTTGGGAGCGCGGTGAATCACTCGCAAAAATTTGCCAAGAATGGCTCGATGGAGCCAAGGCAAAACTAGATGCGGTGAAAAAAGATGCCTGAGTTTCACTACAGCGATCTTCTCCCGCTGGGCGCAGATACAACCGAGTATCGCCTAATTTCTACTGAGGGTGTCTCAACTTTTACGGCTGAGGGAATTGAATTTCTCAAGGTTGCACCAGAAGCACTTGAGCGACTAACTGCAGAAGCAATCCATGACATCAACCATTACTTGCGCCCAGATCATCTTCAACAGCTAACAAACATTATTAATGATCCAGAAGCATCGCCCAATGATCGATTTGTTGCCACCGATTTACTAAAGAATGCCAATATTTCAGCAGGCGGCATCCTCCCGATGTGCCAAGACACTGGAACGGCCCTGGTCATGGGCAAAAAAGGCCAACATGTTCTCACGTATGAAAAAGATGAAAAATCAATTTCGCGTGGTGTTTATGATGCATATACGACGCTGAATCTTCGTTATTCACAAATGGCTCCCCTCACCACATGGGAGGAGAAAAATACAGGCAACAATCTTCCGGCTCAGGTCGAGATTTATTCAGATACCGAACACGCATCTGAATACAACTTTCTCTTCATTGCCAAGGGTGGCGGAAGTGCTAATAAATCCTTCCTCTATCAAGAGACAAAGGCAGTTCTCAATCCAAAGTCATTCATGAACTGGTTGGATGAAAAATTACGTTCACTTGGTACAGCAGCTTGTCCTCCGTATCACCTTGCGATTGTTATCGGCGGAACCAGCGCCGAGCACACAGTGAAAACAGCAAAATTAGCCTCTACTCACTATCTCGACTCCTTGCCTACCAAAGGTGATGCTGCAACAGGCCACGCTTTTCGCGATCTAGAACTTGAGCAAGATGTCTTAAAGCTCACCCGGACTCTGGGAATCGGCGCCCAATTTGGCGGTAAATACTTCTGTCACGATGTGCGCATAGTTCGTCTTCCTCGTCATGGCGCCTCACTTCCTATCGCTATCGCAGTTTCATGTTCGGCCGATCGCCAAGCTAAAGGCAAGATCACTAAGGATGGGATTTTTCTCGAGAAATTGGAGCAGGATCCAGCCCACTTTTTGCCAGAAACCACCGATGAGCATTTAGACGATAATGTCGTCGTTATTGACCTCAATCAGAGCATGACAAAGATTCTTGAAACACTCTCTCAACACCCCATCAAAACCAGATTGTCACTCAACGGAACTCTCGTGGTTGCTAGAGATCTTGCCCATGCAAAATTGAAGGAACTACTGGATGCTGGAAAGCCACTGCCCGACTATTTTAAAAACCATGCCGTCTATTACGCGGGGCCGGCCAAAACACCTGAGGGATATGCCTCTGGATCATTTGGACCGACAACAGCCGGTCGAATGGATTCATATGTGGATCAATTCCAAGCTGCTGGCGGTTCACTTGTTATGTTGGCAAAAGGAAATCGCTCCAAGGCTGTAACCGATGCTTGCAAAGTAAATGGTGGTTTTTATCTTGGTTCAATCGGTGGGCCGGCAGCACGACTTGCCCAAGACTGCATCAAAAAAGTTGAAGTCTTGGATTATGCCGAAATGGGAATGGAAGCTGTCTGGAAGATTGAGGTTGAGAACTTCCCCGCCTTTATTGTCGTGGACGATAAAGGCAATGATTTCTTCGCCGAGACATCCAAGCCAATTCAGATTGGCATGAAGCCAGCGCTTTAGATTTTTGGGCTAGTAGCCGTGGCTACGGTGTTGCTTGCGAAGAGCTGCGCATGGATTTCCATAGCGAGCGGCAATGTATTTGAGCCCCCAGCGAATCTGGGTGACCGGATTTGTGCGCCAATCCAGGGCGACGATATCCATTTTGACGGCCGGTAGCGCCTGAGGAATTCCATGGGCTCCGCTTCGGTAATTGTGAGCCTTGAAGTTCCAATGACTTTCGTTGTTCCACAGCTGGTTCAGACAGCTCACCTGGCTTGAATTCCAAGTCGAATAATTGGCTTCGATGAGATTTGCCGCGACGCTTTGAGCTCCTGCGGGAGTCTTGGCTAGTTCAACTTCCTTAGCTTGAAGTGAAACCAAAGCCATGACGTGGGCATCAACTGAGGCAACCTGGCCAAGATCCAAAAGACCCGGCTCCAGGGTGGTCGATGCAGGAAGGCTGGGTAGCTGTTGAACCGGAAGGTCGGGCAAAGTGACTTCACGGGAAAGGGAAGATTGGGCGTATGAGGTATCCATGGTCGCCAAAATTGAGATTGTGAAGGCAGCAGCGATCGCATAGCCAGGTTTTCTGAACTTGTTCAACATGATCTGCTCCTTCCTCACTCTAATAACTCACCCCCAAACCGGGGTCAGCTAGTTCTTGTAGGCAAAGGCTGGCAAGGATGAGAGGGCAGGGCAAATTTATCGGCGCGTGTGCCGCAAAAAAGTTTTATGTCACAGTTTTGTGCACTAGTAAAAGTGCAGGTCAGAACGGGTACTGTCCGAATTATCCCTTTTGTCGTGTCACAGCTTCTGAAGCCGCAGATTCCGGATACCAGCCGCTGAAGTTCAAAGGCTCCTCAAGCATTTCGGTAACCAAGGCTGCGATCGCTGACCTTTCAGAGCGGGTCAAAGTGACGTGGGCGAAAAGTGGATGGCCCTTCAGGGATTCAACGACGGCGACCACGCCATCATGTCGGCCCACTCGGATGTTGTCGCGTTGGGCAACATCGTGGGTCAGGATGACTCGCGAGTTTTGGCCAATTCGGGAAAGGACGGTGAGCAGAACGCCCCGTTCCAGGGACTGTGCCTCATCAACAATGACGAAGGAGTCGTGCAGAGATCGCCCGCGAATATGGGTCAGGGGCAAAACTTCGATCAAACCTCGCTCGATAATTTCATCGATGACCTGCTGGCTGACGAGGGCTCCCAAAGTGTCGAAAACTGCCTGGGCCCACGGCGACATTTTTTCACCTTCAGAGCCGGGCAAGTAACCCAATTCCTGTCCGCCCACCGCGTAGAGAGGGCGGAAGATAACAACCTTTTTATGTTGACGACGCTCTAAGACAGCTTCAAGTCCTGCACAAAGAGCGAGCGCAGATTTACCGGTTCCGGCTCGGCCCCCCAGGGAGACGATTCCGATTTCATTATCGAGGAGCAGATCCAATGCGATGCGTTGTTCAGCTGAACGACCGTGCAGGCCAAAAGCTGATCGATCCCCGCGAACTAGTTGTAGCCGTTTATCACTCGTTACTTTTGCCAGCGCGCTTCCCTTTTCAGAGTGAAGAACTACGCCGGTATGAACTGGATTTGTTTCTGCCAATTCGTGTTTGAGTTTTTCACCTTCATACAGAGAATCGATCATGGCGTGCCCGACATTTGCCTCAACAATTCCAGTCCACCCACTTGTTGGAGCAAGTTCGGCGCGATATTCATCGGCTTCCACTCCCACAGATGAGGCTTTGACTCGAAGTGGCAAGTCCTTTGTCACTAGAACTACATCGGCACCTTCAGCCATAAAGTTTCGAGCTACAGCAAGAATGCGTGAATCATTGGAACTATCGCGAAGAAAGCCTGCTGGCAAAGAAGAAGGATCAGTGTGATTGAGCTCTACTTTGAGAGTTCCACCTTCATCGTTAATTGAAATTTCTTCATCCAGGCGGCCATATCTGACTCGAAGATCATCGAGTGAACGCAATGCCAGACGGGCAAAATAACCTAATTCAGGATGTTCGCGCTTTGTTTCAAGTTCACCAATTACAACAATAGGAATGATGACTTGGTGTTCGGCAAATCGTGCGATTGCCCCTGGATCTGCTAATAAGACGCTGGTATCGATGACATAAGTTTTACGCCCGTCTTTTGCAGCTCTGGCCAAGTGAAACTCGCAATCTTTGCCGCCAGGCTCCACGGGAGCCCGCGACAATCTTCAGCGCCTCTCCAATTTCACCCCTTATAAGAACGGAATAAAATCGGACTTATAAGTCATAAGGTAAATCTCGGACAGTCGCAGATCGCCTCGACACGCGCGAGCGCGGGTTGAATTTTAGGTAACAGTTTCACTTCAAAGACCCATCTAGTTAGGTGTAGCTAGGAGTAGCTACACGCCGAAACGACGATGTCGCTGGCTATAGGCACGAAGTGCTCGGAGAAAATCCACCCGGCGAAAATCAGGCCAAAATGCCTCGCAAAAGTAAAACTCAGAATGTGCTGATTGCCAAAGAAGGAAACCCGAGAGCCGCTGTTCTCCCGACGTTCTGATAACCAAATCTGGGTCCGGCAACCCGGCGGTGTAAAGATGCTTTCCTATTTCATCGCTACTAATTTGAGCAGCGATCTCATCGGCCGACTTTCCGGCATCCACTCCAGTGCGGATGTAATTGCGCACAGCATCGACAATCTCTTGTCGCCCCCCATATCCAATAGCCACATTTACGACTACTTTGGATACGCCTTTGCTTTGAGCTGCAACAGCAATTAATTTTTCATGAAGCCAATCTGGCAGTAACTCCAAAGCTCCAAGAGGTTTTATCTCCCAGCGCTTGAGCTCCCCCAGCCTATCGACTGCTGCGCCAATAATTTTAAGAAGCGGATCCAACTCCTCAGAGGGGCGATTGAGATTATCTGTAGATAAAAGCCACAAGGTGATTACGTTGACGTTTGCTTCCTCGCACCATTCCAAAACTTCAATTATTTTTTCCCCACCCTTGCGGTGTCCATCTTCTGGTGAAGCAGCCAGGGTGCTTTTAGCCCAACGGCGATTGCCATCCAAAATAATTCCTACATGGTGCGGTGTTTCATCATAATTGAGACGAGAAAGAAGGCGCTTTTCATAAATTGGATAAAGCAGGGCCTTGATAGCTCCCTTGATTAACGCCTTCATGAATAAAAATCAGCTACTGAGGAAGTTGTGAGCCACCGGTCATCGCCGCAAATTCAGCCCGTGCGCGGCGATCGGCAACGAACGATGCAATCGGCAAAGTCCCGGCAGCCAAGTAACCCAGCATGCTAAAAAATGGCTTACGAACTGAGAGCGAATAGTTGAAGGCTGTGAGCACATAAATCATGTACATAAAGCCATGAACCACCGCTATTAAACGTATCGCCATAGGGACGTTGTCATTAGTCGCCGTGAGTTTTATGGGCAAATAAACCAGCCAGAGCAGAAGCGAGAGAACGCCGGCAATATTGGCCATCACGCGAAATCGAAGAAGTGCACCAGCCCGATTAAATTTAAAGAAATTCATAGTTCAACCTTACTCGCGTACTCCTATTTAATCGCGATTTTTTTCGCGAAAGCGGTTATAAAAAGGGAAAAAGAGGAGAAGAAGCCCCATGAACCACCAGGTAATTACATAGGCGATATGCTGCCAATAAAAGGCTCCACCTTGAGAAAGTAATTGTGGAGCAGCAATTTTACCGCCGGTTTGAATGACATATCCGTCGAAAAGATTAAAACCTGTATCCCCCGCGACCAGCGCCGGATCAATTCGCGAAAGCTTTCCTGTCCCGCCTTGGGCTTGATCTACGTTTTGGCGCGGATAGAGTCGCCCGTCAATCCGAACTGCCGCTGATTTTGCCGGAAAACTTCCTTTGTAAAAACCACGTACTACTAGTACAGCTTTTTGATTTGAAAGTCTGGCAAGAGAAACAATCACATCCTTGCGGACCGAAGTGCCATCCACCAGTGTCACGAGTTGATTGGGCGCAACGTAGTCTTTTTCAAATGATGCCTCAAAAGTGACGAGCCGATTGAAGGCAGTAGTTCGCAGGTTCGAACCAGCGCTGGCCGCATTTGTTAATTCAACGACTGAACGTTCTGGTTGAACTTTTTGTAATTTAGCCATTCCTTGGGCGCGATGCCATTGCCAGAGACCAAGTTCAAAACAGGTAGCTGCTGCCAGTATGAGAAGAAGAGCGAGTGCTACCGTCTTGAGATATTTAGGCATTGAAAACTATTGTTGATCTTGATCTTTTTTATCAGCCGCGCGTTTATAACGTCGATAAAAACTAATCATCAATAGGGTCACGGCAGTAACCAATACAATCATTGTGAGCGAGCCGGCTAGGCCCACATTGACTTCTGCTGGTGCATCGTTCATACCTTAATTATCCACCTTTCAGAGCTGGGTCTTGACACTAGACGACAGTAGACTGAGGTCATGAGCACGCCCAACAATCCAGAGGTAACAGCTTTCCTTCGCGAGCGATATGGGAATTCGGGAAAGCGGAGCTGGTTATCGGGATGGAAACTTCCGGCACTTATTTTTCTGATAGCCGGCGGGAGCTGGCTGGTATGGAGTGCTAATCACGCGGCCAATCCAGAAGTTCGATCTACGTTGATTTCATTCAAATCCGATTCGCCTGAAACAATGTCAATTCGCTATTCACTTTCATTCAAACATCCCTTTCAACACCACCAATGCACGTTGGTTGCCCGCGATAAAGATAAAAACACGGTGGGAGAAATTGTTGATCAAATTACTAGCCTGCC
>Ga0136642_1001174_pt1 | contig 11576 bp, 12 predicted proteins | sample LowCatLa1302831Y_FD_115313 | JGI IMG/M metagenome (GOLD analysis project Ga0136642, IMG submission 115313) | Freshwater microbial communities from Lower Cathedral Lake, Yosemite National Park, California, USA - 13028-31Y | ecosystem: Environmental > Aquatic > Freshwater > Lake ... | reverse complement strand
GCTTACCGGGGCGGCGACCACGTTGTACTGGCCGAGTTTCATTAATTTCTGGAAGGGAAGCATCAAACATGTGTCCATAGTACGGTCAAACCCTATGAAAAGGAACAAAGAATCCTAAAGGTGCCGTAAGAAATTCTCGGACTTTTGCCCATTTTTGGGAGTTCTGATAAGGTGTTCAAGCAGTTCACAGCAAGTGAGCGTGGTTTTGCCACCTCCACCTGGCCATTTTGAGTGCGCCCAGGTTCAGGGTATTTTCGCCTCCCTTGCCGTGGCGACGCCAGTTTGGCGTCGTAGAGAGCAAGGAGAAGTCGTATCGCAACAGTGCCTGGAGACCACCGCGTTAATGAACGCATTCGTGACGGACAAATCCGACTGATCGACCATGAGGGAAATCAGAAGGGGCTGACCACCGTTCGTGAAGCATTAGCGATGGCTCGTGACCTCGACTTGGACCTAGTCGAAATTGCCCCAACGGCCGCACCGCCCGTGTGCCGCATCATGGATTACGGCAAGTTCAAATTTGATGAGGCCCAAAAAGCGAAGGAATCTCGCCGCAAAACTCAAAATGTGGGCGTCAAGGAGATGAAGTATCGTCCCAAAATTGGTGACGGAGACTTCAACACCAAGACTCGCCAAGTTGAGAAGTTCTTGGGCGAAGGTCACAAGGTCAAAGTCACCATCATGTTCCGTGGCCGTGAAGCCGCTCATCCCGAACTAGGAAAGAAAATTCTCGATCGCATCGTGGAAAAACTTGAAGAGGTCGCAAAGGTCGAGTCGGCTCCAAAGCTTGACGGAAGAAACATGATTATGGTGCTGGGACCAGACAAGAAGCCTAAAGCCAAGGTTGTCGAGGTCGGGGTTTCGGTCCCAGGGTCGACAGCATCAGCAGTAGTAGTAGAACCAACAACGGTGACAGAAGTTGCACCAGTCGTTGTAGCCGCACCAATCGAAGAATCGCCAAAGGAGAATTAGATGTCAAAGACAAAGATGAAGACGCACAGTGGTGCGAAGAAGCGCATTAAAATCACCGGATCTGGGCGCCTTCGGCGCCGAAAGGCATTCCGTGGTCACATCCTGGAGAAGAAGTCCAGTGTGCGCACCCGTCGCCTCGGCCGCGAAACTGACATCGCTCCCGGTATCGAAAAAAACATCAAGCGGATGCTCGGACTCTAGGAAAATTAGGAAGGACTTGAAATGGCAAGAGTAAAAAGAGGCGTAAACGCCAAGAAGCACCACAAGGCAGTACTTGAGCAGGCCAAGGGTTACTACGGTGACCGCAGCCGCACCTTCCGTGCAGCGAACCAAGCGGTTCAGCACGCTGGTGTCTACGCATTCCGCGACCGTCGAGCCCGCAAGGGCGACATGCGCCGTTTGTGGATTCAGCGCATCAACGCTGGTGTTCGCGAGCACGGTTTAAGCTACAGCCGCTTCATTGACGGCTTAAACAAGGCCGGCATCGAAGTGGACCGCCGTATGTTGGCGGACCTTGCGGTGACCGACGCTCAGGCCTTTGGCGCAATTGTCGCTCAGGCTACGGCAGCGCTCGCTAAGTAGGTTTTCTTGATTGAAGCGTTGGGGTCTTCGCACCAAAGTGTGCGTCGACTCCGACGGCTGCTTCAAAAGCGCTCCGAGAGGTGGAGCGAGGGCGTCTGCGTGATCGAGGGCCCCGACCTTGTTAATGCGGCTCTGGATACTGGCGCGAACTTTGAAGGCATCTTCGTCGACGAGGGCGCGCTCAATGACGAATCCGTAGTTGCGCTCGTAACGCGAGCGGCCAATGATGGGGTACGTATCTTCTCCTTGGCCACCGGTACCTTAGAAAAAATCTCGGACGCGATGACCCCTCAGCCAATCTTGGCCGCCGTTCGTATGGCGCCTCGAGCGGTTAATGAGTTACCCGAAATAGGCTTCGCTCTGGTCTTGCACGACATTAGAGACCCCGGAAACGCGGGCACCCTGATCCGTTCCGCCGATGCTTCGGGGGCGAGTGCGGTCATTATTACCGGACAAAGCGTTGATCCGTACAATCCGAAAACTCTGCGCGCCACTGCGGGCTCCATCTTTCGAGTTCCAGTGGTGTTGTGCTCGCTGGAGGCGGCGGTTGACGAATTGCGGTCTCGAGGTGTCCGAATCTGGGCCACGGTCGTACGCGACGGGCTAGACGCCCGCACAGTTGACTTCACGGGGCCAAGTGCCGTGGTGGTGGGAAATGAGGCGCAAGGGTTGAATTCAGCCGAAGTGGCTCTTTGCGATGGCTCGATTTCAATCCCAATGGCTGGGGGAGTGGAGTCGTTAAATGCCGCGATAGCCGGCTCGCTGTTGGCTTTCCACGCCTATTACCAACAGCTCGACACCAAAATCTAAGGCCGAGAAACTAGCCTTATAGGAACATGTCAGATTCTTCGCCACTCGCCAATCTTGATGCTCAGCGTGACGAGCTCATTCGCCAAATTTCTGATATCGCCGACTTCGCGGTCTTACGTGAGCAAGAGCCACTCCTAGTTGGAAAACGTTCCGTTCTCACTAACCTGCAGCGAACCCTGGGACAAATCCCGGAGGCCGATCGCAAAGAGGCCGGTGCACTGCTGCAGGGCGCTCGGCGCATGGTCGAAGACCACTTTGCTCAACGTTTTAGTGAGCTGGAGGCAGTTGAGCGAGCGGCCAAGCTCGAGGCGGACCGCTTGGACTTGGGTGATGTCGTCGTTGGCTCAGTTCGAGTCCCGGTGACCATCGGGCATCCCAATCTCGTGGCCACGACTCAGCGCGAACTCGAAGACGTTTTTGTCGGTATGGGCTTTTCTGTCGCCGATGGACCTGAGGTGGAAACAGATTGGTTCAACTTCGAGGCCCTGAACATTCCTCCGGCGCACCCGGCGCGTGGAATGTGGGACACCTTCTACGTCGATTTAGGTGAACCCGAGACGGTGGTGCTGAGAACTCACACCTCTCCTACCCAGATCCACCTAATGGAAGCAGCCGTGGCGTCGGGTGACCCGCGGGTGCACTCCGTGATGCCTGGACGGTGCTTTAGACGTGATACCCCAGACGCACGTCACCTCGCGGCTTTTCACCAGATCGAAGGTTTGGTTGTGGATCGTGGTATCACCTTCGCGGACTTAGCCGGAGTAATCGAAACGTTTACTCGTGCATACTTCGGCCCATCTATTTCTTCTCGGTTACGGCCAGCATTCTTCCCCTTCACCGAGCCTTCGGCGGAGTTCGAGATTACGTGCACGATTTGTCAAGGCGAGGGGTGTCGAACCTGTTCGCAGACTGGCTGGATTGAACTTGGCGGTTGCGGCATGCTCGACCCGGCGGTACTGGAAGCGGTTGGCATTGACGGATCGGAGTGGAGCGGATTCGCCTTTGGTTTTGGTATCGACCGGTGTGCTCAGATGCGTCACCAGATTGCGGACATGCGAGCGTTGATTGAAAATGACATTCGTTTTCTAAGGCAGTTCTCGTGAAGATTCCTCTGAGCTGGCTTCGTGATTTCATTGCAATCGAGGAAACCCCCGAACAACTTCGCGAGGTCTTCGATGATCTGGGCTTGGTCGTCGAAGGAATTGAAATTACCGGTCAAAGTATTGAAGCTGTCATTGTCGCCAAGGTTTTAGAGATTCACCCCATAGAAGGCGCCGACCGCATCCGCCGCGTGATCGTTGAGGCCGGTTCGGGACCACTAGAAATAGTTTGCGGAGCGATGAATTTCGAAGTAGGTAACCATGTCCCCTTTGCCCCTATCGGTGCGGTGCTCCCTGGCAATTTTGAAATTGCCAAGCGAGTGATGAAGGGCATCACCTCAAATGGAATGCTCTGTTCGGCGAACGAGCTACGGATTAACGAAGATCACGGCGGCCTGTACATTCTCGATGATCTGATTAACCCCGTAGTTGGCCAAGGCTTGGTTGAAGCTTTGGGCATCACACCTGATGTAATTTTTGACATAACCGTAGAGGGCAATCGCCCTGATGCTTGGTCGATCGAGGGTGTCGCGCGCGATCTGGGGGCCCGACTGGGTCGCCCATTGAAAGAATTCAATGTAGTTTCGCCATCGGGTCCCGCAACCTCTGACCTGGCCCAGGCTTCCATCTCGGCTCCCGAGGAGTGCGGTCGGCTCGTGGTGTCAATTATTGAGAACATTGATGTGAGACCGAGTCCGACCTGGATTCAGCAGCGACTCATTGGTGCGGGTATGCGCCCAATCTCAAATGTCGTGGACGCTTCAAATTTCGTAATGTTGGAGTTGGGTCAACCTAACCACCCCTACGACGCGGCCAAGGTTGCGGGAAAATCACTAGGGGTTCGACACGCGGTGCCAGGTGAGTCTCTGAAGACGCTCGACGGAGTCACGCGCGAACTCGCTAGGCCAGGTCGTGGACTGGGCGACAGTGGCGTTGACGTTGTGATAGTTGATGGCAATGACACGATCCTGGGACTAGCTGGCGTTATGGGCGGAGATGAATCGGGGATTTCCGACTCGACGACTGCGGTGATGTTGGAAGTGGCCTTCTTCGACCCCATGACCATTGCCCGTTCCTCCAAGCGCCACGGCCTGCGTTCCGAAGCGTCGGCCCGTTTTGAACGTGGTGTTGACCCCGAACTGGCTCTACGAGCCACCGGTCGATTTGTTGAGATTCTGAGAGCGAGTTGTCCCGACGCACTATGGCGCTCGGCGCCTCTTGATGTCCGAGGGCAACTACCTGAGGTACCTGTACTTTCAATCAGCGAAGCTGATATTGAAGGCGTATTGGGGGTGGCTATTCCACTGGCCGAGGCGGCGCGACTACTCCAGGCAATCAATTTTTCGGTGACGCCAACGGCGACGGGCTTGGCGGTTCGCCCATCAACTGCTCGCCTCGATGTGCGCTCGGGCGCCGCAGGCCGAGCTGATGTCATTGAAGAGATTGCTCGGCTCTACGGCTACCTCCGTCTACCGCGTCGAGTGCCCACGTGGGTAGAGCCAGGCGGACTCTCGGCTCGTCAGAAGCTCCGCCGACATCTGCGAGATGTAGTCGTTGACTTTGGTGCATCCGAAGCCTGGACCCCGACCCTGGGCTCGGACGCTGACTTCGAACTTCTCGATTCAGGCGAGAGAGTGCGCATTACCAATCCGCTCGCCAGTGAAGAGGCGATTCTTCGAAATACTCTAATCACGGGGCTTGTCCGCGCTTGGGCTCGCAATCTCGAGCGTGGCCACAGTGATTTAATTTTGAGTGAATCTGGAAATGTTTTCATGCACCCATCAACGACTACTAACCCGCGAAGTACCAAGGGTGGGGTAGCGGGATCGGTCATGCTTGAACTCCCCGAAGAGCGTGAGCGATTGACGGTCCTGCTGGGTCGCACCGAAGACGATGCTCAATCGGCAGTGGCCTTCGCGAAGGGAATTTTCGAGCGACTGGGACTTGCGGCCGTGACTTTGCGGACACCAGCCCTCGTTCCAATGGGTTTTCACCCAACCCGGGTTGCCGAAGCGCGTGACCGCCTTACCGACTCGCACTTGGGGTTTGTTGGTGAAGTAAGCCCTCACCTGCTTGCCACGATCTCCACTGCGCACGATCGACGAGTTGGATTGATTGACCTCGATTTCGACGCCTTGGCCGACGAGCGTAAAGCAACCCGAGCACCAGCTGGGGTCAAGGTTCCGTCAAAGTTTCCCTCGGCGCTCGCGGACCTGGCCTTCGTTGCCCCCTACTCACTGCATGCGGATGATCTTCGTTGGGCCCTTGAGGATGCCAGCGATCAGGTGGAGAGCGTGTCTCTATTCGACGTGTACCGAGGCGCCGCACTGGGCGAGGGTAAGCGCTCTCTAGCTTTCGCCATCAGGTTGACGTCGGATGAAGGAACGCTGGGGGAGGCGGAGTTGTCGAAGTTGCGAGATTCGTTGATTGCGGCTGCGGGCACCCTAGGCGCCGAGCTTCGGGCGCAGTGAGTTCGGTACTTGAGTTTGTTCCGCCCCACTCCCAGGGGCGGCAGTTCGAGGAAGATTTCCGTGTTCGGCTTTCCGATACCTACGCCAACGGCACCTTGCGTCTGGACGCTGCGGCAAGGTTCTTGCAGGACATCGCGACCGACGATTGGGACGACACGGGTATTGGAGACGAGGACACCTGGGTCGTCCGCCGCACTGCAATGCGAGTTGCGGTGGGAGGTCAGTGGCCACGGTACAAGGACCAAATCACGCTTAAAACATGGTGCGGAGGTTACGGCGCCGCCTGGGCCGAACGCCGAACAAATATCTATTTCGAGGGCCAGCTTCAGGTCGAGGCCAGTTCCTTGTGGGTGCCAATCGACCATCGCGGTGTCCCCGTTCGCCTCAAGGAATCGTTCTTCTTTGTGTTTGGAGAGGCTCTGAATGGACGAAAGATTTCGGGAAAGGTGGAGAGGCCCGTTCTTGATCAACAGTCCGCTCGTGAAACGTGGACATTGAGGCACGCGGACCTTGACATTGTGGGTCACGTGAACAACGCCGCCATTTGGCAGGCCATAACCGAAGTCGTGCAATTCGAAGTTTCCGAGGTTTCGGTTGTTCACCAAGGCCCTGTCGAGGCCGGACACGTGGTCGAGCTGGCCCATACGCCGGGACACGTGTGGCTCGTGGTTGATGGCGAACCGCGCGTGAGCTGCGTTTATTCCAGCTAGCAAGCGTTCTAGGAATGGGAATTCTGGGCGATTTCTCGAAAGCCTTCATTCTTATTCAATCCTTGAACGCTCGCAATCATTGGATTACCTTGTTAAAGCAGCAACAAACCCTTAATCTCGTGAGAGAACTCAAGGGCTTCGCTGGATTGAATTAGTTCATCGCCATCAGAATCGAGCCAACGCATGAAAGCCATTGTTTTCACCGGAGTAAATGAACCCATTGAGTATTGCGATGTCGAGCTAGGTCATCCCGGTCCTGGTGAGGTGAAGGTCAAAATCGCGGCGGGGGGCGTTTGCCACTCGGACCTACACGTTCGTCGCGGCGAGTGGGAACCACCAGTCCCTTTGGTCATGGGTCATGAGGGATCGGGCGTCATCATTGAAATCGGAGAGGGCGTTACTGGCCTCAAAGAGGGCGATCACGTCATCTTGTCTTGGGTCGCACCTTGCGGGAAGTGTCGCTACTGCCTGGCCGGAAAAGAGGCACGTTGTCAGGTAGCGGCCACGATTGTTGCTCCGGGAGGCGTGTTGCAAGATGGAACCTCTCGCTTGCGACGCAACGGAGAAATGTTGCACCACTACTTGGGCGTTTCTTCCTTCGCTGAAGAGGCGATTGTGCCAGCGCTGGGCGCAATCAAAGTGAGGGAGGATGCGTCGATAGACACTCTCGCAATTGTGGGATGTGCTGTGGCCACTGGTGTTGGCTCGGTTACCAATACCGCTCAGGTAGAGCATGGCTCGACTGTGGTCGTGATCGGATGTGGTGGCGTTGGACTGTCGGTCGTTCAAGGAGCCCGCTTGGCCGGGGCCGAGCAAATTATCGCAATTGATCTGCTTGACGAAAAAATCAATTTGGCGCAACTTCTCGGTGCGACTAATGGAATCAACGGTACTGGCGCGGACCCAGTTGAGCTCGTCCGTGAGTTACTCCCCGATGGGGCTGATTATGTATTCGATGCGATTGGTATGACTAGAACCACTGAGCAGGCCATTGAAATGCTGGGTCTGGGCGGGGCGGCGGTGCTCGTTGGTTTGCCGCCGACTGGCGCGCGGGCCAGTTTTGAGCCCCTGGTTCTCGCCGAAGCAGATCAGAAAATCTTGGGGTCGAATTACGGAAGTGTACGCGCACACATTGACCTCCCGAAATTAGTGGACAGCTACATGGATGGTGATCTTTTGCTGGACGAGATGATTTCTGGCCGTCGGCCACTATCAGAGGCTGTACAAGCCTTGGACGATCTTCAGAGCGGAAAAGCGCTGAGAACCCTACTTATTCCCTAGGGACAAAAATGGGCGGATCCGAGGAGTGCGCCGGCATTTTCGACGTGTAATGTAAAAATATCAACATAAGAGAAGGGTCCAAAATGACTGCAACGTATTCCTGCGCACTATGCGGTATGTCAGTTCACGCAACCTGCGCAAAATGCAACCAACCACTTGTCAATGATTCGTTGACACTCGACAGTGGTGCAACCGTTCAAATATCTCGCTGCCCCGAATGTGAAGGGAAAATCAAGTCACCTCTTTGTTGCGGCCAGGATATGAGCTGCGCGCTCTGATTGCTCCCTAAAGAGAGTTAATGGATTTGGACTTGGATCTGATGTTGCTTCCCGTCGCGTAGTAGCTACCGACAAGAACTAATGGAAATCCAATGGCGATGCCAGTAGTCAGGGGCTCGTTTAGGAAAATGATTCCCAGCGCAACCGCTACAGCGGTATTCACGTAGGTCACCACAGTCGCTCGGGCTGCACCGACCTCCTTGATGAGCTCAAAGAAGACTAGAAATGCACCAACCGTGCAAGCGACTGAAAGCACTGCGAGAGCGAGGACGGTCTTCAGGGCCACCGTGTGCGGCCAATGCGAAACGGAATAGGGGATCCAGAGTAAGCCCACAACACCGGTCGCTCCGGCCACTACCGCTACTCCGGCCACCTCACGTACTTTCGTCGCCAGGATGACTGGACCAGCGGCGTACCCGACGCAAACAAGAAGCATCAACCCCGCCCATTTGAGCGCACTGCCACGAACGTCGAAGCCGACGAGACAAAGAATGCCCGCGGCGCCAAGGGCGAGTCCCGACCAACGCTGGACGGTCATGTTCTCTTGGACCTTCCTAATTTTCGAAAACACTAGGGAAAAGAGGGGCACGGTGGCAATCATCAAACTGGTAAAGGAACTGGTCACGTGCTTTTCGACCGTTCCCATGAAGTACCAAGGGACACCGAACTCAAGGATGCCGAAGATGACAATCCACTTGAGATTCTTGACCATGGAGGGAAACTCCCGTCGATAGAAAACCAGGGGGAGTAACAGAAGTGCAGCCGGCAAGGTTCGCGCTAGGACGAGGACACTCGGATCTACCTGTCTGACCGCCACGCGAATCAGTAAATACGGGATGCCCCAAAGGACTGAAAGGGTGGCAAAAAGCCAAAATCCACGGCGGGTCACCGGTCCACCATACCCGAAAAAGATCGACTTGCATAATTGACCTCCGGTGTGAGTAAAATTGCATTATGAGGACAGTCATTTTCGGGGCCAGTGGATACGCCGGGGCTGAACTGCTGCGCTTGGCGGCCGGGCACCCGGAGTTAGAGATTGTTGGAGCGGTTGCCGAATCGAACGCCGGAAAGTCGGTGGCCACCCACCAACTATCCCTCGCGGCGCTCTATCCGAATCTGCAATTTATCGACACGGCAATTGCCCTAGACCTGGATTTCGATCTGGCCTTTCTTGCCCTGCCCCACGGACATTCACAGGCAATTGTCAAGCAGTTACGCTCCCGCGGAGTTGTGTGCGTTGATTTGGGGGCCGACTTCCGGTTCCGTGACGCGACCATGTTCGAACACTGGTACGGAGAGGCTCACCAAGCACCAGAGTTGCTTGCCCATGCGGTCTACGGTTTGGTGGAGCGTCACCGTGAGGAACTGAAGGGCGCAGAATTGATTGCGTCGCCCGGCTGCTATCCGACTGCGACCGCACTAGCTATCGGACCATTTGCCGACGCGGGTTGGATTGGCAAAAGAGGAGTCGTTGTGAATGCGCTCTCGGGCACCTCAGGAGCTGGTCGTGGAGCGCAAGAGCGCCTCCAATTCTCGAGACTGTCGGCAAATGCCGAGGCCTACGGCCTAAGTAACCATCGTCACACGCCCGAGATGGAACAAGAGCTAGGTCTGGAGTTGCTCTTCACCCCTCACTTAGTGCCAGCTTCTCGCGGGATGCTTATAACTGCTTACGCACCACTAACGCAGAATGCGGGAAGCACCGATGAAGCGCTACATCTGCTGGTGGACAACTATCAATCAGACCCATTTATTGTGGTCTGTGCTGAACCCCCAACTCTGAAAGACCCGGTTGGCTCAAATCTGTGTTTCGTGAGCGCACGAGTAGATAATCGCACTCAAACGTTGATCATGATGAGTTCTATTGACAACTTGATCAAAGGCGCGGCGGGTCAAGCAATTCAGGCGTGGAACACCGCCACAGGGCAGGAAGAAACATTGGGTCTACCTATGAGCGGGGTTACGCCGTGAGGTACGTTGTCAAACTCGGAGGGCATAGCCTTACGGACCTATCGTCCAGTAATGACGTTCTGCTCTCGCTGGCCGAAGATCTGATCACTCTTGGTAGCCAGGGTCATTCGGTCTGCGTTATTCATGGAGGTGGGCCACAAATTGACCAAGCCTTACGCTTGTCCGGTCTGGAAATCGAATATGTCGATGGCCTTCGAGTTACCTCCTCCCAATCCATCTCAATAATTCAGACTGCGCTGGCGGGAGTCAACGCGGCAATAGTGACGACGCTGAATACAATGGGCGTACTATGCCTGGGCTTGCGTGGATTTGATGGCGGTCAAGTACTGGCAAGTTCCTTGGGTGGCCCGTGGCAGCTGGTTGCTAACGACCTGAGCGTTGACCCCTCGCTCATTGAGACGTTATGGGGAGCAGGCTACGTGCCAGTGCTCAGCCCCGTGGTCATGGATTCTGAGGGGCAGATGTTGAATTGCAACGCCGATGAATTGGCGGGAGCTATGGCGTCAGCGCTGGGCGCAGATGCACTATTTCTCTTGAGTGACGTAGACCAACTTAGGGCTGACGTCAATGATGCCAAGTCCGGCCTGGACCTGGTCACCTTCGCCGAACTGACCACAATGGTCGATGAGGGCAACGTCAGTGGGGGAATGATTCCAAAGGCTAAGGCGGCCTTGGTGGCCGGTTCGGGTGGTGCCACGAGGGTTGTTATCGCAAATGCCAGTACAAAAAACATTCTGATGAAAGCAATCTCTAATCAGGCCCTCACAACGGAGGTCACCGCATGAAGCATCTGCTAACGATCGCCGAGCTCTCCGCAACGGATATGGACTCGATCTACGAATTGGCCGTCGCGCCGATTGATGACCGACTATTGGACGGACAGGGCGTTGCACTCGTGTTTGAGCGCCCGAGTTTACGCACGAGAGCTAGCTCGGCTGCGGCGGTGCACGAACTGGGGGGCTATGCGACGTTCTTCGGGGACGATGAGATTGGACTCGATTCTCGCGAATCCGCCGAAGACGTGGGGCGCACACTCGCCCAAACGTTCGCCATCGCGGCGCTCCGGCTGAAAAGTCACGATACTTTTCTTCGAATGATGCCTTTAATTGAGGAGCGCATGTCCCTAATCAACCTATTGAGTGACCAAGCTCACCCGACCCAAGCAATCGCTGACGTGTTGACCATTGCTGATACCTACGCTAAGGGGGACGTACAGGACCTTCGCGGGTTGGAGGTTGCTTACGTCGGTGATGCGACCAACGTAACGCGTTCACTCGCGGTGGCCTTGTTGCGGCTTGGGGTGAATGTCCGAATTGGTGCACCAAAGGGCTATCAGTTGACCTCTGGAGGGATTGAGGACCCGAGCTCGCTCGAGGGTGAGAGATTCGGTCGATTGACGTT
>Ga0136642_1001173_pt1 | contig 11581 bp, 13 predicted proteins | sample LowCatLa1302831Y_FD_115313 | JGI IMG/M metagenome (GOLD analysis project Ga0136642, IMG submission 115313) | Freshwater microbial communities from Lower Cathedral Lake, Yosemite National Park, California, USA - 13028-31Y | ecosystem: Environmental > Aquatic > Freshwater > Lake ... | reverse complement strand
TGGTGTATCGCGGCCTTTCTCCAGCGAAAGCCGAGGAGCGTTTTAACCAAAACGTATTGCCACCTCCCCCAGAAACCCAACCAGCAGCAGCTCGTCCTCCAACTCCTACCAAATGAATATCTTCTTCCTCCACTGGAGCCCACGCAAGTGTGCGAAATATCACTGCGACAAACACGTCGTCAAAATGATCCTGGAATCGTGTCAACTTCTGTATACGTGTCATTGGTCTCAAAAGGAACCACCGACATTGATACATACCGCACCTAGCGGAGGGTACAAGCCATGTCATCGCAAGCATCCGTGCTCACTGTGGCTCTTGGAATCGCTGGACAATTACCGCTGGCTCATTCAACTCACACAGGAACTTATTGACGAGTATCACTACCGTTACAGCGACCGAGAGCATTCGTGCGAGAAGCATCTGGATTGGCTGAGAACCGTTGAACCACATGGTCTTCCGCGTGCTGGATTTACGCCGCCTCGATGTGCCATGCCTCCAGAATACAAGATTTCAAATGATGCGACCGTCAACTACCGAGCATATTATCGTGGTGCTAAGAAACATCTGCTTCAGTATCGTAAGAGACACGCTCCTCATTTCCTGTGAAGTATAATAATAAGGCTAAGAATGGCGGAGGACGTTTTTGGATATATTAAACTCACAGATCCCGACGCCGTCCCGCCAGATGCTCTTGTTCACTCGTTTGAACTGCGTCGTAGGGGCGAAGATCTTGTTCCCTATATGCTCCTGATGGGCGAAGAGCCGTCAACCTCACACATTGAAACACTGAAGACGAAACAGGAGAAGCGGAAGGCCGAGCGTCGTGTTCTCACGAAGGGAAAGCAGGCGATTGAAGCCGATACGACAGTGGTTGCTGATGTCCCTACCTCGATGGAGATACCGATGTATCATTTTGCCTCGGACATTGAGACGTTTCTCGACAACCCAAATGTCGTTAAGGCTGCAGATGTTCTCCCCAAGGAAAGCCCCCTACTGCGTCCTCGGGCGCTATCTGATGCCGACGGAGCAGTTGAATTCGCTCTTAAATCGGTCACACCTGGAATAACGTTTTCGCGTGCAAGGGCAGGGTTCACAGACTTTTTCGTTGGACCTGTTGGTGATCGTGATCACCGCGTAGCCCTCCACGGATTCCTAACCAGCCCCCTTCCCATCAATATTAAGGGACGCGGAACACTCATTCTCCAGCCAGGATTTGAGATGGTTTCGATTCTCAAGGGTAGTATTGTCCCAAACGAGGTTCCCAAGGGAAAGAAGGTCCAGATGAAGATTCCCAAGGTCCTGCCTGCTCAGATAAAGTTTGGAACACCCGCCCCGATTCCTGGATACTTTGAAGTTCAGGATCCCAAAAGTCTTGGTTGTGGCCGCCACGCGCTCAACAATCTTCTGGGAGGCACCTACTTTATCAAGGACGATGAGCAAGAGATCACGGATGGAAATGTTGAGTCGCTAGAAATCCCCGTGAGCCTGATGTCAGTGTGCCGATACTTGGTGACGAAGAAACAGGTTCTTGGATCAAACCCCTGCCCTGTAAATGAGAATTACGAGGATTCAGTGATGATGGGTGCCTTGCGCATTATTGGATATTCGGCAACCCCACTTATCCTCGAGGAGATTCAGGATACATCTGTTGGCTTCATTGTGAACGTGGGAGATCATTGGATTGCCCTGCGTAGGAACGGCAGTACATACAACCACATTGATTCGCTGAAGGAGGAAGAAGCACCAACAAAGGAGACGCTCACACAGATTCGGGAGAAGGCACAGACTGGAAAGTATCGATCGATTATCAAGGTTGAGTTTGTGGGATCATTCATCAACCCTGTTCCTGAAGAAGCCCCTGTCGTTCCTTCTCCTGCCCCTGCCCCCGCGCCCGAACCAGCGCCCGAACCAGCGCCAGCACCTATGACGGCTACATCAATATTTGAGAATATACTGGGTCCATCAGTAGAACCCGTTCCAATTCCAGGCCCTGCTCCTCCGCCATCTCCTCGTCTCGTGCCTGACGAAGGGCTCACTCCAGAAGAAAACGATATTGGTCAGCGTGCGCGCGACGAGTCGGCAGAGATTGCTCACAAGGTTGCCCAGGGAATTCCTGGCGGTCCTGTCCCTCCTTTACCATCTGCTCCTGTCTCCATCTCATCTCCCGCTCCCGCTCCCGCTCCCGCTCCTGAAGCGGAAGAGGATGACGCTTCGTTTGGACAGCAGGCGCGTGCTGAATCGGCTGCTGAAGCACGCAGGGCTGCACAGGGGTTCGTGAAACAATCTTCAGTCACGATTCCTACCCAATCTACTTCATCGCAGTCGGTAAGTATGCCGAAATCCAAGTGCCTCAAGGTTCAGGGAACTGTGGATGAGCATTTCAATGAGAATATTCACACGGCGATCCGTGAGTTTATTCGCAACACAAAGCCTGGTCTCCTCAATGCCGAGAACAAGAAGAAAGCTCTCGAGCACCAGCCCCTGAATAATTACCTACAGGAAATCCAGTCAGAGAAGAGTGGTAAGACGTACACTCTCCTCCTGCCTACTCGCGAAGGCATGCGAACACAGACAAACCGCAGTGTGGAAGCATACTTCACTGGCTGGACTGTTCCCGCCGAGTGCACGATGGGCGGAGATATCCTGAAGATCAGCGTAACAGCTGGAACTCCTGATGGATCACACCCTGCTACAGGATATGTAGTAGTGAACCCAACGGTGGGTGGAGCAGCGGGGGCTAATGTTGTGGAGTGGGTCTATTTCAAGTTTGAATTGGCGTACGTGTGAACAGAATGTATCCCGTCACATACAACCATCCAATAATCTTGAACCACGTCACGTAGGGCGGCATCTCTAGCAGAACCAGCGTGCTTAGGGTTGTTGCGATCATGTAGAGAGCATCTACCACCAGCACCCACTCTGCTCCTCGCATTGTCGAATACGACAACATCAAGTCAATGATAGAATTACGCCCTGGAGGAATCATGGGAACCACTACCTGACTGAAAAAGAGATCATGTGTCATCTGGATAGCCACGACAATGACCAAGAATGCCACCACATTGAACGGTCCGCCAATCGCGGACGCTACAATTTGGGCAAGAACCATGCCAATCACGATGGAGAGGACGTCAAGGATATAAGCAACCAATCCAAACTTGTCGTACCATACGCTGATAGGAGCATCGGGTTCCGAAGTGTACCGCCACACAAACATACCGATGGTATCTACCGCGATCGCAGACGCTACAATAGCGAGAAGAGTACGAGCATCCCAGAATTTACGAATATCCTTCATTGTATAGAACAGAGAGATAGAAAGATGTTCGTTGTTCTGGTAGGAGGATACACCAACCACCGCGATCGATTTTATGACGAGATGGACAAGAATGACGAGCGTATTGTCTGGATCAATAATCGGCGGTCCTTCGTTTATATTGCCGATCTATTCGTGAATTTTGGGGAAGGTGCAAATATTCCACTAGGAAAGAAGACAATTACATGGAGCGGAGACAATACCGAAACCCTCCAGCGTGTCTATAAAACTCTCGGTCTAGAATAATTGATTGATGTTTGACATCCTCTGGATCTTTGGAGGGTTTCTCGTCGGCATGATTGTAACAACTATCTTTGTCCCCCCGCGAACAACAAAGAAACTGGTCCCCGATATTCGTAAACCCGATATGATTCTGCGGAACCCCAAGGTTGAGAACGGTTGTTTCCGTGCCGCGGCCTACGAAGTTCAGTGCACCGATGGTATTGATTTTCTAAATCAGTAATGTAATAGTAATGGAGATCAGCAAGGTCCTGAAAAAACCCGAAGCAAACTACTTCTTCTCGTTTGTGATTGGATTGGGGATTGCGGTCCTGATGTTTCATCGTCCACAGACAGAGGTTGATGTATGTGCGATACCAATAGATGAACTGAAAAAGATGGTCACGAGAGTGGATGGAAAGTGCTATCGTTATAAAGTGGAGGATGCGTCGTGTCCCGACGCGAGACTTTCACTCTAGATACTATAAAGAAATGGACGCAACCCCTCTAGACCAGCTGATGCCCCCTGGAGGTTCGCAGCAGCCCGCGATGGCTCTACCGTCCGCGACAACGTACCCGCAGATGGTCACCCCTGGAACATCGTCCGCTATCTACACCCCTCCCCCGCCGTCTCAGACTGCTCCGATGCACCCTTACGCCGCCAAGACAGTTCTTAAGAGCATTATGACGTATGTCTCGGTCTTTGGTGCGGTCTTCATTGTTTCGCTCACCCAGGTCCAGTCTCTCCTTCTTCGCTATATCCCGAACTCGTATGCGGGTTCGGGCGTTGTTTCCCTGACGGGTGCCGCGGTTCTTGGGGGTCTAGGCGTTGTTCTAGTCTACATTCTCCAGACCCTTCTCCAACCTCTGGTGTAGTGTAGTAAAATTCATATTCGCAAATCTCGCGATGCTATATAATGTCCGAGGAGGTAGAGGCACTGATCGCCCCTTACCGAACCAGAACTCGGGGACCAGCATACGATCCAATCGCAGTCGTGTTTGATCGTATTCTTCTTGGACCTGGTGCACATATGAGCCCCCGCTTTATGCGTATTTATTCCATTACAAACATCATCAACTGTGCGGATGATACGGCATGTCCCTTCTGGGCCCGTCGTCATCTGGGTCCTCGGTATCTGAGTCTGGGAGCGGAAGATACTGAACACACCGAAATCATTCGGGATTTCTATCCGAAGTTCGAAGAGACTATGGACAAATTTTTGAGAGATCCGCAGTGTCGTAAAGTGTATGTTCACTGCCACGCAGGAATGAACCGTTCGGCTACGCTGGCTATAGCCTATGTCCATCGGCGCTTCGGTATACCGATGATGAAACTTATTGAGTCTGTAGCTCGACAGCGACCGTGTATCCTCACGAACCCCGCCTTCCAGCGTCAACTGGTAGAATTTGCGTCTCATCAGAAGAAATAAGAAGAGGAGGCTAGCATGTGGGCAAGTGTTCAGAGCTCCATCCTACAAGTGAATGATAATCCTGTTGGAGCTGTGAATTCAGGAATGGACCAGGTTTTGGGTCCATCCTTCGATTACCTCCAATCTATTCAGTCACCTGCACAAAAAGGCGTATCGTCTGACGGATCGTTTGACCAGGTGTCCACCAACATTGGAGCGGTGTCTGGATATGTGAATAATTTGATTGTGGGACCCAAAGCTGGAAACCAGTTTTTTCGGGATACGGGCGGATACTGCAAGGCACCTGGTGGAAGCATTGTCAAGCGGTCAACGTATGTCAATAATTACCTGGGCGGAGATGACGCTGCAGGGATTCTCGGTGATAGTTTTCAGAGGGCAGTTCAAGGATCAGGACTTGACGGTATTATTCCTGGAATGGGCGGAGACTTGGCGTCGATGAATCCTCTCAAGATTATGAACGGATTGGTTGCTGATGGTGTTCCTCGTTGCGAAGCGTATACGTGTCCTGTGGTCGACACGAACGGGGGAATCAATACTTCTGACACCCAGTTTCTAACACCGTCGCTCGAACTGAATATGGGTCTTCCTCCTCCAAATCCAGGCTGCCGCCGAGCTGCCGATCAGGGCACCTTTGAGCGCCCTGCGGCGAAGGTTGTAGAAAACGAGACGAAGTTACGCGCAAGCAGAACAAGGACGGAAAGGTTTGCCGATTACTATCCCGATAATTACTATGCTACACCCCTGATGAAGCTCGAGTATGCGGACCCTCTCGCGTATGCTATGTGGGGAGTCGCCCTAGCGTGCGTTGTTGCCTACATTGCCACAAAATGAACAAATAATGGCTTACAGAGGGTCAACCCAGATTCATAATAGTTTAGTAAGGATGTCTTCGGACGTGTTTAAGGTCAAGAAGTCTCGGGAAGGAGGAGGAGGAAAAAGAGACCAGATTGGCACGCTGGATTCTCTGCATGAGCGCCACATTGACGAACTCCAGCAAAAAACGACCGACGAAGCAATTGCGGCTCTGGATGAACATATCCATCAACTGAAGAATGATCTGTCGGCGTCCTTCGATCCCTTCGAGTTCGGGGACGTTATGCGGTCTACCCGCCTACGTAAGGATCTAGAGAGTCTGGAAGACGAAAAGGTCCGTGCAGTTGAAAAATATGATATTCAGAAATATTACTTGGATAGCGGCGATATCATGTTGGACTACTATGCCCCTGTAGTGAAGAAAACTGTGTCTAAACTGGATGTGGGAGGAGCGCTTTCAGGAACATTCGATAAACTGTTTTCCGTGACCGAAACTGCTGCGGGTCCGTCCAAGAAGAAGATGTTTGACGAGTACATGTCCCGTCGCGGTCTATCGAATGGTCTGAACATTGCGGAGAACGCGGACAATATCAAGAAGATGTCAGAGCATTGTGCGCCCTGCAACATTCCGCGCGAGGAAATTACATCGGAAGGCATTCTGGTTTGCCCTAAGTGCGGGTCGGAAGAGTATGCCTTAGTAGTCTCTGACTTCCCAAGTTTCCGTGATCCGCCGAAGGAGCGAAACAATTATGCGTACAAGAAACAGAATCACCTGAACGAAATTCTGAACCAGTTTCAGGCCAAGGAAAGCACAGAGATTCCTGACGATGTCATGAACGAAGTGATCTGCGAAATCAAGAAGCGACGTATCGAAAACATTGCAGTACTGACCGAGCAGAACATTCGTGAGATCTTGAAGAAGCTGGGACGAAACAGATACTATGAACACGCTGCCCATATTTTATCGCGCTTGAATGGCAATCCTCCACCGACGATTACACCTGAGATCGAGGACAAGATTCGGGCGATGTTCCAGGAAGTGCAGGCTCCTTACCTGCTCTACTGCCCCGATGAGCGCCGTAATTTCCTGTCGTATTCCTACATTATCTACAAGTTCCTGGAGCTGCTGGAGCTGGACGAGTACAAGGTCCACTTCCCGCTTCTCAAATCCCGCGATCGCCTGATTCAGCACGATGCGATCTGGAAGAAGATTTGTGAGTATCTGCAGTGGGAATTCATTCAGTCTATTTGAACTGAATTCGGGAATTCATTCAGTCTATTTGATTAATTTAGGGAATCTAGGTGTGAGTCTTTCGAATACCATCCATTTGTTCCGTTATGAACATCCATAATACACTTGAAGGCATACTCATACTTCTTCCCTACCTCGAACATGTCGTACAACTTGACGGCACGTTCGTGGATATACTGGCGATCAAACTTTCTGTCTATGGCAAGCTGGACACCCACGACATAATCCTGTAACGTATGGCACCGTACTCCCGTCTTCAAATTTTCTACGGTCTCTGTCTGCGCACCATAATCCTGCGTCAGTACAGGAGTTCCGCACATTTGGGCTTCTACCGCCACTCCGCAAAAGGGTTCAATGAACATTGTGGGAGCTAGAAGAGCTGTGAGTGATCCGAGGTACTCCCCCCGTTCCTTGCCTGAAATAGGGGGCTTGTACACAATATTGGGATACTTCATGAAAGGTTCGGGATTTCCCTGCCCACACAGAACGAACTGGACATGGGGCATACGGGATGCAACCTCCATCACAATGTGACAACCCTTCCCATCATAGATACGACCGAAGAATCCCACGGTGTTCAGCTTTGGTGTCAGGGATAGAGGCCAGTCACGCGAATCAAAGTAGTTCGGGACCACAAACCAGTAGTTCTGTCCCCACTTTCCCGACTTGGCGAGTTCGTGATGCAGCCACGCGTAACTCTCAAAGATACGGTAGTTACGGGTGGAATCGTTATACCCAATTCCGCTCTCGCACACTACCATATTGAGATCTTGGAGCGCACGATTGTGAGAAATGCCGAACGGGACGCATACGATATCGGTCGTGGGCGAACGGTAATTTGCCTGTAGAATTGGGCGTAGACGATCATTGAATTCAATGTAAAGCGGGGTCGACCAGTTCCCGAGATCTCCAATGAACGACTTGTGATCGGCCAGATGCTTTACAGCATCGTCGTGCGAAATCTCGGGGTGAAGGAACTTATAGGACTGAACACGGAAGAAATCCCACTCGTCTCTCGTCATCAGTTGGATGTCTCGGGTTGCTCCAGTTGTCGATCCTTCAACACCGTAATGATACACTTCAAACCCGCGCGACATCATCATCTCGGGGAACCGCAGTACCTTTCCCGTATACGCACAATGGCTAAAATCGTCATTGGTCACGGTATGTGGTAGGGCCAGAATATGGAGACGAATAGGAACCTCCATTTACATACTAACGTTCGTGGATACGTAAATGGAGGCGGCGGGCATCTCCTTTATCGTGCGCATTCGTAACGAGGAAGCCACGCTTGCTCGGTCGGTGAGATCCCTGGTATCCCTAACAATTCCCCACGAAATTGTTCTTATCCTCCACCAGTGTACAGACAAAAGTCCAGAGATCGCTGCCACTCTTGGGAAAGAGAACCCACACGTAAGGATATTTACCTATGATCACGGGGTATCAAGGGCGGGCTACGAAACTCTGGTTACCGATGCGAAGTCTGATCATAGTTTTATTCAGTATTCCAATTGGTGTGCAGAACAAGCTCGGTTTCCATGGATGTTTCGTTGGGATGCTGATTTTGTGATGACACGTCCTCTACTTGATTATATCAATCTTCAGGAATGGACTCCTAAGAATATGAGGGTTGGTCTTACCGCGAAAAACAAGACGCATTCGAACCAAGAGTACTATCTTTACCAATCATTTGTTCGGAATACCAAACATATTTTCTGGGAGACCCCTGGATTTCCAGGCGATGTCACATGTCTACGTCTTGAAAACAAATTTCACGTGATTCACTTATCCGAACTTTCGGATATAAAGCCATACTGGAAAGAGCCTCCCTGGTTTGACACGGATGACTCTCCTGAGGCTCGAGAAGTGAAAGAACGCTACCGAAAACTGGTTGATGAGTTCGGTCCTGAACCCCCAGGCATGGCGAGGGCATCGAATCCAGAATGTGATACGGTATTCCAGGCGATTGCATCTGCAAACAACTGTGCAGGTCCATCCTACGTGAACTTCTTTGCGTAAAACGGATTAGGGAAATGGAGTTTGGTAAAGAGTAAGAACTCACGACTACAAATGAAGCCCCGATTCTCAGCATCTGATGTCGCATCTCTCCTCGGCCGTAATCCCTATCGCAGCAAGAATGAGTCACTCCTCAAAGTCATTTCGATGATGCCCAAATTCAAAGCACTTGTTCTAGATGTCAAGGCCACGATGGGTGCCAAGACCGACCGCGAAATTGTAGCGGCGGCCTCACCTGCTGCTATGAAGGCTATGTGGGCCTCTGTAGACCAGTCAGTAGGGGCTACGTCGGATGCTCAGGTAGAAAAGGCGATTGAGACATTCAAGCAGGAGCATATTCGCCAGGTTGTGCAGGAAACGCTGGAGGGGAAGCGCGCGCCTACATGTGTTGCCCTCGAAGAGGTCGTTGCCCGTGTCATCGCGGGACAAACCACCGTTGAGAAGGAGATGCCTACACTGTGTGCAAGCGCCGAAGTCAAGACTGTTATTGAGAAGACGCAGGAACACCAAGTTCTAGCATCTGAAATCCAGAAGCGGCGCGGGACCAAGCTGGAGGACAAGGCTGAGAACAACTATGCTGCCGAGACTGGCGTGGAAGTCACCAACCGCAATTCGTTCGTGGACTTTGAGTGTGATGATTATCGTCTGATCGGGTACCTGGATGGAATGCAGGCTGAGAAGGTCGTGGAAACAAAGAACCGAAAGCGGTTCTGGACAGTTCCGCCAGCCTACGATTTCGTGCAGCTGCGATGCTACATGTTCATGAAGGGCAAGAAGGACGGCGTTCTGCTCGAGAACTTCCCTGGTCGTGGTCCTCGCACCACTGAGGTTCCATGGGATGACGAGCAGTGGGCGGACATTCATGATGGGCTGTGTGGTGTTGCACGGACAATTGCGAATATTACAGAGGAGGATGCCCATGATCTCGCACGAACTGTGTTCTCTGCAATGAAGACGTAAAATATTCAGGGACAAGATATAATAATAAGTAGCATGAGTTCAACACCTGCCCCCTCTGGATCTACATCAGCCGCGAACCCGTCCGCCTCCTACGTTCCCCCTGCATCCACAAACGGTGCGGTGGACCACGTGATTAATTCGGGGGCGGCTACATCGTCGTCTCTCCCAGCTGGATCTCCTGGTCGTACAGCGACTACATCGTCACAGGCGAGTGCCGCTGCGTCTCTCCCTGCTGGATCCCCAGGAGTTAAGCAGATGACTGATCTAACAGGAGGCAGTGCCACATCGTCGTCTAAGGTTTCGGCGGCGGGAGGGGAGTCTAAGACTGCTGATGGAGCTGCTCCTACCGATAAGGGTGGAAAGGTCCGCGCTGCCTTTTTGGGTCTATTCGCACTGGCCTGGGTCCTATTTGGAATCGCTGCCTTCTTTTTCTCTCTCGCGTGCTTCGGCCGCTCGGGGTCGTTTGGGGAGAAGATCTTTGGGTTTTTCCTTGCCCTCATCTTCGGCCCGTTCTACTTCGTCTACTATTTTGCGGACGGAGCGTACTGCCGCGCCAACGCCCCGACACTCTTTTAAGGTAAAACGGAAACGTGCGGGTCTCATTGGATAGAGACCAGACAAAATGCTCCGAATCGCAGATACTACACAGGCTCCCGAGGTTGAGACGAACTACACGTTTCCTCTGGATCCCTTTCAGAAATGCGCCGTGGCCGCCATCCAGGCCCGCGAGAATGTCTTGGTTACCGCCAAGACGGGCAGTGGTAAAACATTGGTGGGTGAGTACCAGATCGAGTATTCACTCAAGAGGGGTGGACGGGTGTTCTACACCACCCCCATCAAATCGCTCTCCAACCAAAAATTCAACGATCTCAAGCAACTATACTCCGCCCAGGGGGCTACGTCGTCCCCCAAGGTTGGGATCATGACGGGGGATATCAAGTTCATGCCTCAAGCGGATGTAGTAGTGATGACAACAGAAATTCTGCGGAATCTTCTGTTCAAGATCGGTTCGTCAACGGAGGGTGTGGGGTCTACGGCCTCGCTTTCATTAGACGGAGTCGATGCCGTAGTCTTCGACGAGGTCCACTACTTCAACGATCCAGCGCGAGGAAAGGTTTGGGAGGAATGTCTCATCCTCCTTCCACCGACGATTCGTCTGGTTCTTCTCTCGGCAACGATTGATAGTCCAGACATCTTTGCTCAGTGGATCGGTGAAATGAAACAGGTTCCGATGCACCTCATTTCCACTCAATACCGTGTCGTTCCCTTGGAGCATCGGGTGGTAGCGGGGGACAAACTTCTCATGGACGAGAAGGACAAGTTCCATAAAGAAGCCTACACTGACTACCTTCGGCATCTTAAGGGTATCGAGGATGCTCAGCGTAAGCATTCTGATGCAGTAAAAGCGAGGATTGCTGGTGATCCAGTGGCCGCCCGTGAAATCCGTTCTACTGGTTTCCTCCACCAAATGAACGAAATGATTGATGATTTGAACACGAAGGAAAAGTTGCCCGCCATGTTCTTCGTGTTCTCCCGCAAGAACTGCGAGGCGTATGCATCCAAAGTTTCCTCCA
>Ga0136642_1001172_pt1 | contig 11581 bp, 9 predicted proteins | sample LowCatLa1302831Y_FD_115313 | JGI IMG/M metagenome (GOLD analysis project Ga0136642, IMG submission 115313) | Freshwater microbial communities from Lower Cathedral Lake, Yosemite National Park, California, USA - 13028-31Y | ecosystem: Environmental > Aquatic > Freshwater > Lake ... | reverse complement strand
GCAGTTACAAACAGTTTTGTTCGTGTGATCAATATTGAAAAACGCAATCAGAATATTAGAGATGACATATTGGAAATGAATGGCATGAACCCAAGCTACAGCAGAACTGGAGCAGGTGAACATGCGGCTGCCATGAAACGTGCGGGAGAGGAAACCAGTGAGTAATCTGTTTAAAAAAGTTGCCTGTTTTACAGATATACATTTTGGATTGAAATCTAACAGCTCAGTACACAATCAAGACTGCGAAGATTTTGTAGATTGGTACATTGCTAAAGCCAAGGAGGAAGGTTGTGATACAGGTATCTTTATGGGTGATTGGCATCATAATCGCAACAGCCTTAATATCACTACTATGGACTATAGTTTGCGGGCCTTAGAAAAACTCGGTAAGGCGTTCGATGCATTTTACTTTTTTCCTGGTAATCATGATTTATATTACAAAGACAAGCGGGATATCCACAGTGTGGAGTTTGGCAAATATATTCCTGGTATCACTGTTATACACGAGCCTACTACCATTGGCGATGTCACATTATGTCCCTGGCTAGTCGGAGACGAATGGCGATCGGTAAGCAAGAAGGGCGGCAAATACATATTTGGACACTTTGAATTACCCAGCTTCTTTATGAACGCCATGATACAGATGCCGGACCATGGAGAGATACAACTCAGCAGTTTCAAAAACTATGAACTGGGATTCAGCGGGCACTTTCATAAACGTCAGCAACAAAAGAACATGATCTATATCGGCAATGCATTTCCGCACAACTATGCCGACACATGGGATGATGAGCGAGGCATGATGATAATGGAGTGGGGAGGTCAACCTGAATATCACAGCTGGCCTGCTCAACCTACATTTAGAACCATCAAACTAAGCGAGTTGATTGACCGTGCTGATAAAGTGATACTACCCAAGCAACATTTGCGTGTTACACTAGATATTGACATCAGCTTTGAAGAAGCAAGTTTTATCAAAGAAAAGTTCATCGGCGATTATGATATCCGAGAACTTACGCTGATAGCGGAAAAAAAGGATGTAGAAATTAACACTAACATTGATATTCAATCATTTGAAAGTATTGATCAAATTGTTAGCAACCAGATTATAAGCATCGAATCAGACACTTATGACAAAAACACATTGTTGAGCATTTATAATAGCCTATGATCAAGATAAAAGATTTAACTGTAAAAAATTTCATGAGTGTGGGTAATCAAACCCAGGCAGTGGACTTTAGCAAAACAAACCTAACACTTGTACTGGGTGAGAATTTAGATCAAGGCGGCGACGATAGTGGCAGTAGAAATGGTACTGGTAAAACCACTATTGTAAATGCCTTGAGTTTTGCGCTGTTTGGTAATGCACTCACTAATATTAAAAAAGACAATCTTATCAACAAGATCAACAACAAGAACATGTTGGTCACACTTAGTTTTGAAAAAGATGGTCTTAATTATCGTGTGGAGCGAGGACGAAAACCCGCACTCATGCGATTTTTTGTAGACGATCAGGAACAGGAAACAGCTGAAACTGACGATGCTCAAGGTGACATGCGTGAGACACAGAAAGATATAGATGAATTGTTGGGCATGAGTCACGACATGTTCAAACACATCGTGGCATTGAATACCTATACAGAACCGTTCTTAAGTATGCGAGCCAATGACCAGCGAGTCATTATTGAACAACTACTGGGTATTACACTGCTAAGTGAAAAAGCAGATGCACTCAAAGAACTAATCAAACAAACCAAAGATTTAGTTACACAAGAATCAGCAGATATCGAAGCGGCTAAACGAAGCAATGATAAGATCCAGCAGAGTGTTGACAGTTTGATTACTAGACAAAGTGCCTGGAATACTCAGCATGAACAAGAAATTGAAAAAATGGGCAGAGCTATTATTGAGTTGGAGAGCGTGGATATCGAAGCTGAGCTTGCGAAGCATGCGGAGCTAAAGGCCTATGACGAGAAGTCAGCGAAGCTGAAAAGCCTAAACAAGGAACGTGCTACGTTAGATAGCGCGACAGCGCAAGCGGAGCGAAGCGTCACGAAGTACGAGCGCGAGCTCGCCTTATTGGCTAACAAGACCTGCCACGCATGTGAACAAGAACTGCATGATCACAAGCATGAATCCATGACTGCCACAGCACAAAAGCACCTTGATGAGGCCAAGAAATATTATGACAAGGTCACTAGAGATCTTGCAAAAATACTCAAGGAAATCTACACCATTGGTGAGCTGGCCGCCAAGCCCAGAACATATTATGACAGTCTTGAGCAGGCTCTCAAGCATCAAAACAATCTCAAAACTTTGGAAAATCAGCTGGTGATCAAGGCCGGCGAGTCAGATCCTTACCAGGAGCAGATTGACGAACTGCGAAATACTGCCATGCAGGAAATTTCCTGGAACAGTGTGAATGAACTGAACCTGGTCAAGGATCATCAGGAATTCCTGTTGAAACTGCTGACCAGCAAGGATTCGTTCATACGCAAAAAAATCATAGATCAAAACTTGGCTTATCTCAACAACAGGCTCACTTACTATCTGGACAAGATGGGCCTGCCGCACACTGTGATGTTTCAAAATGATCTCACTGTTGTGATCACACAGTTGGGGCAAGACTTGGATTTTGACAATCTCAGCAGAGGCGAACGCAACAGACTCATTATCAGTCTCAGCTTTGCGTTCCGTGATGTGTGGGAAAGTTTGTATCAGCAGATCAATCTGCTGTTTGTGGACGAACTGATTGACAACGGCTTGGATGCATCAGGCGTGGAAGGTGCCCTGGGCATACTGAAGAAAATGAGTCGTGAACGCAAAAAGAACATATTCTTGATATCGCACAAGGACGAACTGATTGGTCGTGTGAACAATGTGTTGCGAGTGATCAAAGAAAACGGCTATACCAGTTATGCCAATGACCTTGAAATAAATGAGTAAACACGTTGAACCCAGTGCGTATCAAAATGAAGAAAGTCATGAAATGCTCATGGCTGCTTTTAGGGAATATTTCAAGGCCAACCAGGATTGGCAGGCCAAGGGCACCCGCAGAGCAGGTGAACACATGCGCTACTGGTTGGCACAGATACGTATCATAGCCAAAGAAAGACGTGCTCATGTGCAACAGTATCGTGTGCACCTGGACCAACACAAGGCAGAAAAAAAGGCTCAAAATCAACAGGCAGGAGACCAAACAAACACTAACTAGTGTATGTCTTGGTACTATGAAAACAACATCGTAGAAGTGCTGCCGGAAGATTGTGTGGGATTTGTGTATCTCATAACCAACACAACAACTGGTCGCATGTACATAGGCAAAAAACTAGCAAAATTCTCCAAAACGACCTACAAAACTGTAAAGTTAAAGAACGGCACCAAGAAAAAGAAACGCATACGTGGCAAAATAAACAGCGATTGGCCCGATTATTACGGATCATCGCCTGAACTTACACGAGATGTTGAGGCACTAGGCACCCATCAGTTCCGCAGAGAAATACTTTTTTATTGCAAAAGCAAATCAGAATGCAGTTACATAGAGGCTAGAGAACAGTTTTCACGCAGGGTTTTGGAATCAAATGACTACTACAACGGTCATATTCAAGTGCGTGTGCATGGTTCACACATTAAGAAACTTCAATAAATCAGGCATCGTTACTGCCAAATAAACAGCCGTCGCCGGCTTTGTGGGCGCCTTTTAACTGGATCTAGGATCGCAGGGCAAGGAATTTCTGAGTGGCAGCAGAGTTATCAATCACTATCCTTGACAGGACGCTGACGGAATATGCCTAATGAATCCGTTTGATTGACAAGAAATACTGTTTTTTAAGGCTAAAAGAGTGGGTTACACCCACGGGTTTGTGTGCAGGTTCGTTGCTGTGCACCAACTGCCGTCATACAAAGACTTGGCTCGAGGTACCGGATGACCGCCTCTGCAACGCCATACAACGCAAGTGACATGTTCGACTCAGATAATGTCCATATCTTTGCCCAGCTAGGGCAAAGTGTGACTGAACGATCTAGATAATATCTAAGTGCTTCGCACTTGACCATAGCTACAATAAGAGAAAAGAAACTGTAAGTTCGAGCTGTCAAGCGAAGAACGAATGAACGCAGTTCATTCCACAACAGTCATAAATACCGTATAGGGAATTCTCATGAAAGTTCGCGACATAATCTCAGAAGTGGCTGGTCAACAGCAAACAGTGCCTGGCGTACAACCCACTATGGCACGAGGTGCAAGAACTGTGTCTGTGAATGCGGAAATCATTATGCGACGCATTGACAGATACAAGGTGACCACACCCATAAGCAAAACTGTGGTGAACACTCGTGCTGAAAAAATTCTGGGCGGGTATCTCACTATTGTGAAATATCTCAACTTGTTTACATTTGCATATCAGTTCTATGAAGACTACATTGCCATAGAAGCCATGGTGCAAAATGGAGAACTGCCTGCTGAAGATGAAGGCACTGCCAAACGCCTAGTGGCTGAGCGCATGGTGGTCAGCATGATGGCATCTGGAGTTATTCTCAGAGTTATACAGTACTTTTTTAGAATGGTGTTGATTGGAAAAACTCTCAGCAAGGTTGCCGCGGCAGGTGTAACCATATTCACAGCAGGCATTATAGCACCAGGTGCCATTGCACTCATATTGGCCCAAGAGGCTGCTTCTCTGGCTCTGCAACAGTGGTTGAGCACGGAAGATGGTAGAAAAACTGTGGCCTACATTGTGGTGCACCTGTTTGACCCAACCATGAAATTTCTGTGGGACATGGGTCCTGGTAAATTTGTGGGCAAGTTGAAAGGCCTAAGCACTGAAGGCGAAAAAGCCATGGACAAGAAAGGCCTAGGTCCAGGCGACATTGAAGACAAGGCCAAACAAAATGCAGACGCTGTGATTGCCAAGGGCAAAGGCGATAGCAAAAAGATTGATGCTACCACTGCGGATCCCAATTCTCCTAGTGCCAATTCTCCTAGTGCCAAAACTACACCGCCTGCTGATGATGATCCCTTCAAAGGTTTGGGTTGGTATTCCTCTGACAAAGGTAAAAATCCCACCGACCCGTTTGGAACTCCTCTAAAACCCAAGAAGCCTTAGACCAAGGGCAGTCCTGAATTCTTGGTATTTTCAATATTTTCTTTTATGATTTCTTGTAGTATATCAAGGTCATCTCTGCTGTAAACATGCAGTAGTTCATGCATGGTAACTCCACCGCGCATGTACCAGGAGATTTTGAATAGATTTTCTTTCAACTGCTTGATTTCATTTTCTAGCCTAACAAGATACTCCTGGATCTCTTGTTGTGATAAACGTGTTAGGCTGTTGCGAAAAAATTTGACTGATTTAGTTCTACTCCAATCTTGCTGGATTTGTTGCAGTTGGTGCATACCACTTGGGTTTGTGGTAGGCGCCATGCTTCGTTGTTTATGTCCACTTGTTTTTTTATAGCATCAAATATTTCTCTATCACAATTTTCTAAAAATTCCTCAATGTATGACTTGTCAGTTACCACTTGATCCTGCAATTCAATCTGATCCACGCTGGCAAACACAATGTTTTTTTGAATCTTGTTTATCAGCTCGTACACTTCCTTGATGTAGTTGTCTTTTTCTTCTTCGTTGGTCAACTGACCGATCTGATACAGTTTGCGTTGTAAGTTGAAATTTTCAAGATTAAAATCATTGGCTTCTTTGAATGTTAACGGTTTAACGCTGATAATAAATGTGTCCAGTTTGATCTTGGCTAGGTATTCACAAGTTTTAAAGTGCTCCATGAAAATATTTAAATCAATTTCATAGCTGTTTTCGCTGTCACAATGCGGACATGCACTGTCTACATTTAGCGTGTTGCCTATGGTGGCAATTCTTATGGCTATCAACAGGCAGTCTATGTCCATGTTGGCCAATCCATACACATTGGTAACTTGTGGGCAACAGCTTTTGATCACTGTTTCGATGCAGTCTCCTGACAGCAAGGCGTCAGGAGTCTTCATGACAATCTCGTCCATGCCAGTCATGCCCAGTATAGTGATCTTGGTAGAAGTCACAGTGCCAGGTTCGCTGAACACACCCTTGGACGGCAGCTCCACATAGATCTTGGGCTGTCTAAAGTACTGCTGTAAAGGATTATTGGTCATTTTTGACTCCTGATAAATATATGATACTGTATTTATATACGCACTTTTTCGAGGTAATTTTTCATGTCGGACAAAGATGAAATCATAACGGCAATTAAAGAAGGCTTTTCTAATGTAGGCGGCATATCTGGTGGCAGCCGCGGATATGTTAATACACAGGGTGGATTTGGAGAAGGTATAAAATCTAGCAAAGTGGTAAATGAATTTGTAATGGCGATAGGATTGGCCAAAAACCCTATGTTGCTAACAGGTGTGTTGATGGGCGGTCTTGTGGACAGTCTCAAAGGAGGCATTGGTGCATGGCAAGAAGCCGCACAGACTGGTTTGTATTTTAGTAAGAATTTTATTGGATACAATCTAGAACTGGAAAGGGCACAGCTACAACAGCGCGATATAAATCAAATTTATAGAACTACAGGTGCTACATTTGCCACACTTGGCGGCACTTTGGAATATAGCACCAAAAACTTTTTTGCACTCAATAGATCTTTTCAACAATCCGGCGTTGCTAATCAGCTTGATGATTTAGGATTCAACACTGCCCAACAAAATGAGCTGTTGGCAATATCTGCAACAGGCATAACTGACTATGCTAAAAGGCTAAAGGCAGGTGAAAATGTTCAGAAACAAGCCACTGATGCCGCACTAAATTTGGCTGTTGGCATGGCCGCGTCCACTGACATGCTAGGTATCAGTAGACAAAAAATGATGGACATGTTCAAAGATATTGCGGACGATGAAAGCATCCAGGTGGCCTTTGATCAAATAGGCCAGGATTCACAACAAGTCTACAAGGACGTTGCTGTTGGTTTACCACCAACCTTGGAAAGGTTAACTAGAGAAGCATTTACTCAGCGTGGCGCTATTGTAGACGAAAAAAATGCTCAGCTGGCCAGTCTATTTGGACCTGTAGGACAACAAGTGATACAAGCATCGGCTAATTTGAGACGGACTCTTGAATCAGGTGCAAAAGGCGACGAACTGGCGGCGGCGCAGGCTGAATTTGCTAAAGCAAGACAGGCCGCAATTAATTACACTCAACAAGAACAATTTCAAAACAATGTGCAAGTGTCCCGGGCCATGGGCGAAAACAAGGACAATCTTATAGCCATGAGTAAGGATTTTCGTGTTGCTAGGGAGGTAGACAAGGCAGCCAGAGAAAGCGGAATTACTTATGAAGAAGCATACAAGAGACGGCAAGATGAACTCAAGAAACAGGGAAAAGAACTGGGAGACGACCAGGAAAAGAACATTGCAGCCTTGAGCAAGTCCGTTTTAGAAGCACAACAGATTTACAATCAAAAAGCCGCTATAGCGGCCGATACACTTACAATACTTGCTAACAGTTTGGGAAAAATTACCAGAGCACCGTTGCCAGGAGGCGGCACATTTGAAGAATCTCTACGTCAAAGAAACACTAAAGGTGAATTAAACACATTCAATGCTGTTAATATAGAAGCGAAAACTGCAAAGTTTGCAACAGATCTGATAAATTTTGCAAGTAACTTGTTGCCAGAATCTGCTACCAAGGCATTTTCCAGCTTTGCAGATTATGGAGCAAAATTTGGTTCTCTTGCCGCTAAAGAAATTGGCGACTATATAAAAAAATTCAGCCCGGGCGCTGATGCACCATCACGCAGTGCTGGCAGTCCTGGTATTGCAGACTTCTTGAACAGCGGTGGCGGCAATATCAGTAGCATATTTGAAAATTTTGGATCCGGCACTTTGGCCACACTGCATGGCATGGAAAGTGTGATAAGACCAGAACAACTCAACAGCATAGTTAACAAGGCCGCAGGGCAGGCCATGAATCAATTGGGAAACATGCAAGGCCTCGGCGCCAACACTGCGGGACAATTTGCACAAGTAAATCCTGAAGTGTTCAATGATATAAGAAGTCAGCTGGCGGCATTAAATAGCATAATGGCTTCACATCTGCCTGACATTTCGAGTAGCATGACTAAACAATATAGTGCTCTGAGAGATCTAAGCCCAGACTTCCATGCCTGAGGATAACAAATGAGTTGGAAAAAATATTTCACGCCAGTACCTGTAAACGGCCAGAATTTCGGGCCCATTAATGGCATCAACAGTGGTAACAGACTAGGCCCAGCACAGACCAATTACAGCAGTTACTTGCCGGATGTGTACACTGGCAGCCCTAATAGAATTGAACGCTATGCACAGTATGAAGTCATGGATTCAGATCCAGAAGTCAATGCTGCCTTGGATATTCTTGCGGAGTTCTGCACACAAAAGATCAAAGACGGCAAAAGCCCATTTGCAGTCAAGTGGCGCAGTAAAGGCACCAACGCTGAAGTTAAAATTCTAAGTGAGTACTTACAGCAATGGAATAAATTGCAAAAATTTGATGTGCGTATTTTCCGTATTGTACGCAACACATTCAAATACGGCGATGCATTTTTTGTACGAGATCCGGAAAATCAAAAATGGAGCTGGATTGATCCAACACAATTAATTAAAATTATTGTAAACGAAAGCGAAGGAAAAAAACCTGAGCAGTATGTGATCAAAGACCTTGCACCCAACTTTGTTAATCTTGTGGCCACGCAGATAACACCCAATATAAACCCAAGACAAACAGGTGGCGGACCAGTGCCAGTGAGTGGCTATCTTGGCGCAGGTAGCAGTCAACGTGGTTCAACTGGCGGTGGTGCCAACAGTAGCAGTCAAAGCAGATTTGGTCTTAACCAAAAAGAATCAGCAGTTGATGCTGAACATGTTATACACTTGAGCTTGAGTGAAGGGCTAGATCAAAATTATCCGTTTGGCAACAGCTTGTTAGAAAATGTTTACAAAGTTTACAAACAAAAAGAATTGTTGGAAGATGCAATTCTTATCTATCGCATAAGCCGTGCGCCCGAGCGTCGTGTGTTTACCATTGACGTGGGCAACATGCCTAGCCACTTGGCTATGGCTTTTGTGGAACGTGTGAAAAACGAAATACATCAGCGTCGAATACCAAGCCAAACTGGCGGCGGCGCAAATGTAATTGATAGTGCCTACAATCCACTCAGCATAAACGAAGATTACTTCTTTCCTAAAACAGCAGACGGAAAAGGCAGTGATGTGAAAATGCTGGAAGGCGGCAAAAACATTGGAGAAATTGATGACCTTAAGTACTTTACGAACAAACTTTTCCGTGGCCTTAGGATTCCTAGCAGTTACTTACCTACAGGTCAGGACGATTCTCAATCGAACTTCAACGACGGCAGAGTTGGCACAGCCTACATTCAGGAATTGAGATTCAACAAATACTGTGAACGCTTGCAGAGTTTGATGACTAGTGTGTTTGACGAAGAATTCAAACTGTATCTCAACGGCAAAGGGCTCAACATAGATCCCAACCTGTTTGAATTAACATTCAATCCGCCCATGAACTTTGCCAGTAGTCGTCAGGCTACTATTGATGCGGAACGTATCAATACATTCAACACTATTCAAGCAGTGCCTTATGTGAGCAAACGCTTTGCTCTCAAACGATTTCTCAGTCTGACCGACGAAGAAGTTGCAGAAAATGAGCGCATGTGGGCAGAAGAAAATGGCAAAGGCGAACCAACTGCCACAGACGCCGCTGGTGAATTGCGCAGTGCAGGACTCAGTGCCAGTGGCATAGAAGGTGACATGGGCGCAGCCGCTGATCTCACAGCACCGGAAGATCTACAAGGACCGGAAGGTCAAGGCGCCAACCCAGGTGGTGCTGGACCAGGTGCCGCACCCAGTGGCCCAGCAGGTGGCGCTCCGGGCCCAGTAGCATAAATATCATATGATCCTAAGAGAACTGTTTTACATTGATCCTGACACCAGGCATGTGGCCAATGACTTGCGCTACGAGCCCAAGCGTGACAATACACAACTGCATAGAACAGACACACGCAAGACCAGATTGACTCTTAGACAAATAAATGAATTACGCAAAAGTACAGAAGCGCATATCTTGGAACAGGAAAAAGAACTGGACTTTGTTCATGCTATGTACGCGGTGCCACCGCCAGCACCAGCTTAATGAAAAAACAGTCAAAACGACTCGTTTTTGCACCATATTAATACACTTTTCTTGCATAAGTGTAAATAATACACAGCCTTGTATCACATAAACCACAGGAGAATAAACATGACTGACCGCGCTCAATTTGAAGCCATGCTGGAAGCCTTGATCAACGATGACCAAGCCACAGCCAAAGAAATATTCCACAACATTGTTGTTGGAAAATCACGTGAAATTTACGAAGAATTACTAGAATCTGATTTCAGTGCTCAAGACACTGGAAATCCTTACTCTGGCCAAACTGAAGGCTCTGAGGAAGAAGAGGAAGAAGAATCCATGGAAGAAGAGGGCATGGAAGAAGAAGAGGAAGAAGAGGAAAGTGCCGGCGAAGAAGAAGGTGAAGAGGAAGAAGAAGAGGAAGAAGAGGAAGAAGACGGTAATGACTCTGCAGATGATGCATTCGGTAATGAAGAAGGCGATGACATGGGCGACGATGACGGCGCAATTGAAGATCGTGTAATGGACCTAGAAGATGCACTGGAAGACCTCAAAGCAGAATTTGAACAACTAATGGCCGGTGAAGAAGCCGAAGAAGCTGATCATCCAGGCATACATGACATGGGCGGCGATGACGCTGACATGGGCATGGACAGCGACGACATGACTGGTCAAGATGGTGAAATGGACGAATTAGCTGGTTTAATGGAATATGTTAACAAGATTGGCGTTCCATACAGCAGTGGTTCAAACATCGCTGGATCAACAGAAGGTCAAGCAGTTGGCGTACAGTCTGGTTCAGTCACTGGCAGCACAAACACAAAAAGTGTAGTAGCCAGCAAGAACGACATGGGCGGCACAGTAGGCAATATTGCACAAGCTCACGTAGAAGTGCAAGGTGATGCTGGTACTAAAGCAGGCGGCACAAAAGGCGGCCTAGCTAGTCCAGATACAAAGCCATTGATTGGCAAAGTAATGAACACAGCGGGTGGCGACGCTGGTAAGACAGCGTTCAAGCAACAAGTGAAAGGTGGCGGTATTGATCGTCAATCTAATTTCAAAGCAAAAGGTGAAATGGTTGGAGCAAGATCCGGTAACCTAGGCGGACAACGCGGTGAACAAAACACAACTGCTGTAATTGGCAAGCGTGTAAGATAACAAGAGACTATACTAAAGTATGTCACTATACCTCCGAGAGAATCTCAGTTTCAACGAAGCAAAAATGGTCGTTGAGTCTGATGACAAAGATGGGAAAAGTTTATACATGTCCGGGATTTGCATCCAGGGCGGTATAAAAAACGCTAACCAGCGTGTTTACCCTGTAAATGAGATTGGCAAGGCTGTCAAGACCCTTAACGATCAGATTCAAAACGGCTATTCAGTTCTCGGAGAAGTGGATCATCCAGATGATCTAAAAATTAACCTGGACCG
>Ga0136642_1001171_pt1 | contig 11582 bp, 19 predicted proteins | sample LowCatLa1302831Y_FD_115313 | JGI IMG/M metagenome (GOLD analysis project Ga0136642, IMG submission 115313) | Freshwater microbial communities from Lower Cathedral Lake, Yosemite National Park, California, USA - 13028-31Y | ecosystem: Environmental > Aquatic > Freshwater > Lake ... | reverse complement strand
CTTTGTGTGGCTGAAGGAGCACGACCACCGGGGACTAAACTGTCCTCTGACATGGCTTTGCCTATTTTGTAAAACACTCGAATCATTTCCGGGTGGTTGCCCAGCCGTGATGATTCCAGTAATGCCCGTAACTTAGGCGTTGCAAAAGCGTCACGCGCTTTGCTTGCAATCGCCAGATTCTCGTTTAACTTGTCGCCACCAAGCTCTTTGTCATTGATTGAATCCTCCATCCAGGTAGCGCTCATTTTGTCCAGGGCTTTGGCTTGCGCAATCGCTCCAAACTCAATCAGTTTTTGTGCGTTGGCTTGATCAAGCCCGCATTCTTTGGCCGCTGCCTTGTAATCTTCCAGCACTTCACCATTCAGGGTGGAGCCTTCCGGAATGGTAAAATCAGTGTACTCAAGTGCGACCGGCTCCGGTGTAGCTTCAGGTTCGGGTGCAGGAGCCGGGGCAATAACCGGGTCGGTTACTGTCGCCGGGGCAGGATCAATAACAACCGAATCGGTAACAACTGGGTCAACAACAGTGTCAGTCATGGGGTTTTTCCGTTAAAAATTGAATGTATAAATCAGGGCAGGTATTGAATTGCTCCAAAGCCCATAAGCCAACAGCTCTTTTACCTTCGCGGTGCGCAGAACTCAGCGCGTCACCGGTAAAAGTGGATTGATAAACGCTACACTCAGCCAGCAAGCGCTTAACAAAGCGTCGCCCTTCCGGTGTATTGGCAAGCGCGACAAAATCTTGTTCAGCTTGTTGTTCGTCAACCTGCCGTTTCAATTCGTTTTGCGTGTGTTTTTCGTTGATGTGATCCATGGTTAAAGTTTACCGCGGGTTTTAATTATCATCCGCACCTGTGTCATAAAGCAGCTTGGCGGCGTTCTTTAAGACACCGCTGGTCGTCAAGCCCAGCTCGGTGATTTGCAGGGATAAACTGACATCCGTGCCTTTGTCATCGCCGTCACGCTCTAAAGCTTCAGTGGCAGAAGTGACAATGGCAATGGCTTGCAGGGTGACTTGGGTGCCGGCCTTTACGGCTTTTGAAATGCCTAAAGCCTCGCATTGATCTTCATCCAGATAGAGCGTCAGGCCATAGCCGTATTTTTCAGAACGGCAATAGGTCATAGCGCCATTGTCGTCCTGCTCTTTTTTCATGCTGATTAGTTTCATGGGTGTGCCCATTGGATTTCAGTGATTAAAACGGCTTGGGTGCAATAGGTCATGAGGGATAAACGGCCAGGGTTATTTTTGCGCCAGTGCCTTGAGCATTTAACGGGTCAGCGTTAGTTACCAATATAATTAAATACCTTCCGATCGGCCTTACAATTACCTGTTGTGGCCCGGCGGCGCTAGTAACACCGGCATATAGAGTATTCGGGCTGCTGGATTCGACGGCTTTTAATCGTCTACTGCTACTATGGGCAGGTATATCGCTACCAGAGCACTGAATAGCTGAAAGCCCGGTCGAAGGCAACTGGGGCTGTATGCAAAAAGCCGCGATAATATACCTAAACCACAACGGCCCCAGATCAAAGACAACCGTCGCTGCTTGGCCAGCAAGCAGACCGGAAATACTCCCGCTCACCCAGCCAAAATGATCACCGCCTGCTATCACCGCGTCTGCATCGGTTTCGGCAATTTGCACCGGCATGGGGCCTGAGTTAGGCGGTAGCAAAGAATAATTCATGCCAGCCATTACAAATTACCCGCAGGATAAAGCGCATAGATACCGGTGGCAGTCGTTGAGGTGGCGGCAATGATTGAAATATTCATTCTTATCGTTTGCCCGGCAGTCAGCCCAGTCAGTAAAAATGTACCGCCCGACGCCAGTGTTCCGGCAACGTTACCTAGTCCAGTGACATAGATGCCAATACATGGGCCACTAGGCAATGCTACTGCATCAGCAGGTGTGACTGAAACCCCTTGTCGTTCTGTGTATTCTTCGACTCCAAGCGTATAACCAAGTGTTGAAAATAATTGTCTAGGCATTATTGTTGTCCTTGCATTTTGTTAAGTAGATCACCCGACGCAGTGCCGGGTTCGGTTGAGGTTTGTCCCATGTTTTTGGCAACCTGACTGGCTCCCAGCATGGCTTGTTGTTGTTGGGCTTGTTGTTGGGATGCAGCGCGTTGTTGCCTGACCAGTGCCACTTGCTCGCCAGGCAGAATCAATTCAGGGTCAATGCCCAGTTTGTCGCTGTACAATTCAGCCCAATGATCCGGGTCAAACTTGTCCAACACGTCAGGTCTAAGCTGGGCTATCTGCCCCAAGTTGCCAACAAAGCGGTCGATAGAATTGGTCGATACTGCTTTTTGTGCCTGGCTTAGCATGGAAACATACTCGATATTAAGATTGTGGCCTTGCAGTTCTTCAGGCGGTAGCGGTAACTTTCCGTCAGTTAATAGCCGTTCAAAGACGGTTTCAACCAGTGGATCAAGCAACTCGTTGTTTAGGCGCTCAACCACCGGCCCCAACATTAGCATCTTCTCTTCGTTGCGAGCCGCGACTTCGGTTGCCGTCATGCGTCCGATATCCAGGCCGCTAATCATCATGAACAAATCAGAGAAAAACGCCGCATTAACTCGTTGCCGGGTATCTTGTTGCGAGGCCAGTAAATTGCGGATATCTAAATTGACTTCATAAGCAGTTTTGATACCTTGGGTGGCGCTTTGGGCATCGTAATAACTGACACCGCCGGGGAATAATTCCGTCTCCCGGTTCTTCATGCTGGAGGGTACTTGTATTGGTGGATTCGATTGGTAGTCAATGGCCAGCAGCTTTCTAAACTCTTGGGATTGCAGGCCTTTGATATCGCCTAACGCTTCCATGCCAGGTGATACCCCGTAAATATCGCCGCCGACGGTTTGCCAGCGGGGACATACACAGGGGAATGACTTATAGCCGGATTCACGCAGGACAGCTTTGTTGGTGGATGATTTTTCAAAGTACACCGACCGCCACGGCATGTTGATAGCGTCTTTTTTGTTGGGATCTCTATCGGTGCGTGGCTCAATGGCATGAACGAGGGTTATCCATTGGTCGAGTGTGCCACGTTGATAAGCCGACTTGACCGCGCTGGAGCAGTTATCCAGACCAAACTCGGCAACGATAGCGCCTGCCGTGTTGTCAAACTCCCGGTATAGCGTAGTAACATCTCCCTTCCAATCGGTCGTGATGGCATATTCACCGATGGTAAACGGGTGCAGGTGGATGACATTCTTATGGTCTTCTGCAATCAGTGTCGCCGACGTGCCAAATGCGCCCAACTCTTCATACATCGAATGCAAAACGCGGTAAAGATTGGACTTGGCCATCACATCACCGACTTGATCAGTCACCGCATTCAGCCAGACTTTAACCGGTTGGTACTGCATTAAGTCCTTATCGCTCACTGACAATCTAAACCAAGGCCGTGAGGGTGAGGTCATGCCCGACATCATGCCGGCTGACAATACTCTGAGTGCACGGGTAGCGGTTGAGTCATAAATGGTATTAAAGCGCTTAAAGCCCCGGTTGCGGTCACTGATAAAATAGCGTCCGTTCACCGGCAACAAATTGGCTGACACTTCCATCCATTGCCCCATCCAGCTGGAGCGTTCTTTTTTAAGAGCGCCCCAGCGTTGGCTCAGTAACTTGACTTGATCATCCACTATGCTATGCGCCTAACAGGGTTTTCTTGCCCAACGTAGCAGGATCAATCGCTTGACCTTGTCCTCCGGTTAACAGAGTTGTTGAGGGCGTAACACCGCCACCCGCTACATTGTTGGCAGATACACTGGCCTTAACCGCAGCAATATCAGGCTGAATCGCCAACTGAGGCGGTGGTGGAGGTGGTGGAGGTGGAGCAGATGGAGCAGAGGAAGAGCCGCCAAAACACATAAGGTAATCTCGCTATAGGAATTTACAGCGAGTGTAAAGCAGGTTTACATTATCATCCGCACCTGTGGGCTTTTGGGCTATTTTTCGCCTTTAGGCGAATTAATGACACCGGTCAATAAACCGTGTCCGGCATTTAATAATGTCCCTCACTGTCGACTTGCTGCATTCATACTTGCCGGCAATCTGTTGGTAAGTTAAGCCTTCGCCGGGTTCACCGTACAGCTCCCGTATCATTTCACAATCCAGGTCTGACAGTTTGGCTTTGGGATGGTTTTCGCCATGCACTTTGCCGGTGTGATTATGATCTATCCAGTCAGGGCGATTAACCACTGACCATCCAACAATGACCATGCCAGGCAATGGCCGTCCCAAGCGAACATCACCGTTACTGAGCAACAACAGGCAATCGTATTGATTGGGGACCGGGTTTACTTTTGCTTTTAGCCAGTCAATCATCGTTTTAAGTAAGGGTCGTAAGTGCGCATAGCTTCAGCGCGGGAGTTGTGGCTAAAGCCCAGCGAGTGTTGGGGAGAGACGGGAAAGGCGTGGGTCAAGATTTGCGCATCAAACTTGTCGGGACTGCGACCGATAACCTCTTTAATATCGGCTTTTTCACACAACCTGAACTTGTCTTTGATGAAGGTATAGGTCATGGCACACATTTCTTCCCTCAGTTCGGCATCATAAGGCAGGCTGCCCCCTTCTTTGATCCAGATGGAAAACAAAAAGGCCATTTCCGAGCGCTTGTTAAAATACCGGGCATCGATTGCTTTACCGCCAAATTGTACGCCTATGGGATCTTTGCCGATTTGCCGCAAGGCATCGATGACCCCTGCCCCGTAGCCGCCGGTCTCATCGACAAAACAGGCGTCGGCTTCGTGGGTGTCCATTTCCTGGCTGACTTGTGCAGCCACCAGCATAGTGTCGGGTATTTTCATCATCCGAATGGGGTAGGCAGACATGCCTTTACGTCGCGCTATGGCGCTGGAATCGGTACCTTGTCTGGCGACATCCACACCAAGGATGGTGGCGGCATGATCTTGTGAGTTAAGCGGCAAGTGTCGGGACATGGCCGCGTCGATCTCATCACTGCCGAATAAGGCATTGGATGAAGCCGAAGGAAATACGCCACGCACCCGGACACGCACAAAGTCAGAGTCTTCGCCGTAATCATCAACCCATTTTTGTAACTGGGTTTTATTGGTCATCTTGACAGATCGGCTGTCAATTTGCCGCGTTGCCCATCGATGCTTGAATTTACCGAAGCACTCACGAAAGCGCCCTATGTTTTGCGTAGGGTTACCGAAACAACACCAGATAATCTCAGTATTGGAGTCAGTCAGAGCGCCTTCTGATACTTCCCAAATCATGTCGTGGATGGCTGAGGCTTCATCAAATATCAACAATACCCGCGAGCCTTTGTTATGCAGACCCGCAAACGCTTCCGTGTTACGCTCGGACCACGCCACCATATCAATGCGCCACGTTTTTTCGTGCTCCACATCAACAGAGAACAGCGCAGTCGCAGTCAACTTAAACCAATCCCGCGTAACACATAACCGATACCACTTGGCTAACTCTGCCCAGGTCTTGGTTTTAAGCTGATTCTCCGTGTTGGCTGTAACTACGCCCTTAGTATCGGCTTTCGTGCTGATAGCCCACAAGATAATCCATGATACCAGCGCAGATTTACCGATACCGTGACCGGATGCAACAGCTATCTGAATGGCTTCTTTCGTTGAAATTTCCCCCGCTTTGAGTTGCCCGCAAATTTCCGTCAGTGTTTGTACTTGCCACTCATCCGGTCCATCAAATTCTGACAGCTCACCAACTCCCCAGTTGAATGCATAATAGACAAATTCCAATGGGTCATGGTCAAGCGCCCCAATCGTATTAATCAGCTCTAGTTCTAAGTTTTCGCCGCTCATTAGCATCCTTTAATCGTTCGGCCAGCTTTATATTCATATTAACCTCATGCCGCTCAACATACAGCCCGGCGGCTCTTCCTCTTGATACTTCAGCCGATATAGCGGGGCCATAACTCTCTATTTTTTCAGCGCCCCTGCTCAGATCATCCAATCGCGATAAATGTACTGCCAGCGTTAATCCTACCGCTTCAATGATGGGTTTCCTTAATTCGTCGACCCTACCCGTAACCTCCCCGTTGCGCATTAATTCTGAAGCCCTTTTTTGGATAGTTTCAGCCTTCATTTTTCCAGCACTGTAAGCCGCACGATAAGCATCAGCACCTGTCATACCGGATGCGACACCTTGAGCAAACTTATCTTGTTTATTAGTTAGTTCCATAACTCAATCATAACAACCAATATCCTCATCTTCCGCACTACCGTTGATGCTTGGGTGATACGGGCTCAATATATTCGACATACCCGCAATCTATACATTGCCTGTAGCCCCGCGAGTTATAAACCGCCCAGTGCGTGCATTTATGCCGGACCGGAGCGCTCCCGATTACAGGCAGGTTTATCGGGGGCAGGTTTAACATGGGCCAGTTAATCCTTGTCATTCCCCAACCCCCTTTAATAGTTTTTCACCCGCTTTAACACACAATTTCAGTTCTTCAAGCTCAATCCTGAGCGTTTGGCTCTCACGCCCATCCGTTGAGATTTGTTTCAGTGTGAAAAAATACCCGCCTGCATCATCTTCAAGCGCCAAATGTAAAGCACCCGCGCCGAATACCGGATGCTCATCGCTTGGGTGAATTGATACTGACATGGGTGTTATTTTGTAGCCCATAACCTCTCCACTCCTTCATGAAATAAAACCCTGACCGCAATCATCACCACGCCCACCACCAGAACCACGCCCGTTATGGCATAAACCAACGGCATCACGTAGGGCGCTACTCTTTTACGCACAGGTAAATGACCATGAGCATAAAGCCTACCGTTATGGAATAAATAACGCTTAATATCTCCAACAACTCACTCACAAATCACTCCTGTCGCGGCATTCATAACTGCACCAGCGCCCGATAACCTGTTTCCCGTTACACACTACCGCCTCAACTTCATTCCCGCAGACAACACACTCACCGCTGCCCACAATGTCAATTTTTGAAACGGCGCAAATGTTTTTGATGGCAACATCAAGGACGTGTTGTTGACGAATGTCGGCAGCGTCTAATTCATCGGCCATGCTTGGCAATCTCCCGGTTAAGATACCAAGCCGCTTTCTTTAAATCTTCAAGCTCATAGCCTTTGTGCTCTGCTCTCGATATATATTTGATTACATTGCCCAAGTTGTAATTAAGCTTTTTTGCCTCGATGTAATCAATAGTTTCAATGCCGCCATATTTGTAATGAGCCGGATTGATCGCGTCTTTAGTTTCAATGCCCATTATTTGCCTGTCCTGCAGAGCGTTAAAATCCGGTTGATTGTGTTTTCATTCTCTAGCTCAATACATAACAAGTCACGTCTAAGCCGCATAAAGGCAATGTTTTCTTGATAAACATTGATTATTAACTGCTTGGCATCCTCAAGCGAAGCAATGTCTTCATGTATTTTTTTTAGCCTGTTTTCAAATTCAATCATTTTCACTCTCCTAAAATTGACCTGTCCATAATTCCTGTTTTTGCATAATAAGCACGGTATTTTTCGCGTGCCTGAAATTTCTGCTCAGGTGTTTTCTTTTCTGACCGATAATTAGATTTATAGTAAATGTGCTTTTTTTCTTTTGTCGCCGCACGCTTTAGCTCTTTGGCTGTCATCGTCGCCCCGCGGTCATTTTTCTGTGCTCATCGACATCCTTAACCGCCTCTTCACAAGTAGCTTTTGGTAAAGTAACTGCTATCCATAGCCCATTAAGCCAGCCTCCATGCCAGACCTGACCAACAAACCCATCGGGGAGCTTTTCAATCCGATAATTCATTCAGTAATTTCCTTGATCTCAATCAATACCCTGCCACCCGGTGTTTTCTCGCAGCGAATCACACTAAGCCGGTCAACCTGCTCATCATCCATCCACACCCCCGCATGGGTTAACGCATCGAGCACACTTTTCACACGATTATCAATATCGTACTTACGCAAGGTAGGGGCATACAAAGCCATATCGACCATTAACCGGCCTGTGAGCGTGTTTAAGGCCATTTCTTTAATAAGGCTATTAACCGTATTCTTAAACTCAGTTCCTTCCTTGCTGATATAGATTTGCGCCCGTCTGCCTATGACTCGATGCTTCCAGTAGTGATTGATTGATGGCGGCCAGGGTAGGGATAAGGTTGTTGTTTTCATAATTTGAATTGACTTGAATTGACATTAATTGACAGAGTAAAAATGACGATTTAAGTTATTGATTATTAATATATATATATTAAATTGGCAAATTGACATATACATATATACCCCCGCTTATATATAGACAAGGGTATGCCATAGCTCCGCGATTTGCCAATTCACCCTTTTTCTTTTTAAATTCATAAACTTGAATTGTCATTTTTACCTTGCCAATTCATGTCAATTTGCCAATTCATCGGGGTTTAACGCAATAAATGCCATTCGCGCTTTGCCGGGTTTACCTTCTCTGGTATTAACCAAACCAATCAATTCGGCTTTGATTAGCGACTGCAATACTTCGGACAGCTCCTTATCCTTCAACTTTGAAAAAGGCGCTTTCCTGTGCATATCCCTTTCAGTTATGCCTTTATCATCCGCACGAATGGCAAACAATATTTCTTGCTTCATTTGCTGATACAAAGAGCCTGACAGGTTTTCTCTTACGTCAATAACCGTGGCCGATGAAAGCATGCCCATGTAAGCATTGGAACTGATGGCGGAATCTTCATTAACGACGGTAGCAAAGGGATATTTAGATAACTCAACCATTAGCGCCATACGTCCTGAAAACTCTCCATAACGTCCTACACACCCCGACAAATCTTCGGCTTCCAATGCGTTCATTAAATCGACCATCTGTTCAGAAAATGCCATCAGTAACAGCACAGCCTCCGGGGACACGTCTAAAGTAATTGTTTCGCCGGTTGCCGCCGGATTTGCGTGAAATAAATTAGCGGGGTCTTTTTCAGCCGCACGGTCATTAATCGCTTTAGACCAGTTGATAATAGAGAGTGGTACAGGAATGGATCTTACTTTTCTTGGCGCTACCCGTGGCATGGTGCTTTTGCAGGTGATGAAACGGCCAAAGAAGCCGTCTTTAATCATGCTATGGGTTAAATTGTCATAGAAAGTGGATGGCGTGGTCATTGACTGAATAGTAATGGCAGGGTTCTTAATGGAGATACTGCCTTCCACACTCTTTGCTGATCCTAATGTTGAATAATTCTTAGACCTGACATCACCGCCAAGCCTTGCAATGCACTCCATAAGTGCCGTGTTTGCACTTTTGCCAATAAAATTTACTTTATTATTGGACGCCTCAAGATACAAACCAAGCTCATCAATCACAGTAATATGAACGGGCTTTACATTAAGCGTTGATAACACGGCTCCCGCAGAGGTATAACCGTCACCGGCCAGTAACGCTTCCATGCCACAGGCTTTTAATACATCTTCGGTAACTCGCTTAATATGTTCTTTGCCACAGGCAGTTGGAGCAATGTTTAAAAAGTACAATGATGAATAATCATCAAAAACCGTTTTAAAGCGTCTTCCCAACAGGACTGACACAATGCCCAGTGCCGCTTGCTTGGCAAACATAGGTTGGGGGATTTTTGCAGTATCATTGTAATACTGCTCAATGTCACCCAATATGCCGGGTAGCCTGTCAAGCGCGTTATGTTCAATGTCCGCAGGTTTTGCATAAAGCTGGGCAGGGTCAAAAAACATAGGCTCAGTAACCGGCTTATTAACCCACCCGGCATCCATAGCCATTTTAAAAATAGTGGCCTTGGTGATACCGGATAAGCCTTTACGCTTAAAGCTGTTCCAGACTTTTAGCTGATCTTTATAGTTATACTTGGCCGACTTTTGCGCCCAGTTGCACCACAAATCAAAGCCGGTTCCACCGCCCACATCATTCTGTAGCGCCATACCGATTTGATACCAGGTATCACGTTCATCAGCATCAATAAACAACAAAGCCGCTTCCAGCTCCACCAGCTCGCCATCCGACAAAGGGATAGCCGGGCCGACTGCTTCATCTGAAATAACCGTTTTTGTCCGCGCCAAGTCACGCAACCAATCGGGTAACGGGGAGGCAATGGCCCCATTTAACGGGTCACTGGACGCTTCCCACGCATAAGAGCCACCGCTGATATGGTTGGATGGTTCAAGAACAATGTAACCATTGGTCTTGACATCAATACCCTTGCCTAATTTACCGGGTAAAGTCTGATTAACCGGAAATTTAAAAACACGATGCTCACCACCGCCACCGGTATATTGCAAAATATCCGATACCAACGGGCCGTGTTCTGCTTCAATAGCATCAATGGTGTACATGCCGCCATTACGGGGATCTATATCAATGGCGCATAAATTAGACGGGGCCAAGTACGCGGCAATATTGGCATCAGGATAACGTGTCCACCAACGCCTGATTATCTCGCTATCTATGGATGCATCATCTTGCCCATTGGGCGCTAGTTTTTGAAGCGGATGCTTGCCAGCATTTTTACAGTCAACTTCACCACAGGCACACTTATCATTAGCGCCGATATTCCATAACGGAAATACATGCCAGCCAATAGCGGCATAACGTAACGCATAACCAAGCCTTGATTCAGGATCAATACTTGGAGCCGCATTGTTCACCACCAACTCAATGGTTGACATGACGGCGTGCCATTAAATTTGTTACCATAATTTTATTATTATTGGTTAGGTTAAAAAGAGCTTCGGACATGACCCCGAAGCTGTAGAGTTGCACCAGGAGGCGCTTTAGGTAGATCATTAAATCTTAAAACCCATACCCACTATCATCGTCGTCGTCGCTTCCTTTCAGAAACAACCAGGTGGCTGTGCCGATTGCAGCGATAGTGAGTAGCACAAGGGTAATTACCTTAATTTCTGTCATAAGTAAATTTACGTAGGTCGTTAATGTTTATCGGGTTACTTCGGTACTAATGGATGCCAAGCGCCTCATTCAATAAAATGGCCTCAGTCCTTTTCCTTTCGAGATGCTCAATGAAAATACGTTCTTGGTACTCACTGAGTGTTAGCTCATTCATGGCTGCAAGCCCCAACAAGCCTTTTTTTACGTCTTCGGTGGTCTTGCAAGCAAGTTGGGCAATCTTCTTTTCGGCCATGATTATTTAGTCTCCAAAGATGTCGGGTCGTATTTGTTCGCGGGGAATTCGCTACGAAGAGCGTGCAAAGGTATTCCGAAGTGTTCAGATACGCGAAAGCAGTCCTTAAAAGGGAGTTTTTTCCTTCCCTTTTTAAGGTTTGTAGCCCATCCTTCTGTTTTTCCAAGAAAGCGAGCTAGTTCAATTGTTTTAATATCTTTTATCATGGGTGAAATATACCAAATGGTAGACTTTTAAGCAATACCTTTTGGTAGTTGATTAAAATTAATCTTTTGGTAGATTAGGAGGTATGAAAGAAGTGACTGAAATACGACAATTAAACTTAAAAAAAATGGAAGCGCATTATGGCTCTCAAGTTGCGCTTGCGAATATTCTTGACTCAACAACTGCCCGCATTAACCACCTATTGACTGGACATAGAAATATCGGTGAAAAGACGGCACGTAAATTTGAGTCGCTATTAAAAAAGCCTTTAGG